>Ga0193742_1001999_pt1 | contig 11876 bp, 11 predicted proteins | sample L2c1metaG_FD_165511 | JGI IMG/M metagenome (GOLD analysis project Ga0193742, IMG submission 165511) | Soil microbial communities from a riparian zone of the East river system, Colorado, United States - L2c1 | ecosystem: Environmental > Terrestrial > Soil > Riparian zone | place: USA: East River... | reverse complement strand
CTCTTTAGCGATCCTAGCATCCTCTCGTTTACGTTTCTCTTCTCCCTCAGCGTCGATAGGGAAGAGGAGAACAACAGCTTTGACAGGACCTGGGATCAAGGCAAGGAGCTGTACCCATGTTGAAAGAAAGCAGCGGTTGTTATCATCTTGGGAGGCAAAAAAAAAGTAAAAAAAAGGCCTAAGCAGGGCCACTAACCTCGTCGTCTAAACCATACACATCCTCAAAATGCGATTGAGAAGCGACCAAGCCTGCTTTACGAGCCCACTACAAAAAAAAAAAAAGTGGGGTTTTTTTTTTTCAGATAATTTCATCATCATGACGAGTGGGTTGGAACATTTTTACCATATTGAATATCTGTCCATTTATTTGGGAAATTTTAGATATATGGGTTTGAAGTTTATCAAATGACAGGGTTGCCCAGTAGGCATAAACCAGTAGGTTTAAAAAACTTTACATTGTCTCAGTCGATCCAAGCGCCGTGTTTCGACATCATGGACATAGATAGCACATTGTCAATTCAGAAACAAAAAGATACTTACATCTGGGTTACTCTCCAAAGGGATCCATCTACCTCCAGACTCAGTGTGTTCAGCTTTAACAGGGTGTTCAGACATTTGTCTTTTTCCTTTTTTTGTTGTTGGATAGGACGGTCGCTTGCGTAGGATACAAAATCCTCTATTGAATCTTTTAGAGAATAGGTGTTAAGTGAAGGGGCTATATATTTGAACTTGAAACTTCGAAGATGATGGGGTGGCGGAAGATAATCGTCATCCCGGAGATTAGATATATCAGGTTTTTGATGATTACAAAGTCCGCTCAGGCCGCACTCACGCGGAATCTAAATTTGATTCGGCATTACATCCATACCAACCTTGTGGGGTGAGGCTAAGGGTTATTGGAGGTTATGCATTATGGGTTATGAGGGGTTATACCGGTGACCGATCTAAGAGGTGATGCAAAGGGCCTTCGTTAGAGGAGAATCGAGGTTCTCCATCATCCTCGACACCTCATTCTATGGCTGGTCACGAGTCTAATGAGAGGCAGCTTTTGGTGTAAAATAACAAATTGGTAGCCCTAAAATTTAGAGCTTTCGATATATAAAAATCACATATGCATCTAAACTATGGGGCTCTACCGGGTCGTCTCCTCATTATACCCCTCAACCTTGATATCATTCAACCCCAATCCTTCATTTTGCTCAAAAGTCCTATCATACCACTCTGTCTCCAACCCAGGGTCGGGATCAGGTGCATACAAACTCTGAATATACGAATTGGCGAGTGGATCATCAAGGATCAATGTGAAGGGTCTTTCAGCATTTTTAACCTTTGATTGTTTTGATATGAATTATGCAGGGTCGGGAATAAGAAGTACTTACAGCTTTTAATCCGCTCAGGAAATGTTCAAACGTGGTTCTGTCGGACTCGACGCTTGCATCCCCGGATGCAAATACCTTGTCGGATAGTTCCTCATATACTTGATCCAATATTCCTTCAAGTGTAGTGAATCTTCCTCCTAGTGTACCGTGCGTAAGCTCTAGATCAATCTCCGGGATGGTCATTCCCGCCGTTTCGCTCTAAAAAAACAATATACCAGTTATTTTTTTTAGTATTGATGATTGGATGATAGAAATAAATCAACCTTGAGTATATCTCTACTGAGATCCTCCCGATCTTCAACCTTCAGCGTTATTCGCTTCCCTTTCTCGGAAATAGCAGACCCGGATTTAACTTCGTTATCTCTATAGCCACATCTATCGCAGTTGGTCGACATGATCAGAATATCCTAACGAAATATTTTAAGTTAAAATTAAAAATAAAAAAAAAAAAAAAAAAAAAAAAAAAAAAAAAAAAAAAAAAAAAAAGGAGAAAAAAATTTCAAAAAAAAAAAAAACTTACCTTGAAATAGGGAATATTGACTTTCTTCATATTCGTAGCGATTGGGTGCCCACAGCTCGAACAGACACCAGGAAACACGAAGATCTCATCATCCGTGATAGGTTTCACACCCCCATCTTCTCCTACCGCTCCTTCCTCCGTCGTCCCAGCTGCTACTGCCTCGAAGTGCGCTCGCGCTTGCTGTTTCATTTCGTCGTTTTTCCTCGCTTCTTCATCATCTACGCCAACAAGACCCAAAGCAATGTTCTGATCCAGCGTTCGGATGTACGTCCTTAAATTCCATTTTGGGTCTGCCATGCTACCCACAAATTCGATGAAGCTGTTTCCAGATGGATCATCCAATTTAAGGGTGATGGGATGCATGGGTGGAATATCGGCGTCCTTCTCAGCTCTCGTCTTCTTCCTACTTTTTTCTTCTTCTTCATCATCATCATCTTTATCGTCGTCATCGTCGTCGCTGCCCAATATAGCGCGAATTTTGTCCAATAGCTCCTCAACCTTTTTCCACCCATCTTCATCCTGTACCCGCCTCAACGGCTGATCCATACTCAGATCGGCTACTACGTCCCGCAAAAGGCCTTCGACAGTAGTGAGCTGTCCCCGATTAGTTGAAGGGAGAGTTAATTCTAGTTCACGAATGACAACCTCGCACGAGCCGGATCGAACGATTTGGCGATTCAGATCGTCGCGAGAGAGGAGTCTCAGCGTGTATTGCGTGCCCTCCGCTGGTTGTTGTAAAGAAAACTTGCTTTGAGTTCATGGTCGGTTTAGATCATGAATTAAAAACGAAATGAACGAACGTCTGACAGCTCCAGCCGATTGTATTTCATTGTTCGCCAACCCACAGTGTTCACAGCGGAAAGACATCACAATCACTTCTCGGAAAAAAGGTATAGATGTAAGGAGAAGACGCGTCATTCCCTACGGACAACAATCAGCAGTTATACTCAAACCATCGTTCAACACTAAAGAAAAAAAGATTCAAAAAAAAAAACTGACCTGCTCACCGCACTTCATACATAGTGACTCCACTTCTTGTACCACCTTCTCCTCTTTATCATTCGTAGAAAAAGTGGCAGAGTCAGTACTGTCCTCTGTCTCCTGTGTCTCTAGATGGTCCGTTTGATCAGCTACGGACCCGATACTTGGGAAGAGCGTTGTTGTGGGAGTTTGAGCCATTATTGTTGAGTTTCTAGATACTCTTTGACGATTATGAAAGATCAAAATTCTTATCTAATCCGAGTTGGCCGTGTAATCAGCCTGAGAAGTTTGTGCAACAAAAAAAAGTTGGGAAGTCTGGAAGTTCGTCCTCCTCATGTCCTGTTTTCCAGAAACCTACTCATAGCTAAGAACGCTGCCTGGAAACCGCGGAAATCTGACCTTGAATCATTCTTAGTAGTACTATTTTTGTTCAATTTAACCACGAGGATTTTAATACTACGGGGTAAAATATCAAGAGACCCCTCCTCATCTTTCTAAAAAAGAAAAGAAAGGTATGTCCAGAAGAGGTATGTTTTTTCCACATTCCCGCGGAGAACACTGTCTAGCTCAGGTTGCCACCCTCTTGTGAGCCCACCCCAAACCCATAAAATAGATAAAACCATCATATATCAGTTAATTCACATGTTTTAATAGTCCTTGAATGATGAGGCTAGTGTAGATAACATGAACTTGTAACTTTTTTCAATTGAATGGGTGGGTAGAACCCCTCGCAAAATTCCTGACGCCTATGTGGAAGTTTGAATTGTGGAAACTTGGCATGGGGGGTGGATGATATTCATATTATCAAAAGCAGAGCATGTGCCGTCATAAAATTCTGTATACATATCAATATTTATTCAGCTGGCAACCAGAAATACAACGTAGAAGTGAAGAAGAGATTTTGAGGTTCTCTGGATGAGTTAAATTTAGACCCAAAAAATGCATAGAATAAATTCCCAGTGGCCCTTGAATTTAAACGTGACATTGTCTAGTTTTCCTCTAAAACATCCGGAACATTTGTCATTTGGCTTTGAACTTTTACGGTTACTACTGTAACGTGATATAGTTGTGTATCTCCCTAAATATAACTTTGAAGCGCCTAAATCAAGATATATAGGATCTCATCATATGATGAATCTCTTACACTTCTTGTATCTATTTCAGAAATGGCTTTTCGTTTAGTAACCCTTATACATAACCCAAATTTTTAAAAAAAGACTTCGTAACTATAGTACGATGACTCCGCTGCACAGTCATTAACTTGAACACTTATTACAATAGAGTCCTGCCAAATTGCACCTATATCCCATTATAACTATCAAGGTGAGAAATTCAGACAGAGCCACCCATGTGTAACCACCGGAAATAGATACCATCTAATCCGCGGGATGCCGGAGATTGTGTTCATCCGGACTCCACACTAACTCGCAGAAAAACGCAGCGCACCAGAGTGAGTATCAGAAGTCCAGATATTATTGGAGTGGTAAAGTATATAGTACTAATAAGTACTACATAAAATTCTTGTCACTTAGATGATGACTATTCCATGAACTTTTTGTTGTCCGAAAGGTATTAAGTATTATGATCATGCGACGTACGGCTCTGTTCCCCACTTATATTCCTGTGGGAGATCTACCTCCGAAAAAAAATAAAAAATATCCCCTCTCATACTGCCAAGTACCAAACTATTCAAGTTGAAGCGCATGTTAAGCCACCACAGTCAAGCAGTGTATATCCTAATACGGCTATATTTCAGAAATACAGTCTGATCAGTCCACGGACAAAACATACCTGTTATATACCGCTGTGAATTCACAATAGCCTCTGCGGACTTCCAGAGCGTCGTCTCGTGCTTCGAATGGGCATAGCTATATCGAAAAGGCTCTCTCTCATGGGCGAATACGAGTCTTGAATCGAACCAACTGGCAGCGCCACCGCTCGTCTTAGCAAATGCCCGACCACCACTGAGCTTTCCGGACGCAAGGTGTGCTATAATTTTTGCTGTATTGGTGGGGTCGGTGTCAAACCGAAGCACGAGAATGCAAACGCGTAATGTCCGACTGTTCTCCAGCACCTCGCTGAGCGTGTTCGCCACATTAGAAAGTTTAATGCCAAGCCACCAAGATGCCGGCGTTGTTAAGACCTCATTCCAGCCGCCAAGGTTCTTCGTCAAGTCCGGCTCTGAATCTTGTATCCTCATGTTAATAGGACGACTTGGCATACTTTGAACATTCAGATCGAATTTTAGGTGAGTGAGAACTGGCATTGCATCAGAGAAAATATGCGTCCAGGCCGTCCATTCTTCCCAACTGTTGAGAATGGAGAGATGGGTGACACGGGAAAAAGAGACGAGGTTGAAATGTGGTTTCAGAGGATAGATGTGGTTTTCGTGCAAAAGGACCGACATCTTTTGAGGAGCAATCTCTTCAGGATGTCCCCTGCGACCAGCCCCTTCGTCAAAGATGGATATAAACCTCGGACTTAGAGACTGTCGGAGGCTTGGCGTAACCCAATATGAGAAGTTGACAATCCCGCGACAAACGGAGAGAATGTCCACGACAAGCCATGTTTCAATATCTGAGCAGATGACGAGAGACTTCACATGTCGGGCGAAAAACGCAGGCAGTTTTGTTTTAGATGTCCGCATTGTGTATAGGAAAGCACGTCCGGAGCTTTCATGATGCAGGTTTACCTCGGTGTAGATGATAGGCTCGACCCTACGCGTCTATCGTTCATCCAGAGATTTACAGAAATAGATTGAAAAGGGCCGACTCACCACGCTTGGGTCATCCTCGAAAGAACTGCCAATTTCAAAGCCGTTCGTCGATCTGCGAGTGCAGCAACATCTATAATATGACGAAGAAGATCAAGATGGTTTGGCAAAGACGTCGTTGGTTTGAGCGTGAAAACCATAAACGAGAGGGAATGGCCTTTTCAAAGGGAAGAAGGGGTAGGTAGGGTATGGATTGAGGTATAGTTGTGTCGTACGACTGAGTTGGAGTTATGTGATTTATATACCCCCCGAATAGCACCAACTAAAAATTCATGGTGCGATGGCTTCAGAAAGACGACTGCCGGAACGGATCTATTATTCTAGGGCCATGAAACCATTCCGAGGAAACATGGGGAGCATGTTATCTCCTAAAAATAAATTAGTGTGCGTGTAGAGCGCATCTGGCACCTTGATGATGATGATCTTCTGAAACAAGATTGACTAGAATAAAGAGGACATCGGAGGATGCCGTTACCGCGAGTCTCTGAGTCTTCCGGGCGTGACATCGGTAGCTCTTTACAGCAGACTGAGAAGGTCGAAATAGACTCTTTGCGAACCAAAGAAAAAAAAGAATCATCGAAAACAAGATGTTGAAAACGAGCTCAGTTTTTACCGAAACCTTTCAAATCCGGAATCAGAAAGCGTGAGATCATTTCTTTGGCCGAACAGATTCCATTTTAACCACCGAACCATGAGTTCTTGTTCAAAGCAGTAGTATCAAAGAACCGCTCGACCGGGGAAGGAAAAAGATGAGAAGTCACTTGGACTCGAGAATGGTGGAGCAAAACGATAAACGCGTGATTCTCGGGAGCGGTCCCAAGCTCAGCGTATAACGGTATTGATCGATTTTGGCTGCCAGCAACCAAATCAACTATATATACTATACTATAACCAACAGAATGATAGATTGGAATAAAAAAAAAACCTTATGACCGCGGAATAACTTGATAAATGATATAGTCGATTTAGATACCAGATACTAGAACCGATGTGTATAGACAGAACCGGTGTGAACAGAAAAGTGGCCCAAAATAAATGAGCCCCCTCGGAGTTCAGCGGTAGATAATCTGATGTAAATGCCTCATCAGCAGCATTTGATAGCGACTGCCGTATGAAACACGCGTCTCGTGTTACAGTGTAACAAAAGCAGTAGGGGTACCTCATGGGGTACCTACGTGCATAGTCGTTAAAGCGGCGCTTTCCACCTACTACTAGGTCATAAAGTCATCATCATAACAACACTGAAAACGCAATGCCAGCTCCAAAACCTCCCATTTATTTTGGCATAAAACCATAGAATGCTACTAGTTACACTACTACATGAAACATGAAGAACGTAGGGGATGAAACGAGGGAGATATAAGAGGAAGAGGTCATAGGCTGTCATAGGCTGTCCAGCTTTTCGGGAATGGATTTGGCTTTGTTTGTTCGGGTCCCTTACTCTGAAGTTACTCACGTTACTCAATCAACTCACAAATAATTCTTGGCTTCCACTCGAGTCTTTAGCGTTGTGAAAAGCCGTGGGTTGTTTTTGGAGACCAAAAATGTAAAAGCGGCGACCGTGCTATGGTTTCCTTTGGACTTGCTTTGAATACTTTCTGTCTGCTTCGATTAGATTGGTTTTTTCGGCTCCGAGGAACGAACGGCCTTGTATTCGTCCAGCTCTACTGATGATTTAAGCATCAATCCTCCCTACAAAAAAAAAGAAACCATCAAAAACCTACCTTGGTGATGAAATTGAACGGACAAGCCTTAACGCCTTTGTATTCGGGCTTGAAGGTCCTTGCAATAAAGTCCTTGAAGGACTTACCTTTGTGATACATTTTGAGCAATTTTTTTTGGCTTTTCGCAGGGACGAACGGCTGCACCAGCTCTATCAGTAATTGGGATTTAAGCTTGGTGTGACTTTGAACCAATTGGGCGGAATAAGAGGCATTGTTGTTTTGGCACAATATACTTGCCATCCTCTAATTGTGCCGACATCAACGACAATCTAAAGTGGAGAGTGTAACTTTGGAAAAATGGATAATCAATGGTACAATGTTTTTAACTACTATTCTTTTTCTTTTTTTTTTTTCAAGACCAAATGAAACGTACGTCATGACAGAGAGTGATAGGTACAAGTTACAAATTCAAAGCATCGATATCATAGCAGAGAAGTGAACATACAAATGACAACGAAAAAAAAAAAAAGGACTTTACGGTCTCTGGTTTAAACCACTATCGGCGTACATCACCATTGACCGACGATCTGGCCTTCAGATTCAAGAGCGTCGTCCGAAGTGCCGGCAGATTCACCATCCGCATTGCCAGAAGGCAAGTCAGCGGGGAATGCTCTCAAGCGTCCAATATGTGAAGGTTCTTTGACTTCCGGTGTATCTTGTGCTTTTTGATGTTTCCCAAAACCTCTTCGTTTGCCTGGAGGTTGAACGACAATGATATTATCTCCATCAACCTCAGCTGTGGTACTTTCATTGTTGTCATCGCCGCTCCCCCCCTTTCTTTTGCCTGTGCAAAATCAATCGTGTTCGAACATGCATTGTGAGGAAAAAATAAAATAAGAAAATACAAGGTACCTTTATTTTTCTTGTTCTTCCCCTCCTTCTCCCACTGTGCCTCCAGTTCTTTCCTTTTTTCAGCCCTTATCAGTTTCCCCATATCCGAACATATACCTTTGCTACACGCGATATGGTGAGTGGGACAAATCAAGGTAGGAAGTTGTACAGCTCTGGGATCGTCCTCGGATTGCCAAAGGTTCCCGTATGTCCGACCTTCCTTTGCACCTTCCGAGGTTTCCGGTTCCACAGCATCAGCGTCTCCTCTCTCCCAGGTGCTAACATGAGCATATTCCAACTCCTCGGGAGGAAGATCGTCGACATCCGTGAACTTCAGATTGGACAATGCTGCATATATACCTTCGCCGTCCGAATTGTCTTCTTCCTCTGACTCTGCTGAAGCTCGGAAATTGGGATAAACACGAGCAGTCGAGGAGACTGGTGGTGATGGGATAGTATTGCGAACCTGAGGCGACGATGGCTGAGTACTCCGTGGAGAAATGCCCGAAGTAGGTGTTTCTGGTATCGCCGCTGTCTGGCCTTTTCTTTTCTTCGATTTCTTTTTCGTCGGAAGGGGAGAAGTCCCTAGATGGCGATCACTGTCAGCGATTCGATAGAATGTTATAGAAAAGAGAACACTAACATATGCTCTCTTGGTTGACGGTAGGGGTAGCAGATTCCCGGCCCCAGGAAGAAAAGTCTTCCGGCGGAGTCTCCTTTTTCACCGCCGAAACTGGGGTAGGGGGGACTGGTAACTGGATCGGCTCATCCCCTAGAGAGAGAGAGAGAGAGAGAGAGAGTTAGAAGACTTTCTGACTATGTGTACAAGAGGGAGGATGACAAACATGCATTTGCGGAGCGGGGAGTTGGTTTAGGCGAAGGCTCATTCAAAGCAGACCTGACTGTTGGTGATAATGAGGCACTCGGCATAGCAGCAGATTTATTCCAAGTAGGATTAGATTTTTTGTTGTTTCCTTCTCCACCAATAAATTGATTTAAAGGCACGGGCTTCTTCTCTGTAAACATGAATAAGTCAAAAGCAGAATCAAGCAATATTATATGAACGTAACTCTTATTATTGCGAGGCGTGGCAATGTTAGAACTAGGCTGACTCTTGTTCAGCGCGGGGGTGGTCATCCCGGCTAGTGGAGGATAGGGAGATGCTTAAGTTGACTAAGTCAGACGTTGTCGTTGAGGAAAGATCTATAAAGGCGCACCAGTACTTGGACTGGTCCCCGCCGAGCTTTTACCAATGGAAACAGGAACACTAGATCCTAAATACCATATGTCCGATAATTCTAAAAGACGGAAGGGAGGGAGACATACCTGCACTTGGCTTGTGCTGAACAGGTTCGATAAATTTGCTGACCAGGTCGATTGAACCTACGTCCTCGTCCCATGCCTTTGTGAGTGCTTCTGCAGTGGGTTTGCCTGCCTTCTTCGTCTGAGCCCACGTCGCAGAACCAACGACTAGAATTACGACATGAGATAGGTTCAAAATGGCGATCGTCCTTCACGCATTATCACCTGGTTGTTCGACACGTGAAACAGGAGGAGCCATTCTATCAGCTGGAAGAGGCCTACATAGCGGCTTGTTAGTCTTGTCTTCGAATGGAATGGGGCACCAATGAGTTTGTGGATATGGTTGCTTGAAACGACTGGATATGTGTAGATGAGATTTCAGTACATGTCCCGCAATTATTGAGATTGAGACGTGAGTCCGAGCACTTACCCAGTTCCTTGAACCATGTCGACTTGACAACAAGATTTTTCCATCCTTTAGTTCAAAAAAGTTGAAGAGAGACGATTCAACATAAACAAAGAGCTACAATTACGAACCATCTTTCTGAGCATCACGTCCCTTGGCGTAGAAACTGTGAAATACTTGAGATACACGCTTTTTCTCCTCGGCATCGGGCTCCCTTAAGATTTCTGACCAACGATGTTCACCAAGTAAACGTTCATGATCGGTGAACATTTTTGAGACCTCAAGCAAGATCATGCCACGAGCCTAATGGACAAGGATGATGATGGTGGTGTTGAACACATTGAACACAAAAGAAAAGTAAGCGAAAAGATTCAAGACGTACTGAAGGTTTGTAATGAATTGCATAAAGATGTTCAAGACCAATACATTCAGCGACCCAAGTTGCGCATTCCTGCTGATCCTTATCGAATAGCCAATTCGCATTGAGAGGGAATGGTTGGCAGACGGTGAAATAACGAGCTTCCTCGACGACATCTGGAGATTTTGGGCGCTTAACCATCGATGTGATCCAGATAAGCTTCAGTGAGTGGCTTTGACTGTAAACTTGAAAGGAATGACCACAGGGAGAGGGGAAGCGCGAATCTGACTGGTCTTAAGTACGGTAGGAATGCTTTATAGGATTCTTTTGAGTTCTGTCCTCGTCCTTAACACGTAAAAGAAAACTAAGCATGGGTGATCTAGTGACCCGGAATTAACCGGGTCAGTTACAACAACAAATTGATTATCTCAATGTCGCGACAATCCTTTTATGCTCCCCACCGCAAGTGAGCGAGAACTGCGATCCCTAACTTTCCAAAGCATTTCGACAAAAACTAACAACCATAAAGGTCAACCATATGTTGTCCCTGTGTGTCGTAAACTTCGAGAAAAGCTGCGTCTCGTATGAAGTTTGAAGCGTGGTACTATTGGAGGCAGAGTCCGTGAGATATAGCTATTTGAAAAAAAAGCAGGTTAATTAGTATTTGTTACTTACTCTGCATGTTCTGGATCCTAGCATTTGTATCAAGTTCTTTGCTATCAGGGCTTTTGAAGAAAACACAACTTCTGTAATCTCGCGGTGAGCTGCTGAATCGAACCGAAGAACAGTCAACTAATTATCACCTCCTGAAAAGTTAAATGTTCAAACGTTCACGATCAACTGGCCAAAAGCTCCATCTATACATATCTACTCTGAACGTTATTCAATTAAGGATACAACTATCCCACTCCTCCTGCTTCTTTGTGAAAAGACCCATCCCACAGGTTCGTGGCTTACTGATACGAAGAAGGGAGCTCATAGTCAATCCACCATCTGGGCTGTCTCCCCAAGATATGCGACAATTGGTCGACCTGCGCCTGACTCGGCCTCCTCCGGTATAACTCGGGCTCGTTGGAACAAATAGATAAGATGGGTACCATCGGTTCCTCTGGTCGATTCCCTTCTATAATAGTGTCGCCGGGGACGGTGGGATTGACGAAGGCCGTCTCCATGTCAATCGTCCTAATACGCGTCTTTGCAATCAGGACATGCACCGCTGCGGACATAAGCAACCAGTCGTACTGGGAATGATCCTTGATGTTGGTTTTGGCGTAATTGATGAGCCAATCCTGTAGGACGTCAAAGCCGTAGAAACAGACGCGACCTTTGGGGTCGAAGGGAACATCGGCTAATGTTGGGTATGCGAGTTGCATTTTAGTTGGTGCCGCAGGTACAACCTAATTCGCAAGATAAGTCTTACAGTACGAAACACAGGGCGGAGGTCCTACCGTAAGTTTCTTGAAAGATTGTGACAAAGATTGGGACATGATGATTCAATATGAATGTTCACGTTGGAAGGGATGATTCTAACCAGAAACGCTATTCTGGCGGAAACCCAGGGATTTCTCTTTGTCGGCTGGAAATCCCCCCTCCATCACTAAA
>Ga0193742_1001998_pt1 | contig 11878 bp, 10 predicted proteins | sample L2c1metaG_FD_165511 | JGI IMG/M metagenome (GOLD analysis project Ga0193742, IMG submission 165511) | Soil microbial communities from a riparian zone of the East river system, Colorado, United States - L2c1 | ecosystem: Environmental > Terrestrial > Soil > Riparian zone | place: USA: East River... | reverse complement strand
CCCCACGGGGCGGCAAGGTGCCCTGCTACTACGTGCCGGGCAACCACGAGGCGTACGCGGTGAGCGGTCAGGGCACGCTCGACGCCTGGAAGGCCGAGTTCGGCCAGGCGTACCGCACGTTCGACCACAAGGGCACGCGGTTCATCCTGCTCAACAGCGCGCGCGGCTCGCTGCGAGGCTCGGACTTCGGCCAGCTCGCGCTGCTCGAGCAGGCGCTGGAGTCCGCGACGGCCGACGACTCGATCGAGAACGTCCTGGTCTTCGCGCACCACCCGGTCGACGACCCGGCCGAGACGAAGGCCAGCCAGCTCACCGACCGGACGGAGGTCCAGCTCATCGAGAAGCTCCTGTCCGACTTCCGCGCGGAAAGCGGCAAGGGCGTCGCCATGACCGGCTCGCACGCGCAGATCGTGGACGTGCACCGCGAGGAGGGCGTGCCGTACACGGTGCTCCCGTCGTCGGGCAAGGCGCCGTACGGGACGCCCGACCGCGGCGGCTTCACCGGCTGGCTGAAGTGGAGCGTCGACTCCGACGCCGGACCCGCCAAGCAGTGGCTGACCGCCGACGTGCGGGCGTTCGCCGCATCGATCGAGCTCAACGCTCCCCAGAGCATCGAGGTCGACGCATCGGCCCCGCTCAGCGGCTCGATCCTCCAGCCGTCGGGGATCAACCAGAACGGCACCCGGAGGGTGCCCCTGGCGTACCCGATGTCGATCCACTGGGGCGGGTCGCGCTCGCTCGCGATCGGCTCCGGCCGGGCCGCGTTCCACGCCGCCCGCAAGGCCGGCAAGGTCGCGATCCTCGACCCGGTCACCCGTGAGGTCACCGGCCTGCGGAAGGGCGATGTGCAGGTCACCGTCACGGTCGACTCGATGCGCGAGTACACCGACGACGCGTCGCTGGCGCCGATCACGACCGAGCGGACCATCCACGTCGAGCGCTAGCCCGGTCGTCCCGGCGGCGAACCTGGCCCTCCTGCCGGCGGCGGCTGGTCGCCGGACGCGCGACGCAAGCACCAGCCTCGTCCGTCCGAGCGTCCAGCTGCCGGTGCCGGCCGCCGGATCTAGCGTCCTCGGCCATGAAGACCACGGCGACCATCGCGGGGATCGAGATCCCGGACAGCCGGCTCGCGGACGACGCCACGCAGTTCGTGCGCGACACCGAGACGCAGCTGCTCTTCGACCACTCGCGGCGCGTGTTCCTGTGGGGCTCGCTGCTCGGCGCCCGGCGCGGCCTCGACTTCGACCCCGAGCTGCTCTACGTGGGGGCGATGTTCCACGACGTCGGGCTCGTCGAGGGCCACCGGAGCGAGGACGAGCGGTTCGAGATCGACGGCGCCAACGCGGCGCGGCGGTTCCTCGAGCGGCACGGTCTCCCGGAGGAGGCGGTGATGACGGTGTGGGAGGCGATCGCGCTCCACACGACGCCGGAGATCCCGCGCTACAAGCAGCCCGAGGTCGCGCTGGTGACCGCCGGCGTCGATCTCGACGTGCTCGGCAAGGGCTTCGACGACGTGCCGGCGATGGCCCGCGACGCCGTCGTCGCCGCCCATCCGCGCACGGGCTTCAAGGCCGGCATCGTCGATGCGTTCGCCGACGGCATGCGCTCCAAGCCCGACACCGCGTTCGGCACGATGAACGTCGACATCCTCGAGGCCAAGGTCCCGGGGTACGTGCGGCCGAACTTCTGCGACTTCATCGCGCGCTCCGGCTTCAGCGAGTGAGTCCGGGCTAGCCCGCCGCGCCGAGCTCGATCGTGCGGTCCAGCGCGACCGCCTCGAGCAGGTGGCGGTCGTGGGTCACGAGCAGCAGGGTCCCGTCGTACGCGTCCAGCGCGGTCTCGAGCTGCTCGATCGCCGGGAGGTCGAGGTGGTTCGTCGGCTCGTCGAGCACGAGCCAGTTCGCGCCGGACGCCATCAGCAGCGCGAGGCTCGCGCGCGTGCGCTCGCCGGGGGAGAGGCTGTGCGCCGGACGCGCCACCGCGTCGCGCTCCAAGCCGAACTTGGCCAGCAGCGAGCGTGCGTCCTGCTGCGTCATCCCGCTCTGGTGGACGAAGGCGTCGAGCAGGGCGCCGGCGCCGTCGAAGCCGAGGCGCGCCTGGTCGAGCATGCCGATGCGGACGCCGGGGCCGACCCAGCGCGTGCCCGCGGCGAGCGGCAGCCGGCCGATGAGCCCGTCGACCAGCGTCGTCTTCCCGCTGCCGTTCGCGCCGACGAGCGCGACGCGCTCGCCCCAGGCCAGCTCGAGGTCGAGCGGCCCGAGCACGAAGCTGCCACGGCGCAGCAGCGCGCGGTCCAGGCGCGCGGTCACGTCGCCCGAGCGCTCGCCGCCGCCGAAGCGGAGCTGCAGCTCCCAGCGCCGCCACGGCTTCTCCACGGTCTCGAGCCGCTGGATCGCCTTCTCCGTCGCCCGGACCTTCCCCGCCTGCTTCTCGGAGCGCTCGGCCCGGTGGGCGCGAACGGACTTGTCGGGCTCGTCGGCGCCGGAGGACTTGGCCTTGCGCACGCCGGTCTCCGACCACTGGCGCTGGCGGCGGGCGCGGTCGGCGAGGCGGCCGCGCTCCGCGGAGTAGGTCGTGTAGCGGTCCTCGGCGTGGCGGGCGGCGGTCGCGCGCAGCTCGAGGTAGCCGGACCAGCCGCCGCCGTACTCCGACGCGGTGTGGGCGACCTCGTCGAGCTCCAGGACCCGCGTGACCGTGCGCTGGAGGAAGGCGCGGTCGTGGGAGACGATCACGGCGCCGCCGGGGCGCTCGGCGACGAACCGCTCCAGCCGCTCCAGGCCGTCGAAGTCGAGGTCGTTGGTCGGCTCGTCGAGCAGCAGGACGTCGAACCGGGAGAGCAGGATCGCGGCCAGGGACGCGCGCGCGGCCTGGCCGCCGGAGAGCGCCACCGTCTCGAGGTCGAGCAGGGCGGGATCCAGCCCGAGGTCGCGCAGGACCGTCTCCGCGCGCTGCTCGAGGTCGGCGCCGCCGAGCGCGAGCCACGCCTCGAACGCGTCGGCGTAGCGGTCCGCGGCGCCGGACGCGTCCGATGCCAGGTCGTGCGCGGCGGCCTGCACGCGCGCGTCGGCGGCCGCGACGCCGGTGCGCCGCGCGAGGTAGTCGTGCAGCCGCTCGCCGGGCGCGCGGTCGGGCTCCTGCGGCAGGTAGCCGGCGGTCCCGGCGGTGAGCTGCACGCCACCGCGGTCGGGCCGGTCGAGCCCGGCGAGGAGGCGCAGCAGCGTTGACTTTCCCGCCCCGTTGGGACCGACGACGCCGAGCACGTCGCCGGGCGCGACGGTGACGGACACGCCGGCGAGGATCGTGGCGGCCCCATGCGCCTTGTGCAGCTCACGCGCGTTCAGGGTGCCGGCCACCCGATGGAGCGTACGAGGCGCCGCGCTCAGCGCCGGGCTTCCAGCTCGGCGTAGCGCGCCGCGAACTCGTCGGCCGCCTTGTCGGGCGACCACGCGGTCAGCTCCAGATCGAGCGGCTCGATGCCGTCGAGCTCGGGCCAGTGCCAGGTCTCGGCGCTGAACGCGCGCCGTTCGGTGGCCAGGAGGGCGCGGTCGGCCTGCTTGATCGCGGGGACGCCCGGCTTGATGCCGAAGCGGTCGCGGATCGCCTGCTCGAGGTGGACCTCGGCCTCCTTGAACGCGGCGCCGAGCGGGCTGCGGTGCTTGAGCGGGTGCGGCATGTCGCCCAGGTACGCCTCGGCGGCGTCGTGCATGAGGGCGGCGAACACGTCCTCGGCGTCGCCGCCGCGCTCCTCGACCAGGCGCGACACGATCACGCTGTGCTGCGCGACGGAGTAGAAGACGCGGCTGTGGCCGCCGAACCGGCACTGGTTGGCGAGCGCACGGGCGATGTCACCGGCGTCGAGCTGCGCGGGATCGGGGTCGAACGGGTTCACCCACCGGCCCGAGACGGTCTGCAGGTACGGGCCTGGGGCGGGCGGGGCGTGGTCGGGCATGGCCATGCCGAGCATGGTAGGTCATTCGTATGACCGTCCAGGCCCATCGGGGCCCGGGCACGGAGACGGCACGAACGGGTCGGGCTGCGGCCGGACCCTGGTCGCGCCGGGCGAGCGCGACGTACGGTCGCATCCATGACCCGGACACAGGCAGACTGGACGCAGGATGCCCAGTACTTCGAGTACACGAAGGCCGCCAACCCGCTCGGAGCCGGCCTGATCACCAAGGTGCCGCTGGCATCGTTTCCGGGCCGGCTGCACGAGCCGGGGCCGTCGCGGATCGTCCCGTTCGACCTCAGCTCGGACCTGCAAGTCGACGGTCCGGCCACCAGCCCGTCGCTGTGCGCGAGCTACGTCTGCATCCGACCGGACGAGCCCGTCGAGACGGATGCGAACGCGACGTCGGAGGTGTACTACGTGATCCGCGGTCGCGGCCGCACCCGGCTCGGCGACCGCGACCTGCACTGGGACGAGGGCGACTTCTTCGCGCTCCCGGCGGGCGGCGCGGCATCGCACTGGGCGGAGACCGACGCGGCGTTCTACTGGGTGCACGACGCGCCGCTGCTGCGCTATCTCGGCGCGACCGCCGGCGAGCCGCGGTTCGAGCCCACGCTGTACCCGCGCGAGCAGGCCGTCGCGGCGCTGCGCGAGATCGAGCAGGACCCGGTGGCCGCTCGCCGCAGCCGCGTGAGCGTGCTGCTGGCGAACCGCGCGTTCGAGCACACCCGCACGATCACGCACGTGCTGTGGACGATGTTCGGGGTGCTGCCCGAAGGCGCCGTCCAACTCCCGCACCGCCACGAGTCGGTGGCGCTCGACTACATCATCGACTGCGAGCCGGGTTGCTACACGCTGATCGGCCGCGACGTACGTCTCCGTCAAGCCGTGACGGCGATGAGTGTCGAAGCTGCGGCGGGTCTACCGTGGGATCGACTGCCACGGTCGAGTGTTGAGGACGTCCGCGGGCCTCGCCCAGCCGCGGCGGGCCGTCCGCACCGAGAGCGTCATGTACTCGAGTGCGCGGGTTGAATGCGCGTCGGTCGAGCAGACGATCTGCACGCCGGCTCGGAGCGCGTCGCGGACGTGCTCGCCGCGCAGGTCGAGCCGGTCGGGTAGGCCGTTGACCTCGAGCGCGACGCGTTCCTCGAGCGCGACCTCGAACACGCGCTCGAGGTCGAGCGCGTTCTCCGGCCGGCGGTTGATGAGGCGGCCCTTGGGATGGCTGAGGCAGCGCACGTAGGGGTTCCGCAGCGCCTCCTCGACGCGCTTCGTCATCTCGCGGCGCGGCATCCGCTGTCCGCCGTGCACGCTCGCCTGCACCCAGTCGAGCTCGGCCAGCACGTCGTCGGGCAGATCGAGCCGCCCGTCGGCGAGGATGTCGCACTCGATCCCGCGCAGCACGCGGAACGGCGCCAGCAGCTCGTTGGCCGCCGCGATCTCCTCCGCCTGCCGGCGCACGTCGTCGGCCGTGAGCCCCTGGACGGCGCCGACGGCCGGCGTGTGGTCGCAGATCGCGAGGTACTCGTAGCCGCGCGCGCGGGCGGCGCGAGCCATCTCCTCGACGCTCGCCCTTCCGTCCGACCACGTCGTGTGGCAGTGCAGGTCCCCGCGGATGTTGGCCACCTCCACCAGGTCCGGCGGCTCGCCGCGAAACGGCGCCTCGCGCAGCTCCGGCGGGCACCAGGGCAGGCCCAGCGCGCGGTAGACCGCCGGCTCGTCGGCCGCGTCCGGCAGCGGCTCCAGCGCGGCGACGTACGCGGGCGAGCCCGTCGCGCGCACCAGCGCGGTCCCGAAGCGCTCCGGCTCGGCGGCGACGAGCTCGACGGGCACGCCGTCGACCGTCACGCCCACCGCGCGCCGCGCGCCCTGCTCGACCACGGCGACGATCTGGGGCAGTGCGGCGAAGCGCGCCAGCACGGTGGACGGGTCCGGCGCGGCGCAGACCACCGCCAGCAGCTCGCACGAGTCGCGCCACCGCCGCACGTCGCCGGCCGGCTCGCCATCGAGCGCGGTCGCGATGCCGCCGACCAGCTCCCAGGCGCGAGGCAGCACGAGCCCGCGCTGCGGTCGCGGCTCGGCCTCGCGGGCAAGCGCCTCGAGCAGCCGCGCCTCGGTCTTCGGCCCGATGCCGGGCACGGTTCGCAACCGGCCGGCCGCCGCCGCTTCGCGAAGCTCGTCCGCCGTGTGGACGCCAAGCGCCCGCGCGATCTCCACCGAGCGCTTCGCCCCGAGCCCGAGATAGCGACCGAGGCCGACGAGGCCCGGCGCGAGCTCGCGTTCGAGCTCGGCCAGCTCGGCGATCTCACCCGTCTCGACGAGCTCGCGCAGCCGCGCCTCGATACCCGGGCCGATCCCGCGCAGCTCGCGCACCCGGCCCGTCCGCACCAACTCGGCGACCGCGACCGGCGCGCCACGGATCGTCTCGGCGGCACGGCGGTACGCGCGGGCCATGTAGGGATTCGCGTCGGCGAGCTCGAGCAGCGACGCGAACGCCTCCAAGCGATCGGCGATCCGGGAGTTGTCCACCGCGGGCAGTATTCCCCGAGGCAGCGCCGCCGTGGGCTCGTCGCGCGCGGCTCAGGAGGCGCTCAGCGCGGCGATCGCGCGCACTTCGTCGTCCGAGAGCGGTCCGGCGGCCTCGGCGGCGATGCACTCCTCGAGCTCGGCGCGGTTCTTGACGCCGAGCACGACGGTGGCGAGCTCGGGCATCGTCAGCGCGTAGCGATGGGCGAGCAGCGCGGGGGACTCGCCGCGCTGGGCGGCCAGGCGGCGGAACCCGGCGGCGGCGGCATGGTCGCGCGCCGCGGGATGATCGGCCTCCACGGGGCGATCGAGCGAATCCGCCAGCGATCCGGCCGCGAGCGCGCGGATGCCCATCACGGGCACCCCTGCCTGCACGGCTCGCGCGCGATCGCCGGCGTTGTCGGGACGCTCGTCTGCGCCGAACTGCCACATGTCGCCGGTGAGGTCGAGCGCGTTGGCGACGCACTGGATCGCATCTGGAAGCGAGTCGTCGGAGAGCACCTCGTCCAACGCGCGCGGGTGGCCGACGCCGGTGAGGCCCCAGCCACCGATCGCGCCCTCGTCGCGCAGCCGCTCGAACGCGGGGCGAACGACCTCGCGGAACGGCCGGACGCTGAGCAGTCGCGGCGCGAACGGCCCGTCGTCGGGTTGGAGCTGGGAATGGAGCAGGAGGAGATCGATGCGCTCCACCCTCAGCCGCTGCATGCTCGCGCGCAGGCTCTCGGCGAGCTTGCGTTCGAGCGCCTCCGGCTCGGCATCGGGCAGCTCGACCTTCGTGGTGATGAGCACGCCGTCGGGAACCGCGCCGTCGAGCGCCTCGCCGACGACGAGCTCCGCCTCGCCCGACCCATAGCCCGGGGCGACGTCGAGCATCGTGATGCCGGCGTCCAGCGCGGCTCGCACGGTCGCGACGGCCTCGGGCCGGTCGACGGCTCCCCATACGTTGCCGATCCCGCCGCCGCCCAGCGTGAGGGCGCTCACCTGACCCAAGTTGCCGAACGCCCGCTTCTGCATGTGCTGACCCTCCCGTGTCGATTGAGCGACACAGCTTGGCTCAGACGGACCATCGTTGCGAATAATCAGATCGTGGCTGCGATAAGCAGGCCGAATACGGAGCTACCCGGCCCGTCCGACGGCCTGCTGCCCGATCGAGAGGTTCGCGTTGACGAACGAGCCGACGGTCTGGCCCGGCAGCGCGAAGCTGATCGCCCCGCCGCAGCTCGCGGCGGGATTGGGCTGCCCGTTCTGGCTTCCCAGCGGACCGTACGCGCCGAGCGGCCCGTAGTCGCCGAGGACGGCCATCGGGCCGGCACTTGCCACGCTGTCGCAGACGTCGGCGGGGGGCGCGGCAGACGCGCCGGAGACGGGCGCTGCGATCGCGAGCGTGCCGAGGACGGCCGCTATAGCTGTGAGGCGCTTGTCGAAGGTCATGAGCTGTCGGTCTCCTTGTACGGGGCGCCATAAGGTCGCCGCTCCCAGCGGCACGGCAAGCTGGACCGGCGATCGTCTCGGCCTGACCGGTCGGGCAGGGAGGGCCGCCGCGTGGATCGCGGTGCAGGTAAGACTGTCCCGCGGGGCAGGCTGCCGTGAGCGGCCGCGGCGAAACGATGCCCGCGGGGACAGCACACGGTCAACGATCCGCGGGTGGCGACCCCGGCCGCCCGGCAGAGGAGACGAGAGCCTTGTTCCTCAAGAGACGCCTCGCGGCGTTTGCGTCCGTCACTGCGGCACTGGCCGTCGGTGCCCCGGTGGCCTCGGCGAGCGCGGCGACCATTCCTCTCGCGGACCCGGTCATCACCGGGCCCAGTTGCCCGGACGGGTACGCCGGCCCCACCAATCTCGCCACCGGCTGCCCGTACTGGTTGATGTCCTACACCGTCCAGTATCCCGGGCAGCCGTCGTACCGCTGCCCGCCGATCTGGAGCCCGCCGCTTGCCATCGACGGCGTGGGCGCCGCCGACGTATGCGGCGTGGTCGCGCCGAAGTAGCCCGATCCCCCGCCCCCGCGAACGCCCGAGCAGAACGCGGTGCGGCTACTCGCCGCGGTGCGCCTTCGACGCCGGCTTCGTCACGGCGACGGAGAACTTCGAGGGCTGCTCGCGGACCTCGGGGTTGTCGATGCTCGAGATCCGGTCGATCAGCTTGATCCACTGATCGGGCTTGAGCACCGCGGCGACCTGGCGCGCCGCCTTGGTGTTCGACCCGTAGACAGGGCGGAAGCCGACGTGGATGTGGTCGTCGTGGTCGCCCATCGCGAACGTGTTGTCCGCGCCCTCGAACGTCATCAGCGAGATGATCTGGTGCGGCTTCATCGTCCCCTGCAGCGTCAGCAGGCGCTGGATCGTGAGATCGGTGATCGAGCCCTTGCCCTGGGTCGCGGGGCTGATGACGATGCCATTGACCGCCGCGATGTCGACCGCGCTGCCGGTCGTGTGCTCCGACACGTTGCCCGACGCGGTGTAGACGCCGTGGCCGCAGCGCAGCGACGTGATGGTCGGCTTCAGGCCCGACGAGGCGAGGAACTCGAGCGTCGCGAGCACGCGGCGGTCGATCTGGCCCGTCGCGATGTCGTGGCGACCGCACTCGTAGATCTCGATGTGCGGGTTGCGCAGCACGTGGCGCTGGAGCGCGTCCTTGCTCATCAGCATGATCTGGCCGATCGAGGGGGACTCGGCGTCGGCGCCGAAGAACGGGTTGCGCTTCGCGGAGCGGTAGATCGCGGTCGACTCGAGCAGCTTCCAGCCGTCGAGGATCGGCTTGGGATCGATGCGCGGGGCGCCGCGGCCGGCCGGCCGGATCTCGAAGCGGACGTGCGGCGCGAGCTTGGAGCGGGTCTTGCCGATGCGGCCGAGGATCGTGCCGCCGATGACGCGCGCGCCCTTCTTGAGCGGCTTGGCGACGTAGTCCTTGGGATCGAGCCGGCGGCCGTCGAGCATCAGCTCCGCATCGGTCAGGCCGGTCGCGAGCTGCTCGTCGCCGCCGGCGGCCCTGGCGTTCGGGCGCTCGGGGTGGGCGAACAGGCGCTCCTTGGTCGGCAGCGCCTCGGGCAGCGTGGCGGCCGCCGGCGTGACCGGGGCGGCGGCGGGCTCGGCCGGCTTGACCGTCCGCGACACGCGCGCCGTGCCGCCGGCGGGCGCCGCGATGTCGGCCTTCGTCGAACGCGAGGCGGCGCGCTCGGGCGTGACGTCGCCCTCGGGCAGCGCGAGGTCGCGCTTGCGGGCCTTGCGCTCCTTGGGGAACGGGTAGGTCTTGGCGACCTCGGCCAGGCCGGAGTAGAGGTACGTGTTGCCGTAGGGATCCTGCAGCTCGACGAAGCGGCCGTGCTTGCGCGAGCGCCCGATGCGCGTGATGCGGCCGTCGTTGACGGCGACCACCGGCGCGCCCTTGCGGCTGAAGATGCGGATCGCGCGGCGCGTGCCGTCGGACTCGACGACGTTGGCGGCGTTCTCGCCGACCTGCACCGCCTTGGTCCGGGCGCCCTCGGCGCCGGCGTACGTCGCCTTCGCCTGCACGGGGAAGCGGCCCTGGGTGAGCCCGGTGAGCGAGCCGACCAGGTCGGCCGGGAGGCCGCCGATCACGCGCGCCCGCATCAGCACGGACTCGACGTACCAGTCGGCGTGGTTGTAGGCGAAGATCGCGCGGTAGAGGTCCTGGTCGGCGCCGGCGGCGCGCAGGTAGCGCGCGGCGGCGAAGATCGCGTCGACCGGGTTGAATGGATCCTTCTGGCCGTCGCCGTTGGCGTCGACGCCGTACATGTCCCAGGTGGGAGGCATGAACTGCATCCAGCCGAGCGCCCCGGCGGACGAGATGTTCAGGTTGCGGCCGTAGTCGGTCTCGATCTCGTTGATCGCGGCCAGCACCTCCCAGCGGATGCCGTACTGGATCCCGGCGGCCTGATAGATCGGGAGGAGGAAGGGCGGGATGCGGAACTTCTCGATGAAGAAGTTCGGGACGCCGATCCGGGCCGGCCCCGGGGTGGCGAGCGAGTAGGTCGGGTTCGCCGGCGTCGGGACGCCGTTGGACTGAACCGTCGGAGCGGGGGTGTCGTCGCCGAGCGGTCCGCCCTCGTCCTGCTCCGCCGGGACACAGTCTAGACCCGAGGTTGAGGTCGAGGTGTTGCCGACCGTCCCGACCAGCTCGCCGTCGGCGGGGCACATCGTGGCCGAGCCCTCGGCGCGGTTCGGCTTGCCGTGCCGGCGCCCGCCCTTGGTCTTGTCGACGCCGAGGGGCGGGGTCGCGGTGGCGGTCGGGTCGGCGGTGGGGGTCGCGGTCTGCGCGGGCGCGGTCGTGGGCTCCGACGTCGGGTCGGCCGGCGGCGTCGACGTCTGCGTCGGTTCCGGCGTCGCGTCGACGACCGTCTCGACCGGGGAGGGGAACGGCGACGGCGACGCCGTGCTGGTCTCCAGCGGTGCCTGCGGCGTCGCCGTCTCCGCGGCGACGGTGGGCGTGGCCGTGGGCGTGCTCTCCTCCTGCGCGACCGCGCCCGCGCCGAGCGCGGCGGCATACAGGCTGGCGCAGACCAGGCCGACTGTGAGGATGCGGGACGGGAGCGAGGGCACGGAGAGATGGGAGGAGCCCCGCGCGGGCAGGGCTGAGTCGGCTCACCCAGGGTGTCGGCACTGCCCGAAGGGGACTTGAGCGGCGCAACCCGGGTAGAGACCCCATTCAGGGTCGGCTATCGAGTGCCTCAAGCTCAACTTGAGATAGAGATAGGCATCAATGCGGCCCCGCAGTGGGAGCAGAACGCCGCGCCGTGCGCGTGCAGCGCGCCGCATGCCGGACAGGTGCCGGCGGGGCCGCCGGCGTCGACCCGCGCGAGCCGCTCGGCGCCGGCGAGCTGGGCGTCGATCTCCTGCAGGCGCGCCGCGCGCCGCACGAGCACGTCGAGCCGCCAGTGGTCGCGCACCGCCATCTCGTAGGCGAGGCCGCCGAGGTCGAACTGGAGCTCGGCGAGCTCCCGCGCCAGCTCGTCGCGGCGGCGGAGCACCTCGTCGCGCCCGGTCACTCGAACGTCTCCTGGTCGCTGCCGCCGCCGGCCTTCTTGTCGTCCGTCGGCGGCGGCGTGCCCTCCGTCGCCGCCTTGTCGAGCTTCTTCGACTCCTTCTGGAACTGCTCGGGGTCGGCGTTCTGCTGGGTCTCGAGGGACTGCTTGTCGAGCTTCTGCGCGTCCGCCTCCGGCGTGGCGGCCGCGTCGGGCTCCGGCGTGCCCTGCGCGAGCGGTTCGGGCGTCGCGGTCGGCGCGGCCGCGGCGGGGCCTGGCGTCGGGACCGCGATGTTGATCACCGGCGGTTGCTGCGCGACCGGCTGGGGGTCGCCGTTGATCACGAGCCCCAGCACGATCCCGACGATGAACGCGCACGCCGCGGCGGCGACGCCGCCCACCAGGCCGACGGGGGTGATCCCGAA
>Ga0193742_1001997_pt1 | contig 11884 bp, 10 predicted proteins | sample L2c1metaG_FD_165511 | JGI IMG/M metagenome (GOLD analysis project Ga0193742, IMG submission 165511) | Soil microbial communities from a riparian zone of the East river system, Colorado, United States - L2c1 | ecosystem: Environmental > Terrestrial > Soil > Riparian zone | place: USA: East River... | reverse complement strand
TCCTCGTTGTACATGCTCGCGTTGTCGTACGCCCCGAACACCGCGACGTTCTTCTCCGAACTCTGCTGATATTCGACCACACCCTGCAGGGCGTCCGCGTCGAACATATCCGCGATGCCCATCTCCGGCTTCTCCCCAACCGGCTCAACAGAGTTCTTGGCCGTCTCGAACGACTCACTCTGCCGACTCAACATGTCCTGCCCCAGGTGCAGCAGATCAGACCCCTGATACGACGCCCGAACCAACGGCGTAGTCGCCCCAAACGCCCCAGCCCCAGCATCCCCCTGCCACCCAGCCTCCAGCCCAGTCCCAATCTCCCTCACCACGCCGGCACGGGCGGACTCTTCGGTCGACTCCATGTTGGTACCCTCCTGCGCTCTCATCAGGGAGTCTGCGCCAGGCCCTTTGGTGAGCTCCTCGTAAATCCGTTGCGGCGACATTCCCCAGATCGTCGCGTCATCGCGTGCTCCCATGTCAGTCCCCCTTCATATTCTTCGTCGCCATTGTGGCGACCGCTGTCGCGGTTTCGCACGGATCTTTCTGACCCATGCTTGCGGCGGACAAGTTCACAATCGCTGTGAACGAAAGTTTATTGCTCACTCCGACCGAGATGGCGCATGTGCCAATTGGCCTGTTCTCCTCCGCGGTATCCCAAAGAACTGCGGGATATCCTTCGATTGGAGACAACTCCTCAAAATACTTTATATATCCATTCTCGTGGTCTTTATAGAGCGAGCTGAGTCCATCCTCGTCTTTGGTGAGGATCGTAAAGTTCAGCGCACCTCCGGCGGCCTGAGGCTGGCGCCAGTCGCATTTTGGGCCGAAGTCTCCTTCTGATGCGGCCCCTGCGGGCAGCTCAAAGTCTTGGAGTTGCTGGGGAGTCAGGACTTTGCAGGGGTTCTCGATGAACTTTGTGACGTCGAGCGGGTCTTCGACTGCGGGGGCGCCGTTGGAGGGCAGGTCGTCCTCGCTGGAACTGGTGGGCGCAGACGTTCGGGACGACGTCGGTGACGGGTCGCCGGGACTGGGCGTGGTGCAGCCCGCGGCGGCCGCCGCGACGGCGAGGCCGAGCAGAAGCATGGGAAAGCGCATTCGCATGGATCAGAATCCTGGCTGGGAGTCGTCACTGGGCGGGGTGGTGTCGGCCGCGCCGCTGTCCGGCCGGCGGAGTTCGAGGACGTTGCGGTGTTCCATGCCGAGATAGTCGTCCAGGGCGTTCTGGAACAGCTGCGCCTGGTCGAGGCTGTACTGGCGGCATTCGTTCAGATAGGTCCTGTACGCCTCGCCGGACTTGTTCGCCGCCTCGGCATGGCTCTGACTGGCGTAGTCCAGCCCCGGCCCCTGCACGCCGGTCATGCGTGGCGCGTTCCGATCTAGCGACAGGTCGTAGCTGTCGACCAGTTGTAGCCACTTCTCGATCAGGCCCTCCATGGTGGGCTGGTCGAAGTTGAAGCTGCCGGTGGTGATGCTGGCCTGCGTCGAGCTGCTGTCGACGTACATGCGTACCCCCTCGTGCCGTGACCCTTCGGCTGCGGTCCGTAGTTGAGCATATTACGAGGCCAGGCTGGGTCCGTCCGGATTCACCGAATTGGCGGAGGCATGGCCGACGACCTGGGCGGCAGACCTGGGTTGACCGGTTAAGAGAGTGCAACAAGCGGCGGCGGGGGTTAGGCGGTCGGCACCCACGGTGGCAGGATGCGGTAACTCGAATCGACCTTGTAACGAGGAGCTGCGCCGTGTCCGGTCGTCCCAAGTACCTGACCAGGCCCGCCCTGGCCGCGTTAGCCGCACTCGTCGTCGTGGGCTCCGCGACCGCGTGTACGGAGAGCGCCAGCGCCGGCGGCTACGTGAAGGACGGTGCGCTGGTCACCTGTACGCACCTGTCGTACAAGCCGTTCCAGTTCACCGACGACACCGGGAAGGTCGTCGGGTTCGACGTGGACATCGTCGACCTGGTCGCCAAGGAGCTCGGGCGCAAGCAGGAGATCGTCGACACGCCGTTCGAGGGCATCACCAGTGGTGAGGACTTCAACACCGGCAAGTGCGATCTCAGTGCCGCCGGCATGACGATCACCGACGAGCGCGAGAAGGTCATTCGCTTCTCCGACCCGTACTTCGACGCCTCGCAGGCGCTGCTGGTCAAGAAGGGGTCCGGGATCGCCGATCTCGCCGCGCTCAGCGGCAAGGAGGTCGGGGTCCAGCAGGACACCACCGGTGAGGTCTACGCCAACGACAACAAGGACAAGTACGGCTTCACCGTGCGCCAGTTCGAGGACCTCCCGTTGCTGGAGACCGCGGTGCGCACCGGCCAGATCTCCGCGGCCATCAACGACAACGGCGTGCTCTACGACTACGTCAAGGCGTTCCCGGAGACCGAGGTGACCACCGAGTTCGACACCGGTGAGCAGTACGGCATCGGGATGAAGAAGGACAACGCGGAGCTGGCCAACGCGGTCAACAAGGTCCTCAAGGAAGCCAAGGCGAGCAAGAAGTACGACGAGATCTACAAGAAGTGGTTCGGCAAGGCGCCCGGCGAGTCCGCGAACTGAATTCTGACCAGCGTGGGGCCGGTATTCGCCGGCCCCACGCCCACGTCATCACCTGCTAGGAGCCTGTGACATGGCAATGTCCAAGCGGCGGCGGGCACAGATGTTCCGGTACCTCCAGTACGGGATTCTGCTGCTCGCGCTGGTGCTGCTCATCGTGTTCGCCAACTGGGGACAGATCAAGCGGTCGTTCTTCAACCTGGACACCGCGGCGGCGATGTTCCCCGACGTGATCGTCGTGGCGCTGCTGAACACCGTCATCTACACGGTGCTCGGCTTCGCCTTCGGGCTCGTGCTCGGGTTGATCCTGGCGCTGATGAAGCTGTCCTCGGTCGGGCCGTACCGCTGGCTCGCCACCATCTACATCGAGTTCTTCCGCGGGGTGCCGGCGCTGCTGGTGTTCATCGCGTTCGGGTTCGGTGTGCCGCTGGCCTTCCAGGTGCGCTTCGACATCTACTCCACGGTGATGCTCGCGCTCGGCCTGGTCGGCGCCGCCTACATGGCCGAGACCATCCGGGCCGGCATCCAGGCGGTGCCCAAGGGGCAGGTCGAGGCGGCCCGCTCGCTCGGCATGTCGCAGGGCCGGGCCATGATCACGATCGTCATCCCGCAGGCGTTCCGGATCATCCTGCCGCCGCTGACCAACGAGCTGATCCTGCTCACCAAGGACTCCTCGCTGATCTACATCCTCGGCCTGATCGGCACCGAGTACGAGCTGACCAAGTACGGCCGCGAGACGCTGAGCCGCTCCCCGTCGCTCACCCCGATCCTCATCGTCGGTCTCTGCTACCTGATCATCACGCTGCCGCTCGGCTACCTGTCCAGGTACCTGGAGCGGCGGACCGGGGGACGCAAGGTGCCCTCGCCCGAGGCGTCCGGCCTGGAGGTGTCCGCATGAGCGAGACCGAGACTGAGACCGACAGCGACGTGGTCGTCGACATCTCCGGGCTGACCAAGTCGTTCGGCAGCCTCAACGTGCTGCTCGGCATCGACATGCTGGTCAACCGCGGCGAGGTCGTGTGCATCATCGGCCCGTCCGGCTCCGGCAAGTCGACGCTGCTGCGCTGCGTGAACCTGCTGGAGACGCCGAACGCCGGGTCGGTGATCGTCAACGGCGTCGAGCTGACCCACCCGGACGCCGACATCGACGCCGCGCGGCGGCGGATCGGCATGGTGTTCCAGTCGTTCAACCTGTTCGGTCACCTGCGCGTGCTGGAGAACCTGACCGTGGCGCAGCGCAAGGTGCTCAAGCGCGGCAGGCAAGAGGCGACCGAGATCGCCCTTGCGAACCTGGAGCGGGTCGGCCTTTCCGACAAGGCGCACGCCCTGCCGAGCGAGCTCTCCGGCGGCCAGCAGCAGCGCTGCGCGATCGCGCGGGCGCTGTCCATGGACCCCGAGGTGATGCTGTTCGACGAGCCGACCTCGGCGCTCGACCCGGAGCTCGTCGGTGACGTGCTCGGCGTGATGCGCCAGCTCGCCGACGAGGGCATGACGATGCTCGTGGTCACCCACGAGATGCAGTTCGCCCGCGAGGTCGCCGACAAGGTCCTGTTCATGGACGGCGGCTACGTCGTCGAGGAGGGGCCGGCGGAACAGGTCATCGCCGATCCGCAGCACGAGCGCACCAAGACCTTCCTGTCCAGGGTGCTCAACCCCGCGCACCAGGAGGGCTGACCGGGACCCATCCCCAGCGGTTCGTGATACCTCTGGTGTCCGTGCGCGGTTGATCGGGAACCAAACGTGACCGTCGACCGTCGCATCCGATGGCCCATGCCTGCCCACCAGAAGAGGTGTGCATGTCAGTAGACCCTGCCAAGAACCCGTTCGACCCGATGGACCCCCACTCCTTCGCCGAGAAGCTCGCCGGCGACGAGGTGGTGCGGCTGGTCTACGAGTTCGAACCGGGCACCGGCAACCTGCTGAAGAACCGGGGTCGGCGCCGGCCGGCCACCTCCCCGGTACTGAAGATCACCGACAAGATCATCACCGGCGAGGTCGACCTGCGCGCGGTGGACTTCCCGTACCTGCTGGAGTTTCACCGGTGCCGGTTCGAGCAGCCGCCGGACCTGCGGCAGGCCAGCATCGGCGGCTGCGAGTTCGGCGAGTGCTGGCTGCCAGGTATCAAGGGCCGCAACCTGACCACCGACAACGACTTCGCTCTCGTCGACGGCACGTTCGTCGAGGGCAAGGTCGACCTCACCGACGCCGAGGTCAACGGCTCCGTCGAGCTGCGCGGCACCACGCTGACCAACCCCGGCGACTACGCGCTGCACGCTGACCGGCTGCAGATCGCCGGCGCGCTGCTGGCCGTCAACATCGACGTGCACGGCGAGCTGCGCATGCCCGGCCTCACCACGGGCGGCAACGTCAGCTTCGCCGGCGCGTTCCTGAACAACCCGGACGGCTACTCGATCGACGGCAACGGGCTGCACGTTGGCGGGAACCTGCACTGCGTCGCCGACAAACAGAGCGGCCGCCGGTTTCGCTCCATCGGCCAGATGTTCCTGCCAAGCGCACAGGTGGACAGCGACTTCTCGCTGCGCGGCGCCGAACTCCGCCCGCCGGACCTCCGCCCGCCGGTCGAGCTCGAGCACGACGGGGAGAGCGAGCACGGGGAGATCGAGCACGACGACGAGAGCCAGCGGTTCTTCGACGTCATGGCAACGCTCGTCGCCGATCGAATCCGGGTGTCCGGCAACGTCGACGCGGACCGCAACCTCGATCTCCACCAGAACTTCGAGAGCACCGGGACGCTGCGCATCGTCAACGCCAAGATCGGCGGCTCGCTGCGGCTGACCGATGCCACGGTCGACCTGTCCGGTGGCACCGAACCGTTCGCGGAGGTGGCCAGGAAGAGCGGCGAGGAAGCCCAGAAGCCCTACGAGCACCGGGCGCTGCACCTCGACGGCACCAAGATCGACGGTGGCATCGACGCGCGGAACGCTCGGATCGCCGGGATGGTGCGGCTGGTGGACGTCACCGCCCAGGGCAGCGTCGTGCTCGACGACGCGATCCTCAGCAACCGCAACGGCGATGTCGTCGAGGGCCGGCGGTTCACCACCGGCGGCAACTTCGACGCGCGCAAGATCCTCGTGTTCGGGTCGATTCTGCTGCCCGACGCCACCATCGGCGCCAACCTCGACCTGCGCTCCAGCCGGCTCGTCGACCCCGGCGAGTACTGGCGGGACAAATCCCGCAAGCCGTCCATCGACCTGCGGGTCGCCCGGATCGGTCGGGACCTGGTGTTCGCCAAGGGTAAGTGGGACGACGAGGAGCGCGCCTTCTCCACCCAGGGCGAGATCCGGATGCGCCGCACCGAGGTCGGCCGGCAGACGACGTTCGAGGGTGCCGAGCTGCGGGCCGGCACCGGTGACACCGTGATCAACGCCTTCGGCCTGATCACCCAGGAGCTGCGGCTCGACGTGGCGACCCCGCCCCAGGGCAAGGTCAGCCTGCGGCACGCCAGGTGCCACACGCTCGGCGAGAACGACATGTTCTGGGCTGCCACCGGCCACATCGAGCTCGACGACTTCCGCTACGACGCCTTCGCCGAGCCCATCGAGGCCGACCAGAAGAAGCGGATCAAGGACCGGCTCGAGCTGCTGAACAAGGCGATGAACGGCCGGTACCGGCCGAGCCCGTACGACCAGTTCGCCGCCATGCTCCGGTCCACCGGGAACGAGGAGCACGCGTCGGTCGTGCTGATCGAGAAGCAGCAGCGCCGCTATTCCGCCCTCGCCGAGAGCCACCGCAGGTTCGGCTGGGGGCTGCGGCTGTGGAGTTTCCTGCAGCGCGCCGTCGTCGGCTACGGCTACCGGCCGATCCGCGCGCTCATCGTGCTGGTCGCGCTGCTCGTCCTCGGCACGGTGTGGTTCTCCCTGGTGCCCGCGCCGGTCGAGGCGAACGCCGACGACCACCTGGTGTGGAACCCGCTGCTGTACACCATCGACCACCTGGTGCCGATCGTGGACTTCGGCCACAAGAACCGCTGGCGCTTCGACGGCTGGTCGCAGGTCATCTCCGCCGTGCTGATCGCGTTGGGCTGGATCCTCGCGACGACCGTGGCGGCCGGCCTGACCAGAATGCTCCGCCGATCGAGCAACTGAGGAGACAGCATGAACCGCGCGCTGCCAATCGCACCTAAGGGGACCGGGACGCGGCCCAGCCACCGGCACGTGACGAACTGAACGGTGTCACGGGACCCAACCGCAAGAGAAAATTCCGGGGAGGCGGGCTAGGGCGAACCCTCCAGCAGCTGAAATCCGCCTGCGAGCGGCAGCGCGACCAGCGGCAGTGACAACTCCACGGGACGTGACAAGGTGTTCGTGGCCGGCGGTTACCATTCCTCGGTGCCCGACCCGAAACTCGAGATCCAGATGCTGCAGGACCGCATCCTGGTCAGGCTGGCTCCCGAGGAGGGCGAACGGCGCAGTTCAGGCGGCATCGTCATTCCGGCGACCGCCCAGATGGCGCGACGACTCGCCTGGGGTGACGTACTCGGGGTGGGCGTCAACGTACGGAACATCAAGGTCGGGGATCGGGTGCTGTTCAACCCTGACGACCAGTTCGAGGTCGAGGTCGGCGGGGAGAACTACCTGGTGATGCGCGAGCGGGACCTGCACGCCCTCGCCACGGAGCGCACCGAACACGGAACCGGTTTATACCTTTAGGGAAGGCAAGTCGTGGAGCCTCAGTGGCCGGAGTCGCCCGCGGAGAAGACCGAGGTCCTCACCCCGATCAACGCCGTGTCCGGCGATGAGCCCACCGTCGTCATCCGGCCGGACTCGCCGGAGAAGGAGCAGGCCAAACGACGGAAGCTGCGCCGGGCGGTGATCATCGGCGGTGCGGTCGTCGGTGTGCTCGCCGTGCTCTACGGGCTGGACCTGTTGCTGAGCAACGGTGCCGTGCCGCGGGGCGTCACGGTCGCCGGCGTGGACGTCGGCGGATCCGCCCACGCGGACGCCGAGCGCACGCTGCGCGACGAGCTCGGGCCGCGACTGAAGAACCCGGTGGCGGTGCGCGTCGGCGACGTCGACGGCAAGGTTGACCCGGCGGCCGCCAGTCTGTCCGTCGACTGGGCGGCCACCCTGGACAAGGCAGGCGACCAGCCGCTGAACCCGATCACCCGGATCACCTCCTTCTTCACCACGCGCGAGGTCGGCGTCGTCAGCAACGCCGACGACGCGAAGCTGACGGCCGCGATCGAGGCGCTGCGGCCGTCGACCGACCGCGAGCCGGCCGAGGGCACGATCCGCTTCGACGGCCTCAACCCCGTTCCGGTCGACCCGAAGCCCGGCCAGAAGCTGGACGCGGCCGGCGCGCGCACCACGCTGCTGAGCAACTGGGCGAACGGCAAGGCCGTCCAGCTGCCGGCCAAGATCACGAAGGTGAAGACGACCAAGGAGGGCGTGCGCAAGGCGGTCGAGGAACTCGCCAAGCCAGCCGTCGCCGCGCCGGTCGTGCTGCACTGTGAAGGCGCCGACGCCACGCTCACCCCGGAGACCATCGCCGCGACGCTGGTCTTTCAGCCGGCGCCCAAGGGTGGCGGGCTGACCTGGACGGTCGACCAGGACGCGATCGTCGCCACGCTGCAGCCGCAGATCGCCAGCACCGAGGTCGAGGGCAAGGACGCGACCATCGTGTTCGAGGGCGGTGCCCCTGCGGTGCAGCCGTCCGTCGACGGCAAGGGCGTCGACTGGGGCGTCAGCCTCACGCCGCTGATGGACACGCTGAAGAAGAAGGACGGTCGCGAGCTGACCGCCACCTACACGAACAAGCCGGCGAAGGTCACCACCGAGGCCGCGGAGGGCCTTGGCATCAAGGAGGTCATCGGCGAGTTCACCACGAACAACTTCGCCGCCGACTCCGGCATCAACATCCGCACGGTCGCCGCCGAGGTGAACGGCGCGATCGTCAAGCCGGGCGAGGAGTTCAGCCTCAACGGGTTCACCGGCCCGCGCACCACGGCCGAGGGTTACGTGGAGGCCGGCGTGATCAAGGACGGCGCGCCGGGTCGCGAGGTCGGCGGTGGCATCTCCCAGTTCGCCACCACGCTGTACAACGCGTCCTACTTCGCCGCGATGGGCGACGCGGGGCACAAGGAGCACAGCTACTACATCAGCCGCTACCCGCCCGCCCGCGAGGCGACGGTGTTCCAGAACCACGACGGCAGCAGCGTGATCGACCTGAAGTTCAAGAACGACACCAAGTTCGGCGTCGCCATCCAGACCATCTGGACGCCGTCGTCGATCACCGTGAAGCTGTGGGGCACCAAGCAGTTCACCGTCGAGTCGATCCCCGGCACGCGGACCAACGAGGTCGCGCCGGCGCCCAAGCAGGGTCCGGCGGAGAACTGCCACGCGTCCAACGGCGCCCCCGGCTTCACCACGACCGACACCCGCGTCATCCGCGACGCTGGGACGGGCGCCGAGGTGAGCCGCAAGACCCGGACCGTGAAGTACAACCCGCAGCCGATCATCGTCTGCGCCGCCTGACCGCTGAACGAGAGAGGCCCTGGGCGCGCGCCCAGGGCCTCTCTCGCGTGCGTGCAGTTTAGAAGGCTGCCTCGTCGAGATCCATGATCGCGTTGTCGGCGTTCTCGACGATCTTGCGACCGGCCGACAGCTCGGGCAGGACGTTGCGGGCGAAGAAGCCGGCGACGGCGATCTTGCCCTCGTAGAAGGGCTTGTCCTTGGCGGAGACACCGGCGTCGAGCTTGCCGATGGCGACCTCGGCCTGCCGCTGCAGCAGCCAGCCGATCAGCAGATCGCCGGCGGCCTCCAGCAGCCGGACGGTGTGCTGGCCGACCCGGTAGATGCTGCGCGGGTCCTGCTGCGACTCGGTCAGGTAGCCGACCATCGTGCCGAGCATGCCCTGCACGTCCTCCAGCGCCTGCTTGAGCAGTGCGCGCTCCTCCTTGAGCCGGCCGTTGCCGCTCTCCGCCTCGATGAACTTCGTGATCTCCCCGGAGAGGAACGCGAGCGCCTGGCCCTTGTCGCGGACGATCTTGCGGAAGAAGAAGTCCATCGACTGGATGGCCGTGGTGCCCTCGTACAGCGAGTCGATCTTCGCGTCGCGGATGTACTGCTCGATCGGGTAGTCCTGCAGGAAGCCGGACCCGCCGAGGGTCTGCAGCGACTGCGCGAGCTGCTCGTAGGCGCGCTCCGAGCCGACGCCCTTGACGATCGGCAGCAGCAGGTCGTTGACCTTCTCCGACAGCTCGTCACCCTCGCCGAGCCAGGCCCGGTCCTGGAAGGTCGCCGTGTACAGGTACACCGCGCGCAGGCCCTCCGCGTAGGCCTTCTGCATCATCAGGCTGCGGCGTACGTCCGGGTGGTTGGTGGTGGTCACCCGCGGCGCGGTCTTGTCGAGCATCTGCGTCAGGTCGGCGCCCTGCACCCGCTCCTTGGCGTAGGCCAGCGCGTTGAGGTAGCCGGTGGACAGCGTGGCGATCGCCTTGGTGCCGACCATCATCCGCGCGTACTCGATGATCTGGAACATCTGCGCGATGCCGTTGTGCACGTCGCCGACGAGCCAGCCCTTGGCCGGCGTGCCGTGCTGGCCGAAGGTCAGCTCGCACGTGGTGGAGACCTTCAGACCCATCTTGTGCTCGACGCCGGTGACGAACACGCCGTTGCGCTCACCCAGCTCGCCGGTCTCCGTGTCGAAGTGGAACTTCGGCACGATGAACATCGACAGGCCCTTGGTGCCCGGCCCGTGGCCCTCCGGCCGGGCCAGCACGATGTGCACGATGTTCTCGGTGAGGTCGTGCTCACCGGAGGTGATGAACCGCTTCACGCCGTCGATGTGCCAGGTGCCGTCGTCCTGCTGAACCGCCTTGGTGCGGCCGGCACCCACGTCCGAGCCGGCGTCCGGCTCGGTGAGCACCATCGTCGAGCCCCACTGCCGCTCGATCATCAGCTCGGCCCAGCGCCGCTGCTCCTCGGTGCCGTTGCGGTACAGCACCTGCGCCATGTTCGGACCGGACATGTACATGAACAGCGCCGGGTTCGCGCCGAGCACCAGCTCGGACGCGGCCCACTGCACGGTCGGCGGCAGGCCGAAGCCGCCGAGGTCGCTGTGCAGTCCGAGCCGCCACCACTCGCCGTCCATCAACTGCTGGTAGGACTTCTTGAACGCCTCGGGCACCGTCACCGAGTGTGTCTTCTGGTCGAACACCGGCGGGTTGCGGTCGCCCTCGACGAAGGACTCCGCGAACGGACCGGTGGCGAGGTTGTTGAGCTCGCCGAGCACGGTGTCCTCGTCGGTCTCCGCCAGCGCTCCCTTACCGAGCCGGTCCTGGATGTTGTAGACCTCGAACAGGTTGAACTCCAGGTCCCGGACGTTGCTCTGGTAGTGGCCCATCAGGTGCTCCCTGTTCCTCGGCCGCCGTGCGCAGCCGACACTCCCCGCGGTTATTACTGGCCGGTAACTACAGAATATTACCAGCCGGTAGAGGAGGCAAGGAATGTCGCTGGACCAGGGGGCCGGACCATGGCTCGTAGCTGGTCCGACGCGCGCGAGGGCGATCGGTGTGGCCGGAGTCACGCTGGTGGCGGGGGCGCGGTCAGTCGCGTGCGCCCCGCGAGGTCTGGGTTGGCAGCTCCGGCCGGCTCGCGCCGTCGGTGTCGAGCACCCCGGAGCGGAACGCGACGGCGACGGCGTGCGTGCGATCCCGCGAGGCGAGCTTGCGCAGGATGCTCTTGACGTGCGTGCGGACCGTCTCGACGGAGACGTACAGGATGTCGGCGATGGCCTGGTTCTCCAGCCCGTCCGCGATCAGCTGGAGCACCTGGTGCTCCCGGCGGGACAGCGGCTGGTGGATCTGCCCGGTCTGCAGCCGCCGCCCGGTGGGGGCGGCCAGCGCGGGCGCGAGCGCGGTGTCGACGTAGCGACCCTCCCGGTGCACGGCGTGGATGGCGCCGATGAGCTGCGGCGGAGCCGCCGTGCGCAGGATCGCGCCGCGCACGCCGGCGGTGAGGGCGCCCGCGACGTACTGGGTCGTACGGTGCTGCTCGTCGATCAGCAGCACGATGGCGGTCTGCGGGTGGCTGCCGGCGATCAGGTTGGCGAAGGTGCCCCGCGGATCGAGCGTGGAGTCGACGAGCAGGACGTTGGGGCGGAACCGCTCGCACAGCCGCAGGCCGGTGGTCGTGCTGTCGGTGGCACCGATCCAGCGCATGCCCGGCGTGCGATGCACGAGCATGGACAGGCCCTCCCGAACCAGTGGCGTGCTGTCGACGAGCGCCACCGTGAGCTGTCCGACGGGTGCGTGCTGTCTAGCCCGCACCTGCTGCTGGTTGTTCTCCGACATTCGCGTGCCCTCCAGACCTGCCCAT
>Ga0193742_1001996_pt1 | contig 11887 bp, 7 predicted proteins | sample L2c1metaG_FD_165511 | JGI IMG/M metagenome (GOLD analysis project Ga0193742, IMG submission 165511) | Soil microbial communities from a riparian zone of the East river system, Colorado, United States - L2c1 | ecosystem: Environmental > Terrestrial > Soil > Riparian zone | place: USA: East River... | reverse complement strand
CAATCGACTCGATCTCCTTAAGCCCCCGCTCCGGCCCCTCGCTCTGTGCCACCGCGATGGCCCGGTTGAGCGCGACGATCGGCGAAGGCCGGATCGTCATCAACGTGTCGTACAGCGCAACGATGGCCTTCCAGTCCGTATCCTCCATACGCGGCGCCCGCGAATGAATCGCCGCGATCGCCGCCTCCACGTGATACTCGCTGAGATTGTCACCCGTGGCGGAAAGATCGAGCAGCTTCAGCCCTTCTACCACAAGCTGCCGATCCCATTGCGATCGGTCCTGATCCAGCAGCGAACTCAAGTTGCCGGACGCATCCACCCGTCCCGGCAGCCGCGCCGCATGGAGGCTCATCAGAGCACCCAGAGCGTAGGTCGCGGGCGTCCTGCCCAGCGGATGCTCCAGCAGCATCGCAGTCAGCCGCATCGCCTCCCGGCAAAGTTCAACTCGCACGACGGTCTCGGCGGACGCTCCATGGTAGCCCTCGTTAAACAGCAGGTAGAGAGCCCGCTGAACATCGGGAAGCCGCGCGGAAAACTCGGGCGAAGCCTCAACGTCGAACAGCCTCTTCGACTTTGCCAGCACTTTCTTCGCTCGCGTAATCCGCTTCTCGACCGCAGCCTGACTGCTGACGAAAGCGCCCGCAATCTCACTCACGCTGAAGCCGCAAAGGATGTGCAGCACCAGCGCGACCCTCGCGTCTTCACGCAGCCGCGGATGACAGCAGGAGAACATCATCCGAAGCTGATCGTCCTGGATCGTGTGCGTGTCGAACACCTCGTGGATCGTCGGAACCAGCGTCCACTCGCTCTCGATCATGCGGGTCAGCTCGGGGGCGTAGCTGCGCGCTGTCCGCTCGCGGCGCAGAATGTCGACGGCGCGATGCTTGGCCGTGGCCATCAGCCACGCGGAGGGGTTTGCGGGCACCCCGCGGAACTTCCACACCTCGATCGCGCGGCAGAAGGCGTCCTGTACGACGTCTTCTGCCAGCGCGAGGTTGTGAATGCCGAAGAGCCGCGTGAGCGCGACCACCATGCGTCCGGCTTCGTGCCGGAAGAGCTGGGGGTCGAGCTCGGCGGAATTTGCGTTCCCTTCGGGCTGCTGGTGCGTGTCCATTACATGCTCATCTGCAGGATCGGCCGAACTTCCACCGCGCCGTTGGAGAGAAAGATGGGGCAGCCCTTGGAGAGATCGACCGCTTCATCGATATCTTTGGCCGTGATCAGCGTATAGCCGCCGATCAGGTCCTTGGCCTCTGCGAATGGGCCGTCGCTGACCACCTTCTGATTGCCGCTGACCAGCTTGCCGGTCCGTTCCAGCGGCGAGCCCGTGGCTTTCAGGTGGCCCTTTTCGCCCAACTCCTTCATCCACGCCATCCACTTCTGCATCTGCTTCTGGCCTTCATCGGGAGACTCCGGGCGCTCTCCGCCGCGGTAGAGATAAATAAATTCAGTCATATTGATTCTCCTTTTCGTCAAGTAAGTTGGTGTTACTCATGTTAAACGTCCGGCACCGGACCTGCCGGACATTTTTCTTCGCACAATAATCCGAACCGGATTTTCCGGGCGTCCGTCAATGGTTCTAAGGTAGGTTATAAGCAGCGGGTCGTATTCGTGGCGGAGCTAATCCGGGAGCCGGTTCGTCCGACTTGAGTGCTTGCAGCCGATCCCGAATATCCTCACGCAGCAAAGTGACGGAAATGCCTCCGAAGCTCGCCGAATAAGGCTCCAGGCGACGCAGGGCAGCTTGCAATAACCGGGTAGTTCCAACTGGATTATTCCGTTGGAGATGGTGGAACGCGGCGGTTACCTGGATCAGCCCTTGCAGGAATGTTTTCTCCGGCTCCTGGGACTCCAGCCACCGGCTCTCCCACGCCTCATGTGCTGCAAAGAACTCGCCCGCCTCGTACCGTCGTAGTCCTTCCGCAAGTGCGCCTTGGGTCCAATCCAATGTCATCGGCTGTATGCCCTCTGGCCCAAGCTAGCTTGCGCCCACCCAGTCATCTCGAAGAGCCCTCCGAGCCCAGGACCAGTTGCGGACCCTCACCCGCGATCCACGCCGGATAATCTCCGGACGCCATCCCGCCGAATTCGAGCGTTTTCCTACCGTCGCCGCGCCGTTCCTCACTGCCCCTATATCACGAGCGGAATGAGGCACGTTGGTTCCGCTCATAGCGCAAGGCCCCGCGCGAAGTCACCGAGCCGACCGGACTCCGACGAAGCGGAGATCATAATCAGGCTGGCTAGTCGACCATCAGCATCACTTCGGTGGACTTGATGATGGCGGTGACCTCGCTCCCCACCTTGATGTTGAGTTCTTCGACACTTTGCTTCGTGATGACGCTTTCGATCAGGTTCTCACCAATTCGAACGCCCACTTTTGCCGTGACTACGCCGAGGTGCACCGTTTCGACCGTGCCTCGCAATTGATTACGTGCTGAGATTTTCATGGACTCATTATAGAAGTTCGGCTACGAATTCAATGTGTAGGGTCTTTCGCCTATAACGTCACCATGATCCTCGAAGTCTCTTGCGTTGAAAATCACGGCATGACCTGGATTGCGACCGATCTCACACCCTCGCTGCAAGTGACAGATGTTGCACGAATATTGTCGATGGGATGGCTTGTGCACGGGCTCGCACCTGTATGAAGCCTACAATCAGAATGCTTATCCAATGACAATCGAGTACGGGGGAGAATTGCCGGATTTCATAGATTCGTCGCAGCATCGAACTTCAGCAGGGTGGCGTCGCCGGATCCTTTTCATGACCGCTTTAGCTTTAGGCGTCTTCCTCTGTGGACGGATCGGATTGTCGTATTGGGTTGACCTTCTCTGGTTCCAGTCGCTTGGATACGGCGAGGTGTTCTCGAAGTTGCTAGGACTGCAAATTGCGGCCTTCGTAGTTTTTGCAGGGACCACGTTCCTGATACTGTACGGTGCGTTTTCGGCCATTCGGCGGTCACATGAAGCCGATTTGCCGAGGGCTCACGCAATCGTCATCGCAGGAGAACCGATAAGCCTGTCAGTCCAGCCAGTCCTGCGCGTCATCTCCTTTGGCGTCTCCATTGTCATTGCGTGCGTGACTGGCTTGGGGTGGATGGCAGACTGGCCGACGCTGGCGCTGTTCTGGTATGCACCGCATGCAACGGGCAGCGTTGCTGATCCGATCTTTGGTAAGCCGCTGAATTTCTTTCTCTTCACCTTGCCTGCCTGGCAGCTCGTCAATGATTGGCTTCTCACGCTGGCAATTGCGATCTGTGCCGCCGCTGTACTGTTCCTCATCATTACAAGTGGTGCCCGTTCTCTGGCCAAGCGCCAGATTACCTATGCCCCGTCACCGTGGCGTGGACTTTCGATTACGGCCGCCTTCCTTCTGCTCGTCCTCGCGATGAACGTGTATGTGGGCCGGTTCCAACTCTTGCTTGAACATCACACGATCTTTGACGGCATCACTTACACCGATGCACACGTCATGATCCGTGGGCTTCTCATCCTCTGCGCTGCCCTTGTACTCGGTGCGGTGATCTCAGCCTACAACGCGTTTCGGCATTCACGTGGACGATGGATTGTGGCTGCGATCCTTCCTGGTGTAGTTTGCTATGGCGTACTGGGAATAGTCGGCTGGTACATTGGCAGCTTCATCGTCAAGCCCAACGAACTCGTTCGTGAAGAACCCTTTATCACCCACAACATTGAGATGACTCGGCAGGCTTACGGGCTCAACCGCTTTGCACAGCGCGAGTTTCCTGCGGAGACAACAGTCGATTCCGCTGACCCGGCGAACAACCAACCTACTCTCCAGAACATCCGGCTATGGGACTGGCATGCCTTGCAGGATACGCTGCGTCAGGTTCAGGAGATCCGCACCTACTACGACTTTCCCGACATCGACATCGATCGCTACAAGATCGACGGCACGACCCGCCAGGTGATGCTTGCAGCCCGAGAGCTCAACGTAGAAAAGCTCCCGGTAAGTAGTCGTAACTGGATCAACGAGAAGCTGATCTATACCCACGGCTACGGAGTCACGATGAATCCTGTCAATGGGTTTACGGCGGAAGGGTTGCCTACACTGTTGCTGAGCAATATGCCCGTCCAAAGCACGGTGCGCGGTCTGAACGTAACGCGTCCTGAGATCTACTTTGGCGAACTGACCAACACTGATGTGTACGTCAAGACAAGGCAGCAGGAGTTCGATTATCCGCAAGGCCAGAACAACAATCTCACGTCCTATCAAGGCAGCGGCGGCATCGTGTTGGGCGGGTTCTTGCGGCGCGTCATCCTGGCTATCGACCGCGGCGATCTTGGAAAATTGCCGTTCAGTGACGACGTCAATTCGCAGAGTCGTCTCCTGATGCGCCGTAACATCCGGGAACGCGTGGCGGTAGTAGCTCCGTTCCTTACCTTCGATCAGGACCCCTATATGGTGGTCGGCGACGATGGCCGGCTTTCCTGGGTAATGGACGCGTTCACCGTCTCGAACAACTATCCGTATTCGACCCACTATAACCTCGGCGATAGCTCGGTCAACTACATGCGAAACAGCGTCAAGGTGGTTGTGGATGCTTACAACGGTGCTACGACGCTCTACGTCTTCGACTCTGAAGACCCAATCCTTGCTACTTATCGCCGCATCTTTCCGAGTCTTTTCAAAGACGCCTCAGCGATGCCGGCGGACCTGCGCAGGCATGTCCGCTATCCGGAAGCACTGTTCAAACTGCAGTCGGAGGTCTATGGGCTTTACCACATGACAAATCCGGGGGTCTTCTTCAATCGTGAAGATCTTTGGACAGTCGCGACAGAGACAGGGACCGATAGTAACGGTCAACAGACAGTTCAGATGATGCAACCTAACTACGTCCTGATGAAACTGCCAGGAAGTACCGGCGAAGAGTTTGTCGAGATCCTGCCCTTCACACCTGCCAACCGGAATAATCTGATCGGGTGGATTGCCGGCCGTTGCGACGGCGCGGAGTATGGGACGGCGGTGGTCTACGACTTCCCTAAGACAAGACTCATCGATGGTCCCCAACAGATAGAGGCTCGCATCGATCAGAATGCGCAGCTCTCAGGACAATTGACGCTGTGGAATCAACAGGGCTCCCACGTGCTGCGTGGAACCCTGCTGGTCATTCCGTCTGGACGAGCACTGTTGTATGCGGAGCCGATCTACCTTCAGGCTCAGCAAAGCCCAATGCCGGAGTTGCGCCTGGTCGTGCTCGCGCTGCAGGACAAGCTTGCATACGGCACAACGTTCCAGGCAGCACTCAGGTCGCTTTTCGGCGGGGAGGCCTCGTCGCTGAACGCGAGCGAAGTACCACAAGCCGCGCCCGCATCCCAGGGAAAAGCCCAAACCTCGACAGATATCAACGTACTCATCTCTGAGGCTGCCAAAGACTTTGCCGATTACCAACGCCTAACGGCCGCGGGCAAGCTTGGTGAAGCTGGGCTGAAGCTCGATGCGCTCAAGGGCGTACTGGACCGACTAAATGCGCATGGGAAGTAAGCTCAGTTAGTTTTATCGACTCTCCTACGTGCGGCGTGAAGCCTCTAAGGTTTTCGTCTCCTCCACCGAGTTTCGCCGGGGCGCCAACACCATTCTCTGCCAGGTCGCCGCCCAAACTCGTGGACGCTATGTTTACCGCGCGTGGAAGCGACGGCGCCAGCGCGTTTGATCATGGCTACCACGTTGTGCTTGTGGTGGATGCGACGACGGACCGCGACGCCGGGGCGCCATCGCCATCGCCACCGGCATCACGCTTGTCGTCGTCCTTGTCGCCAAGTTCATTGAAGGAGCCGTGGATCACGGCGATAGTCGTGCCCGTCCTGATCATCACAATGAGTGCGGTCAAGCGCCATTATGATCGTGTTGCACGCCAGATCAGCGCGTTATGGGGATCAACATTCCCTGGTACCTGTACTTATAATGAAAAGGGCAGCGAACAAGTCACGCTAAGCCTCGCGAAAGCGATAGCCAATATAACTTTCCGTCAAGATATATGTCGGGCGTGCGGGGTCGTCTTCGATCTTCTTTCGAAGCTGGTTGACAAGGACGCGCAGATATTCGCGTTCGTTGCCGTACTCGGATCCCCATATGGAAGTCAGCAGACGATTGTGGGGTACGGGGCGACCTGCGTGCTCCATCAGATAACGCAACATCGCGAACTCTTTCGGAGTGAGGCGAACCTCCTGTCCCATCTTCTCGACACGATGACGATCAGAGTTAAGCATCAGCGAGCCAATCACAATAGTAGAATCGGACGGAACTGCCGATATTTTCGAGCGACGGATTGCCGATCGCAACCTGGCAGTCAGTTCCCGAATTTGAAAGGGCTTTGTCACATAGTCGTCGGCGCCTGCATCGAGCGCCTCCACTTTGTCATTCTCTTCGTCTCGTACGGTGAGCATTATGATTGGAACCTGAGGATAACTACAGCAAATTCTGCGACATGTTTCAATCCCTCCCATCCCGGGCATATTGATGTCAAGCAGCACTGCGTCATAGTCGATCATCCGCAGACGCAACAGGGCTTCTTCTCCGTTGGCCGCCTCGCCGATCACAAATCCTAACGCAGTCAAAGTCTCAAACAAGCTCTGCCGGATTCCTGCATCATCCTCTACTATGAGCACGTTCACTCGCTGTGCCACGTTTCACATCTCCTTTACTGTTCGGGGCAAGGTAAGAAAGAAGGTAGTCCCTATATGCTCGTCGCTATTCACCCATGTGCGCCCCTGATGTGCTTCCGTTATGCGCTTGACTACCGATAGACCGATACCCGTGCCTGATGCCTTGCGATCTGAACCGGGGCTGCGATAGTAGCGCTTGAAGATCTTTTCCCTTTCGTCAGGCGGGATGAAGGAACCCTCATTCCCAATACTGATAAGTATCTCCGCCTGTTCTTCCTGAACGTCGATCGTGATCGAGGAGTCGGGGCTTCCGTATTTGGCGGCGTTATCTAATAACTGAAAAAGCGCCATCTCCAGGAGTTGCCTGTCGGCCCATACCGTGCCGCGTTGCATCTCGGGTTGAAAGTGGACGGGATGTGCGCCGAGTTCCTGCACAGATGCTACAACACTGCTTTGTATGAGTTGCCTGAGGTCGATTTGTTCCCGTTTCAGTTTGAGCTCGGCATTGTCGATTCTCGCGGTACGGAGCAGACGAGTGGTTAAGTCGTTGAGGTGGTCGGCATGCTGGTCGATCAGGGCCACAAGCTTTTTTTCAGTACCGGACAAGGTATCCATTTCAAGCAACCCGGAACTTGAGCTTCTGATCGTCGTCAACGGAGTCTTGAACGCGTGCGCGAGGCCATCCAGAACGGTGGAACGAAGCTGCTCGCTCTCCCGAGCTGCTTCAGCGCTGCTTTCCGCGGAGAAGGAACGTGCCCTTTCGATTGCAACAGCCGTGAGCGAGGCGGTTGCATTGATCGAAGCATCATCGAGGGAATGGCCGCAAATCACTAGCGAGCCGATGGATCGCGTGCCTGAGCGCAGGACGCGCCGGGAGGTGGCCGTTACTAAGTCATCCTCGTTTCGTTCTGTAAGGTAAGTGGAACGCACTTCATCGTCTGTGACTTCACAGGTGCCGCTCATGCATAGATGCAGGTCATAGGCATTCCATAGTGCAACCCCTTTCGCCTGGAGCGTGGCCCGAATCAGGTTCGCGAGCTGCTGATCGACCGGCTTCTGCCGGTCTAGAAGAAGGATGTTCTGACTCAGTTCATATAGCTTCTGCAACTGCGATCGATGCATCTCGGATTCGCGACTTGGTTTGACAGACGGCTCACGAGCAAGGCGACACTTTCGAAGGTGGCCAAAGCCACCCAGTCGTGGGTGTCTGTCATGTAAAACCTGAACAACGGTTGGGTGAAGAAGAAATCGAGGCAAGCCACGGACAACAAAGACACGATGCTCGCCTCAAGAAAGCCCCACCGCAATGCGATGGCAGTTATCAGAAAGAGATGAATCGAGGTCGCCGAGGAGAGATTGAAATGAAATCGGTAAGCGACCCAGGTGATAAGCAGCGCTGCCGTGATTCCAACGGCGATCCTGATAGCAACATCGCGAATTGTTCTCTTGATCATTCTCTCGCTATCCGATGGGATAAATTCTATCCTTTGAAACCATAAAAAACTCGTAAGTAACCCACTTATGCTTAGCTTATGGATTTCGCGATTCACTAAGGGTGGCCGGGAGATTTTCGGCCTCACGAGGTGATTTTATGAAGTACATTAGAGGCCTTTGCCAATTTGGATCGCTGGTCATTGCTGAACCAGTTACACGTCGCGAACCAGGCAGTGCAAGAATTCACGGCAATTCTCAGACGGATTCCAATTGCGTCTTGTCAACACAAAAGAGCCTGACTAAGTGCTTGGCAGGATTTTCGCAGCTGCTTCAGGCCACTGTTTTTGGGTTGTTGCTGAGTACCGTGGCGCCTGCTCTAGGACAGTCCACCTTTGGCAGTGTAAGAGGGGTTGTGCAGGATAACACCAGCGCGGCCATAGCCGACACCCAGGTCGTGCTGCACAGCATGGACGAGAACACAGAGCGCACGGTGACTGCCGATACGTCGGGCAACTTCATCTTTGAAAATGTGAAGGCCGGTAAGTACAGCCTTCGGGCGCACCATGATGGATTCGCGGATACGGCGCTCACTGGAATCTCGGTCGAAGCGCGTCAGGACCTGCGGCTCACGGTTTCGCTGAATGTTGCGGCACAATCGACCACCGTCGAAGTGACCTCTGGCGGCGACCAGATCAATACGGAAAACGCGACGCTTGGCGATTCGAAGGACAACCTGCAGATGACGCAGCTTCCTCTGAACAATCGCGCGACAACGACGAGTCCGCTAGGTGCGCTCGGTCTGTCGCCCAATGTGCAAACCGACAGCTCGGGGAACATTGCGCTGGGTGGGGCTAGTTCCTCGATGGTGAACTTTTCGGTCGACGGTATTTCAACTGCAAATGTCAGGCAGAACGGAGCGTTACAGGATGCTTATCCTTCTCAGGAAGGAATCGCCGCGGTCAAGGTGACATCGTTCAACAACAGCGCAGAGTTCTCTCAGATTGGCGATGTTACCTTTACGACGAAGAACGGAACGAACAACTATCACGGCAGCGTGTTTGAGTATCTGCAAAACCAGGCGCTGGATGCTATCCCGTATGGCTTTAGCACGAAGGCCCCAAAAAAGTTCAACACGTTTGGCTTTTCCCTCGGCGGGCCGGTCATGATTCCGCATTTGTACAGCGGACACGACAAGACCTTTTTCTTTGTGGATTATGAAGGCAACCGTCGGACGACCGCGACGGCGCAGCAGTTTGAGGTGCCAACGCAGGCTGAACGGAACGGTGATCTCAGTGGATTCAATCCGTCGCTGGCTCCCATTCCCACAGCAAGTATTAGCGCGACCGCAAAGGCACTGTTGACCCACATTCCCTTGCCAAATGTGAACGGGCAGTCTGGCTTTAATTATGAAAACTTTCAGTCTACCCCGGCTCGAACGGACGGCGCTGACATTCGTATCGATCAAACGATTACCTCGAAGCAGTCAGCTTACGCGCGCTTTAGCCGGAAAAATATCACGTCGAACTTTGCGAACGCGTTTTTGCCGAACGACGTCGACTCAACTCACAATCGCAGCTTCCTGTTCTCCCACACCTATACGATTACTCCTAAGCTGCTGAACGAGTTTCGTTATGGCTTCACCAACGTTACAACGAGCGTAAATTTTTCGATTCAGGGATCGGATGCTTTGAGTCAGCTCAACCTGACGGGAGTGAACATTAGCCAGCACCCGACAACGCACGCCTTTCCTACGTTCAACTTCAGCTCCGGTACCGGGCTGACCGCGATTGGGAGGGATAAGGCTGGTATCACGCAGTCGAAGACGACACAGTTCAGCGACAACGTGACCTACACCCTCGGCAAACATACTTTGAAGGGGGGAATCGATATCCGCAGGGTGCGGTACTTCGATCTGGAGAGCTTTGCCCCAACGTTTGCTTCGGATGATTTTGGCAGTTTCATCTTTCAACCAAACTTTACCGGCAATGCCTTTGGTGATTTTCTGGAGGGAGCGCCAACCACGCTGAACTTCGCGGTATCCAGTCCTGACGTGGGGGGAGCAGCAACACAATATAGCCTGTTCGCTCAGGACGAGTACCAGGTGAACAGCCGGCTGACGCTGAGTTATGGATTGCGCTGGCAGGTGCTTCCCGGCTTTCAGGAAGATGGAGGCAATCTGGCGAACTTCGACCAGAGAAACAATTCGATTGTGGTTCCAAATGCGCTGGCAGCATATCTGACAAGCCAGAACATTACTCCGTCGAACGTTGCCTTCCAGCAGTCATTCAACGCTTGCAATCTGAACAACAACTCTCTTCCGTGCACGAAGTATGTGACGGCGAGCCAGGATGGGTTGCCGCAGAGCCTGCGCAATACCTACAAAGGGAACTTCCAGCCGCGCGTGGCGGTGGCTTACCGGCCCTTTAATGATACGAAGACGGTTGTGCGCGCGGGCTTCGGCATTTACACCATGACCAACCTTGGTCCGCTGTCGTTCAACAACAGTGGCAACCCAACGTCGAGCTTGCATACCTATTCCAACTCCAACACGGCCGGACCCAATACTCCCCAGATCCAGTTCCCCAACACGGCACCTCCTAGTGTCGGTGCGCAGATTGGTGGCGGCAGTCTCGATCAGGGAGTAGATCCGAATTACCGCGATCCACAGTCGAATCAGTGGAATGTGACAGTCGAACGGGAGATCTCCAACAACACGTCTATTCGTGCAAGCTATGTGGGAATGCATACCTACCGGCTGAGTATTACGGAAGACGTGAACCAGATTGCCGCTAGTACGACCGCCTTTACGACTACGACTGCAATCCCGTGGGCCGATCCACGGTCTCCTTACACCAACTGGGCGCAGATTTTCAGCACGTTCAACGCTGGTGAAGCAAACTATCGTGCGTTCGAGTTGGATGCGACGCATCGGATCCAGCACGGTCTCTATTTCGATGCGAACTACACCTACGCTAATAACCAGGCAGACAACCAGGGCGATGCGCCGAGTTCGTTTGCAGGTGAGGTCAACTACGGCGCGCCGATCGCTAATCGCTTCAACGTCAAACAAGACCTTGGCAATGTTGAGGGCACGCGTCGTCACCGTATGCTTCTGACAGGGGTCTATCAGCTTCCGTTCGGCAGGGGCCGTGGCTTTATGAGCGGCGGAGGAGTGAAGGATGCATTCCTCGGTGGCTGGGATCTGACAACAGTGACACTACTTGAATCGGGGCCGTGGCTGACGCCGAGCATCAGCGCCGGCGGATGTCAAGTACAAGCAAACGCCGACGGTTCCTGCCCGGCAACTGCAATTGGTCAGCAGCAAACAAACGACCAGTCCAATACCAACGTGGCGAACCGTGGCGCAGTTTTACGTCCCGACGGTGTATCGGCCAGTTTCTATGCAGGCCAGTCGCGATCGCGGTTCTTCAATCTGGCTGCCTTCTCACCGACGCCGGTTGGCGCCGGCCGCTTCGGCAATGCCGGAGTCGGCATCTTGCAGGGCCCTGGAACGGCGGCGGTCAGTCTAGGAGTTGCAAAGTCGTTCCGCATCACGGAGAAGGTGCATGCTCGTTTTGAATCGACCTTCACCAATGTGCTGAATCACACCAACTTCGCTCCGCCGGCTACAGTGGTGGACAGTCCTTCTACCTTTGGGGCGTTGATCGGGGCTCAGACTGCAGAGAATGCCGGTAACCGCACGGGTCAAGCCGCACTGCGAGTGGACTTCTAGGAACTTGTTGAAGAAGTAAGTTCGCCTTGCGGCTGGATTAGATTCGGATTCGTCTATGGAGTATGCGTGGAGACGAGCGGGTTCAGGACGGGAT
>Ga0193742_1001992_pt1 | contig 11897 bp, 7 predicted proteins | sample L2c1metaG_FD_165511 | JGI IMG/M metagenome (GOLD analysis project Ga0193742, IMG submission 165511) | Soil microbial communities from a riparian zone of the East river system, Colorado, United States - L2c1 | ecosystem: Environmental > Terrestrial > Soil > Riparian zone | place: USA: East River... | reverse complement strand
CACAGTTGCCGGCGTCCCGGCGTACCAGATCAGGCGACGAGCGGCGTACGGAGGTGTGTGGTTGAGGGGGAAGGCGTCTACGGGGACATACGGTTAGCGGGTGGCTGATCGGTATGGGAATGATGTGTTGGCTGGGGATTGGCGGAAGCCCAAGAATGGGCGGACTGTCGAGGTGGAGATCGAGAAGGGGATGGTGGTCGAGGAGCCGTCCTCCGGGTTCGTGGGGGCGGTTGTGCGGTGGGAGCACGGGGTGGTGGATCTCGAGGATCGGCACGGGAAGATCCGGAGCTATCCGATGGGTCCCGGGTTCTGGGTGGATGGCAAGCCGGTCGCGTTGAAGCCGCCGAAGAAGGCCGCTCCGGCCAAGAAGACGAAGACGGCGTCCGGATCCGTGGCCGTCAGCAATGTCCGGGCTCAGGTCGCGCGGGCGAGCCGGATCTACGTCGAGGGGCGGCACGACGCCGAGCTCGTGGAGCGGGTCTGGGGTGACGACCTGCGGATCGAGGGTGTGGTGGTCGAGTACCTCGAGGGTGTCGACGATCTGCCCGGCATCGTGAATCGGTTCCAGCCGGGCCCGGGCCGACGGCTCGGCGTACTGGTCGACCATCTGGTGGAGGGGTCGAAGGAGTCGAAGATCGCCGCCCAGGTGAAGGACCGGAATGTGCTCGTCGTCGGGCACCCGTTCATCGACATCTGGGAGGCGGTGAAGCCGTCGTCGCTCGGGATCGCCGCCTGGCCGCGGATCCCGCACGGGCAGGAGTGGAAGAAGGGCGTGCTGCAGACCTTCGGCTGGCCCGCCACCGACCAGGCCGACGTCGCCGCGGCCTGGAAACACATCCTGTCGAAGGTGAAGAGCTACGCCGACCTCGAACCCGACCTGCTCGGCCGGGTCGAGGAACTCATCGATTTCGTGACGACTGACTGATCTCGGGGAGGCGGGCCTCGATCCACTTCCTGATCTGCTGACGGGCGCGGCCGACGTACCAGGTGACCACGAACAGGGCCGCGCCGACAGCCAGCGCCAGTCCGGCCAGTACCGAGAAGATGATCCGTACTGCGCTCACGTCGACAAGCCCTGCCACCACGAGCAGCACCACGGCGGCACCGAAAGCTGCCGCAGGCAACCACTTCTGGAAGACCAGCGGACGCTTCGCCGGACTCACCTCGACGTTCTTCACCAGCCGGTCCCACGTACTGTTCCGGGCCGGCTCGGTGAACCAGCGCGCGGCCCGCAGCAACCACGGTTTCGGCTGGTGCGTCCGGCCCGCCATCGACTGGACCCAGTGACCGACCTGCTCCCCCAAGCCCGACGACACCTCGACCATCCGGTCGGCCAGGCCCTTCGTGGTCGCCTTGCCCTCCTTGGTCGAGTTCAGCTCGTCCCGCATCCGCCGGAGCGAATCGAGACCGCCCTCGACCGGGAAGTCCTCGGCCAGCCGCTGGACCTGCTCGGCGACCTTGTCGAGCTTCCAGTCCTCGGCCTTGAGCACCTGCCGCTGCGTCTCCTGGATCCACTCCGCGTCCGCACCGAGCATCGCGCCGAGGTGCGCGACGCAGTGCAGCCGGCCCATCAGCCAGTCCCACTTACGCCAGTCCGCGGCACCGAACGCACCGAAGTGCCCGACCTGGGTGCCGTAGAGGATGCGGTCCTTCAGCCCGTTCGCGGTCGAACCCTCGGGCAGTTCGTCCAGCAACAGCAGCGGGATGTCCGGCCCGAGCCGCAGGAACTGGAACGGCGCGCTGCGCTGCTGCGGAGTCCGCGCGGACGTACACCGCGACACGATCTCCACCTCCAGCGCCGTCTCCACCACGTCCGGCCCGACATGACCGATCAGGGTCGCGAACTCGTCCCCGAGCGCGCGTTGCACCTGCAACGCCTCGAAGATGTCGTTCATCCCGACCGCGACCGCCTCGGCTCCCCCAGCCGGCTGCAGATCCAGATCCGCCTTGGCAAGCTCGACTGCCAGAGCATCCCGGACCGCCAGCACCCGCTGCAGGGAATCGCTGGTCGCCCTCAACCGCCGCTCGAGATCAGCCAGGTCCTCCGACGCAGCATGATCGATCCTGGTGCGCAGCGATCGAAGGACCAGCCGTACTACGCGTTCGGACGCGCCGGTTCCCCAAGGCCAGCAGGGGTTGCCGTCCACTGTCTGCAGGGGCGCGGTCGATCCATCCGGACCGGGAACCCACGGGTGGTCTCCTGCCAGGACCTCGTCGATCTCGGACTCCGACAACGCGGTCGCCGCGTCGAGCACGGTCGACTCGTCGTGCGACGCGATCGTCACGGCCTCCCAGACACCACCAGCCGCACGACCCCGTGCGTACGCCGGTTGCAGCAGCCTGGCGGCTTCCTTCAATCCGGCTCGCTCGGCCGGCTTCTCCACGCACCGGTCGAAGAGCCGCTGCGTGTCGGACCACGACGCGTCCGCCTCGAGCAGCAACCGTTCCAACTGCTCCACGTCCGACCGGAAGTCCACCTCGCGCGGGAACTGCACGGCCGACAACGCCGCGACCCGCCAACTCGGTTCCTTCGCATCCGGTACATGCGTCTCGGCGAGATTGCCGATCCCAGCCGACGGTACGACGTACAACACGTACCGGCTGGCGCGTCCCGTCACGGGCCGGCGGGCAACCACATCCAGTACCGGGCCGAACGGCGCGTTGTCCAGCACGCCGCCATCCACAAGCCAGGCACCGTGCTCGCCTTGTTGCCCCGGCTGGAGTCGCGGCGGCGCGGCCCCCAACTCGGGCGTCTCCCGCACCGGCCCGAACGCCGCCGGGAACGAAGCCGAAGCACGAGCCGCCCGGGCGAGCAGGTCGGTGTCGGTCAACTCGTTCGTCGCCTTGACGGAGAACGAGCGCGTGGCCCCGTCGTACACCGCGCTCTGCTCGCTGGTGAAGGAGAAGAGATACCGATGATCCGGTACGACGAACCGTTGCCCGGCGGCATCCTTGGCCTCGAACTGCTGGATCCCCAGACCCGAAGCGGTCACGAACAACGTCACCGGCTCGGAGGCCGACTGCTCCCCTGCCTCGGCGACGCCTTCGAGGAGGTTGTTCAGCTCGTCGAGGAAGAAGTTGCCGTCGAGCACCGACTTGGGCTTGACCCCCTTGCCGGGAACCAGTTTGTCGACCTCCAACGAACCCAGGCCGACCCATTTCTGGCGCAGCCACGGGCCGTCGTCGCCACCGGGGTCGAGGGTGGAGCCGTTCGAGATGGCGGTCGCCAGGAGGGACCCGTTCAGGCCGCCCGCGCTGGTACCGGCGATCACGTCGACGACGATCTTGCGGTGTTCCCCGCCGCGCTGACACAGTTCTCGCCAGCGGTCCGCGAGCACCTCGTCGTACGGTTGCGCGGCCGGCGATGCACCGGAGCCGGACGCGCGGCGGATCAGGTCGAGCTCGTGCGTGACACCGCCCATCCAGACGGCCAGGCTGACGCCGCCGTTGAGCACCAGCGCGATCCGGATCTCATGGTCGGACATGTTCCCCCCTCGTCACCGTCACAGATATCACGTCCGTCACGCCGATTCCCAGGGATCAACGCGCAGCGTGACCAAAGAGGCAGTGAACTGTTGCCGTCGGCGTCGAGTGAGCCTTCAGGCCGAGCCGCGGATGATCAGTTCGGTGTTGAAGATCTCTGGGCTGGTCAGGTCGGCGCCGGCGAGTTTGGCGAGCAGGATCTCGGCCAGCCGGGCGCCGAGCAACTCCACCGGCTGCCGCACGGTGGTCAGCTTCGGTGTCGTCGTGGTCGCGACGACCGAGTCGTCGAACCCCACCACGGCGACATCCTCCGGCACTCGCCTGCCGAGCTGGGAAAGCACTCGCAGCGCCGCGGTCGCCATCAGGTCGGACGCGACGAAGATCCCGTCCAGCTCAGGATGCTCGTCCAGCAACTTGATCGCGGCCTGCTCGCCACCGTCGGCCGTGAAGTCGCCATAGGCAACGGCTTCGGGCAGCCCGGCCTCGGCGACGACCTCCCGGTAGCCGGTCAGACGATCCAGTCCCGCGGTCATGTCGAGGGGTCCGGCGACGGTGCCGACCTTCCGTCGCCCGATGGACAACAGGTACTCGACCGCAGTACGGGCTCCTGCCACGTTGTCCACGTCGACACTCGCGACCGGGACCTCGACGCCGAGCGGCCGCGCGCTGAAGACGATCGGCAGCGGCAACTGGGCGAGCTCCTGCAGCACGTTGTCGCGACCGTGGTGGCTGACGATGATCGCGCCGTCCACGTGCCCGCCGCGCAGGTAGCGCAGCAACCGCTGGTCGTCACCCTCGGCGGGCTCGATCAACAGCACCAACTGCGAGGACGTGGGCGCGAGCGTCATGCTCACCCCGCGCAGGATGCCGGCGAAGAACGGGTCCGAGAACACCCGGCTGTCCGGTTCCGGCACCACCAGCGCGACAGAGTCGGTACGTCGGGTCACCAGCGCCCGGGCGGCCCGGTTGGGCACGTACCCGAGCTCGCCGATCGCCCGCTCCACCGCGGCAACGGTCTCCGGCAACACCTTCGGCGAACCGTTCACCACCCGCGAAACAGTCGCCCGCGAAACCCCCGCCAGCGCCGCGACCTGCTCCAAGGTCGGAGTAGGAGAGTCCTGACCACGCACCGACATCGGACCTCCCGGACTGGTTATGACGTTCACACCGTAATACGTACAGCCCCCTTGAACGACGAATCTCCACCGTGCGCCGCATTCGTCAATCCCAACTCACCTAACAAGCAGCAGACCTTGCGTGCGCTGCTCATTCAGGAATCAGGCTGGAGAAACGACAGGTACCCGTTGCGCGCTTGCAGCCCTCGCGAGCCTGTCGTCGTAGGTGACCATGGCGCGGAGGTCGCCCTGCAGTATCAGAGCTGTTGCCAGATGGATAGCGTCAAGCGACCGGAGCGCAGGCTCGGGCAGTCGACCCGCCGACTCCACCACCGCCGGACCGATGCCGATCTGGCCGACGCGAGAAAGCAGAAGGTCGGCTCGCACCATGCTGGGAGGGTCTTCTCGAAGTACAGCCCGGCGGGTTTCGACGACGAGGAGCACGCTGGCGACCAGCGGCGCTGACTCGTTCTCCAGCAGGTAGCTCTGCAGCGCGCGGCTCTCCTTCTCGTCCCAGATGAGCTTTACGAAGGCAGAGGTATCGAGGTAGATCAACGTCAGCGCTCGTCTTCATCGCGCATGGCGCGGACGACATCACTGAGTGGCGTCCTCCCGGCGGGTCGTGCTGGAATCGGCAGAAGGTCGGCGATGCTCCCCTGCGGGGGCGTGTACTCGCCTGAAGCAGCCAGCCGATCGAGGATGCCGCTGCCCGATTCTTCGGCCGGCACAAGGTAGGCAACCAGTCGTCCCCGTTCCGTGACGGCTACGCGCTGCCCACCCTTGGCTAGCGCAACGTACTGGGACGCATGCTGTCGCAATTCCCTGATCCCGATAGATTCCACCCACCATTTGTAGCACATTAAGTGCTACAAGTCACGGCGTCCGTCTCACCGTGCTTACCAGTCGCGACCCAAAACAGCGCGACCACGGTAGTCCCGGGCCAAGCGGCCACGTAGGAGTCGCGCACCAGCGCGGGCGGGAGCAGCGTGGGGCCTGGAGTACTAGTTGCTGGTTCGGGTGTTGGCGGCTTTGTCGGCTTCTTTGAGGGCTTGTTTCCAGGCGGCGCTGGGGCTTTGTTTGCCCTCGTCGACGCGGGCCAGGGCGTCGCTGAAGACCTGGTTGATCTCGCCGTCGCGGGGGCCCTTGTGTTGTTTGAGGATCACGTTCTGGGCCCGGTTGATGAAGATCTTCCCGACCGGCGCGTTGTTGAAGTAGGCGTTCACCTGCTCCTTGACCTGCGGCGCGTCGTAGGCGTCGACGGTGGAGGGGAACGAGCCGACCTTCTTGAAGACCTTGGTCTGCTGCTCCGGCGCGGTCAGCCAGGCGGCCAGCTTGGCGGCCTCGTCCGGCTGCGACGACTGCGCCGGCACGGTCAGGTAGGAACCACCCCAGTTCCCACCGCCGCCCGGGAACACGTCAGCGACGTCCCACTTGCCCTTGCCGAAAGTGCCCGCGTTGTCCTGGATCACGCCGAGCAGCCAGCCCGGGCACGCCATCGTCGCGAACGCGTCGGTGCGGAACGCCTTGACCCACTCGTCGCTCCAGGCCGGAAGCTTCGCCGACAGGCCGTCGTCGGTACCGGCGACGATCTGGTCCCACGTCTTCTTCAGCAGCTCGTTGTCGTCGCCCATGTAGCGATCCTGGTTCGAGTAGTACGCCTGGATCAGCTGGTTGCGCATCGCTTCCCAGGTGAGCACCGCGGAGTCGTACCAGGCCGAGCCCGGCACCTCCTTCTTGAACTTGCGCCCGTAGGAGAAGTACGACGCCCAGTCCGGGAACAGCTTCGCCACCTCGACCCGGTCGGTCGGCAGCCCGGCCTTGGCGAACAGGTCCTTGCGGTAGCAGATCGCCTCCGGCCCGATATCGGTCCCGTAGCCGATGATCTTGCCGTCGGTGGTGGTCGCGCCGGCGATCTTCCAGTCCAGCCAGCGGGACTTCAGGTCGTCGGCGCCGTACTTGCGCAGGTCGACGAACTTGTCCGCCTTGGCCAGGTACTTGTAGATCCAGCTGACCTCCATCGCCTCGATGTCGGCCAGCCCGGAGCCGGACGCCAGGTTCGTCTCCAGGTTCTTGACGTGCTCGTCGACGGTGGCGGCCTTGCGTTCGGTGATCTTGATGTTCGGGTGCGCGGCCTCGTACTCGCGGTAGAGCTCGCTGTACCCGAACTCGTTGAAGGTCGCGATGGTCAGCTCGATCTTCGGGCCGGTCGCTTCGCTGGAGGCCGTGCCGGCCTGGTCGTCGCTCCCCGCACAGGAGGAGGCGAGCAGGGTGAGACTGCAGGCCAGAACGAGAACTGCGGTGCGACAGCGGGCACTGGGCCGCATGGGGGTGCTCCCTGATTACTTGGACGGGTTGAGAGCGCTCTCCGTTTGAGGTGGAAAGTGACCTGAGTTTCGAGCGTTTCAACCAGGTGTGTCAAGGACCACACCGTTACGCTGAGACACGAGACCTACTAGGTCAGTACATAGCAGGCCAGTTCGTCACGGTGTGCACCTCACCGGTGACCGCGCGCTTGTTTTCCTGGGGTTTCCCTGAAAGTTCCGGTACTACGGCAGAAGGTCGCGGACCACCGCGTCAGCGAGCAGCCGACCACGCCGCGTAAGCACGAGCTGCCCGTTCTCGTCGACGAGCAGGCCGTTCTCGATGGCCGAAGCAGCAGCCGCCCGGCCGCCGTCATCCAGTACTCCGAGGGGCAGTCCCGCCCGCAACCGGATCTCCAGCAACACGCGTTCCACCCGCCTGGTCTCCGCGTCGAGGACCTCCCGCGCGTACGCCGGACTGTCCCCCGCCCCCATGCGATCGGCGTACGCGCTGGGGTGCTTCACGTTCCACCAGCGGACCCCGCCGACGTGGCTGTGGGCGCCCGGGCCGATCCCCCACCAGGTGTCGCCGCGCCAGTACAGCTCGTTGTGCCGGCAGCGCGCGCCCGGAGTACGGGCCCAGTTCGAGACCTCGTACCAGCCGAGTCCGGCGCTGGTCAGGAGATCGTCAGCGAGCACGTACTTGTCGGCCAGGTCGTCGTCATCCGGCATCGGCAGCTCGCCCCGGCGGACCCGACGGGCCAACTGCGTGCCGTCCTCGACGATCAACGCGTACGCGCTGACGTGGTCGGGGTCGGCCGACAACGCGGACTCCAGCGAGGTCCGCCAATCGTCGAGCGACTCCCCCGGCGTGCCGTAGATCAGGTCCAGATTCACATGCTCGAACCCGGCCGCCGTCGCCTCCTTCACAGCCTGCAAGGCACGGCCCGGCGTGTGTTGGCGATCGAGGATCTGCAGCACATGCGGCGCCGCACTCTGCATCCCGAAGGACACCCGCGTGAACCCGGCCTCCCTGATCGCGGCCAGATAGGCAGGATCGACCGACTCCGGGTTGGCCTCGGTCGTCACCTCCGCGTCCGCCGCCAGCCCGAACTCATCCCGTACTGCGCTCAGCATCCGCGCGAGGTCCTTCGCGGGGAGCAGCGTCGGCGTTCCTCCACCGAAGAACACCGTGTCCACCGGTCGGTCCAGGTCCCCGAGAACCCGCCGGGCCAGCCGAACCTCCTGCACGGCGGTCTCGGCGTACGACGCCTGCGACCCGCCGCCACCGAGCTCCTTGGCCGTGTAGGTGTTGAAGTCGCAATAGCCGCAGCGGGCCGCGCAGAATGGGACGTGCAGGTAGAACCCCAAGGGCCGCCCGGACGCCTCGCGAACGGCCGGCTCCGGCAGCGACCCGTCCCGGGGCGCAACCTCCCCCTCGGGCAGTGTCGATGGCACCTGCCCATCGTACGGACTCCGGCCGAGCGGAAATTGTGAGACGGAATCGCGGCGGTTCTGTGGTAGCGCTCCGTCGCTGAGTCGCTACATTCGGCTCATGGAAACCGAGGCGGGGCCGGTCAGCAAGAGCACCCGGAACGCGGTCGTGATCGCGATCATGCTGGGAATGTTGCTCGCAGCCCTCGATCAGACGATCGTGTCGACCGCGCTGCCGACCATCGTGAGCGACCTGGGCGGGACGAACCACCTGTCCTGGGTGGTCACGGCGTACCTGCTGGCCGAGACGATCATGACCGCGCTGGTCGGCAAGTTCGGCGACCTGTTCGGGCGCAAACCCGTCTTCCTGATCAGCGTGGTGCTGTTCCTGGCCGGCTCGGCCTTGTGCGGTATGGCCGACTCGATGCTGTGGCTGGTCGGATCGCGGGCGATCCAGGGCCTCGGTGCCGGTGGGTTGATGGTGACCGCGATGGCGGTGATCGCCGACGTGGTCCCACTGAGCGAACGCGGCAAGTACCAGGGCTTCATGGGCTCGGTCTTCGGCGTCGCGACGGTCGGTGGACCCCTGCTGGGCGGGTTGTTCGTGGACCAGCTGAGCTGGCGCTGGGCGTTCTACGTGAACATCCCGCTCGGCATTCTGGTCCTGGTCGTCGCGACCATCGCGCTGCCGTCGGTCAAGGCCGCGATCAAACCGGCGATCGACTATCTCGGCATCCTGCTGATCGCGCTGGCCGCGACCGGGCTGACCCTGGTGACCACCTGGGGCGGCAACGAGTACGACTGGACCTCGACCACGATCATCGCGATGACGATCGGATCGCTGATCGCGCTGGTCCTCTTCGTGATGGTGGAGAACCGAGCCGCCGAACCGTTGCTGCCGATGCGGCTGTTCAAGTCCCGCGTGTTCACGGTCTCCGCGATCCTGAGCTTCATCATCGGCTTCGCGATGCTCGGCGGGGTGACGTTCCTGCCGACCTACCTGCAGTACGTGCACGGCGCCTCGGCCACCGACTCCGGTCTGCAGATGCTGCCGCTGGTGGTCGGTCTACTGCTCGCCTCGGTGCTGGTCGGCAACATCATCAGCAAGACCGGCCGCTACCGGATCTTCCCGATCCTCGGCACGATCCTGATCGGTGCAGGACTGTTCCTGCTGTCGTTGATGGACAACCAGACGCCCTATCTCACCTCGGCCGCCTACATGTTGGTGCTGGGGATCGGCGTCGGCCTCTGTATGCCGGTGCCGACGGTGGTCGTGCAGAGCACGGTCGACTACAGCGACCTCGGCGTCGCGACCTCTGGCGTCAGCTTCCTGCGGACGATGGGCAGTTCCTTCGGCGTCGCGGTGTTCGGCTCCATCTACGCCACGCAGTTGCCGGAGAAGCTGGCCGGGGCGATCCCGGCCGGTGTCGATCCACGGGTTGCGTCGACCGTGGAAGGCGTTCGCGCGCTGCCGGATGCGTTGCGCGACCCGATCACGGCTGCCTATGCCGATGCGCTGCACGTGGTCTTCCTGACCGCAGTACCGGTTGCTGCGCTCGGCCTGCTCGTCGCCCTTCTGCTGAAGGAGGTCCCGCTGCGGGACACCGCCCGGATGTCCGCCGGCGGCAACGCGAGTATCGGCGAGGGCTTCGCGGCGCCGGCCTCGTTCGACTCCGAGCACGAACTGCAGAAGCTGGTCGCGGTGGTCGTGCAGAACCACAAGCGCAACCCCGGACCCGAAGTACTGGCCAGCTCCGGCATCCCGTTGAACATCGCCCAGATGTGGATGATCATGCAGGTCTTCCGCGGCGGCGCCGAACGCGGATCCGCCACCCTGCAAGAGATCGGCGGCGACCTCAAGGTGCCACCGGGCGTCTTCGAACCGATGGCATCGCAACTGGTTGCCCACGGCTACCTCAGCGAAACCCTCGGCCACTACCGCTTCACCACGACCGGCCTGGAGATGTTCCAGCGCTTCGTCGGCGCCTACCGGGTCTGGCTGCTCGGCAAACTGGAAGACTGGGAAATGGAAGACACCGCCGACTTCTCCGCCGCCATCGACCGCATCGCCGAACAAATGATCGACCGAGGCCAATCCCTCACCACCGGCAAACACGCCGCCCTCACCGGCGTCTGACCGATCGCTTGCGTCCGAAGAACCTTGGGCAATAGCGCAAGGTTCTTCGGACGCAAGGGTGATCAGTCGTACATCTTGTCGAGGAGGTCGCCGTAGGTGGTTTCTACGTATTTGCGCTTGAGTTTGAGGCTGGGGGTCATTTCGCCGCTTTCGACGGTCAGGTCGCGGTCGAGGATGGTGAACTTCTTGATGGTTTCCCAGCGGTTCAGGCCGGCGTTCAGTTCGTCCACGTAGCCCTGGACCAGCTTCTGCGCGGCGTCCGAGGTGACGATCTCGGCGTACGACTTGCCTGCCAGGCCGTTCTGCTCGCCCCAGGCCTGGATGGCTTCCGGGTCGAGGGTGACCAGGGCGCTGACGAAGTTGCGCTGGTGGCCGTGGACGATGAACTGGCTCGCGTACGGGCAGATCATCTTGAAGCGGCCCTCGATCACCTGGGGTGCGACGTACTTGCCGCCCGAGGTCTTGAAGAGGTCCTTCTTCCGGTCCGTGATGTAGAGGAACTCGTCCTCGAAGTGCCCGATGTCGCCCGTGTGGAACCAACCGTCGGCGCCGAGCACCTCGGCGGTCTGCTCCGGCAGGTTGTGGTAGCCGCTCATCACGCCGGGACCCTTGATCAGGATCTCGCCGTCCTCGGCGATCCGGAACTCGGCCGCCGGGAAGATCGGCCCGACGCTGCCCAGCCGGTACTGGTCGGGCCGGTTCAGCGTGGAGCCCGCGGCCGTCTCGGACAGCCCGTACCCCTCGAGGATCAGCAGCCCGGCAGCGTGGAACCACTCCGCCAGCTTCTTGTCCAGCGCGGCCGATCCCGACACGAAGAACCGGATCCGGCCGCCGAAGCGGGCCCTGATCTTCGACAGGACCAGCTTGTCTGCGACCGCGTACTGCGCTGCCAGTACACCGCTGGGCTCCTTGCCCTGCTGACGCAACGCGGAGACCTGGGCGCCGATCCCGAACGCCCAGTGGAAGAGCTTCGCCTTGACCCCGCCCTCGGACTCCATCATCGTCACGATCCGGGCGTGCGCCTTCTCGAAGACGCGCGGCGCGGCTGCCATGAAGGTGGGCTGGATGATGCCGGCGTTCTCCACGATCTTGTCGATCCGGCCGTCGATCGCGGTCGCGAAGCCGATCTGGAACTGCACCGCCAGCAGCACCTGCCCGAAGACGTGCGCCAACGGCAGCCACAGGTACTGCAGGTCGTCCGGGCTGAGCACCCGGATGCCTTCCACCGCGGCACCCTCGTACGTCCAGACCGAGTGCGGCAGCCGCACGCCCTTGGGCCGCCCGGTCGTGCCGGACGTGTAGACCAGCGTGCAGAGGTGCTCGGGCTTGATCTGCGCGAGGCGCTCGTCGATCGCCTCCGGGTGCTCGTCGAGGTACTTCGCGCCGAGCTCGTCCAGCGCGGCCAGACTGATCACCCAGTCGCCGTCG
>Ga0193742_1001989_pt1 | contig 11899 bp, 13 predicted proteins | sample L2c1metaG_FD_165511 | JGI IMG/M metagenome (GOLD analysis project Ga0193742, IMG submission 165511) | Soil microbial communities from a riparian zone of the East river system, Colorado, United States - L2c1 | ecosystem: Environmental > Terrestrial > Soil > Riparian zone | place: USA: East River... | reverse complement strand
GATGCTCGCCCTTCGGGAGCAGCTGCGACGACTTTCGCTTCGACCGGCAGGCGTGGGCAGAGGACGATCCCACGTCTTGACGCGGCAACTGACACCGCTCGCAGGCGATCGGGGCTCAGCATCGCGTCGCCCCGGCGGCGCTCCGCTCCGCTGAGCCGCGGCCACGATGCAACGCCCAGGGGGGCGAGGTTCAAGCCGCAGGCCCCTATCGAGGGCATGGGTTCGACAGCACCCGGCAACTCGGGGCGAGCCTCCCCGCTGCTCTGCGGCCAGAGGACTTATTCACCGATGATGAGTAGGACCACTCCGCCAGTTGTCGACGGTCGCCGAGGAGGCCGCGGACGCGACCGGTGCGGCGATGGGGGACCCGTCGTGAGGCGCCGGGCCGCTGCCGTGTCCGGCCGCGAGGAGCGGTCGTCATGACCGCGGTCGTGCTCGCAGCGCTCGGCTGGATCGCCGCGCTCGGCGCGGTCGCGACGGTCGCCGCCCTGCGCGTGTCGACCGAGCGGCGCATGGCGCTCGTGGCCCAGGCCGCGCACGAGCTGCGCGCGCCGTTGAGCGCGGCGCTGCTGGGGCTGCACGGCGTCGTCGCCGACGCGGCGGGCGCGCGGCGGGTCGCCGCGGTCGAGCTCGAGCTGCGGCGCGCCGGTCTCGCGCTCGAGGATCTGCACGCGGCGCCGCGCGGGCGCCGCGGGCCTGAGTGTCCCGAGGCGCTGGACGTGCGGGCGCTGCTCGCCGAGGCTGTGGAGGGGTGGCGCCCGCTCGCCCGTGCGCTCGCCGCCGAGCTGCACTTCGACACGACCGGCCCGCGCCTCGTCGTCTGCGCGGACCGGCTGCGGCTGACGCAGGCGGTCGGCAACCTCGTCCTCAACGCGCTCGAGCACGGCGCGGGGCCGGTCCGGCTGCGGGTGCAGGCGACCCGCACGCATGTCCGCGTCGAGGTGCGCGACCACGGTCCGGGGCTGCCCGCGCCGGTCGCGTCGCTGGCGGCCGGCGGGCAGCACGCCGGCCGCCGCGGCCACGGCCTCGCGATCGCCGCCCGCGTCGTCGCCCGCCACGGCGGTCGCCTTCTCACCGCGCCCGTCAGCGCGGGCGCGTGCGTCGTCCTCGAGCTGCCCCGCGCCGACGCGGCGCCACGCGACCCGCTGGGCCGTTCCGACGGCCGCCCGCGCCGCCGTCGGAAGGGCGCGCCGTGACGGCGCGCGACGAGCGTGGCGCCGGCGCACCGATCGTCCCCGCCGCGCCCGGACGGTCGTGAGCCGCCGGCGGCGGGCGATCGTGCTGCTCGGGCTCGCGCTGGTCCTCGGCGGGCTGGCGGCATCCGACGTCGCCCGGCGGGAGGCGGCGATGCGCGCGCAGCTCGGGCCCGCGGTGGACGTGGTCGTCGCCCGGATCGACCTCGCCGCAGGGCGAGCCGTCGACGCGGCGGACCTCGCCGTCCGGCGCGTCCCGGCCCGCTACGCGCCGGCCGGTGCGGCGACCATGCCCGAGACGCTGATCGGGCGGCGCCTGGCGGCGGCCGTCCCGCGCGGTGGCTACCTCGGCGCCGGCCAGCTGCAGACCGAGCCGGACGTCGCGGGGCCACCGGTGCGCAAGGGCGAGCGGGCGGTGGAGCTGCTCGGCCTCGGCGCGCCCGACCTGATCGTGCCGGGCGCGCGCGTCGACGTGCTCGTCACGCGCGACGGCGAGGGCGGCGCGGCGGCGGGGACCGAGCTCGCGCTGGAGGACGTCGAGGTCCTCGCGGCGCGCTCCGCCCCGCCGGCCGCGCGCGACGACGCCGCCAAGCGCGTGGCCGCGACGCTGCGCGTCACGGTCCGCGACGCCGTCTACCTCGCCGCCGCGCAGTCGTTCGCGCGCGAGGTCCGGCTCCTGCCGCGCGCGGCGGGCGACCGGGAGCGGGCCGGCCAGCTCAGCGTCGGCCCGGAGCTGCGATGAGGCGGAGCCGTCACACCTGCCACGCGTACCAGCTCTCGACCTCGACCCACACGCTCACGCGCGGGTGCTCGCGGTCCGGGTACGGCGTGCCCAGGTACTGCATCGAGATCCGGTCGATGTCCACGAGCTCCGGGTCGTCGACGATCGAGGCCACCCGCCCGCGCAGGCTCACGTGGCGCCCCCAGCTCGCCTCGTCGAGCACCGTGAGCGACACGCGCGGATCGCGGCGCAGATGGTCCAGCCGCTTCCGGCTCCCGTCGAGGTTCACCAGCACACGCCCGCTCTCCCACAGGTACCAGGTGGCGACCGTGTTGGGCGCGCCATCGGCGTGGAGCGTCGCCATCACCGCGGGGTTCGGCTTGGCGAGCAGGATCTGCAGGTGCTCTGGCAGTGGCGGCTTGGGCATGCCCACGAGGCTAACGTCCTCCGCATGCCGTTCGCCCTCAGCGAGCTCGAGCATCCGATCGTGCAGGCGCCGATGGCCGGCGGGCCATCCACGCCGGCGCTCGCCGCGGCGGTCTCGGAGGCCGGTGGGCTCGGCTTCCTGGCCGCGGGCTACAAGGCGGGGGACGCCGTCCGCGCCGACGTCGAGGCCGTCCGCGCCGCCACCGGCAAGTCGTTCGGGATCAACCTGTTCGCTCCGCCGCAGCCGGTGCCGGACGCGCTCGCGGTGGGGCGCTATGCACGCGCGCTGGCCAAGCACTACGGCCAGTCCGGCACGCCGCGCCACGACGACGACGGCTGGGAGGAGAAGCTCGCGCTCGTGGCGGAGCTGCGCGTGCCGGTCGTCTCCGTGACGTTCGGCTGCCCCGACGGCTCCGTGGTCGAGCGACTGCATGCGGCCGGGATCGCGGTGTGGGCGACGGTGACGGCGCCCGGCGAGGCGCGGACGGCGGAGGCGGCGGGCGTCGACGCGCTGGTGGTCCAGGGCGTCGAGGCCGGCGGCCACCGCGCCACGTTCGACGACACCGCACCGGTCGACCTCGGGCTGCTGGCGGCGCTGCAGCTCGTCCGCGCCGTCACCGCCCTGCCGCTCGTCGCGACCGGCGGCCTGGCGACGGGAAGCTCGGTCGCGGCCGTGCTCGCCGCGGGTGCGGCGGCGGCACAGCTCGGCACCGCGTTCATGCTCGCGCCCGAGTCGGGGACGACGCCGGCGCACCGGGAAGCGATCGCGGTCGACGACGAGACCGGCCTTACGCGCGCGTTCACCGGGCGCACCGCCCGCGGGATCGTGAACCGCTTCCAGCGCGAGCACACCGACGGCGCGCCGCTCGGCTACCCCGACGTCCACCACGTCACCGCGCCGCTGCGGGCGGCGGCGCGCGAGCGCGGCGACGCCGGCGGCTTCCACCTCTGGGCCGGCCAGGCGCACGCGCTGGCCGAGCCGCTCCCGGCCGCCGAGCTGGTCCGCCGCCTGGCGGCGGAGGCGCGCGCCGCCTTGCGCGACGCAGGTGGCTGAGTCCCCGGCCGCCGAGCCGCGCGCCGCCTTGCGCGACACCAGCCGCGCCGCCGGTGCCCGAGTCCCCGGCCGCCGAGCCGCTCCCCTAGCCGCGCCGCTGGTGGTTGACGACGACCGCCTCGATCTGGTGCTGCCCGTGGGACCCGGTGTACACGGGGCCGGCCGCGCTGACCAGTTCCCCGCGATGCGGCAGCCGGCGCGGACGCAGGCCGCGCCGCACGTCGATCACGCTCACCCCGGGCGCGGTCACGCTCCCTCCGGCGAGGACGTAGTGCGCGTCGCCGTCGCCGTCGGGGTCGACCGCCTCGACGTAGATCACGCGGCCGGTGACCGAGGCGCAGTTGCCGGCGTCCGCGGCGCAATGGGCACGGCGGACGGTTGCGCGCTTCGGCGCGCTGGTCGGGGTCGCCGCGGGCGTGCCCGCCGAGACGTCCGGCGCGGGGTCGCCGGATCCGCAGCCTCCGAGCAGCGCGGCGGACACGAGCAGAGCTGACCGGCGCATCGGCAAGATGTTCGCACCGGCCCTTGACCCTGACGCGACGTGAGCCTCTACGTTCGTCGCGGATGCACGTGAGCGAAGCACGACCGCTGCGGGTCGGCGAGGTGGCACAGGCGACCGGGCTGACGGTCCGGACGCTGCACCACTACGACGAGATCGGGCTGCTCGTCCCGTCCGAGCGCTCGGAGGCCGGCTACCGGCTCTACAGCGACGGCGACGTCCGCCGGCTCTACCGGATCCTCGCGCTGCGGGGGATGGGGTTCACGCTCGAGGAGATCGGGCGCACGCTCGTCCGCGAGGGCGAGGACCCGCGCCCGGCCGTTCTTCGGCACCTCGAGCGGATCGACGAGCAGTTGCGCCTCGCGCGCCGGCTGCGCAGCCGGCTCACGCGCATCCTCGACCTGCTCGACGGCGCCGACACGCCGTCGAGCGATCAGTTCATCGAGGCGATCGAGGTGATGACAAGGATGGAGCGGTACTACACGCCGGAGCAGGCTGAGCAGCTCGAGCGGCGCGCCGCGGCGCTCGGCGAGGAGGGCCTGCGGCGCGCCGAGGCCGAATGGGCGGACGTGATCGCCGCGGTCGAGGCCGAGCGCGCGGCGGGCACCGACGCCGCCGACCCGAAGCTCGATCCGCTGGTGCAGCGTTGGACCGGCCTCATCGAGCAGTTCACGGGCGGCGATCCCGGCATCCGGGCGTCACTGCAGAAGATGTACGACGCCGAGGGGCCAGAGCGGGCCTCGCACGGCGCCTTAGGAGTCGAGACGATGGCGTACGCCAAGCGGGCGATCGACGCGCGGGCCGCGTCCTGACACCCCGGGAGGTGGGCGGGCCGGTCGTCGTGGACTAGCCGCCGCCCTCCAACGCCGCGACGAACTCGGGGGGCGAGTTCTCGGCGGCGCAGCCCTACGGTTGGCATGGAGCCAACCGCCAGCTCGTCAGACCCGCCGAGCCCGGCCGCCGCCGCAGCGCTCGACGCGCTGGCCGGGTCGCTGCGCGAGCAGCTTGTCGAGGCCGCGGGCGACGCGGAGGACGGAGACGAACCGGCCGGGCGGATCGGCGCGCTCGTCGAGCGCGAGGCCGGCGTGCTCGACGCGGGTACCCGCGCGGCGCTCGCCGCTCGCGTCGCCGAGCGCGCAGTCGGCCTCGGGCCGCTCGAGCCACTGCTGCGCGATCCCGCGATCGACGAGCTGCTGGTCTGCGGTACCGCGCCCGTGTGGGTGGAGCGGGCCGGGCGGCTCGCGCAGACCGACGTCCGGTTCGGCAGCGAAGGCGAGCTGCGCCACGTGATCGAGCGGATCCTGGCGCCGCTCGGCCGGCGCGCCGACGAGGCCGAGCCGCTGTGCGATGCGCGCCTGCCCGACGGTTCGCGCGTGAACGTCGTACTCCCGCCGCTGGCGCTCGACGGCCCGCTGCTGACCATCCGCCGCTTCCGCCCGCGCGGCTTCACGCCCGCCGATCTCGTCGCGCACGGAACGGTCACGCCGCCGCTGCTCGACTTCCTCGGCCGCGCGGTCGCCGCGCGCTGCACGCTGCTGATCTGCGGCGGCACGGGCTCGGGCAAGACGACGACGCTCGGCGCGCTCGCGGCGTTCGTGGATCGCGCCGAACGCGTGGTGACGATCGAGGACGCGGCGGAGCTGCGGCTCGCGCTACCGCACGTGGTTCGGTTGGAGTCGCGGCCGCCCAACCTCGAGGGGCGCGGCGAGGTGACGATCCGGCGGCTGGTCCGCAACGCGCTGCGGATGCGGCCGGACCGGCTGATCGTCGGCGAGGTGCGGGGGCCGGAGGCGCTCGATCTCTTGGTGGCGCTGAGCACCGGCCACGCCGGCTCGCTGTGCACGATCCACGCCGGGAGCGCGGCCGAGGCGCTGCGGCGGCTGGAGACGCTCGCGCTGATGGCCGACGTCGGGCTGCCGCTCGCCGCGATCCGCGAGCAGATCGCCGACGCGATCGACATCGTCGTCCGCCAGGAGCGCGCGCCGGACGGGACGCGGCGCATCGTCGAGGTCGCGGAGGTCGTCCGCGTCGCCGGCGGGCCGGGGGTCCGCGAGCTGTTCACGATCCGCGCCGGCCGCCCGTCCTGGCGCGCGCCGCTCGGCGACACCCTTGCGGGCCGCCTGACGAGCGCGACGGCTCGTGCGGAAGGCGCGGCGGTGCGTGCGGCTCGCGGCGTGCCCGCCGGCTCCTCGTTCCTCCCGCCGGGGGAGTCGCCGTGAGTCAAGCGGCGTGGCTGGCGGCCGGCGCGGCAGGCGTCGGGGTGGTGGGGGCGTGGGAGGCGCTCGCCGCCGTGGAGCGCACCCGGGTCGCCGCCGCGGCGGCCCGGGTGCTCGAGCCGCTCGCCCGCGTCGGACGCGAGGGGCGGGTGCCGACGCCGCCCGAGCGACGCCGGCTCTGGGCGGTCGCGGCTGCCGCGCTGCTCGCGGCCGGCTGGCTCGTCGGCGGCGTGGCGCTGGGGCTGCTCGCCGCCCTCGCGGGACCTGCCGCCGTCGTCGCGGTCGTGCGGGAGCGGCGGCGGCGCTGGCGCGACGAGCTGCGCCGTGCCGCGCCCGCGTGCGCCCGCACGATGGCCGATGCGCTCGGGGCGGGACGCTCGATCCGCACGGCGATCGCGGACGCGGCGGCGAGCGCCGAGGGCGCCGCCGCACACGAGCTGCAGACCGCGGCGCGCGCGCTCGCACTGGGCGAGCCGACCGACACGGTGCTCGTCCGGCTGCGGCTGCGCGCGCGATCGCACGCTTGGAGCACGCTCACCGCCGCCGTCCTGCTCCAGCGCGACGCCGGCGGCGACCTCGCCGGGCTGCTGCGCGAGCTGGCCGCGTCGGGCGAAGCCGCGGACCGCGCCGAGCGCGACGCTCGTGCGGCCACCGCGCAGGCGCGCTTCACGGCCTGGCTCGTCCTCGGCCTCCCCCTGGCTGCTGCCGTCGTGGCGGAGCTGGCAGCGCCGGGCTTCGCCGCCTCGCTCGTGGCGAACCCGCTCTCAGCGTGGCTCGCAGCGCTGGCGGCGCTCCTCCAAGTCGCTGCGCTCGGGTGCATCGGCCGGCTCGCGAGGGCGCGGCGATGACGCGCGCGGAGGTGCTCGCCGCGCTGGCGGCGCTCCTCCAAGTCGCTGCGCTCGGGTGCATCGGCCGGTTCGCGAGGGCGCGGCGATGACGCGCGCGGAGGTGCTCGCCGCGCTGGCGGGCGTCGTCGGCGCCGGTGGAATCGTCGATCTCGCGTCGGTGCGGCGGGCCGGGCGGCGTGGGAGGCGGTGGGAGGGATTCGCTCGAGGCGCGCGCGCCGTCGCTCGGCGGGTCGGGGCCGGGCGCGGGTCCGCGGGCGGGCTCGCGGGGCGGGTCGACGCCGCCGGGTCGAGCGCCGGCGTGGGGGAGGTCATGCTCGCCAAGCTCGCCGCGGCGCCGGCCGCCGCGCTCGTCGCCGTCGGACTCGCGCCGGTCGCGCCCGGCCGGCTCGGCGTCGCCCTGCTCGCTGCCGCCCCCGTCGCCGGCTTCTTCGCCCCGGACCTATGGCTGCGGCGTGGTGCACGGGTGCGGGCGCGTGTGATCGAGGCCGAGCAGGCCGACGTCCTCGACCTCCTGCGGGTCGCGGTCGGCGCCGGGCTGGGGCCGTGGCGGGCGCTCGCCGAGGTCGGCCGCCGGCACCCGGGCGTGCTCGCGGGCGAGCTGGGCGCGGCCGCGCGACATGTCGCGCTCGGCGTGCCCGCCGACGCGGCGCTCGCGCGGCTCGAACGGCGCTGCCCCGCCGCGGGCACGCACGCGCTGACCGCGGCGCTCCGACGAGCCGACCGCCTCGGGGCGCCGCCTGGGCGCGCGCTCGCCGCGCTCGCCGCGGAGGCCCGCGCCCGTCAGGCCCGGCGAGCCGCGGAGCAGGCCGCACGAGCCGGGCCGAAGATCCAGCTCGTCGTCGCGCTCCTGCTCGTCCCGTCGGTCCTGCTCATGGTCGCCGCCGCGCTCGTCCCGGCACTGACCGGGGCGTCGCTGTGACGCCGGCCCGGGCGCGTCGCGAGCGGGCCAGTTCGCGCCCGTCGGTCGACGCCGCCCCGCGCGTTGACGACGACGCGGGGCGCAGCGCGTCGGGTCGGCACGGCGGGTGATCTGCGGCGCTGCGCGCGTCGACGACGCGGCGCGCAGCCGTCGGGTCGGCGCGGCGCCGCGCGGTGCTACTTCAGCGTGACCGCGATGCGCGACTTCGCCGTGTCGCCGTCGACCGTGCCGCCGGTCGTGATCGCTCCGAGCGTCTCGAGGTACGGCTTCGCCGCCGCGTAGTCGGCGTCGGCCTGCCCGATCGCGTCGACGAGCGCGACGACCGCCGGCATCGAGAGCACGAAGCCCGGCTCCATGCCGTCCGCGAGCGCGTCCTTCGCGTCCGCGTAGAGCTCCGAGTCACCGAGCCGGGTCGACGGGTCGAGCGCGGCCTTCGCGCCCGCCTCGCCGTACGCCGCGACGACACGGCCCTCGCCGCGCGCAAGCACGAACGGCTTGTCGACGGCGGGCGCCGCCGACAGCGAGAACGCCGACTGCGCGCCCGCGATCCGGATCGGCTCGGGGCGAACGGCCGCCTCCTTGTCGATCAGCCCGATGATCTTCCCGAACGCCGCCGCCGCCTTGCCGTCGTCGGTCGACTCGATCACGAGCGCGCCGTCGAGCGCCGGCTCGCTGGCGCCGCGCACGAACACGCCGACGTCGCCCACCCAGGAGAAGACGTCCTGCTCGAGGTCGAGCCCCGTCGCCTGTTTGACCTGCGCCGCCACCGCCGCGCCGCCGATCGCGCCGGCGATCGACGTGAAGACGCCGTTCGCCGCCTCGCCGACCTTCGGCACCGCGAACGCGCTCCACGCGTCGCCGGGCAGGTCGGGCATCAGCTCGGTGCCGCCGGAGAACACCTCGGTGAGCATGCGGAGCGGGCCGTCGGGCAATCCGGTGAGCACCGAGTCGACCGCCAGGCTGTCGCCGTCGGCCTGGAACGAGCCGGCCGTCGGCCCGAGCTTGTCGAACGGGAACAGCGACTTGAACTGCTCGAGCTGCTGCGCCGACGCCGGATCCTGCCTCATCGCCGCGTCGAACAGCACCTTCGAGTCGATGTAGAACTGGCCGAGCCGGTCGCCCTCGAGCTCGCCCATCGCGTTCGCGTAGCGATCGGAGTCCGCGAGCGTCTCGCCGCCTTCGCGCACGTCGACCGTCCGCTTGAACGCGGCCTCAGTCCCGATCACGAAGAACTCGTCGACGATCCCGCTCGCGGTCCCGTCGGCGTCCACCTGGTACTCGACGCCGCGGTGCGAGCGCTTCTCGTTCGCGCCGCCGCCGTCCTGCTCGGCCCGCTGGAGCGCCGCCCTGGCCGCCTCCGCATCCCTCACCTGCACGATCGCGGCGAAGCTCGGAGCGTCGGTCTCGATGTTGCTCGCCCAGATGCCGGCCTCCTCGCCGATCCACGGCGCGAAGTCCTTCTCCCACGTGAACCCACCGCCCTGTTCCGCGAGCCCCTCGTCGAACAGTTCGCGCAGCCTGCCCGCCGGGTCGTCGGTCCGCAGCAGCTTGCCGGCGGCGGCGAGCGCGTCGTCGCGTCGTTGGCCCTCCGGCCGCACCGCGACCTGGGCGTAGACCGGCGCGTCCGCCGGCGCGAGCGAGGCGGGATCCCCGTCGGCGCTCGACGCCGACTGGCCGCACGCGGCCGCGGTGAGCGCCAGCACGGCGCAGGTGGACATGAGCGCGATGGCGCGGAGCATGCGAGCGAGTCCCCCTTCGAAATCCCTGCCCGAACCCCTTCCCACATGGACCGGCGGAAGGGGGCGCAAAGCCTAGGGGGCGGCCCGGATCGACGCAAGGACGCGTGCAGCCGGCGGCTGTGCATGGAGTCATGCGGCCATCCGGCCGGCGCGGCCCATCGCATCCCACCTCGGAATCGCCTGGAAACGGGCCCCTTCTCGTCGGACATCCGTCCAGCGCTCAAGAAATGTGGGGGAGATGACGACAATTGTGTTGCAAGGTGGGATGAAGTGGGGTAGAACCTCCATGCACAGCCGGACCGGGGTGGCGGGGCTCCTCCCACTCCGCCACCTCGGTTCGACTCATCTCGCCTGACCGCACGGACTGGCATGGGCCTTGGCATTTCACGGAACGTTCGATCACACCCTCGACGCGAAGAACCGGCTCACGGTGCCGTCGAAGTTCCGTTCGGCGCTCGCGGGCAAGGTCTTCCTCGTCAAGGGCGCCGACCGCTGCCTGAGCGTGTATCCCGAGGACACGTACGCCGCGATGACCAGCGCCGCGCTGTCCGGCCTGAACCCGCTCTCGCCCCAGGCGCGCGAGCTGTCGCGCTTCTTCTACTCCAACGCGATGGAGGTGGAGCTCGACGGCGCGGGCCGGATCATGCTCCCCGCCCGCTTCATGGAGCACGCCGCCATCACCTCCCGCGAGGTGGTCGTCGCTGGCGCCGGTGCCTGCCTCGAGCTGTGGGATCGCGCCACCTGGGAGTCCTACGACGCCGACCTGGCGCTGCGCGCGCCTGACCTCACCGCATCACTTGGCCATCCTGCTTGACATGCCCAAGACCCACGTCCCGGTTCTCGCCGGCGAGCTGATCGAGGCGCTCGATCCGCAGCCCGGCCAGGTCGCGGTCGATTGCACGCTCGGCGCGGCGGGCCACGCGCGGCTCGTCGCCGGCCGGCTCGGGCCCGCGGGACTGCTGATCGGCATCGACCGCGACCCGCTGGCGGAGGAGACGTTCGCCGAGCTGGCGGCGGAGGCGCCATGCCGTACGCGCTTCGTGCGCGCGGACTTCGTCTCCGGCCTTCAGTCGCTCCTCGACGAGGGCGTGCAGGCCGACATGGTCTACCTCGACCTCGGCATGTCCTCGATGCAGGTCGACACGCGCGAGCGCGGGTTCTCCTACGCCTACGACGCACCGCTCGACATGCGGATGGACCCGTCGCAGGGGGTCACCGCCGCCGAGATCGTCAACACGTGGGAGCCGCGCCGCCTCGGCCGGCTGCTGCGCGACTACGGCGAGGAGCGCTACGCCGACCGGATCGCGAAGGAGATCGCCCGGCGGCGGCGCGGCGGTGACATCACCACGACGTTCGAGCTGGTCGACGCGATCACCTCCGCGATCCCCGCGCCCGCGCGGTTCGCCGGCGGCCACCCGGCCAAGCGCACGTTCCAGGCGATCCGGATCGCCGTCAACGACGAGCTCACGCAGCTCGACGAGGCGCTCCCGCTCGCGTGGGACCTGCTGCGCGTCGGGGGCCGGCTCGCCGCGATCTCCTTCCACTCGCTGGAGGACCGCCGCGTCAAGCGGTTCCTGGCCGATCGCACGCGCGGCTGCATCTGCCCGCCCGACCTGCCCGTGTGCGGCTGCGGCCGCACGCCGCAGGCCGAGCTGGTGTTCCGGCGCTCCGTCGCCGCGAGCCCTGGCGAGGTGGCCGAGAACCCGCGCTCGAAGTCCGCCCGCCTGCGGGCCGCCCGCAAGCTGACCGAAGAGGAGGTGCGCGCATGACGCCCGCACCGGCACGTCGCACGCACGCTCGCCAGACGATCGCCCCGCGCGGACCGCGCAGGGTGTCCGGTCCCGTCAGCCGCCGCATGGTCGCGACGCCCGCGGGCGCGGCGACGCTGCCCCGGCGCGGGAGCACGGGCCTGTTCGCGCGCGTGCGCGCGCTCCCCGAGCACCGCGTGGTCGACCGGCTCCTGCGCAGCCGCCTGTGGATCTGGGCCCTGGGTGCGCTGCTCGGCGGGATCGTGACCATGCAGGTCTCGCTGCTCAAGCTCAACTCGGGCATCTCGCGCGCGGTGGAGACGACGACGACGCTCGAGCGCCAGAACGCCGAGCTCGAGACCGCGATCGCACGCCTGTCGGCGCCCGAGCGGATCGACACCGGCGCCCAGGCGCTCGGCATGCTGCTGCCGGACGCCGGCCAGGTGAGCTACCTGAGGGCCGGACCGCAGGACGCCTCGCGCGCGGTGCGGCACATGCAGCCGCCGTCCGAGGCCGCAGACGCGCTGCTCGCCAAC
>Ga0193742_1001988_pt1 | contig 11904 bp, 11 predicted proteins | sample L2c1metaG_FD_165511 | JGI IMG/M metagenome (GOLD analysis project Ga0193742, IMG submission 165511) | Soil microbial communities from a riparian zone of the East river system, Colorado, United States - L2c1 | ecosystem: Environmental > Terrestrial > Soil > Riparian zone | place: USA: East River... | reverse complement strand
CTGTCCGGCCGCCGCCCAACGTTGGGGACTGGTCAGCCAGGCTTGACGCAACAGAAGATGGCCGTGCCCGGGAACAGCGCGCCGCGCAGCGGTGACCACTGCCCCCAGGTCTCGGTGAGCTCCTCCGGCCACTCCGGTTCCACCAGATCCTCGAGCTGGAACCCGGCGGCCACCACGTCCCGCACCCGGTCGCCCAGGGTGCGGTGGTGCTCGACGTAGCTGGGTGTGCCCTGGTCGTCCACCTCCACGTAGGGCGAGCGGTCGAAGTAGGACTGGATCACCGTCAGCCCTTCCGGGCCAGGGTCGTCGGAGAACATCCAGCGCATCGGGTGGTTCACCGCGAACACCCAGCGGCCGCCGGGGCGCAGCACCCTGGCCACCTCGCGCATCACCGCGCCCGGGTCGGCCACGAACGGGACCGCGCCGAACGCGGAGCAGGCCAGGTCGAAGCTGTCGTCGGCGAACGGCAACTGCTCCGCGCTGGCCTGCACCAACGGCACTGTCACGCCGGTGCGCTCGGCGGCCAACGCGGCCTGCCGCAGCATCCCGGCGGAGAGGTCCAGGGCGACCGCCCGGGCACCCTGGCGGGCCAGCCACCGGGCGCAGGAGGCCGCCCCACAGCCCACCTCGAGCACCCTCGCCCCGACCAGCGCCTCGGGCTCACCGAGCAGCCGGGCGTCGGCTTCGCGGAGCCGCTCCGGGCACCAGATGAAGTCCTCATCACCCAGGAACGCGCCGTGTTCGGTCTGGTAGTCCTCGGCATCGGCGTCCCACCAGCGCCGGCTGGCGGCGGTGGAGGCGGCGGAGCTCATCGGCCGCCGGGCCACCGCGGCCACGCTGAGACGTTTCTCCGTGGAGTCCACCGGCGCATCTTTCCCGCGCTGGGAAAGGGCTATCGGCGCGGGGTGGCGTTGCCCGCTCGATCGGGTGACGCGTAGCATGGAGGCGCATGGGTTTATCTGCTGCTTGAAATATTCCGTCGCCGGTCCGCGTTGGACGGTGACGGGTTCGTATCGGCAGTTATCCCCACCGCACCGCCAGAGCCCCTGCCCATCTCTCCATCAATCCATACCGGAGCAACCCACCGCATGTCCACCGACACCACCGCCGCCCCGACCACACCGCAGGTCGCAGTCAACGACGTCGGGACGGAGGAGGACTTCCTCGCCGCCATCGACCAGACGATCAAGTACTTCAACGATGGCGACATCGTTGAAGGCACCATCGTCAAGGTCGACAGGGACGAAGTTCTGCTCGACATCGGCTACAAGACCGAAGGCGTCATCCCGTCCCGGGAGCTGTCCATCAAGCACGACGTCGACCCGGCCGATGTCGTCAAGGTCGGAGAGTACGTCGAGGCGCTGGTCCTCCAGAAGGAGGACAAGGAAGGGCGCCTGATCCTGTCCAAGAAGCGCGCGCAGTACGAGCGCGCCTGGGGCACGATCGAGGCTCTCAAGGAGGCCGACGAGCCGGTCGAGGGCACCGTCATCGAGGTCGTCAAGGGCGGCCTGATCCTGGACATCGGGCTGCGTGGCTTCCTGCCCGCCTCGCTGGTGGAGATGCGCCGGGTCCGCGATCTGCAGCCGTACGTCGGCCGCAAGATCGAGGCCAAGATCATCGAGCTGGACAAGAACCGCAACAACGTGGTGCTGTCCCGCCGGGCGTGGCTCGAGCAGACCCAGTCCGAGGTCCGCAGCGAGTTCCTCAACCAGCTGGCCAAGGGCCAGGTGCGCAAGGGCGTCGTGTCCTCGGTGGTCAACTTCGGTGCATTCGTGGATCTGGGCGGCGTCGACGGCCTGGTGCACGTCTCCGAGCTGTCCTGGAAGCACATCGACCACCCGAGCGAGGTTGTCGAGGTCGGCCAGGAGGTCACCGTCGAGGTGCTCGACGTCGACCTGGACCGCGAGCGCGTCTCGCTGTCGCTCAAGGCCACCCAGGAAGACCCGTGGCGGCTCTACGCCCGCACCCACGCGATCGGCCAGATCGTGCCGGGCAAGGTCACCAAGCTGGTTCCCTTCGGCGCGTTCGTCCGCGTCGAGGAGGGCATCGAGGGCCTGGTGCACATCTCCGAGCTGGCCGAGCGCCACGTGGAGATCCCGGAGCAGGTCGTGCAGGTCGGCGACGACTGCATGGTCAAGGTCATCGACATCGATCTCGACCGCCGGCGCATCTCGCTGTCGCTCAAGCAGGCCAACGAGGGTATGACCCCGGAGACGGAGTTCGACCCGACTCGCTACGGCATGGCCGCCGAGTACGACAACGAGGGCAACTACATCTACCCCGAGGGCTTCGACCCGGAGACCCAGGACTGGCAAGAGGGGTACGACAAGCAGCGCGAGGAGTGGGAGCGCCAGTACGCCGAGGCGCACGTCCGCTTCGAGCAGCACATCGCGCAGCTGAAGAAGGCCGCCGAGGCCGACGCGGCGGCGGGCACCGAGGAAGGCGGCAGCGGGCCGGCCCCGTCGACCTACTCCTCGGACGGCGCCACCACCGACGGCGGCACGCTGGCCAGCGACGAGCAGCTCGCCGCTCTGCGGGAGAAGCTGTCCGGCGGTGCCTGAGCACGCCTGATCGACCGGTCCCGGCGCACTGACGCCGGGGCAGCCTGACTCACCGAGCCGGGTACCCCCAAGACTTTCGGGGGTACCCGGCTCGAGTGGTTTAGGCCGGGTAATAACGGCGCGGGCCGCCGGCGGGGCTACCGTGCGAACCGTGCGTGCTGGACCATTCACCGCTGCGATCGTGGCGCTTGTCGCGATCGTCTTCGGCGCGCTCGCCGGCTGCGGGAACAGCGCCGGCCAGCGCGACACCGAGGAGCCCATTCCCACCTTCTCCAACGAGCCCGGGTCGGGCCGCGCGCTGGGCCCGACGCAGCGGGAGACGCTGCTGCCGATCGACTGCACGGACGTGCTGGCCGGGCCGGCGATGTCCGCGCTGCTCGGTCAGCCGGTGGACAGCGTCTCGGTGCACACCGTGCTGGGGCTGCCGGCGCCGTCGGTGGGCCGGCTGGAGCGGCTCACCTGCCAGTACGACCGCCCCGGCCACCGCGCCGCCACCGCCGACCTGGAGATGGTCCTGGCCGCGTACACCAGCCGGGCCGCCGCCGACAAGCAGCTCAGCACGAATGTGGCCGCCGAACGGTTCGAGGCCGCCGCGTCGGACAGCCTGTCCATCGGCAGCGCGCGGGCGGTGCTGTTCGACGAGAAGGTGAAGTCCGTCCTGATGGTCAGCAGCGGCCGGTCCTCGATCACCATGACGATGCAGCGCGGGGTGGTCCCGCCCGAGTACACCCGCGCGGTGATGGTGGACATGGTCCAGCGGGTGCTGCCCAACCTCGCCCGGGAGCCGACCGGAGAGTCGCGATAGCGTCACCACCATGTTGCGGATCGGGCTGACCGGCGGCATCGGCGCGGGCAAGTCCACGGTGGCTCGGCGGCTGGTGGAGTTGGGCGCCACGCTGGTGGATGCCGACGTGATCGCCCGCGAGGTGGTCCAACCGGGCAGCCCGGGGCTGGCGAGCGTGGTGGCCGCCTTCGGCGAAGAGGTGCTCGACGAGCTCGGCGCACTGAACCGGCCGAAACTCGCCTCGATCGTATTCGGCGACCCGGACGCCCGGCGCCGGCTGAACGGCATCGTGCACCCGCTGGTCGGTCAGCGCACCGCCGAACTGGTGGCCGCCGCGGCCGAGGACGCCGTGCTGGTGCAGGACATCCCGCTGCTCGTGGAGGGCTCGCTGGCTCCGGCGTTCGCGCTGGTCGTGGTGGTGCACGCGGCCGAGGAGGAGCGGGTCCGGCGGCTGGTCGCCGACCGTGGCATGACCGCCGAGGACGCCCGCGCCCGGATCGCCGCCCAGGCCGACGAGGCCGCCCGCCGCGCCGCGGCCGACGTGTGGCTGGACAACTCGGGCACCCCGGACACGGTGCTCGCCGAGGTGGACCGGCTGTGGCAGGAGCGGCTGCGCCCTTTCGAGGCGAACCTGCGGTTGGACCGCTCACCTCCGCCGGCCCCGAGCCGGTTGGTGGAACCCGAGGCCGGATGGCCGGCCCAGTACGCCAGGTTGGCCGCGCGGATCCGGCACGCGGTCGGCGACGCCGCGACGGCGGTTGCCCACATCGGACCGACCTCGGTACCCGGCCTGCCCGCCCCCGACCTGCTGCACATCCAGCTGGGGGTGGCGTCCCTGGAGGTGGCCGACGAGCTGCGGCCGGCGCTGCGGGCCGCCGGATTCGTCCGGATGGCAGAGGCATCGCGGCGGGACCCGGTGCCGGACCCGGGAGATGGGGCCACCCGGACGTACGCCTCGGCCGACCCCGGGCGGCCGGCGGAGCTGCTGGTGCGTCCGGTGGACTCGGCCGAACACCGGAACGCCCTGCTCCAGCGGGACTGGCTGCGCGCCGAGCCGAAGGCCAGGGAGGAGTACGTGGCGACGATGCGCCGGGATGGTGCGGCGGGCGGCCAGGACGCGGTCGGGCAAGCTTGGGGGGACGGCGCACGGATCGAGGCCGACCGCTGGGCGAGACACACCGGATGGCGGATACCTGAACCGGGCCCGGCCCACACGAGTTCCGCCGGGCTGTAACGGTTTCCCGCCGCCCTTCGACACACTCGATGCAAGGCGGGCGCAGCAAGCGTCTAGGCCATGTGGAGAAGGGGCGGTCACGCCCCCCGAGCCGCCCTTCTCTCCGAAATCCGAGCAATCTGGGGGCGGCCATTCGGCGGCAGGGGGAGTGACGTGGAGCACGGGATGGGCATGCAACCGGGGCCCGAGATGGGGTATCCGGGCGCGACTGTCACGATCGCGCCGGAACCCAGCTTGCGCGCCGAGTTCGGTGCGCATTTGGAGATGAACTACCCGAGGCTGGTCGCGCAGCTGTGCATGATCACGCTGAACTCGGCCGAGGCGCAGGATCTGGTCCAGGAAGCGTACGCGCGGGCCTGGCAGCGCTGGGCGGACATCCGTGAGCTGCCCAACCCGACGGACTGGGTGCGGGAGATGGCGGTGCAGGGCACCACCGGCAAGTGGCGTCGCCTGAAGGCGAAGCTCGGCCTCGACCGCGCCCGCCCCGCTGACACGCCGTCCGAGGACCCGGCGCACGCCGCCGTGCTGGACGCGCTGCGCCAGATCCCGCTCTACCGGCGCCGGGTACTGGTGCTGGTAGACATCGCGCACCTACCCCTCGACGAGGTAGCGGAGATCGAGGGCATTGACTTTGGGGTGGCCGAAGGTCGCGTGGCGCAGGCCCGCCGTGAGCTCAACGAGTACATGGCGCTGCGCCCGGCGACCCAGCCCTCCGCCGTGAACTGGGAGGACATGTGAACGAGAACGTCAACCTCGGAGCCGCCGCGCTGCGCCGGCTGGACGAGGACCTGACCCGAGCCGTCATGCTGCCCCCGGTCGACGCCGTCATCCGACAGGCGAACGCGATGAACCGGACCACCACCGCCGCCACGGCGGCGGTGCTCACCGTGGGCGCGCTCGGCGCGGTCACCGTGATCGCCCAGTCGGTGGTGTCCGGCGCTATACCGCTGCCCGCTCCGGTCGCGCTGTCGGCGGCCCCGCCGCCGGCGCTGTCTGCCGCGCCGTCCGGCCCGGTTCCGGCGGTCGCGCAGGTTCTCAACCCGGGTGAGCAGCTCGTGCAGCTCAAGCCCGGTGTCGCCGCCCCGGCTGGGGCGCGCTCGCTGTCCAGCGGGGTCACCGTGCTGCCGCGGGGTAACTGGGTCAACACGAACGACTGGGTGCCGGTCGACCTCCGGGACTCGGACGACGACAACAAGGACCGGGACAACGACCGCAACCGCGATCGTGACCGTGACAACAACAGCGACAGCGACAACAACGACCACGATGGCCGGGATGACGACCACGACGGCCGGGATCACGACAACGGCGGTGATCACAACAACGGCGGCGACAACAACAACGGCGGCGACAACAACAACGGCGGCGACGGTCACCACGGCCCTCGGCCCGATCCGGGAAATTGGCCCTGGCCTGGCAACGGCCCGAGGCCACACGACCCCGACGCGAAGCCGGACCCCAACCCAGACGCCCCCAAGCCGGGCGGTCCGGCGCAGGGTTCGCCGCGGCCAGGGCACAATCAGCCGGACAAGGACGACCAGACCACCACCCTGCCGGCCAAGGACCAGCCGACCACCCTGCCCGCCAATGGTGAGGCCGGCACGCCGAATTCGTCCAACGGCGGACCGGGCGGCCCGGCCACGGGCGGCGGGACCGAGGCCAAGCCGCCCAACGGCGCTCCTAACCAGGGCAATGCCGGTCCGGCCAAGCCCGAGGTGAAGCAAGATCCGAAGCCCGAGGTGAAGCCGGCTCCGGCGCCTAACGCCGACAGCTCGGCGCACATCGTCAAGCCGGCGGTGCCGGTCGAGAAGCCGGTTCCGGCCAAGCCGGCGGCCCCGGTCGAGAAGCAGGCGCCGCCCGTCAAGCAGGCGCCGCCCGTCAAGCAAGCGCCGGCAGAGAAGCAGGCGCCGGCCGTCAAGCAGGCGCCGGCAGAGAAGCCGCCGGCTCAGAAGCCGGCCGCCCCGCCGAAGGAGCGCTCGGGCAGCGGGTCCTCCACCGGTGGCGAGCAGCGCAGTTCGAGCGGCTCGGGTGGCAGCTCCGGCGGTAGCTCCAACGGGGGCGGCGGCGGCCAGTCCGAGGGCAGTCGGGACTCGTCCCCCCGGAGCTCCAGCTCATCCGGCGGCGGCTCTGGTTCCCATGGCGGCGGTTCCGGCTCCGCGGGCAGCAGCTCCCGCGGTGGGGGCGGCGCGGAGCGCTCATCCGGCGGCGAGGAGCGGGCCCCGAAGGTGTCGAACCAGAAGGCGGTCCTCCAGCCCAGCGCGGGCGGCGCCCAGCCCGTGGTGGCCAAGCGCGCGGTTCCCCCGGCCCAGTAAGCCGGCTGACCCAACGATTCAGCCCAGCGGGCTGACCCAGCGGCTCCGACCGCTCGGTCAGCCCGCTGTTCTGTCTTGGGCCGTGCCGGACCCGGCCGCGGCTCGGTCAGGGGTGGGTCCGCCGCGGGTACCCGTGCTCAGCCCGGTTGCTCCTGGTTCGCGGGCGCGAGGTCTCGGGTAGAGAAGGCGAGGCTCGCGGCCCAGTCACCGGTGTCGATGTGCGCGATGTACCCGTCGGGCCTGATCAGCAGTTGGGTGTCCTCGGTGATTCCATAGGTCTGGGCGAGCACTCCGTCGGGTCCGCCATCTTCGGGGACCGCGTACCGGGTGAGCCCGGCGCCCCGATCGGGCCAGCTGACCATGGGCAGGGCCATGGCGGCCCGCTCCCCGAAACCGAGCAAGGTGAAGTGTGGGCCCCGGTAGAGGTCGAACAGGCGGGTTGCGGGTCCGCTGATCGGGCCGTCCGGGGCGCGGTCGCCGACCCGCAGTGTGGTGGTGCGGGGGCTGTCCGCCGGGGCGAGCGGCCCACCGTGGTAGGAGATGGTGAGCTGGCGGTCCTCCTCGGAGCGGGTGAACTTCGACGCCCTGGGTCGGCGCAGTCCCTCGTACAGTTCGCTGGAGCGGCCGAGCACCTGCGCGGCGACAGGTCGGCGCTCGCCCCCGTAGCTGTCCAGGAGCGTGTCGGACGCCCCGGCGAGGACCTGCCCGAGCTTCCACCCGAGGTTGTAGGCGTCCTGGACTCCGGTATTCAGGCCCTGCGCGCCCGCGGGTGTGTGCACATGGGCAGCGTCGCCACAGACCAGGATCCGGCCTCGTCGGTACTGCTCCACCAGGCGCACGTTGGGCCGGAAGATCGACACCCAGGTGACGTCCCGCAAGGTGATCGTGCCGCCGACCAGGTCGCGGAACCGCGCCGCGAGGGCGGGCTCACTGAGATCGGGGTTCTCCTCGGGCCGCAGCCGGATCATCACCTGGAACTGGGATGAGTGGGGCAGTGGGCACGCCCCCACGAAGCCAGCGGTTCGGCGCCACACGTGCCATCGGTCGCGCGACAAGCCGTCGATGGTGGCATCAGCGATGATCATCTTGTCGGTGTCGTCCGTGGTGCCCTCGAAGCGCAGGTCGGACGACTTCCGGACCGCGCTCGCTCCGCCGTCAGCGCCGACGAGGTAGCGGGCGCGGAGCTGTGGCCCCGACGCCAGCACAGCGGTTGCGCCGTGTTCGTCCTGGTACACCTCGCGGACCTCGGTGCCGAACTCGACGGCGACCTGGTGGCGTTCCAGGGCACGGCGCAGGATGTGGGCGGTGCGCGACTGGGGCAGCAGCAGCACGTTCGGATAAGGCGTCGGGGGCGTCGGGTTCTGGTGCCGGTACATGCGCCACGGAATCGTGAGCGGACCCAGGTGGACGCCCATCGGCGGGTACTCCCCGCCGGCCGCGATGGCCTCGTCCACGATGCCGAGGTCGTCGAATACCTCGAGGGTGCGCGGCTGGATGCCTTTCGCCCGGGAGCCGAGGAAGGCGCTGGGTGCGCGGTCGACCACCCGGACCCGCACGTCGCGGCGGGCCAGGTCGAGCGCCAGGGTGAGGCCGACCGGGCCGGCGCCGACCACCAGGACGTCGGCGTCATAGCTGGGGTTTGTCATGGGTCAGGCCTTTGCCTCGACGGTTGAGAAGAATTGGGTGAGTCGGGCGGTTACCACGGCCGGTTGCTCGTAGGGGGCCATGTGGCCGCAGTCCGCCACCACCTGAGCCTCGGCAGGGCGCAGCAAGGTGCGTACCTGGTCCATCAGGTCTCGCGGGGTGACCGCGTCGTGTTCGCCCCACAGCAGCAGTTTCGGCAGGTCCAGCTGGCCGACGCGGGAGTACAGCTGCTCCTGGCCGGCGAGCGGGTAGTCCCGCACGGTGCAGACCAGCGCGTAGATCGAGCCCTCGTGCCGGTACGTCTGCCCGACAAGTGCGGTCAGCCGGCGGGAGTCCGCTTCGGTGTGCACGTTGTGCCCCATGTGCGCGCGCAGGGCGCGTTGGCCCAGGCGCCGCCCGAGGAGGGCAGCGAGGGTCTCGAAGCGGAGCACACGTCGCGCTGTGGAGCTGGCGCTGCTCAGACCGGCGGGCCCGATCACGGTCAGCGATACCGGGGCGGTGAAGGCACCGGCGGTGTAGGCCATCGCGACGAGGGCGCCCATCGAGGTGCCGACGAGGTGGCAGGCGGGATCCAGATCCAGCGCGGCGAGGAGTTCGGTGAGCTGGCGGATGAAGAGCGGCTGGTCATAGCGGCCATGGATGCGGTCGGAGAGGCCGCGCCCGTAGCCGCTGTAGGCGAGCGTGCGGTAGCCCCGCGCGTTCAACGCGTCGACCACGGCGTCCCAGTAGCCCAGCGGGACGGTCAGCCCCGGCACCAGCACCACGAGGTCGCCCCCGGCTGGACCGGAGAGGCGGTACTCGGTGATGCCGTCGCTGAGTCGGACAAAACCGCTGGGGGAGGCGGACCGGGCGGCCGCGTCCAGCGGAAGGTCCTCGCCGCGGGCGACGAAGAAGGTCATCATGACCGCACGCCGGTGAACTTGATGATCGCGCGGGCGACCTCGACCGGCGCCTCCTCAGGCATCAGATGGCCGACCCCGGGCAGGACCTTCTCCGCGCTGTCGTTGATGTCCCGACCGAAGTGCTGCCCGTCGATGTCGGATCCACGCAGGATCAGCGTGGGCGCCATGATCTTGGGTATCGCCGCGGAGTTGTCCTTCTGGTCGGTGCGCGCGAAGTCGATGAACGCTTCGCGATTACCGGGGCGATCCATCAGCTGGTGCGCCCGATCGATCATCGACTCGGGGACCTGGAAGTCCGGCCCGACCATCTGGCGCAGGCTGTGCGCGGTCGCGGCCCGCGCGCTCAGGTGGCGCATCAACTGGCGGCCCACCGGGTTGCGGGCCAGCAGGAACGCGGGCGGAAGTGCCTTGTCCGGATAACCGGTGGCGTTCATCAGGATGAGGCGGTCGACCTGCTCCGGGTGGGTGAGCGCAAAGTTCCAGGCGATGTTGCCGCCCAGGGAATGACCGCCGAGGACACAGCGCTCGATCTGTTGGTCGATCAAGAAGAGGCGGACGAACTCCACGTAGGTCTCAATCCGGTAGTCCCGGTCCGGGCGTGGGCCGGTGTGGCCGAACCCGGGTAGGTCCACCCGGACCACGTCGAACCGCCAGGACAGGTGCCAGGCGATCTCGTCGAAGCTCTCCAGGCTGCCGCCTGAACCGTGCAGGAGCAGCAGCGTCGGGCCGTAGCCGTATCGCTTGAACCGGACTTTCATCCCGTCGACCAGGCTGTCGTACGCCTGGTCCCGACCGAATCCGCCTTCGTGCATAGCTCCTCCGAATATCGCTTTCGGCTACACTGTAGCCGTAATAACGAATCAGGTGTCCGCTATGCCACTAATGGGGTGTGCGAGGGTGTCCGCCGTGCCTGACGAGGTTGATCGCCCGGGAAGTCCGCGCTGGTGGAGCGCGCGTCTGGGCGCCGCCCAGCCCACCGCCGGACGCGGGCGCCCTCCGGTGCCGCTCGAGCGCATCGTGGACGCCGCCCTCGCGCTGGTGGATGAGGTCGGTGCCCAGGAGTTCAGCATGCGGGCGCTCGCCGAGCGGCTCGGGTCCAGCACCGCGACCCTGTATCGCCGGGTCAGCGGGAAGGACGAGATCCTCACCTATGTGGCCGATCGGCTGCTCGGCGAGGTAACCGCGATCGGGAGGGCACGAGGGCCGGTGCCGACCTGGGAGGCCGCGGTCATCGCCGGGGCGGAAGTGCTCTTCGAGGTGCTGCGGGCCCACCCGAAGGCTGTCGTGCTCTTCCTGGGCCATGTCCCGGCAGGGCCGAATGCGCTCAGGGGACGGGAGAGTGCCCTGCGAGCCCTGCTGGCCGGCGGCCTCTCCCCGGAGCTCGCCGCGCTGACTTACACCGCCGTGGCCCGCTACGTCATCGGGTTCGGGCTGCAACTGAGCGAGGAGGCCTTGACCGCGCAAGCCACGGCGGACGATCTCCGCACGCTGTACCGGTCGCTGGACCCGGAGCGGTTCCCGGCCACGGTGTCAGTCGCCGACGTGTTGCCCCAGTCGCTCGCCGAGGAGTTCCAGTTCGGACTGGGACTGCTTGTGGACGGGGTGCGACGCCTGCGCGACGGCCAGCCCGGCTAGGTTGGCTTGCGGCTGGCCGGGTGGCGGCGCCAGGTCAGCTGGATACCCAGGCTGGTCAGCCAGGCGTTCACGTCGTGGCGGTGCTCGCCGAGCCCGGTGAGCACCCGGTAGCTGTTGGCCAGCGCGCGTTCGGCCTCGGCGCGGGAGAGCAGCCCGCTGGCCACCGCGGTGACGAACTCGTCCAGGTCGATCACCGTGCTGGTCCGCCCGGTGCGGACCACGATGTCCAGGTAGTGATCCACCGTGCGCCACACCGAGCCGTCCGGGCCAGTCCGGTCGATGTCCACCATGTCGAGGTAGAAGTCCTGGTCGCGCTCCTGGCCGGGCCGAAACCACCAGTCGGTCACCCGGATCCCGAGCGCCGGCAGCAGCCACGACTCGACCCTGGCGAACCGGGGGTGGTCCCGCATCGCCCGATCCAGGTAGAGGCCGAACTCCTCGGTGCGATACTCGTCGACCGGGCGAACAAAACCCTTCGGATCGGTGTTGGTGCATGCGTGCACGTCGAACGTCTCGACCTTCGGCGGGTGCATCGCAACCGATACTGTCAGAGGGAAGGCTTACTCTCGATACCGTGGCATTCGCGACTGAGTACCCAGTCACCGCGCACTCCGACGCGCGGCCGGTGGAGGACGTCCCCCGGGAGAACGGCCGCTTCGAGGTGGTCAGCGAGTTCGAGCCGGCCGGCGACCAGCCGGCCGCGATCGAGGAGCTGGAGCGCCGGATCCGGGCCAACGAGCAGGACATCGTGCTGCTCGGCGCCACCGGCACCGGCAAATCGGCCACCACAGCCTGGCTGATCGAGCGGTTGCAGCGGCCCACCCTGGTGATG
>Ga0193742_1001987_pt1 | contig 11905 bp, 10 predicted proteins | sample L2c1metaG_FD_165511 | JGI IMG/M metagenome (GOLD analysis project Ga0193742, IMG submission 165511) | Soil microbial communities from a riparian zone of the East river system, Colorado, United States - L2c1 | ecosystem: Environmental > Terrestrial > Soil > Riparian zone | place: USA: East River... | reverse complement strand
GCGGAGCTGCCGGCGGCCGGCGAACGCAGCGCCGACACGTCGTGCCCGAGCGCGTCGGCGGCGCTCGCCGCGGCCGCGAGCAGCTGGTCGGTCGCAGCGGTCCACGGGACCGCGGGGCGGTGCGCGAATGCGCGCAGCTCGCCGCGGGTGCCGTCGCCGTCGTCGCGGTGCGCGATCACCTCGAGCCCGTCGCGGGCGCGCTCCCAGCCGGCGGCGTCGGCGGCCCGTACGTCGATCGTGCACCACGCGTGGCCGGGGACGACGCTGCGGCGCCGTCCGCCGCCCATCCGCGTAGCGGTCACATACACGCCCGCGCCCGGGTCGGTGAGCGCGTCGACGTCCGCCAGCTTGCGGGCGAGCGCCGCGACGGCGCTCGCGCCCTTGGCGCGGTCGGCGCCGGCGTACGCCTCGCGGCCGTGCACGTCGAGCCGGGCGATGCCGACCTGGGCGCGGGCGGCCATCAGCCGGCCGCCGTCGCGCGCGCACTCCATGCACAGGCACCAGTCCGCGCCCACCGCCTCGCGCTCGACGATCGCGCCCGAGCCGAGGCTCCCCGCCTGCTCGTCGGGGCTCAGGACCACCGTCAGCTGCGGCGCGCGCAGCCCGCTCCGCGCGAGCGCTCGGAGGGCAAGGCAGAGGACGACCAGGCCGCCCTTCATGTCCGCGATGCCCGGGCCGAACGCGCGAGCGCCCTGCATCCGGAACGGGTTGCGCGCGAGCGACCCGGGCGCCTGCGCGGTGTCGAGATCGCCGAGCAGGAGCACGCGGCCGCCACGGCCGGGGCGCTCGGCCACGAGCGCGGGCGCGACCGTCTCGGGCGGCGTGTCGCCGAGCAGGAGCTCGGCGATCCACGGATCGTGGGTCACCGGCTCGCACGGGCGCCACTCAGAGTCGAAGCCCGCGGCCCCGAGCTCGCGCGCCACAGCCGACCCGACGGCGCGAACGCCGTCGGGCAGGCTCGCGTGGCTCTCGATCTCGACGAGCTCGGCGAGCAGGTCGACCGCCGTGCCGCCGCGCTCTCCCAGCGCCGCCTGCAGTTGCGCGGCGGCGTCAGGCAACCTGCGCCGCCTCGGCGACCCGGCCCTTCGCACGGAGCGAGAGCCCCGGCGACGCGACACGCGCGGTCCCCGCCAGCTCCTGCGGCGCGCCCTCGATGTAGCGGCCGTATCCCGGCTTGCCGGTGACCTTGCCGTCGCGCGCGATGACCTGGCCGCGCAGCATCGTCAGCACCGGACCGCCCTTCAGCGTGCGGCCGTCGTACGGAGTCCACTTGACCTTGGTGTAGGTGTCCGCGTCGCGCGCGACGATCTCGGCCTCGAGGTCGATGATCACGATGTCCGCGTCGGAGCCGACCTGGATCGCTCCCTTGCGCGGGTAGAGGCCCACGAGCTTCGCCGAGTTGACGACCAGGCGCTGCACCGCCGTGTCGAGGCTCATCAGGCCCTCGTTCACGTCGGTCAGCGAGACCGAGAGCATGTACTCGTACTGGGGGCTGCCGAACGGTCCCGTCCACGGGTCCTCGCGGAAGCGCTCGAGGTCCTCGAGCGAGTGCGGCGCGTGGTCGGAGTCGATGATGTCGATCGTCCCGTCGTTGAGCGCCTTCCAGATCGCCTCCATGCGCGCGGGGTCCTCGGTGATGACGCCGCCCGGCGCGGCGCGCGGGCCCTGACGCTCGGCGTCGGCCCGGGTCAGGTGGTAGTACTTGAGGTCGACGGCGGCGGTCATCGGCACTCCGGTCGCCTTGGCCTGGCGCAGGAGCGCGATCGAGCCCGGCGCGTGGGTGTGCAGCACGTGCAGGCGCGCGCCCGTCTCGCGCTGGAGCTCGATCAACACGGCGACCGCCGACCGCCACACGACGTCGGCCGTGTAGATCGGCGCGAACGTCTCGATCGTGCGCGGCTTGCCCGCCGCCCACGCCAACTCGCTCAGCCGGTCCATCAACGGCTGGTTGTACGGGTGGATGCTGCAGTGCAGGCCCGTCTCGGCGATCGCGCCGAACGCGTCGTAGAGCTTCTCGCTCTCCCCCATCGCGAGCCGCGGGTCGTGCGGGTAGCCGCCGCTGACCTGGAAGACCTTGAAGCCGGTGGCGCCGGCCGCCGCGAGGCGCGGGATCTCCTCGAGCTTCGTCGGCGAGACGAGGTGCCCCCAGTCCACGATGCAGTCGCGCGCGGCGATCTCGCGCTTCTCCTCGAAGAGCGCGACGGTGTCGGTGGGCGGCTCGACGTTCGGCATGTCGGCGATCGTCGTGAACCCGCCCACGGCCGCGGCCTGCGAGCACGTGTGGAAGTCCTCCTTGTACTCGTAGCCCGGGACACGGGTGTGCGCGTGGAGGTCGATCAGGCCCGGCAGTACGTGCTTGCCGGCGGCGTCGATGTCGGAGGCGGCCGGAGCCGGGTCCTGAGGATCGAGCAGCCCGACGATACGCTCGCCTCGGATCGCGATGTCGACCTCCTGCAGGCCCGAGGGCGTGTAGACCTGGCCGCCGCGGATTCGGGTGTCGATGTGCATCGAGCGCTCTCTTTCTCTTCTGTTTCGGATATTGGATACGGCAGATGAGCGCCGTGGAAGACGGCGCTCTGTGGACGGCGTGGGCCGCTAGAGCTCCCGGAGATCCACGGTCGCCCAGGGCGCGATGCGGCGCTGCAACATCCGCAGCAGCGCCGTCAGCACGATGCTGAGTGCCATGACGGCCAGGATCGGCACGAACAGCTTCGCCGTCTGGAAGAACTGTGCGTAGCGGATGATCAGCCCGCCGAGGCCGGTGACGACGGCCGTCATCTCGGCGACGATCACGCCGACGAGCGCCTGCGCGAGCGCGACCTGGATGCCGGCGAACACGAACGGGAGCGCCGCCGGCAGGATCACGCTCCGCATGATCTGCCGCTCACTGGCGCAGTTCACGCGCGCGACGTCGATCAGCTCGCCGTCGACCTGCTTCACCCCCGCCATCGTGTTGACGATGATCGGGAACACCGCCGCCAGGAACACCAGCACGACCCGCAGGGTGGCGTCGATGCCGAACCAGATCACGAGCAGTGGGATCAGCGCGATGCTGGGGACGGCGTAGAGGAACGAGACGTACGGATCGAGCGCGTGCTCGAGGATCCGGAAGCGCCCCATCGCAACGCCGACGGCGACGCCGACGCCGATCGCGAGCGCGAAGCCGACCAGCATCGAGCCCATGCTCACGACCGCTGCGTCCAGCAGCGCGTCGTCGTTGATGGCGATCTCGACGAACGACTCGGCGATCTCGGTCGGCGGGGCGAACAGCGCACGGCTGATGCCGTCCGCGTAGATCTGCCACGCGCCCAGCAGCAGGGCGAGGGTGCAGACGCGAACGGTCCAGACGCCGGCGCGCGTGTCGAGCGAGAGCCTCATCGCTCGGTCCTCCGCCACGGCATGGCGCGCCGCTCGATCGCGTACATCGCTTCGACCAGCACGATGCTGAGCAGCCCGAGCATGATGATCGGGACGAAGAGCTTGTCGGTCTCGAAGTAGCGACCGAACTGCAGCAGCAGCTGGCCGGTCCCGGTCGCCGCCGCCGTCATCTCCGCGACGATGATGCCCACGAGCGCCTTGGCGGTCCCGATCCGGAGGCCCGCGAAGACGTACGGCAGCGAGCCGGGGATCGTCACGGTCCTGAGCAGCTGCCAGCGCGACGCGGCGAACGCGCGGCCGGTGTCGACCAGGTCGCGGTCCACGTTCCGGGTCCCGATGTGGACGTTCATGATGATCGGGAAGATCGCGCTCAGCACGACGATCGTCACGCGCAGCTCGAAGCCGATGCCGACCCAGAGCACGAGCAGCGGCACGAGCGCGATCCGCGGCGTCGCGTAGAGCGCGTTGACGTATGGGTCGAGCGCGACCTCGACGAGCCGGAACATGCCCATCAGGTAGCCGATCGCCACGCCCAGCACGGCCGCGATCACGAAGCCGACGGCAAGGCCCTCGAGCGTGTCCGCGAACGCCGCGAGCAGCGGGCCGTCGCCGATCAGATCCACGGCGGCCGATGCGATGGCGCTCGGATACGACGCGACCGTCGGGTCGGTGCGGCCGAGGAGCTCCCACACGGTCGTCACGACGACGACCGACAGCAGTCGCACCGCCCACGGCGACGTCAGCCGGCCCCGGCGCGCGGCGGCGGCCCGGCCGGGCGGCCCAGGCGCCGCGGCGCCGGACGCCGGCAGGCCGAGCTCGGCGCCGTGCTCGGGCGCCTTCACGCCGCTCATCCCGGCGCTCCCCCGTGCCCGCTCATCTCATGGTCGAGCAACTCCCACACGCGGGCGCGGATTCGCGCGTAGGACGGCTCGGCGCGCATGTCGTAGGTCCACCGCGGGCGCCGGAGATCGACGTCGAACGTCTCGACGACGCGACCCGGATGAGTTCCCATCACGACGATCCGGTCCGAGAGGAAGATCGCCTCGTCGATCGAGTGCGTGACGAAGACGACCGACAGGTGCGTCGTCTCGCAGATCCGCAGCAGCTCGATCTGGAGCCGCTCCCGCGTGAGCGCGTCGAGCGCGCCGAACGGCTCGTCCATCAGCAGCACCTTCGGCTCGATCGCCAGTGCCCGCGCGATCCCGATGCGCTGGCGCATCCCGCCCGACAACTCGCCGGGGTACTGGCCGGCGAACTCCTCGAGCCCGAACAGACGCAGATACTCCAGCGCCCGCTCGTTCCGCTCCCGCTTGCCGACGCCCTGCAGCTCGAGGCCGTACGCGGCGTTCGCGAGCGCCGTGCGCCACGGGAACAGGTTGAAGTGCTGGAACACCATCGCCTTGTCCCGCGACGGCGCGTCGCTCGGCGACCCGCCGAGCGACACGCTCCCCGTCGTGGCCGACAAGAGCCCCGCGACGATGCGCAGGAGCGTCGTCTTCCCGCATCCGCTGGGGCCGATCAGCGATACGAACTCGCCGGCGGCGACGTCGAGGTCGACGTCGTCCAGGACCTTGCGGTCCACGCTGCGGAACGTCCGCGAGACGCCCCGGATCTGCAGTAGCGGCGCGGCCGCCGGATCGGTTCCCCCTTCGGACACGGGCAGGACGCTCAGCGGGTCAGCGGAGCTCTGCGAGCTCATGGCTGGGCGCCCTCCCGCTCGAGGTAGTTCTCCACGAGCGAGCTGTCGGCCCAGTCGCTCGCGGGCGGCGCGTCGTCACCCAGGTTGCCGACCTCCTTCTCGATCGCGATCGTGTTGTCGAGCACCTTGTCGTCCATGCCACCGTCGAGCGCGAACATGTTGATGTCCTTGAAGATGTCGTAGGCCTGCTCGCGCGCGGTGTCCGACAGGCCCTCCACCTTGTCCCTCGACAGCTCGATGTACTCCGCCTTGTTCTCCGACGCCCAGCGGATGGAGTCGATGAAGCCGTCGACGGCCTGCTGGGCGAACTCCTTGTTCTTCCCGAGCCACTCGTCGCTCACGATGATCCCGTGCTGCGCGTAGTCGGGCACCGACTCGCCGTAGGCGAAGAGGTTCGTGAGGCCGTTCTCCGCGGCAGCCAGCCCTTCGGCGGCATGGGCTGCGCCGCCCTGGATCTGGTTGCTCTGCAGCGCGGCCATCCGCGCGCTGGTCCCCCCGATCTCCACGAACCGGACCTTGTCGACGTCCACGCCCTCGCGGCGCAGTACGACGCGCGTGAGCGTGTCGCTGATGTCGCCCGGCGTGGAGATCCCGATGCGGTTGCCCTCCATGTCCGGCAGGCTCTTCATGTCCTGCGTGCCCATCAGGAGGTAGTCGGGCGCCTGCAGGTCGACAGCGACCACCTTGACCGCCTCGCCGGTCTCCTGCACCAACTGGACCGCCGAGACGATGCCGGCGACCGCCATGTCGGCCTCGCCGGCGATCATCGCGCGGAACGCATCCTGCGATGACTCGAAGAAGCTCGTCTTGACCTCGACGCCGTCGGCCTCCAGGTCGTCGAGCCACTTGAAGTTCATCACCTGCGTGAAGTCCGGCTGCGACGCGAACGCGACCCGGAGCGTCTTCTTGCCACCGTCGCCGGTCGCCGCCGCGCCACCGGTCTCGCCATCGTCACCACAGGCCGCCACCGTCGTCGCCAGCCCGGCCACTGCCAGCGCGATCGCCATCCACTTCGACATGCTCGTCCCTCTCCTCGATCTCGGAATCGGTGCGAGCACCGACACACCCCGGCTAACACCCGACCACGGCCGACAGACCGTGCAAACCCGCGCGCTCAGGCGCCGGGCGGACCTGCGCTCGTCGTCGCCGGCTGCTTGTCGACGAAGTGGAAGTCGCTCCCCACGGGCGCGTAGATCTCGATGACCCGTGCGGGGACGGTGCCGGCATTGCCGGCGCTGTGGCGCAGGCCCGGCGGTATGAAGGCGACGTCGTCGCGCTCGAGCACGTGCTGCGTGCCCTCGATCACGACGCCGAGACTGCCCTCGAGCACGATGTAGACGTTTTCCGCGTGCTCGTGGAAGTGGTACGGGCCAGGTCCCGAGTCGACGTTGAGCACGTTGATGTGGACGTCGACGTTGCGCGCCCCCTCGGCCTCGCCCACCAGGGCGATCAGCGTGCCGCGGTCGAACCGCATCGGCCTGGTCGGTGCATCGGCGAGGTTGAAGACCGTCGCCGCCGCCGGGCTCTCGACCCCGGTATCGTGGTGCGTCATATTTATTGGATATCGGATCCGATTTGGCCTGTCAAGGCACTGGAGAGAAGATGCGCTACGGGTACAAGGCGTCCGCGGAGCAGTTCGGTCCGCGCGAGCTCCTCGGCTACGCGAAACACGCTGAGCACGTCGGCTTCGACGCCGTAGCGGTGTCCGATCACTTCCAGCCGTGGCGGCACACCACGGGGCATGCGCCGAACTCGCTGGTGTGGCTGGGCGCCGTCGCGGAGGCCACGCAGCGCGTCTCGCTCACCACCAGCGTGCTCACGCCGACGCTCCGCTATCACCCCTCGATCGTCGCGCAGGGCTTTGCGACCCTGGCATGCCTCGCGCCCGGCCGCGTGGTGCTCGGCGTCGGAACGGGCGAGGCGATGAACGAGACCCCGGCCACGGGGGCGGCCTGGCCCGGTGGACGCGAGCGACGTCAGCGCCTGGCGGAGGCGATCGACCTCATCCGCCACCTCTGGTCAGGGGAGCGCGTCAGCTTCGACGGCGAGTATTACCGAACCGAGAAGGCCACCATCTACGACCGTCCCGCCGAGCCCGTCCCGGTTCACGTGGCAGCCTCGGGTCCGCTCGCCGCCAAGCTCGCCGGGCGGGTGGCCGACGGCTTCATCTGCACGAGCGGGAAGCCGCCGGAGCTCTACCGCGAGCTGCTGACGAAGGTCGAGGAGGGTGCCGTCGCCGCGGGCCGCGACCCCGCCGCGATCGAGCGCATGATCGAGATCAAGGTCTCCTATGACCGCGACCTCGACGCGGCGCGCAGGGCCTGTCACTGGTGGGCGGCGCTTGCGCTGAGCGCCGAGGACAAGCGCGACGTCCACGACCCGCTCGAGCTCGAGCGCCTCGCCGACGCGAACCTCGACCGCGCGTCGACCCGGTTCATCGTCAGCGACGACCCCGACGACTGCGTCGAGCGGATCCGGCCGTACGTCGAGCTCGGCTTCACCGACCTCGTGTTCCACGCACCCGGCCTGGACCAGCGGCGCTTCCTCGACGACTTCTCCGTCGACGTCCTGCCGCGGCTCCGCGAGCGGTTCGGCCGCACGGCGCGGGCGGCGTAGGCGTGCGCGACCTGCTGGGCGCCGGGGTGCGCGAGCTGTGCGTCGAGGCGTGCGCGATCCGCGAGGCCGCGCACGGCCGGCGCGTCACGTACTCGCCCAAGGTCTTCATCCCGCTCACGCAACTCTGCCGCGACGTCTGCGGCTACTGCACGTTCGCGCGCCCGCCCAGGCGCGGCGAGCCGGCGTACCTGTCGATCGACCGCGTGCTGGAGATCGCGCGCGCCGGCGCCGCCGCGGGCTGCCGCGAGGCGTTGTTCACGCTCGGCGACAAGCCGGAGCTGCGCTTCCGGGCCGCGCGCGACGAGCTCGCCGGAATGGGGTTCGCGACGACGCTCGAGTACCTCGAGCACGCCGCCCGGACGGTGCTCGAGGAGACCGGGCTGCTGCCGCACCTCAACCCCGGAGTGATGAGCCGGGAGGAGCTCGCGCGCCTGCGCACGGTCGCACCGTCGATGGGGATCATGCTCGAGACCGTCGCCACGCGACTCGGCGAGCGCGGCGGGCCGCACTGGGCCGCGCCCGACAAGGATCCGGCCATGCGGATGCGGACGCTGCGCGCCGCCGGCGAGCTCGCGGTGCCGTTGACCAGCGGGATCCTGATCGGGATCGGGGAGACGCGGGCCGAGCGGCTGGACGCGCTGGTGGCGCTGCGCGAGCTGGCCGAGGCGCACGGGCATCTGCAGGAGGTGATCGTGCAGAACTTCCGCGCGAAGCCCGGCACCCGGATGGCCGAGCATCCCGAGCCGACGCTCGACGAGCACCTGTGGACGATCGCGGCGGCCCGCATCCTGCTGCCACCCGCGGTGCACGTGCAGGCGCCGCCGAACCTGGCATACGAGGACTTCCCCCGGCTGCTGGATGCGGGGATCGACGACTGGGGCGGGGTGTCGCCCGTGACCGTCGACCACGTCAACCCTGAGGCGCCCTGGCCGCACGTCGAGCGGCTCGAGTCCGCCGCGACGAGTCGCGGGCTCGTCCTCGCGCCTCGGCTGCCCCTCTACCCCGAGTACGTCGCCGACCTCGACCGCTGGGTCGATCCGTCCGTCGCTCCGGCCGTGCGCCGCGCTTCCGACTCCCTCGGACTGGCCCGCGAGGACGTCTGGGCGCCCGGGGAGTCGCGCGAGATCCCGGCGCGCTTCCGGCACCCGTTCACCGGCGCGCGGGCGGAGGAGCCGGCCGTCCGCGACGCGCTGGCGTCCGCGGCCCGCGACGCCGAGCTGACCGAGGAGCAGGCCACGGCGCTGCTGTGCGCGCGCGGGGGCGACCGCCTTGCGATCCTGGCCGCGGCGGACGCACTGCGCCGCGAGGTCTGCGGCGACGAGGTCTCCTATGTCGTCACCCGGAACATCCAGTACACGAACGTGTGCTACTTCCGTTGCGGCTTCTGCGCGTTCTCGAAGGGACGGCTGGCCAACGACATGCGCGGCGCCCCCTACCTCGTGCCCGAGGAGGAGATCATCCGGCGCGCCGCCGAGGCATGGGACCGAGGGGCCACCGAGGTCTGCCTGCAGGGCGGCATCCATCCCGCGTTCGACGGCGACTACTACGCGTCGGTCGTCACCGCGATCCGCGAGCACGTCCCCGGCCTCCACGTCCACGCGTTCTCGGCGCTCGAGCTGTGGCAAGGCGCCGCGACGCTCGGCGTGTCGCTGGACGACTACCTCGCCCGGCTGCGCCGTCTGGGGTTGTCGTCGCTGCCCGGCACGGCGGCGGAGATCCTCGACGACCATGTGCGGCAGCTCATCTGCCCCGACAAGATCGACACGCGCCAGTGGCTCGCCGTCCACGACGCGGCGCACCGCGCCGGGCTGCGCTCCAACGTGACGATGATGTTCGGCCACGTCGAGAGCCCGCAGCACTGGGCACGCCACATGCTGCTCGCACGCGAGCAGCAGCGGCACAGCGGAGGCTTCACCGAGTTCGTCCCGCTGCCGTTCGTGCACATGGAGGCGCCGATGTGGCGGCGCGGCCTCGCGCGCTCGGGCCCGACGTTCGGCGAGACGCTGCTCGTCCACGCCGTGGCCCGCCTCGTGTTGCATCCGTGGATCACCAACATCCAGGCGTCCTGGGTCAAGCTCGGGGGCGACGGGGTGCGCGCCGTGCTGCGCGCCGGCGTCAACGACCTGGGCGGGACGCTGATGAACGAATCGATCTCGCGCGCCGCCGGGTCCGAGCACGGTCAGGAGATGCCGCCCGACCGCATGGAAGCGCTCATCCGCTCCGCCGGCCGGGCGCCGCGCCAGCGAACCACGCTCTACGACACGCCACCGGCCGAGCAGGTCGCGCGCTCGTTCGCGGCCGACGCGCTCGCGGAGCCATGGAACCCGCCCGCTCGCGACGCCGGCTTGCGCATCCCCAAGCGGCACGCGCTCGTGCGCCACGAGTTCGGCCGGACGACGGTGTCGTGATCGTCGCGCTGCCAGAGGCGCTGACGCGGGCGCGACGCAACGGCGCCGCCCTCCCAGGATTCAGCTGCTACGACGCGGAGACCGCGGCAGGAGTGCTGCGCGCCGCAGCCGGGCGCCCCGTCGTGTTGCTCATCCCGGCACGGCTGCTCGAGCTGCCCGGCGGAGACCTCGTCGCGGCTGCGCTCTGCGCGATGTCGGAACGCGCGGGGTCGCCGGTCTGCGTGCAACTGGACCATGCGCATGATCTCGAAGCCGTGCGCACGGGGATCGACTGCGGCGTCGGCGCCGTGATGGCGGACGGCTCGCACCTCCCGCTGGAGCTGAACGTCGCGTTCGTGCGCGCCGTGCGCGCGCTGGCCGCGCCGCATGGCGTGGCCGTCGAGGCAGCGGTCGGGGCAGTCGAGGGCGACGAGGACGTGGCGCAGGAGGCCGAGCCCGGACCGTTGGCCGACCCCGACGAGGCGGCGGCGCTCACGCGCGACGTGGCCGTCGACTGCCTCTCCGTCGCCATCGGCAACGTCCACGGCCTGTACCAGAGCCGGCCTGCGCTCAACCTCCCCCGACTGCGCGAGCTTGCCGCCGCGGTCGAGGTGCCCCTCGTGCTCCACGGCGGGTCGGGTCTGTCGCCGAACGCGACACGCGCCGCGGTCGCCGCCGGCGTTGCGAAGGTCAACTACAACACCGAGATCCGACAGGCCTATCTCCGCCGCACCGGCGAGCAACTGCCGGACGCGCGGGTCGGAAGCCGGCTGCTCGACCTCCACCGCGAGCAGACGCGCGCCGTCGCGGCAGTGGCCGGCCAGAAGCTGGCAATCCTCGCCGCAGATCGCCGATGCCGGCCTCCTGTGAGTGCGGCGGAGGCCGGACGTTGAGCGCGGGGCCTGCGGCGCTGCTGGCTCCGCGTCGTCGAACCGACCGAGAAGAATCGCGCAAGCATCGTAATGCTGAGAACGAGGCGTGCTGATGGCGCTCCGCGTCGGGGTCTGAACCTCGGTCTCCGGCTTGTCCACGAGCCGGCAGGGGTCCTCCGCGACCGACGCCTTTCGGAGCGCGTACGAGTTCGGCGACTCGCACCTCATCGTGCCGTCACGGCGTTGGAGAAGAGCCGGTAGGACCCGACCAGCGTTCCCGGTCCGACATCCGGCGGCTCGGCGTACCACCCCGGGAGGCGATCGTAGAGTTCCTGGGCCTCCGGCAAGCCGGGGAGCGGGTTCTCCACGCCATCCTCGACCTCCAGCAGGCCCAGGAACGTCACGCCATCCTCCAGCTTGACCGACGCGTAGCGGATTCCCTCGAGCCTTTCGCGCTCGATGGCCGCGAACATGCGCTTCACCGCCGCCTCGGCGTCCGCGACGTGCTCTTCCTTCAGCTTGGCCCGCACCGTGAGTACGCTCATCGAACCTCGCTCCTTTCAGGTCGTTTCAATGCAATGACCCGCGGCGGCGCAGAGATGTGACAAGGCGCCTAGGGCGGCCGTGCGCTACGAGAGCGACGGCACCGTGGCGATCGACGGCGCCCGGTGCGATCAAACGGCTCCGACATGATGTCCTCCTCGGACTCGCAGGCGTAGGTTGCCTTCGTGGAGTTGTTCGTCCCGGTTTCCGACCGTGAGCGGGAGGCGCCGCAGCGGCGTGCTTGGATGAACGGGAACCCGATGGAACCGGTCAAGATCGAGTTCTTCAAGCCGGAGCGCCGCCGCTACCGGTCCGTCCTGCACCGTCGCGACGGGCTCGTGATCGAGCTCGACGGCGGCGGCTACAACAAGGTCGGCGGGGCGGCGCGCGAGCTGCCGCACGACCTCGCG
>Ga0193742_1001986_pt1 | contig 11906 bp, 12 predicted proteins | sample L2c1metaG_FD_165511 | JGI IMG/M metagenome (GOLD analysis project Ga0193742, IMG submission 165511) | Soil microbial communities from a riparian zone of the East river system, Colorado, United States - L2c1 | ecosystem: Environmental > Terrestrial > Soil > Riparian zone | place: USA: East River... | reverse complement strand
AGCAGCGCGAACAGGCTGGCACGGTGGATGCCGATGCCGCAGCGATCGCCGCGAAGCGCACTGTAGCGGACGTCCAGCACGGTACGCGTACCGGCCGAACCGGTCAGCCGGTCGATCCGCGCGCCGCGTGCGATCAGTTCGTCCTCCAGCCCCATCGCGGCGAGCACCGCCTGCCCGGTCGGCTGGATCATCAACCCCGATCCGATCGGCTGCGGCGTTTCGAACCGGTCGTACAGCGTCACGCGGTGGCCATCGCGCTGCAGCAGCAATGCGGCAGCGAGACCCGCAGGTCCGCATCCGGCGACCGCGATCTCCAATGGCCGCATCAGTCGTTGGCGGGGCGGGGAGGGCTGCGGCGGTCGCTCGCCATGCGCACGCCGTCGATCACGATCGGGCTGGCGAGGCCGGGGAGGCCGCCCGCATCGATGCGCATGCCCCGCGCGATGACCTGCGGATCGGCGAACACCTCCGGCACGGTATTGATCGGCCCGGCGGGGACACCCGCCGCCTCCAGCGCATCGGCGAGTGGCTGCTTCTGCCAGCCCGCAATAGCGTCCGACAACGATGGCAGCATGGCGTCACGATTGGTCACGCGCGCCGGATTGGTGGCGAAGCGCGGGTCGGTCGCCATCGCATCCAGCCCCAGCACGCGGCATAATTTGGCGAACTGCCCGTCATTGCCGACCGCGACGATCAGCGCCCCGTCGGCGGTCTCGAACGCCTGATAGGGGGCCAGATTTGCGTGGCCATTGCCCCAGCGGCGCGGGGTGACGCCGTTCGCCATCCAGTTGAGCGCCTGATTGGCAAGCACGCCGACCTGCGTATCGAGCAGCGCCATGTCGATATGCGCGCCCTTGCCGGTCACGTCGCGCTGGCGGAGCGAGGCGAGGATCGCGACCGCGGAATAGACCCCGGTGAAGATATCGGCATAGGCGATGCCGGACTTTTGCGGCGCGCCATCGGGCTCGCCGGTCAGCGACATCGCGCCGCCCATCCCTTGGATGATGAAATCATAGCCGGCGCGGTGCGCATAGGGGCCGGTCTGGCCGAAGCCGGTGATCGAACAGGTGATAAGACGCGGATTGAGCGCCGACAGGCTGGCATGATCGAGGCCGTATTTGGCGAGGCCGCCGACCTTGTAATTCTCGATCACGACATCCGCGTCCGCCACCAGCGCGCGGACCTCTGCCTGGCCTCCGGGCGTGGCGATATCGATACCGCGCCCCTCTTTCCCGCGATTGCACGCATGGAAATAGGCGGCGTCAAGATTGGTCCCGTCTGCATCGTGCAGGAAGGGCGGTCCCCAGTGGCGCGTGTCGTCGCCTGCACCGGGACGCTCGATCTTGATCACCTCCGCCCCCAGATCGGCGAGCAACTGCCCGCACCACGGCCCGGCGAGGATGCGGGCGAGTTCGACGACGCGGATGCCGGAGAGCGGTTTCATGGGGCGGTGCTATGGAGAGGCCGTGCGAGCGCCGCAAGGCTCACAATTCAAACGCCATCTGCGTGGCCGGTTCGGACGGTTTGCCGTCGAAACCCGAAAGCGTGACACCAAGCAGCCTGATGCCGGCGCGCGGCGGGTAAAGGGTGCGGATCAGGTCTATGGCGATGTCCGCGATGCCGTCCGCCGCCACCGGCCCGACAAGCGTGCGGCTGCGCGTGACCGTCTGGAAATCGGCAAAGCGCGCCTTGACCGTCACCGTTCGCCCCGCCGCGTTGGTGCGCGCGATCCAGCCCGCGACGTCCGCCGCCATGCGCGCGACCCCGGTCTCGATCTCGGCAGGCGTCAGCAGGTCACTCTCGAACGTCGTTTCCGAGCTGTATGATTTACGTGGCCGATCAGGGGTGACGGCGCGGTCATCCTCGGCGCGAGCGATGCCGTGATACCAGCGTCCCGCCTTGCCGAAGCGGTCGATCAGTTCCTCTAGGCTCCACCGCGCGAGATCGGCGCCGGTATGAATGCCGAGTCGCGCCATCTTCGCCGCGGTGGCCGGCCCAATGCCGTGGAAGCGCCCGATCGGCAGCCCGGCGACGAAGCGCGGGCCATTGGCGGGCGTGATGACACACTGGCCGTCGGGCTTGTTCACGTCCGATGCGAGCTTCGCCAGCAGCTTGTTGTACGAAACCCCTGCCGAGGCGGTGAGGCCGGTATCGGCGAGGATGCGCGCCCTGATCTCCTCGGCGGTCGCGGTGGCGGAGGGCAGACCGCGCTGGTTGGCGGTTACGTCAAGATAAGCCTCGTCGAGCGACAGCGGTTCGACCAGCGGGGTGTAGCTTTCGAAGATGTCGCGGATCTGGCGTGAGACCGATCGGTAGACATCGAAGCGATGCGGCACGAAGATCAGATCGGGACAACGCCGCAGCGCGGTGACCGAGGGCATCGCCGACCGCACCCCGAACACTCGCGCTTCATAGCTTGCCGCGGCGACCACACCGCGCCCGCCCGATCCGCCGACCGCGACTGGCTTGCCCTGCAATTCGGGCGCGTCGCGTTGCTCCACCGAGGCGAAGAAGGCGTCCATATCGACGTGGATGATCTTGCGGGTCATGCGCGCCCGACCTTAGCGGATAGAGAGTATCTCTACCGCATCATCCTCACCGGCAAATTCGACTTTTTCGCCTTCCATCGCGCCCATCGCCGCGCGAGCGAGCGGGGCGGTGAAGGCGAGCCGGTCGGCGGCGGGATCAGCCTCGTCATGGCCGACGATGGTGAAGCTGCGCTTCTTGCCCTTCAGCCGGATTGTCACCTGGCTGCCGATGCCTGCCTCGCCTTCCGCAGGCGCGGGAGCGATCTGCGCGGTGGCGTGTTGCGTGGTCCAGTAACGCAGGTCGCGGCGCAGCTTCTTGACGGCATCCTCGTCGCTTTCCGCAGTAATCTGGGCTTCCAGCTCGGCAACGCGCGCCTCGATCAGCCTGACGCCCCGTTCGGTCACGAGATTCGGGCCGACCGGAATGGGCAGCTCGAATACGGGTTCCTTATGTTCCTCGTCGCTCTCGCGGCGGAAGGCGACGCTCATGTCAAAACGCCGCGATTCCGGTGATCGCGCGGCCCAGGATCAGGCCGTGGACGTCGTGCGTGCCTTCATAGGTGTTGACCGTCTCGAGATTGATCGCATGGCGCATCACGTGGAAATCGGCAGAGATGCCGTTGCCGCCGTGCATGTCGCGCGCGACGCGCGCGATATCTAGCGCCTTGCCGCAATTGTTGCGCTTGATGATCGATATCGTCTCGGGCGCCAGCTTGTGATCGTCGAACAGCCGTCCCGCGCGCAGCGCCGCCATCAGCCCGAGTGCGATCTCGGTCTGCATGTTGGCGAGCTTCAGCTGGATCAGCTGCTTCGAGGCGAGCGGCACGCCGAATTGCTGGCGATCAAGGGTATATTGCCGCGTCGCTTCCAGGCAGAATTCGGCCGCACCCATCGTGCCCCAGGCGATGCCGTAGCGCGCGCGGTTGAGGCAGCCGAACGGACCCTTTAGTCCCTGCACTTCGGGGAAGATCGCATCCTCGCCAACCTCGACGCCGTCCATCACGATCTCGCCGGTGATCGACGCGCGCAGCGAAAGCTTGCCCTCGATCTTGGGTGCGCTCAGCCCCTTCATGCCCTTTTCGAGGACGAAGCCGCGGATGCCGCCGCCATGCGCGTCCGATTTCGCCCAGACGACGAACACGTCGGCGATCGGCGAATTGGTGATCCACATCTTGCTGCCGGACAGGCGATACCCGCCCGCGACCTTTTCCGCGCGCGTGCGCATGCCGCCGGGATCGGAACCCGCATCGGGCTCGGTCAGTCCGAAACAGCCGATCAGCTCACCGCTCGCGAGCCCGGGAAGATAGTTTCGCTTCTGCTCTTCGGAACCATAGGCATGGATCGGGTGCATCACGAGGCTCGACTGCACCGACATCGCCGATCGGTAGCCCGAATCGACTGCCTCCACCTCACGTGCGACCAGTCCGTAGCTGACGTAATTCAGCCCCGAACCGCCATATTCTTCCGGGATCGTCGGGCCGAGCAGCCCCAGCCGCCCCATCTCGCGCATGATCTCACGGTCGAAATTCTCGTCGAGAAACGCGCGGGTGACGCGCGGCAGCAATTCGCCGCGGGCATAGTCGCGCGCAGTGTCGCGCACCATGCGTTCCTCGTCGCTCAGCAGATCCTCGATTCCGAAGGGATCCTGCCAGTCGAAGCGGGCCATGCCGCTCATATCGGTTACTCCGTCAGTTGGTAGGCGCGGCGGCGGCGATAGGGGCCGTCGCGGTTGGAAGCGTGGCCGCCGCGGCTGCGGCCTGTTGCGGCTCGACGATCGCTGCCGTTTCAAGCACGTCGAGCGCGCGGCGCGCCTGAATATAGCGACGCGCCGCCGTCATCCATGCCTCCGCCTTGTCGCGGCCGGGAAGGCGGGCGACCTCGGCGAGCGCCCCATCGACCTGACCGCTTTCGAGCATGCGGCGCGCGCGCATCAGCCGGTCGGTCGATCGCGGGCTGGGCGTGCCGGTCTTGCGCAGCACGATCAGGCTGGAAAGCTCACGCTGGACGGCGTCGAGCCAGTTGGTTTCGGTCGAAGGCGTGGTCAGTTCCGGGGCGAGTTCGTCAAGCCCGATGCGGAGCGCCTCCAGCGTCACCGGATTGCGCGCGGCCTGCAACGTGACGGCGACGGCACGCGGCTGTGTATCGCCGAACCGCTCGCGCAGCTGGGTTTCGAGATAGCCCAGGCCAAGCCCGCGATCGAGCGCGCGGCGCGATGCGAAGGCGACGAGCAGCCCTTCGGCGCGCGCGGCGTTGCCCGATGCGGCGGCGGCGCGCGTGTCGATGATCGAAAGCCGCGATTCGAGCGCACCCATCCGCGCCGAAAGCTGCGCCTCTCGCGTGGCGATTTCGGCGACGACATAAGGATCGGGCGCGGTTGTGATGCCGGGCGCGGCGAGCGGCTGGGGCGCGGCGCCGGTGGCGGTGACACGCGCCGGCGCATTGCCGCCGAACCAGCCGCGCCAGCCATCCCAGCGGCTGAACAGGAAGCCGGCCAACGCGATGCCCGCGATCAGCGCGACAATCAGCAGCACGAGCAAAGTGCGCCCGCCGATTCCCGCGCGAACGGGGGCGGCAACGGGCGCGGCGGAATAGGTGGGTTCGGGATCGGCGATCATCGCGCCCGCTTATCCGCGTGTGCGCGGGCGCGGTCAATCGCGGTGGCGACCAGCGCGGCGTCGTTGGGCTGGGACGCGACGGCGACACTGCCCCAGCCTGCGCCGGCGGCATCGGCGGCCGCCTGACTGATCGCGGCGAGATCGATTGCCGCGCGACGCTCCGGCGTCACCAGTTCGGCCAGCCGCGCAGCGGCGCGGGGCGAATGGACCAGCACCGCAGCCCCCGCCAGCAGCGCGGTGTCGATCACCAGCGGCACGGCGCGGTACGTCTCGACGATGGTCAGTATGGGGGCGGGCGGCGCTGGGCGGTGGTCCTCGCCCGCCAGCCACAGTGCGCGTGTGACACCCGCGTCGGTCATCGCCGCGAACAGCGCGGCGGCGTCCGCGTTACCCGTATGAACGATGCGCAATCCCGCGTCGCGCGCGGCGGCGGCGGTCGCTTCGCCGACCGCCCATGCAGCCAGCCCGGCGAGCGAGGCCAGCTCGGCGCCGGCAAGGCGCATGGCGTTGGCGCTGGTCAGCGCCAACGCGTTGAACGCCGCGGTATCGGGCGCGGCCCATGCCAGCGGCTCGAGCGTGAACAGCGGCAGGTTCGCGCCCTCGCCACCCGCTTCGGCGATTCGCGCCATCGTTCCCGCGGCACGATCGGGCGGACGCAGGACGATCAGGCGTTTCATCCAGCGAACAATGCGCGCACCGATGCCGGCGCGCGGGCGAGCAGATCGGCGGCGAGGCGTTCGCCCACTTCGGTCCCCGCGTCGATCCGCCCCGCCACCTGCGCGCTGCCGTCTGTCGCGTAGAGGATGGCCGAGAGATTCACCCGGTCGCCCTCGCAGATGGCGAGCGCGGCCACCGGCGAGCGACAATCGGCCCCCAGCGCGGCGAGCAGCGCGCGCTCGACCTTCACCGCGACCGAGGTGCGCGGATGGTCGATCGCGGCGATCATCGTCCGGATACGGTCATTCTCCGCCAGACATTCGATGCCGACCGCGCCCTGCGCCGGGGCGGGCAGCATGGTTTCGACCGGGATCGCCACGCCCACATCACTCCGCCCCAGCCGATCGAGCCCGGCTGCGGCGAGCAGCGTGGCATCCGCCTCGCCCGCCGCCAGCTTGGCGAGACGCGTGGCGACATTGCCGCGGATCAGCACGATGTTCAGGTCTGGCCGGATGCTGAGCAATTGCGCCGACCGCCGCGGGCTGGACGTGCCGACGCGCGCGCCGGGTGGCAGCGCCTCGATCGATTCCGCGCCGATCAGCCGGTCGCGCACGTCGGCGCGCGGCAGCATTGCAGCGATGGCGATTTCGACCGGGCGGATCGTCTCGACATCCTTCATCGAATGCACCGCGCAATCGATCTCGCCCGCAATCAGCGCGCGATCGAGCTCCTTGGTCCACAGCGCCTTGCCGCCGACGTCAGCCAGCGCGCGGTCCTGAATACGGTCGCCGGACGTGATCACGGGCACGATCTCGAACGCGTCCGCGCCCAGCCCATGCGCCGCCATCAGCGCGTCGCGCGCCATATTGGCCTGGATGAGCGCCAGCGGCGAACCGCGGCTACCGATGCGGATGGGGTGCATGGCGGGTTGCCCTAACGGGCAGTGCGGCTAGAGGAAAGGCGTGACGCTGATCCTGGGCCTGGAATCGAGCTGCGACGAAACCGCGGCGGCGCTGGTGACGGGCGACCGGCGCATCCTGGCGCACAAGCTGGCGGGGCAGGAGGCGGCGCATCGGCCCTATGGCGGCGTCGTCCCCGAAATCGCCGCGCGCGCGCATGTCGAGATATTGATGCCGCTGGTCGAGGCCGCGCTGGCCGAGGCGCAGGTGACGCTCGACGATGTCGATGCGATCGCCGCGACCGCAGGGCCGGGTCTGATCGGTGGCGTCATGGTCGGGTTGGTGACAGGCAAGGCGCTGGCGCTGGCGGCCAACAAGCCGCTGGTCGCGGTCAACCATCTGGAGGGGCATGCGCTATCACCCCGCCTCGCCGATCCCGATCTGGAATTTCCGTACATGCTGCTGCTGGTCAGTGGCGGGCATTGCCAGCTGCTCCGCGTCGAGGGCGTCGGCCAGTACCGGCGGCTGGCGACGACGATCGACGACGCCGCGGGCGAGGCGTTTGACAAGACCGCCAAGCTGCTGGGGCTGGGCTTCCCCGGTGGCCCGGCGGTAGAGGCGGCGGCCAGGCTGGGCGATCCCAAGGCGGTCAAGTTGCCGCGCCCGCTCGCCGGCACCACCGAACCCCATTTCAGCTTCGCCGGCCTCAAGAGCGCCGTCCTGCGCGCACGCGATGCCGGCACCCACAGCGCGGAGGATATCGCCGCGAGCTTCCAGCAGGCGGTGGTCGATTGCCTGGTCGATCGCACGCGGCGGCAACTGGCCGATGCCGACGAACTCACCGCTTTGGTTGTCGCCGGCGGAGTCGCCGCCAACACGGCGGTGCGCGGCAGCCTGCAGGCGCTCGCCGCCGAACACGGCCTGCCCTTCGTCGCGCCGCCCTTGTGGCTGTGCACCGACAATGCCGCGATGATCGGCTGGGCAGGCGCCGAACGCTTCGCCGCCGGACTGACCGACGGTCTGGACGTGGCGGCGCGACCGCGCTGGCCGCTCGACCCAATGGCGGAAACGGTGCGCGGCGCGGGGGTGAAGGCATGAAGATCGGGGTTATCGGCGGCGGCGCCTGGGGCACCGCGCTGGCGCAGGTCGCGGCGTCGGGTGGCCGGCCAGTGCTGCTATGGGCGCGCGAGGAAGAGGTCGTCACGTCGATCAACGCGACGCACGAGAACATCCTCTTCCTGCCGGGGGTCGCGCTGTCGCCGACCGTCCGCGCAACCGCCAGCCTCGCCGATCTCGCGGCGATGGATGCGCTGCTGGTCGTCGCCCCGGCCCAGCACGTCCGCGCCGTGCTGACCGAAATCGCGATCGGCGACACCCCGCTGGTGCTGTGCGCCAAGGGGATCGAGGCCAATACCGGCCTGCTCGTCGGCGAGGTCGCGGCGCAGGTCCACCCGCGCGTGCCGATCGCGGTGCTTTCAGGCCCGACCTTCGCGCATGAGGTAGCCAAGGGGCTGCCCACCGCCGTCACGCTGGCCTGCGCCGACCTCACCCTCGGCGAACGCCTCGCCGATCGTCTCGCCGGGCCGGGCTTCCGCACCTATGCCAGCCGCGACGTCATCGGCGCGGAGATCGGCGGAGCGGTGAAGAACGTGCTCGCGATCGCCTGCGGCGTGGTCGAGGGTGCAGGGCTTGGCCTCAACGCCCGCGCCGCGCTGATCGCGCGCGGCTTTGCCGAGATGACGCGCTTCGGCGCCGCCCGCGGCGGCCAGGCGGAAACGCTGGCGGGCCTCTCCGGGCTCGGCGATCTGGTGCTGACCTGCTCCTCGACCAACTCGCGCAATTTCTCGCTCGGCGTCGGGCTTGGGCAGGGACGCCCCGCATCCGAAATGCTCGCCGACCGGCGGACCGTGGCCGAGGGCGCGTTCACCGCGCCGGTGCTGCAGGCCGAGGCGATCAAGGCGCGGGTCGATATGCCCGTCACCGACGCGGTTTGCGCGCTGCTGAGCGGCGCGCCAGTACGCGATGTCGTGCGCGACCTGCTCGCACGGCCGCTCAGGGCCGAGGCGTCGTGATGCGCTGGGCGGGGCTGCTGCGGGGCATCAACGCGGGCGTGAAGCTGCCGATGGCTGACCTGCGGGCCTTCCTGGCCGATCAGGGTCTGGGCGATGTGAAGACATTGCTCGCATCGGGCAACGCTACCTTTACCGCCGACGAAACCGATGGCGTGGCGCTCGCCGAGCGGATCGCCAAGGCCGCGGAAAAACAGCTGGACGTGAAGACCGACTGGTTCCTGCGCAACCAGGCCGATCTTGCCGCGATCATCAAACGCAATCCCTTCCCGGATGCGGCGAAGGCACACCCCAATCACCTGCAGGTGCATTTCTATCACGATCCGGTGCCTGCCGCCCTGCTTGCGGGGTTCAGCCATGGCGGTCCAGAACGCCTGTCCGCCGTCGACCGCGAACTCTATGTCGATTACCCCATCGACATCGGCCATTCGAAGCTGCCGCAGGCGATGGCCAAGGCGAAATTCCCCAAGGCCTCGACCGGGCGCAACTGGAACACGGTGCTAAAGCTGGAAGCGCTGCTCGCCGGCTAACGCAATGCCCGTGCGCTCAGCGCGGTGCAATTGGCGTCGGTCGCCAGCGGGGCCTGATCGCCGGTGATCGCCTTGCCCAGCATCTTGAGCACGCTGCCCACGGTCTTGGTCCCCTTTGGCGGAAAGGCCTCTGGTTCGCGGATCGTGCCGCCGATCGGCAGCGGCTTGTCGAAGCGGAGCAGGCTGCGCTTCTTAGGCGCGCCATTCAGCATCCACGCCAGCTTTTCGGTCTTCATGTCGATCGTGCCCGAAACATTCGCCTGGCTGCGCGACGTATCGACGATCAGCGGCGACAACCGCCCGGTGCCGCGGCGCATATCCATATGAAACACCAGACAGCGCAAGGCCGCTTCCTCGTCCTTGTCGGTGGTCACGCCGCGGCCGATATCGAGGCCGATGAACGACGCCATCCGCGCGGGCAATTGGCCGTTGCCCGCGACCAGCCCGACCGTGCCGTTCGAATTGCCCACCGCCTCGCGCACCGTCCGCCCCGGTCCGGCCAACCGTGCGCGGCCCTTGAGCCAGCCCGACATGTCGCCATGCCCGGCAAAAGTGGACAGCGTCGAATCGGCCAATGTCAGGTCCAGCGTGAGGAGCGGCACCTTGCGGTCGCGCGCGTTGACCACCGCGCGGCCGGACAGCGTGCCACGCGCAAGCCGGGCGGTGACCGGATCGACCGTCATCACCAGCCGGTCCATCGACAGCACGCCCCTGATCGACCGGAACGGCGCCGATCCGCGCCACGCCAGCCGCTTGATATCGAATTCGATCCGCCCGTCGGTGTTCTTCATGTTGGCGATGTCGATATCGGTGTCGGGGATGATCCGCGGCCCGAACCGCGCCCGCTTGGCCACGCCCCGCGCGCGGCCGGCGGCGTCTGACAGATCGTCGAAGGCGAAGCCGTTCGACACCATCCTGCCGGTGATCTTGCTGCGCCCATCGCGCTTTTCGACCGTGACGTTGCCGGCGATGTCCGAATTGCCGATCGTCCCCTTCAGGTTGGTGACGATCCAGTCAGGGCTGGTGCGGCGGATATCGGCGGAGAGGGCAACCGGCTGCGTGGCGGGCAGCCCCGCCTCGATCACCGCATCCAGCAGCCGCAACGAATGGCCCCGCGCGGTGATCTTGCCGACGAAATGGCCAGTATCGAGCGGCGTATCCATCCGCCCATCCAGCCGCATCGCGATCGCCGCTCCCTCGATCCGCGCGACGAACGGCCACGCGCCGCCGTCCTTGGTGATCGGCGCACCCTCCGCGATGATCCGCACCGCATTGCCCTGGATTGCGCCGGGTCCGCTGGCGCGCAGCCCGCGCGCATCGACATCGACCGTCAGCGTCGCCTGCCGGTCTCGCTTATGATCGGTGTAGCGCACCAGCGCATCCTCGACCGTGACCGATTCGAGGCCGAGCGGCGAACTGCCTTCGGAGGCAGGCGGCTTTTCGCGCCGCCAGCTTTCGCGCCCGTCCTTGTCGCGGACCAGATTGGCGACGAGCCCGCGCAACTCAAGCCCGCTGGGATCGAAGCTGCCGCGCAACGCGCGGATGACGGGCACGCGCAGCCGCGCCTCGCGCAGCGTGAGCAGATCGCCCTTCCCGGCCCATGCCGGCTGGGCGATGTGCACATCGCGGACGATGATCGTCGGGTTGAACGAGAATAGCTCGGCCCGCTCGATGCTGCCGATGCGCACGGGCGATCCGGTGGCGTCGCTGACGCCGGCCTCGACTCGGTCCTTGAGCCAGCCGACCGGCGCGGCGGCGATCGCGAGAACCGCTAACAGCAGGATCACGACAAGCGTGATTCCCCCCCAGATCAGGTATTTGCGCCAGGCATGCGTCCGCTCCATCCGGGGTGAGACGCTCTCGTGACGTTCGCGTTCCGAAACGTCAGAAATCGATCGCGATCCCGTTGCGCTCCCAATCGCCGTAGCGGGTCGGGCTCTGGCCGTCGGGATCGATGGTCGGCTTGATCGGCGCGGGCTTGGGCACAGGCGGGCTCTTGGAAAGGTGCGCGGGCGGTTTCACATGCGGCGGGCGCTGGCCCATGGCGGCGATCCTTGCGGAAAACGGGGTGTTCCACCACATTGGACGCACGAAGGAGTGCATTCAAGTGAACGGTTTCAAGACAACCATGCTGCTGGCGGCGATGACCGCGCTGTTCATGGGGCTGGGTTACACATTCGGCGGCGCGTCGGGCGCGGGCATCGCGCTGGTGGTGGCCGCGGGGATGAACCTGTTCACCTTCTGGAATGCCGACAAGATCGTGCTGAAGATGCACCGCGCGCGCGAAGTCGATGCGGCGAGCGCGCCCGAATTCCACGCGCTGGTGCAGCAGCTGGCAACCCGCGCAGGGCTGCCGATGCCGAAGACCTATATCGTCGATGATCCGCACCCCAACGCCTTCGCGACCGGGCGTAATCCGGAGAATGCTGCGGTGGCGGCGACCACCGGGCTGCTCGACATGCTGACCCGCGACGAGATCGCCGGCGTGATGGCGCACGAGCTGGCGCATGTGAAGAACCGCGATACGCTGATCATGACGATGGTCGCGACGATCGCCGGCGCGATCTCGATGCTCGCCAATTTCGGCCTGTTCTTCCGTGGCGGCGGC
>Ga0193742_1001985_pt1 | contig 11907 bp, 12 predicted proteins | sample L2c1metaG_FD_165511 | JGI IMG/M metagenome (GOLD analysis project Ga0193742, IMG submission 165511) | Soil microbial communities from a riparian zone of the East river system, Colorado, United States - L2c1 | ecosystem: Environmental > Terrestrial > Soil > Riparian zone | place: USA: East River... | reverse complement strand
GCTTGTTGCACGGCTGCCGTCGAAGCCCCGACGCGTTCGGCGAGCATGGCCAGCGCGGTGGCGAGGTCGCCGTCGGGCGCGGCGAGCACGTGGACGCCGCAACCCTGGGGCACCAGGTCGCTGGCCTTGCCCGGGTAGGCGAAGAACGAGACCGGCGCTCTGGCGTCGACGAGCACGATGTGGCGCAGACCCTCGAGCTGCATCGCCGCCAACTCGGCGAGGTAGGCGAGGCGCTCGACCGGCGCCCGCCCGGCGCCGCGCTCGAGCCGCGCGGGGAACGTCTCACACAGCAGCTTGGCGCCGGTGGCGGCGGCGATGCCCGACGCCTGGGCCAGCAGCTCGGCTCGGCACGCCCGTCCGCCCACGAAGACGCAGGCGGGCTCACCCGATTGCAGCGCGGCGGCGATCTCGGCGATCGCCGCGTCGTCGGGCGGCTCGGGCCGCGCCGGGGCGGGCAGCCGGCCTGGCACGCCGCCCTCCGACCACGACACGTCGGCTGGCAGCACTAGCGTGGCCACCTGTCCCGGCGGGCCGCTGGCCACCGAGACGGCCTCGGCCGCGTCGGCGCCGACCTCGCCGGGCTTGGCCGACCAGCGGATGAACGTCGACACGTTGCGCGCCACGGTCTCGATGTCGGACTCGAGCTGGGCGTCGAACTGCTTGTGGTAGGTGGCATGGTCGCCGACGATGTTGACGATCGGCGTGCGGGCCTTGCGGGCGTTGTGCAGGTTGGCCAGGCCGTTGCCCAACCCCGGCCCCAGGTCGTGGCGGCCGGGCGCCCGGCCATACGCCCGTAGCCGTCGGCGGCGCCGGTGGCGACGCCCTCGAAGAGGGCGAGCACGCTGCGCATCTCGGGCACGGCGTCGAGGGCGGCGACGAAATGCATTTCCGACGTGCCCGGGTTCATGAAGCACGTGTCGACGCCACAGTCGACGAGCGTGCGGATCAGGGCTTGGCCACCGTTCATGTTTCGCGTCATGTGTCGTCCTCGTCGAAGATGGTGCCGCCGAGCGCCTGCCCGGGGGAAGAATGTCGTGGCGCTCGCTGCGCTACTCCTTCAATGATTGGCTACTCCGGCAGCGAGTTACTCAGTCGCTCGGTGGCGGCGAGGTAGTCCTCGATGAACGCCATCACCACGTCGCGGGCCGGCATCTCCTTGTGCATCAGGCCGACGCCCTGCCCGACCCAGTATGTGGCCAACGCCTGCGCACCACGATGACCTTTGGCGGCCAGCACATCGATGTGGCGCAGCGCGGGCTCGCTGATCATCGACTGCAACGGCAGCGGCAGCGGCTGCTTACCGCCATCGTGGGGCTGCCAGGCATCGGTCCATTCCGACACGAGTTGCCGGGACGGCTTTCCGGTGCGCCCGGCCGAGCGGATGGTGTCGCGTGAGGTCGCGGCGAGCATCCTTTCGACGGTGTGCGGTGCGGTCTCGGCTTCCTCGGTGGTGAGCCACACCGAGCCCGTCCAGGCGCCAGCCGCACCCATCGCGACCGCGGCGGCCATCTGCCTGCCGGTGACGATGCCGCCGGCGGCGAGCACTGGGATGGCGTCGTCGATGGCCTCCAGAACTTCGGGAATCAGGACCATGGTGGTGACCTCGCCGCAGTGCCCGCCGGCTTCGGTGCCCTGGGCGACGAGCAGGTCCACGCCGGCGTTGACCTGCTTGACGGCGTGCTCCTTGGCTCCGACCAGCGCGGCGACCGGGATGCCACGCTCCTTGCCCGCCTCGATCATGTAGTCCGGCGGCACCCCGAGCGCGTTGGCGATCAACTTGATGGGGTGGCTCATCGCCACGTCCAGCAGCGCGCGCCCGGTGTCACCGGTCAGCGCCGGCGCGCCGACCCGCGCCGCCTGCTCGGCGTCGATGTCGTGGCGGGCCAGTAGTTCGGCGACGAAGCGTCGATAGTCGTCCGGGATCCGCTCGGCCAGCTGGCTGCGGGACAGTTTCTCGCCCTTGCCCTCGAACTTCCCCGGCACGATGATGTCGGCGCCGTACGGCTTGCCGTGTACGTGCTCGTCGATCCAGGACAGCTCCTGCTCGAGCTGATCCGGGGTGTACGCGACCGCGCCGAGCACGCCGAATCCGCCGGCATTCGTCACCGCCGCAACGACATCGCGGCAATGACTGAACGCGAAGAGCGGGAAATCGATACCGAACTTCTCACAGATGGCTGGCTTCATAGTGGGAGCCCTCGGCCGATCGCGCGGTGTCGTGTCATGTGGTCCTCCGTCGAAGGTGGTGTCGGTGCCCAGTGAGTGATGATTATGCAAGTAACTGTTGACTGCAAGTTACTGGCGCACGTAGGTTGACTTGCATGTTAGTTGAACCGTCCGAGCGCAAGGAAATCGAGCAGCTCCTCAGCGAGACCTTCGCGTGGGTTGACCATGGCGAAGCCGATCGGGTGCCGAAGCTGTGCGCCGAAGGGTTCGCGCTGCACGGGCCGGGGATCGACCTTGACCTGGAGCAGTTCGAGAAGATGATGAGCGTTCGGGTCGCGGCACCGTATGAGACGCGGCATCAGTGGAGCAACCTGCGGGTCCTCGACGTCGATGGCGATGCCGTAGACATCGCGTTCGTGATGTGCGTTCATCGCCGAGACGAGAGCGCGGAGGTCACCACGCGCACGATCGCCGACTTCGCCGATCGCTGGGTACGGACGCCGGATGGCTGGCGCCTCGCGTCCCGCACGATCACACCCGTCCTCGACGCGCCGCCGGCCTAGCCCCGTGCAGCTCTTTCAGACGACTTTGGGTGCGGCCCGCCGCGACGGCGACGAGAAGCGTCCATGACCGTCGGCCAACCGACCTCGCCCGTGGCACCTGAACGCGAACCCGACAGGAGCGGTGCACAGATGACGGAACGGCCAGAATTGCTCGAGGCCACCGATCAGATGATCGACGACGCGGTGAAGTACGCCGATCCCATGGTGCTGCGCGGCCTCATCTACCAACTCACGGGCGACCAGAGCCTGCAGGCCACCGAAGTCACGTCAGTACAGTTCGGCTTCCTCGAGGCGCACATGCCGGCCAGTCCGGCGGCGTGGGCGCTGATTCAGTCCAAAGCAGCAGAGTTCTTGAAGTCCTACCGTGACCGCGGGGCCGGCGACATCTCCATCGGCCCACGGACGCGCCTGCAACGCAGCCTGAGCCTGGCCGCTGGAGTCGACATACCCGACACCGAAATCGAAATGTGGCTCGAGCAGCTGGCTTTGGACCCGTGGGCGCGGGGTCACGTTTGGCACGAGCAGCAGCCCTCCCCAGAACGCCTCCAACAGTTCTCGGTCGCGGTGATCGGCGCCGGTATGGGCGGGCTCAATGCCGCCGTCCAGTTGAAGCATGCCGGAATTCCGTTCACCCTTCTCGAGAAGAACTCCGGGGTGGGGGGGACGTGGTACGAGAACCGCTATCCCGGCGCCCGGGTCGATTCACCCAGCCGCGCCTACACCCATATCTACGGCGTCGACTTCGAACTCCCCGGTGCCTTCTCCGAGCAGGCGGCCAACGAGAAGTACTTCAACTGGGTCGCTGACCACTTCGACGTCCGCAAGCACATCGAGTTCGACACCGAGGTCACCTCGCTGATCTGGAACGAGGACGACGCGGTCTGGGAGATCCGGGCGGAAGGTCCCGATGGACCTCGTCTTTGGCGAGCGAACGCGGTGATCAGCGCAGTGGGATTCCTCTCGCGCCCCAACGTTCCCGACATCGAGGGGCTCGACGAATTCGCCGGCTCCACCTTCCACACCGCCCGCTGGCCTCAGGGCGCCGACCTCACCGGCAAGCACGTCGCGGTTATCGGCACCGGCTGCACCGGTTACCAACTGGTGCCCGAACTGGCCAAATCCACCGGCCACCTCTATGTCTTCCAACGCACACCCAGCTGGTGTTTCGCGGTTCCCGGATACCTGGCCACCTTCCCCCCGCAAGTGAGCTGGCTGGACCGCAACATGCCGTTCCACACCAACTTCATGCGCTTCCGGTCCAGTTGGCCCTTCGGCCCGCAAGGCATGATGCGCGCATTCGAGATCGACCCCGCGTTCGACGATCCGCACACCAGGAGCGAGTGGAACCACAGGCTGCGTGAGGGCCGCCTCGAGTTTCTACGCAAGAAGTTCGCCGATCGTCCCGAACTCGTCGACAAGATGCTCCCTACCGCGCCGCCGATGTCATCGCGACCCGTGCTGATCGACGACAAGAACAGCATCTATGACGCGTTGCTCAGACCCGACGTCACGCTGGTGACGGATCCGATCCGACGCATCACGCCGACTGCGATCGAGGTCGACGGCGTCGGCACATGCCCGGTCGATGCCATCGTCTTTGCGACGGGCTTCAAGGCGAACGACTTCCTGTGGCCCATGGAGGTGCGCGGACGCGGCGGCAAGCGTGTCGAGGAGCTGTGGGAGAAGGATGGTGCCCGCGCCTACCTCGGAACGATGCTGCCGGGGTTCCCCAATTTCTTCATGCTCTACGGGCCGAACACCAACGCCACCGGGGGCCTCGGCATCGTCGATGTCGAGGAGATCGTGACCAGATTCATCCTCGGGTGCCTCGCACACCTGGCCACCGACGAGAACCGGTCCGTGGTGGAGGTGACCATGGACGCGTACCGGCGATACAACGACGAACTGGATCGCGTGGAGGCCACCAAGATGTATACCGACTCCCGCGCGCAGAACTACTTCAAGAACGAACACGGGCGGTCGGCAGGCAACCTTCCGTTCGACATTCGAAAGATGTGGCGGTGGCTCCGCAACCCGGCCAATCCCCATGCTGCTTCTGAGCGGCAGGCCGCTGGTGAGACGGCCACCGACTGCGACGTCGTGCCACAGTTCGGCCACGACCTCGTGGTGCGTTGAACGGGCTGTCCGGCGTCAGAAGCCGGGTTCCAGCTCGACGCCGAAGGAGTTCAGGGTGAAGGCGACGATGTGGTACTGGCCCACCAGGATCGGCAGCTCGATCAGCTGCTTCTCGTCGTAGCGCGCCGCGAGCGTGGCCCATGTCGTGTCGCTGATGTGGCTGTCGTGGTGGAGCTCGTCGGCCGCGGTCAGCAGGACGGCGTCGTCGTTGCTCCAGCTCTCGTCGGTCGGGCCGTTGCGGACGCGCCCGATCTCCTCGTCGGTGAGGCCCGCCTGTTTGCCGATCACGACGTGGTGGGCCCACTCGTAGTCCGCGTGGCAGTTCGATGCGGTGCGCAGGATGAGCAGCTCGCGATCACGATGGGGGAGGAGCGAACCGTAGAGGAGCCCACCCGAGAGCGGCGCCCACAGGCGGAACAGCTGAGGGTGGCGCAGGAGCGTGGTTACGACGTTGCTCGCCCCGGTCCCGTCACGGTTGATCCTGTCGAGGAGGTCGGCGTGCTCCGCCGCTAGCTGGTCGGCAGGCAAGGGTGCGATGCGCGGTCCGGTCATTGGCTGACGGTACAAGGAACTGGGTATTGCAAGCAACTGGCGTAACCATGTAACTTGCATATAGTGGGCAAATCGCCCCACGCACTAATGGCCATCCATCCGAGGAGCCCCCATGGCTAGGACCCTGCCGACCGAGCCGGTCGCGCCCTACAAGCTGGCCCACGCGGTGCTGCGCACCGCCCATCTGGACGAGACGATCCGCCACTACGAGATGCTGCTCAATGCCCGGATGGTCTTCGACCAGCGCCCCTACGGGGCTGCGATCACCTATGACGAGGAGCACCACCGCCTCGCGTTTGTCGCCGTGCCCGAGCTGGCCGACAAGAGCGCGAGCGAGGGCCTCCGCGTCGCCGACGCCACCGGCGCCGTCGGGGTGGACGTGGCCGTGGCCCCGGGCCTCGAGCACCTCGCGTTCGTCTTCGAGTCGCTGGGCGCGCTCCTCGGCATGTACGTGCGGGCCAAGGCGGCGGGCTTCAAGCCGGTGTACTGCATGAACCACGGCGCAACGGTGAGCATCTACTACGCGGATCCTGACGGCCACAAGAACGAGATGATGGTCGAGGCGATGCCGATGGAGCTGGCCGACGAGTGGATCCACAGCCCGGAGTTCGCCGTCAATCCGGTCGGCTGGCCCTTCGACCCTGAGGACCTGCTGGCTGGCTACGAGGCCGGAATGCCGCTCGCCGAGCTGATGACGATTGGTCGCGACCAGTACGCGACCATTCCTTCCGGAACTTGACCCGCCGGTTACGCCGCAAAGCGACCGGCTCGCCGAAGTCGGCAGTGACTCGACTCTGCGAGGGACTAACATTTACAAGTCCCCTTTGAGGCGGGAGCCCGCAGTGCCCGAGAATGACTATGTCCGCCCGGTGCTCGGTCGGCGTGACCGCAAGCGCCTCGAGACGCGAAATGGCCTGGCGGCAGTCGCGCTCGAGCTCTTTGCCGAACGGGGTTTCGACGCCGTCACCGTGAACGACATCGCGGATCGCGCCGATGTCGACCCCTCGACGTTCTACCGCCACTTCGGCTCCAAGGAGGCGGTGATCTTCTCGGACCTCGGCGACTGGACCGGACACCTCGGCGACGCCGTCCGCGCCCAGCCGGCCGAGCTGCCCCTACTCGAGACGATGCGCACGGGCCTCAAGGACCTCGCGGCGAATCTGTTGGTCGACATCGACAACGAGCGCCACCGCGCCCAGCTCACCGAGTCCTCCCCCAGCGTCCGGGCCCAAGGACTCGCCGTTCGCGAGGCGCTGATCGAGGGGGTGACTCTGGCCATCGCCGACCGCATGGCCGTTGACCCAGCACGCGACGGCCGACCGTACCTGCTCGCCGCCTCCTGCATCCTCGCCGCCAACTGGTATCGCGACTACGTAGTGCGTACCGGCGACCTGCCCAGCTCGGCCGAAGATGCAGTCGATCGCATCATCGACCTCGTCCGGGGTTTCGTCGCCGTGTCGGGCGAGTAAGATGCGAGCAACAATGTATTGCAAGTGACTAGCGTCATACTGTAACTTGCATGTATCGGGTGGTCTTGCCCGACGCCATCGGGGGCCGGGCTGGCACCGGTCGCCTTTCCGCCACGCCACCATCGAGGAGCGTTCCAGGTATGACCACCGCATCAACCACCGCCGTCTCGCTTCCCTTGGCCCCCGGCCGGTGGGCGGTTGACCCCCACCACTCGTTCGTCGGGTTCGCCATCCGGCACCTCGGCGTGTCCAAGGTGCGGGGGCGCTTCAACCGCTTCGACGCCGAGATCGTCATTGGCGAGACGATCGACACGACCACAATCACCGCAACCGTCGACGTCGCATCGATCGACACGGCCAACGCCGACCGCGACAAGAGCGTGTTGTCGCCTGCCCTCTTCGATGTCGCCAAGCGTCCAACCATGGTGTTCCGCTCCACTCGGGTCACCGGTGCAGGCTCGGAGTACCGGGTCGACGGCGAGCTGACGATCGGCGAGGTCACCCGTCCGATCGTCCTTGCCGCCGAGTTCGGCGGCATCGAGGGCTTCCCGGACGGTACCCGCCACGCCGGCTTCGAGGCCACGATGGAGGTCCGCCGCAAGGACTTCGGCATCGATGTCCAGCTGCCCCCCGGTGTCAGCGCCGTCATGCTCGGCGAGGTGGTGAAGGTCGAGCTCGACATCCAGTTGCTCGAGCCAGCCAGCTGACGGCGCCGTTCGAGATCGCGGCCGAGGCCATCCAGCTCGCGTTAGTGCCATTCGGCGTAGGTGTGGGCGGCGTTCCAGACCTCGCATATCCTGCCGTCGACGACGCGGAAGACCTCGATGCTGCCGACGGCGATCTCGTTGCCGTCATGAGTGCGCGATTGGCATTGGTACACGATTGAGACGAGCTCGCCTTCGGCGATCACGCGAAGCAGAGTGAAGTCGAGGTGCTCCACCCGACTCCACGCGTCGATGATCCGGTGCACCGATTGTTCGCGAGTGAGGGTCTCGACAGCGCCGATCTCGTTGCGGATGACGGTGTCGGCGATGATTTCGTCAGCGAGCTCGTAACGCTGCTTGTTCCACAGCTCGAAGTTGTAGTCCTCCACGACCTCTCGGGGCGTCCTCATGACGCCAGCGTCGTCGCCTCGACGTCGACTGCCGCGGCCGCCCATCGTTCGATGAGCGTGAGGACGAGATCTCGCGCTCGTGCGCCGAGTGTGGGCCAGCCGAGGATTGCGCCCAACGGGAACACCACCAGGAGGGCAGTGGCCCGCAGATACTGGTCCCACGCGGTGTCGTCATCGATGACGAGCCCGGCGGCGCGGAGTGCGCGGACATAGCGGCCGACCAAGTCGCGGTCGTGCCCGCGACGGACGGTCGTGTCCAGGCCCTGGGAGAGGAAGTAGGCGACGTCGTAGATGCCGCTGGCCCGCGTGCAGAACTGAAAATCGACGACGGCTACGTCGTTGCCGTCGAAGAACAGGTTGTCGACCCGCAGGTCGCCGTGGGCGAGGCAGGCCGGATCTGTCAGCGAAGCCGCCAGCTCGAGGGTGAGATCGGGCAGGCGTTCAATCAATCGGTCGACGGCGAGTGGGTGATCGTGTCTGCGGTTGGCGAGATAGATCTCCCACCCGAGCGGGATGACGGCGCCGAGTTGTCCGACTTGGTCGACCACTGCGGGAAAGACCGCTGGATCCAGGGGTGGACGGTTGGGCGAAGCTCCCCAAGCGTGGAATTCGGCAAGGGAATCGATCACCAGGCCGGCCCGGCCGAGTTGCAGGCCCTCGAGATGGTCGGGTGCTTCGAGGAGGCCGAGATCTTCGAGGAGGAGCACCATCGCGCCGGACTCCTCGAACTCCGCGTAGTACGCACGTGGCGTTCGCAGCGGGCAGGACCTTGCCAGGTCCCGGTAGAACACGACCTCGCGCTGGTACACGTTGGCGCTCTGGGCCGTGGCCCGGTACAGCTCGGACGTCGCAGGAATTTTGAGGATGAGGCTCTCGGGCCCAGCACCCTGCAGACGTAGCCGAAACAAGTCGGACAGGAAGCCGGTGCCAACTGCGATCTGCTCGGCGGCGACTCCCGTCACGGTGCCCTCAGCCGTGAGCGCACCGTCGGCTCGCAGCACTGCGGTCAACCACGCGGGTGTCACCTCCTCGATCGAAGACGGCATCGACGCAGATGAATTCCCGACCGCTGGGTCCATGCGTGTGACCGTATCTCGTTTATTTGCGGATCCGCAACTATCTGCCTAGGCTGACGGGATGCAGGCGCTACTCCCCGAACTCGGCTTCTACGTCTTGGCTGGCGCGCCGGAGTCTCCCCGCGCCCTCATCGACGAGGTTCGCGACGCGGAGGATCTCGGTCTCGGCGCTCTCTTCATCTCCGAGCGGTTCGACCTCAAGGAGGCGGTGACCCTGTCGGGCGCAGCCGCTGCGGTCTCCAGTCGTCTGCGCATCATCACCGCGGCCACCAATCACAACAGCCGCCATCCGATCGTGACCGCCTCCTACGCGACGACGATGCATCGCATGACCGGGGGGCGCTTCACCCTTGGTCTCGGTCGCGGTATCCCACCTCTTTTTGACGCCATGGGGCTGCCCCGCATCACCACCGCCCAGCTCGAGGACTTCGTCGGCCTGATGCGCCGCCTGTGGAAGGGGGAGGCCGTCATCGGCCACAACGGCCCAGCCGGGTCCTATCCGTTCCTCCGTCTCGATCCCCGCTTCGACGAGACCATCCCACTCGGCCTGGTGGCGTTCGGCCCCAACTCGCTCGCCCTCGGCGGCCGACTGTTCGACGACGTCATCTTGCATACCTACTTCACCGATGAGACCTTGGCTCGCTGCGTCGGGATCGTGAAGGACGCGGCCGCCGACGCCGGCCGCGACCCCGCCGACGTGCGGGTGTGGTCCTGCTTCGCCACGATCGGCGACCACATCCCCGAGCCGCTGCGGCTCAAGAAGTCCGTCGGGCGGCTCGCCACCTACCTACAGGCGTACGGCGACCTGCTCGTCGAAACCAACGGCTGGGACCCGGTGGTACTGGCCCGCTTCCGCGCCGACCCGCTCGTCGCCGGTTTCACCGGCGCGATCGACGGGCACGCCACGACCGACCAGCTCGAGTACATCGCCACACTCATCCCCGAGGAGTGGCTCGCGCCCGCGGCAACGGGCACACCCGAGGCGTGCGCCCGCGCCGTCCGCGGCCAACGCGCCCTCGGTGCCGACGCCGTGATCCTCCACGGCGCCACGCCCAGCGAACTGGCCCCGGTCGTCACCGCCTACCGCGAGGGCCAAACCCGCCCGTAAGGGAGGCAGAATCGAGCAATGTCCGCTTCGTTCCAACGGCCGACGCAAGCCGAACGGGTCGACCAGTCGACCCATCGCCTGCTCGAAGCGGCTGCCCAGCTCGTCGCCGAGCAGGGTTACCACCGGACGACCGCAGCGCAGATCGCCGAGCGGGCCGGCTACAGCCGGGAGATGGTCCGAGTGCGCTTCGGCTCGAAGGCCGGACTGATCGCCGACATCCTCGCCAGTGATTACCAGCGACGGCTTCTGAGTGCTTCTCTGCCGTCGGCCAACACTGGGCTCGCTCGACTGCGCGCGTCAGCGCACGCACTCAAGGAGCTCGCCGACGAATCGTCCGTCTTCCTGCGAGCGGTCTTCGTCCTGAACCTCGAAGCCGCCACGTCGATCCCCGAGCTCCAGCCGCGCATGGCAGCGTGGCTAGGGGAGGTCGAACGGAACTTCCGGGCGCACGTCGCCGAAGGCATCGCTGACGGTTCCATCCGGCTCACAGTTCGGCCGGAGACGAAGGCCAGAGAGCTCCTCGCCCTCACGATCGGCTCGGCCTATCTGTACTTGCTTGACGGGGACCAGACCGACCCCAGCCGACTCCTCCAGGTGGCACTCGACGACATCGAGGCCGACGACTGACATCCCGCTCCGCCCACCTCAACGCATTGACACCATCACGTACGTCCGTTACGGTCCAAGTTACTATTGACTGCTAGTTACTCGCATGAATATGTCTAAGTCACTTGCATGTCAATGGGATAAGCATAAGCACTATTCGTTGACCAGGGGCGTCCGACTTGGAGGGATACGGCCGCGCCCATTTACGAGTTCCGTAGAGCCCGGCACCACTGAAACGGAGAAGTGATGACACCCGACGACGAGCGCCTAATCGCCGTTGCCCAGCTGTGGATCGACACCTACAACGATGACAGTCCCCGCTGCCACGAGGTCTACGCCCCCGACTGCGAAGTGATGCTCATGGGCACCGGCCAGGTCGTGCGCGGGCTAGAGATCCTGCAGGCCGGCGAGAAGGCGCACAAGGCGAATGCGCTGCGGCAGCGCATGGTGCTGCAGCGGGCCATCCCGAAGGACGACGTCGTCGTCGTGGAAGTGGCCGTGGAGTTCAATGACGGCAGGAAGCCCGGCTACGGCTGCGGGGTCCTCACCGTACGCGACGGCCTCGTCGTCAGCGACCACAGCTACTCGCCGTGGCCGGGGGGAGTCCCCGAGGTCACGCAGACAGCATCTACATCCACGAACGCGTGACCCGATCGCTGCTGGGGGGCGTGTGCGCTCGAGCATCTCGGTTGGCGGCGGGGCCGCTCGAGAACACGTAGTCCTCGAGCGGGAACGTCGCGTGATCGACGAAGGACTGCTTGCCGCTCGTCGCGCGAAGCATCGCCACATCGCCGTTGCGATCGATGTAGAAGCTGCGCGCCGTCTCGCACGAGTTGCGCTTGATCAGCGACCGCTCCAAACGCTCCCTCATCAGCGCGCTCCAGCGGTCGGCGGCCTCCTCGCGCGGCTCTATGCATTGCGCGCCGCGGGCACGGGCCGCTTCCAGCACGCGGACGATGTGGATGCCTGCGGCTTCGGGGATAGCGTGCCAGGTGCTGCCGGCGACGCCGTAGGCGCCGACGACCATGAAGTGGTTTGGGAGGCCGGGCATCGAGATGCCCTCGTAGGAGCGTGCGCGGTGCTCTCGGTAGAAGGTCTCGAGGTCGAATCCGTCGCG
>Ga0193742_1001984_pt1 | contig 11907 bp, 28 predicted proteins | sample L2c1metaG_FD_165511 | JGI IMG/M metagenome (GOLD analysis project Ga0193742, IMG submission 165511) | Soil microbial communities from a riparian zone of the East river system, Colorado, United States - L2c1 | ecosystem: Environmental > Terrestrial > Soil > Riparian zone | place: USA: East River... | reverse complement strand
ACATCGTCGCTGTCGTCGTTCAGCAGCGCGATGATTGCCAACATGTTGTCTACCTGCTCTGATGTGGTATCCATAAGAGAAATCTAGACTCCCTACCGGCGCGTGTCAACAGTTGCATCTGATTACTTTGTGTTATATTACTAAGGCAGTAGCGGTCCAGCGATATTGGCAAAACCAACAAGCATCGCAATGATACCAATGATGCCACAGACGAGACCGAATCCCTTACCCCAGTTCATGTCAGTATCCAATCAGCTTGACGGGCTCATCATACAGAACAATGATTTCAACCGTGTCATCAGACATGTGTGACCGACCAGTGATTGTAACAAGGTAGCTGTCAGAATCATCTTTGCTTCGTACGGTGATTGCATCGTCACCATGCCAAATGAAATCACCGGATTCTAGCGTGTCGGCCGGTACCGTGTCGATAACTTGGTAATCCATAATAATTTCTCCAAAGTCTCTTGACAAAATTAGCCATAGCCCTACAGTCACTAATCATTTGCTCAGTCAACAGAACTAGAGCGTAAATGAAAAGTCCGACGAATACAAGCGCTAGAACGAACCAAGTCCAAAAAGGCACGTAGACGGTTACAGAGTGCAGAAAGGATTCCCATCCGATACCGGCCGTAAGTCCGCTAAGAAAGCTGGACCCCGCCAGGAGAGCACGCACGGCGAGGCGTGCGGTGAGCCACTTCATTATCCTTTTCATGTCTCCACATTACCTCATACACAAGGCATGTCAAGCCGATTTGTGTAACAAATTGGTAACGGTTTGTAACCAATTGATAACATTTGCGTATGCAAATATCGTTTGCAATTGCAAAGTTACCCGCGGGTAACTTGCTGCTGGGTAAGTTACCGTCCGGTAACCGGACGTCCGGGTCGGGGCCCTCGGAACGAACATGCTCTTTACGAAAGGCGGTCGAAAGTTACGAGACTTTATTTTGTAAATATTCAATTGCAGATTTTAAAGATTCGATATCATCTTGAAACATTTTCCGAAACCCAACTTACGAAAGCCTACGCGATTACGATTGAATTAAAAGGGACGAGGCTTTTGAGACAAATAGTCAAAATAATCCTTCGTCTTCCTGAATTCATTAAGCCGGTCGTCAGCCTCAGTACCGGCTTTTTCTGCAAGGTTGGCCTTTAATTTTTCCTCAACCTGTAGAATAAAGCTTAGGATACCATCAGCAGCCGTGTCAGCGTGTTCACCAACAAGCTCTGCTGCATCATTTGTGAAAAAACTTATCTTATCTGCGGTCTTACCAACGAAATCCCTCAACTTCTCAGAAGTCTCAAGAACCTTATTTATATACTGTGTGTACTGCTCATTCTTGGTAGTCATTATTTACTTCCCTTAGTTAATTTTATTATGATATTGTGGATAAATCATTGTAGAACATCAATCTTCTTTTTGTTAAGGACTATATTGATATACCGGCCCGAAAGCCGGTGTGTCACTAATTTCACGTACCCCATGGATATAGATTACGAAGCCATGTCAAATCAAGCTGGCTTGCCCAGGTTGGAGTAACCAAGACGTTATTCATAATGCTATCAGTTCTGTCAACATGCTTCAGCCCAAGCAAATGTCCTACTTCATGACCCAACATATTGGCTTGCCAATCGTCTCTGCCTTGAGTACAGAAAGTACCATTGACTAGGCGAGTATTTAAGAACACCCTCATTTGCTTCACCCTTGCATTGGCATAAGGCACATGAGCAAATCCACAATAGTCATAATAAGGATGTCCAGGAGCCGGGGTATATGGTTGAAACACAATTTTTTGTGATTCTGCTACTCCAGCACAACCATACCCATCGTTATAGATATAGAAGTCATCCAGTAGGTCGTAACGCTCCATTACGTTAGTTACTAATTGCAACTGGAATCCCAAGTAAGCTACATTGGAAGTCCAACAGATAACACCGTTATTGGTTCTCCATCCAGCATAAGGATAATTTCCATATGCTTCTGGTTCATACACTGTTCCTGTTTCTGGAACATTGTCTGTTGTGACTACCGGCCCATCGTTTCTATGGTCGTCAACCGCATATGCATTCACCGGTACAAGCAATGCTGCAAGCAGCATGGCAATTATAATAAAATACCTTCTCATATTTTATGCTCCATTCCCGTTACACCTTTAGTCGTTAACTTATTGATAATCTTTTCAATGGCACCCGGCTCAATTGCATCGTCAATGTTTATTATATAACGAGGCCCGTTTCTCATCTCGACTATCTTCACCAACTCTGCGTTGATACTATCCAAAGACCTGTGAATACGTTGAAGTTCTTGAATTACTTGACCTTCATAAAATGCTGTCATCTTCCACCTCCAAACAATGTCTTAAGGAAGATGGCTACCTGACTGAATACATGAAGAAGTATATCCCAAGCTGACCTAATTAGTACGGCTAATCCTGTGGGGTCATCCAATAACCAATAAAGTAACAATCCTATAACAATTATTCCTAATAAGAATCTTAGATTCAAGATATACTTTTCCTCCTGCGCTTACGTTTAAGTGTTGTATCTATTCCAAGCACCGGCCAGACGGTGGCCTCGCGTATCTTCCAATCTGGATGACAAGAACATGTGCATCGCTCCCAATCACATGCTCTAGAGTATACAGGACTTGAATCTACATGTCTACCCTCCATACAATACCCACTCTTGCTCAAGATATATAGCCGCCCTTCTTAAAGTTTCGGGATTATAATCCCGAACTAGCCATTATGGATGTGGCCTATTTGGAAAATCAATGTTACGCCAGATTTCAAGTTCTGTATACAAATTTAAATTTAACATACCGTAAGCGTCATCTTCAGACCAAAATATATCATCAACGGTTATGCTATCTTTTGCTTCCCACCAGACATTCGACTTTTGATTAAAGATTTTATTAAAAATTCTTCTCATTTCACTCCTCAATCACTGTAAATCTAGATACCGACTCAACCCTTGAAGTGACGCACTGTAATCTTGTCCTTCATAGAATTTTCTCCTTTATTGCTTTCACTCTATGCCTAGGGATTTTAAGCAATTGAACATGGTCTTTTTGGGTCGGTAAGATTTGATAAATAACATAATCAGTACCGCTCAGCATGTAATAAATCCAACCATGGAAGTTTTGATTACCGCCACCCCATGCTTCCTGATATTCGACGGTAATGGTTTTAAGATTCATCGGATGTCTCTCTGAGTACCGGCTTTTTGATATCTAACTCCAACTTGTCTGTTGCTTCTTTGATTGCAACCATACGCTTTTCGAAATCAGCATCTTTTTCTTCTCTGGACTGAACCATGGGTGGTTTTACAAAGAAACGCCAATCCGCACCCCTTGAGAGCGTGAACTTTTTAGCTCCATTATACCCACCCCAGACTACCCATAGTACAGGAAACAGTGTGTATGTCAAGAGTCCAACACCAAGCAATCTTAACCACTTGTCCCTGAATGAATAGCAACTGCAAACCTCTTTATATTTGGGCTTGCTATGGGCTTTGGAACGCCCAAACAAATCGAAAGGACTTGAACTACAAGTGGCTACGTGATTAAGGACATTATGGTCTGTGTCGCCGAATCTTTTTCTTTCACCACACTCCATGCATCTGAATCTATTTCTTTTGCATTCAAGTGAGTGATAAGTCTTGGCGCTCTCAACAGCATAAAAGCCGGTACGCTTAAAGGTAATAGTACCGGCTCCTAGCCAAATGGTGATACCTACTAACCAGATAAATAACTCAATCATATACTTCTCCATTGATTTCTAGTTTGTCCATACCAAAATAGGGGAAGTCGTGGCTTGTATTTTCCTAATACAGGCCAACACTGTTAGAATAATATGAAATGTTATCACCCTCGTCCTCTTTGCTTCATTGTTGCATCCAATGAAACTTTCCCCGAGAAGGTGGCGTCTCGCAGCTTCGGGTACATATCGAATACTCTCAGTGACCGGAGGGTATTAAAGCGAAACATTTTACTCAGTTCCATCTGAATACGTTCATCAGAAATATTTTCACGGAGACTATCAAGTACCGGCTTAAATTCTAGTGCAGTGCCCAAATCTCTCTGAATTTGGAATCCCTTAGTCACTGAGAACCTCACTGCGCGTACCGCGCGCAGTGCGTCCTCTTCCAGGCGCTCCATTGGGTCATCGACGGCCCTGATGATGCGCCGATGAATATCCTCGCGACCATTGAACGGGTCGATAAAGTTCTGCTCCTCGTCCATAGCGATAGCGTTCATAGTGAAGTCTCGTCTACGCAGGTCGTCCATTAGACTACCCGGAGTAACTAGGTCTGGTCGCCTACCGTCAGCGTACTCGCCCTCCTTACGAGCCAGCACAAAGTCGGCGGTAGTCTTTTCGTATTTATGACCTTCAGGAAATCTAGCTCTAATAGTTAGGAACTCAGGAGTCTCCAGGAAAATCTTAAAACCTATGGCAATTAGATTAGATTTCATAGCAATGAATGGGTCTTCAAATTCATTTACTAGGTCTTCCTTGTCAAGGACAACCGAAAAGTCAATGTCCTTGGATTGTAGACCAAGCAGTCTATCTCTAACACATCCTCCTACCTCATACATTTTCATGGTTGTCCTCCTTTCAACCGTTATCAAATAACTTCAGCTAGGGTAATACTTCCACCATCATCAATAGAAAAATTACCTTCATCAGAATTACCAGCGACCTCTAAGCCCATGTCTATAGCATCTTCCCAGGTACAGTTGTTATCCTCGTCTTGCACAGCACGAGCCAACTGACGATGATTTTCGGCAAAAATCATAACTTCGCCATTACGACCTTCATAGACCCAAATTTTCATATCAATTCACCTTTTTCGGAGGTACATAGTTGAATCCAATAATATCATTCATCACATTCTAGCAGAAGTGCGGTATGAAGTCCATAGCGTCTAAAACCAATGCTATAGACATCCGATGTCTTACCACTTCAATCTATGCCTCATAGACTCCATACCTCAAATTCGAATCCGGGAACAAGTTCCTCGATTAATAGTAAACACTTTTCAACCTTATCCCACTCTAAACCACCGATTCCGCAGCCGATTTGAGGAAGAGCCATGGATTCATAACCCATATCATGCAATTTATTAGACGCGCGGTATACAGATTGAAATAACCAACCATAATCAGCATTTGGACCTGGGGAATCCTGCGTAGCTAAATTGACAATAGCTTTAGGCATATTGTTATATGTTTCATGATAAATCATAAACATGCCTGGCGTTAGGATTTTGCAAGTACACATGTGACGGTATTGACCGTAATTATTAGGAAAATATTTCTTAAAACTCTTTGCAATACCGGCCTCCATCTGTCCGGAGCAATTCACGCCGTGCCCAATAGTTGATTCAGTTGTGCTAAATAAATCCCCACGTCGCTTAATCATTAATCCATCCCTTTTCTTCTTTTTCTTTCCATCGGGTATTTTTATTGTATATTTTAGCGCAAAGAATGCATCGAAGTCCGTTTGGATGCTGACGTAAATTCTTAGGAATCCAGGGGTGACCATTTTTACATTCTATCTTCTTATGGTTTTTATATCCATAAGTTTCTGTCTGTGTGTGGCAATTTGGACAAAGCATTCTTAGATTTTCAGGATTATTATTCAATGGATTCCCATCAATATGGTCCAGTTGAAGAGTGAGTGGTAATCCATTCCATTCCGCTCCTTGTTCGCACAAGCATATATTTTGAATATATCCAAGAGCAAGAGCTCGGTCCTTTAGTTCTTTTGCATTACCTCGACTAAACGGACTGGGATTTGTAAATACTAATTCATCTGGGATTCGTCGTTTGTTTGCTCTTGGATTTTCAAATAGAAGTGAAATTCCGAATAATTCACATTGTGTTTTTAACTTCAAATATCTTTTAGAGCTTGGCTCAATACCTAAATTAACCAACGTCTGCCGCATTGATTTGCTTTTGTCAACAGTCTCTTTAATGAGACTTGGATTATTCCATATATGGTCATGTCCTGATTGTCTGTTCATACAATCATTATATCATGGAGTAATTTATAATACACCATGTCCGATAGCATCGATAGTGGTGGTGAATAGGTCACCCGACTTTTTAATCATCAATCAAATTCCTTTCGCACTCTGTCACGCAACATACGCTCTTCTAAATTATCCTCTTTTAGATTTTGAGCGTTCTCACGTAGAATCGTCAAGGCAGCACTTACCTTCGGGTCTATACTCTTTTCCTCGACGTAGATACGCTGACGAGCCTGGTCAGCCGAAAACAGTTCAAAAGCTGCACGATGAAGCTCAGTTGCCTTATCTGGATTATTACGAACAGTCTTCTCAAAGCCAACAGGGAATAGAGTTTTACCGGCTTTACTGGTATTGTTGAGATGTCCAATCGCATCACGCTGGTCTCTATTTAGGCCCCAATTGATGTGAAGGCGTGGTGCGGTAAATATAAATATTTCAGCCATTATTGGAACAGCAAGCATTCCCCATACAATCCAGTTTTCATCTAGTACACCAAAGATTGCAGCTAAGATTCCACTTAACATCCAACCAACAAAAGCGGTCGTGAGACCAAGAAAAATCTTTCCTCCGTATTCATTAAATGCGTCATGCATAAGTCCACCTGTTCGTGACGTATCAAGCCACTTAATGTGGTGTCTCATAGCTGCCTTCCTTCGATTGATTGACGCTTCACTCTATCAGGCTACCGGCCGATTGTCAACGACATCGTAAACGATTGTCGAGAGTTAGCTGTCAGGTGGTTTGTTTGGGTCTGTGTCTATATTTGTAATCAGGGATTCCATGAACAGTAACAGGGTCAGAACTATATGTCTTAATCGGTTTGGGACTCTCGTCTGATAAGATTTCAGTCACCTCGACGTTTATACCGCCGAATGGCGGCACAGACATAAGCTTATTACTAAATTTATCTACTTTACTCAGCAATTCATCAACAGTTACCTTTGAGTAATCGGCGGTATCGGGAAAGCACTCAAAACAGTTGTCATTATCACAAAAAGTCTTAGCTGCACCCAACTGCTTAATTTCCATACGGCGTACATAATGAGGGTCATATTTAGGCGCAACCTGTTTGCGTCTAAACCTCTTAAGTTTTGGGTCAGTCAGCACCATCCCCAGGAGCATAACAGCTAAAAATACAAGAAATGCTATCCCGACCATAGCGACTCTCCTTACTTGTTGAACTTTTTGGCAATCTTACGTGCAAACTTCTTTGTCTTTAACTTCTTTTCATCTGACAATATATACCATACCGCCACAGCTACCCACGGTAGCATAGAAATAACCCATGCAATCCACATTAATCAACTACCTCCCATGAACCACGGGGGCGACGAATCACAACAAATGAATGAGGCTTGTTGGACATCTCATTCAATTCAGCAATCCATAGCCCGGCCGCCTCTTTTGTTTTATTTTCACGATGAACGTACATAAGTCCATCCGAACGGATTCCAATTCCGTATTCGTATTCGATATCCATCAATTAGTAGCCTCCATGCATTTCAATAAACTTCATTGCGTAGTACTGAAAAGGAATACTCAGTATCGCAGCAATCATAATCCAAGCGTACTTTTCAAAGTATTCTTTCATTTGATTATCTTTCAGCCTTGATAATACTCAGAATCTCATCCTCGGATACCGGGCGGTATCCCCAAGAATCTACACCAACATGGATTTGCAATGTGCCATTAGCGCTACGGCTAATCTTTTCAGATGAATGAGTATGTCCATGAAGCAAAACCATCCCATTATCTACCGGCCGAATCTTATTATAACGTGACTTGTCATTAGAGTCGCCAGTATAGGGAAAATGAGACAAACAAACCTCGAAGTCACCAACAGTCATATAAACTTTGGCAGCCTCGGATTCATCACCCTCGATAATATCATCGAAAACATCTTCATATGCGGGACGGAATCTATCAACGTAACGCTTAGCCTTTTCAACGCTAGACTCGGGGTCAATAAACAATCGGTCGTGATTGCCGACAATCAAAATCTTGATTCCGTTCAGTCGCTTCACCAAAGGCAGTGACTTTTCAAGAGTACCAAGAGCTACATCACCGAGTATGTAAACCGTATCGTCAGGAGCCACTATTGCATTATGATTATTAATTATTGCTTCGTTCATATGATTGACATTCACGAAAAGTCTATTCGATAGAGAAAGAATTCTCTCGTGACCGAAATGATAATCAGAACTAAACCATGTTGTCATATGTGCCTCCAAGTTTTCTATGTGTATATTGTGTTTTAGAATGAGTAGCTCCACCTATGCGTTATTATTCTTACTCAGCCAGTTAAGAAATCTATCTATACGATAGATTTTCATTAATTCATGACCTAATGCGCCCAGTGCCATCTTTAGATTATGCTTACTTTCTGTCATGGTTAGAAACTTCGGGTACCCGTAGTTTTTACGATAATGTCTAAATTGTTCGCATTTATCACAACAACACATAGGCTTATCCATTAATTAACCTCGATAGCTTCTGTAATGTTTGGAAATGATGATGTAATACCAATTCGCCAACCATGAAACTTAAGGTTATATTTATGACCAATCTCAATTTGATTATACAAATCAGCGGACCTAAATTGTCCCTTCAAAACAGCATCAGCAACCTTGAACACACCACAATCTTTGGTGTACACACGCATATCAGATTCTGACTGCCCGTCTCTGTACTTGGTTGTTCGGTCTTTATTAGTAATAGTACAAACCTTGGTTTCGCTGGTGTTATAGTCAACGATTAATACACCAATACCAATGACTACCAACAGTGAGATGACACCAATAATGATACCGGCCGGGCCGGTAATTGAAAAGCGATGTCTTGCTTTCATTTATTATCCTTATTGTACAATGTTGTTAATTTTGTCGCCAACACATTCATGGAATTCAACATACTGTGTTCGAAGATAGAATTTAGAATTACAATCTGCCCAAGCAGCCATACCGCCCGGTAGAGAAAGTAATTTTGTACATTTCTTATTTGCTTCAATATCTATAATATCCGTACATTCGTTTCCCATAGCGGGAGTTTGAATAGCAGTTACTCCCGACCTAGGAATTGGTAATAGACAAGTCTTGTCTGAACCAAGCCAATACATCATCGCGGAGAATAGCAGAATGCCAAAAATTACCCATTTGGAAGCAGTTAGGGCTCTATCTTTCACTTCTTATCACCGAAGAAAAGTCCCTTGAAGTATGTCTTTCTATCACCAAGGACGAAGAAAATACTCCAACCTTCTATCATTGCCTTGCGTGCATCGTGGGGTAGGTAACGAAATCCATTATCAGAACCAATTTGCATCAGTGGAACAGAATTAATAAAAGCATCAATAATATAATTGATAATGCCCATCAGGCTAGTCTCCTAACAATAAATATTATTTATGATAATCAAACAACTATTCGGACAATAGGTCTTTCTTCAACGCAACAACTGTGCGTGCTTCAACATGGCGAATATATTCGCCGTCTTCAAAAAGCATTACTTGTGGTACTGATTGAATTTTATATTTAGACCCTACTCTTGGGTCAACATCTACATCCACCTTTATTACAGCTAGGTTAGTATCTTCTGCAAACTTAGACAAATGCGGTAAGAATTTTCGGCAAGGTTGACACCATTCCGCCCCGAATTCTATCAGAACTCGGGGGTTGTTGTCTATGCTATGTTGAATCTCTTCAAGACTGTTCTTATGTAATAATTCACTCATCGTAATGAACGCTCACCAGCTTTACCTTGAATACAAGACCAAGTGTCTCACCAAGAGCATGCAGCTTCAAGAGTGCATTGTCAATAGTTGTAGTCTGAGTCTCAAACAAATACTCCTGCTCATGACCAACTACAGAATATAGAACATCGTGCTTCTTGACACCAGAAAAGGTGTCAACCGTTGCAGCAAGAGGGTCGTTTACCTTTAGCGACAACTGCGGAGTAGGGACAGGGTTGGCGATTCTCGGCTGCTCAAGAATAGCAACCAAAGGAGTAGCATCTACATAATTATCCCAATCATCATCATAAAATGCCTCATCTGATGAATACTCTTCGTCATCATCATAGTCATGATAGTCGGTTTCATCTTCGAAAAGAAGCTGCCCACGACTGCCTAGACGCTCAGCAGGACCAAAGGTCTGGATGGTCTCGTGGTAATACTTACCAGCAGAAGGTGCATTCAGAAGTCCCTGATAAACATCTACAGGGACATTGTTGTAGCGATAGAATACGCCACCATAGAGAGCCAAGGTTAGAGTCTGGTTCTTTTCATCGTAAAATGCTTCATCGACGGCGGTAGAATCAAAAAAGCTGGTCTCAGTATATTTAACTGTATTAGTCATTTCTCTCCCTTATTATAGGTACCGGCCAAAACATATACGTCAAAGCCTTTGGTTTGTTTAATTATGACAAGTCGGCCAACCTCTAGGATTGTACCGACCTTCTCATCATACAGGACTTTTTGAGCCTCGTCAAGAGCATTCTTAAAGTCACTCTCAGTAGGCAATTGCTTACCCTTGCCCTTGAGTGACCATTTCCAGTCGTTATCTTTAAAGTATTCAGCTAGAAACTTAATCAATGGTATCAAAATCAGACCATCCCCATTAGTTCTCTAGTAAGCTTTGGTACCCCATTTAACCGTTCCAACATTTCACATCCGGGCCTCCCTTTTCTTTGAAGCCCGGCCGCGTCTGCAGCCGTCCATAACTCCTCTACTATACCAGCAGCGAATCTGAATGGCAAGAATCGACCTCCAAATTTGGATTCGAACTTTGCATAACGACGATGCTCGGCTACCGCCAAGCATTGAACAGCATATAGAAAAGTCTGAGCGTTTATACCTTCGGAGAAATGGGGAGGAGTCATTTTGGTTGGGTCTGCACCCTCAATTACTAATTTATATAATGCAATCAAGCTTACAGCATCCGCTGAGTGTTCATCTATCTTAGATTGGACATCCTTAAATAAATCCGTATGCGTGAATTGATGCTTTGTCCAGTCCATATCTTCATCATCGACCATTACAACAAAATCTCCACCAATTGGCTCAGTCTCCAAAGCGTGTCGGCCTGGTAATGCTAAAGTAATACCTGTATAGGGATGCATCTCTAATATCTTAGCTTTACCGCCCTTGGCATAAGGTATCATTTCGTTCAATTTATTGAAATCCATTATATCCTATTCTATCAATTCAGACTACTAGTCCTGCATTGAATATCACATTTCATCCAATACACACATAGTCCTGCATGGGTAATTAAATTACCCACGCTATCAAACACTGGAAGACCACCAACAACAACAATTTGGCTCTCGCCAAACTGAGTCGCCCGGTATGCATTTATAATTGAAAATGTATCAGGTTCTGCAGTTTTTCCAAACATTTGATTACTCAATCCTGCAAATTGTTGTATCGATTCTTCGTAATCTTCAAACTTCATTTCTCTAAGCGGAGGTCCATTAAGACACCCCATGTATAAATGATAGTGTGTCATTACTATACCTACCCGACAGGAGCGTCTTGAGGGATGCCCATTTCTTGCAAGCCAGAAATATCGTTTTCAATTTCCCACCCAGTCATTAGCAACATATCATTATGGGCTTTCCCGTGATGGATGCAAAACAGTAATTCATACTCACTCTTCGTTGCAGCATGATAAGCCTGCGCACCGCAACGGTCACAGCGGTCGGTAGCTTTAAAAATCTTCATATTCTTGCACCTCTCTTCGCTTCCATTATACACCTAGAATGTTACCGATGACGTACAACTAAATACTGGAACGTTGCTCAACTACATTATCACTGCCCCGGCGGTACGTCAAGATTAGTCTCCACTTTCTGCGAGCCTCTTTTAATCTGTTCTAA
>Ga0193742_1001983_pt1 | contig 11915 bp, 13 predicted proteins | sample L2c1metaG_FD_165511 | JGI IMG/M metagenome (GOLD analysis project Ga0193742, IMG submission 165511) | Soil microbial communities from a riparian zone of the East river system, Colorado, United States - L2c1 | ecosystem: Environmental > Terrestrial > Soil > Riparian zone | place: USA: East River... | reverse complement strand
ATCGACATCGGCGGCGGCTCCAACTCTCCCGCAACCTTCATTCGCAATCAGTGGCAGTGGTCTGACGACGTCGACTGGATCCGGGGGAAAAACCACTACAGCTTCGGGATCGAGGGCATCGCAGGCCAGATGGATCAAAACAACATTCAGGATGCCAACGGCTCTTTTACCTTCGACGGAACCCTCACCGGGCGACCTGCCTCAGGCGGCGCTGCCGCGGCAGCCCGGTGGCTGATTTTCTGCTAGGCAGCCTCGACTCTGTCGACGTCAACAACAACGTTGTAAACGGCCTCCGTCAGAAGTACATTGCGCTTTACTTTCAAGACGACATCCAACTGACCAAGAAGCTCAATGTCCACGCGGGAGTTCGCTGGGAGCCCTCGTTGCCGGAGTACGATTCCAATCACTATCAAGGGAATCACTTCTCCTTGCCGGACTATATCGCGGGCAACCGGACGACCGTCTTCGACAACGCGCCTCCCGGACTCTTTTTCTACGGCGACAAGGGAATCCCGAAGGCTTACGCCCGGGGCAGCTACGACGATTTTGCCCCTCGCGTGGGGCTCGCCTATGATCCCTCTGGCGAGGGGAAGGAGAGCATTCGCGCTTCTTACGGCGTCTTCTTCGACCAGCCCGAATCCTACACAGCTTCCGCCTTCGGCATTGGGCCGCCCTGGGCCAACGGCCTTACGCTCACCGCGCCTGCGGGCGGTTTCGCGGATCCGTTTGCAGGCTATCCCGGTGGCGATCCCTTCCCATTTCCCTCACCCCCCAGAAGGATGCAGCCTTCGCCCTGGGCGGGACCTTCGTTAACCTTCCCTTGAATCTCCACCATCCTTATATGCAGCAGTACAGCCTGAGTCTTGAACGTCAGCTTGGCAGCGACTGGGTCGCCTCGATCAGCTATCTCGGCAATAAGGCGACACATTTTCGCACGGGATACGAACTGAACCCTGCGATCTACACAGGTCCGGGCGCAACGACCAAGAACACGCAGGCACGACGCTCTCTTACTCAGCTAAAACCAACTTGGGGACCTACTATGGCTCCATTACTATGATGGACGATGGGGTAGGCACCAATTACAACGCTCTTCGTGCCTCGGTGCAGCACCGTTTCGATCATGGATTCACGCTGCTTGCGGTCTACACCTATTCGAAGTGCCTTCAGGATACGGAGATGCTCAGCAACAAGCTCCAGGGAAGTACCCGATCCAATCCTTACTCCCGCATGGCAGATTATGGTCCCTGCGACTACGATCTGCGGCACAACTTCACCGCCTCGTTTGTCTATGCCGGATACAAGTTCAAGAGCTACTGGCTGAATTTCTTTGCCGGGGGATGGTCTCCGGCGTTCCTGGTCTCGGCCTATAACGGATTTCCATTCAGCCCGATGACCGGAACTGACGCCTCACTTTCCGAGGTGGGACTCGATCGCCCCAATCTTGTGCCCGGAGTTGACCGTTATAACCGAAGCCTGCATAACAGCGCGAGTGTGCCGACCTGGATCAACCGCGGAGCCTATGTTACCAATCCTCCGGGAACATTCGGGAATGTGGGAATGAACTCTCTTGTAGGACCTGGATACAAGAACACCGACGTTACGCTCTCCAAATACATTCCTGTCCACGAGCAGCAGAACTTCCAGCTTCGCTTCGAGTTCTTCAACGTCTTCAACCAAACCAACTTCATGGCTCCAGTGAATTCCCTCAACTCCGGGCAGTTCGGCCGGGTGCAGGCCGCGAATCCTGCTCGCATCATCCAGCTCGCGGCCAAGTACAACTTCTAACCGGCAAGCAGAGGGGCACTCCGGCCACCCCCTCCCCCCCCAAAGCGTGCAAAGTCTTCCAGACAAAAGAGATGAGTCCGGACTTCCATGCAATACCTGAGTCCGATTCAAGTCCGGTCACCCTCCATGAGGACCTTGCCTGGGCGGGGATTTGTCAAGCGAGGGCACTCGGTCCGAGAGAGATGTCCGTGTGGTACGTCTTCCGTTTCACTCAATGTCCGGGCGATAGCTTAATGGGCTGCATAAAGGCTCCGTTTCCCGCTGAGTCCCAGACTGCAAACCGCACCCATTTCTTCCCCTCGGCATCGAACGGAATACTGAAGTGATGCCTCCCAAACGCAGGCAACTCCGTAAGCGGAATGATCTGCCTGTCCGTCTTCACACCATTCCCCCAGACCACCTCCGCAAACTCCAGCGGAAACGTCCACTCCACATCCGCCGTAATCGTGCGCTTCGTTCCGCTGCCTTCCACCGCATACGCCGGAATCAGCACCTCACCCGAGGTCACGAAGAACTCCCCTTTTCGCATCGCATTCATAATAGGCCGAAAGTTCTCCGCCGTAGGCTGCCCTTCGGTCCTGATGTAGCTCACCGGATTATTCGCATAGAAATCATCTCCCGGCTCCTGCTGATAGACCTCTGTGATCGCGTTCATATACTTCGGCGGCGTGGGCAGGTCCGCGACCCAGTTGTTCATCTCATCGAAGAGCGGCATGCAGCGATAGTCCGAGAGCCGCCTCTCCGACCGGTCGATCCCCATCCCCCATCGAAACCCGATCCCGCGATAGTTCTCGTCGCGGAAGTAATCCGAATCTTTGAACGCTCGAGGATAGCCTGCTGAAGCCTTCGTATCCGGATGCGGCATGAACACGAGCATGTCCTCGAGGTGGGTCATCTTCATCAGATCGTCGGGCGTGCCGATGTAATAGACCTTTCCATACTTCGGGTTGTCCTCCACGACGGCTGTCCAGCGAGACCGCGATTGGTCCAGTACACCGGATGCGAGATCAGAACATCGTTGTGGCCTCCGATCGGCCTGGTAAACAGCTCCTCATCCGGCATCACCAGAAAGTCTTTCCGCGCCTGCAGTTTCACCATCTCGTAGTACAGCTCCTGCTCCTTCATGCGCGTCGCATCGTTTCCTTTCGCTCGAGCCGCGGCCATCGCCTCCGGCGTTCTCGTCGGAGCATTCTGATCCGGTCCCATCGCCGCCGCTCCACTGGGAACAGTTCCACCGCCTCCTACCGGGCCAAAGATGTTCACCCCGGCGGACCGCGCCAGCTCAAAGTCCGGTAGCGGCGAGTCCAGACCATCCGTGCCCAAAAGCCTCGGAACCGGACTGGTGTGGAAGTGCCGGGCCATCACCCAATACCCCGGCAGCGGCTTGTAGTGATCCTTCCGCGTATAGGCCAGAGCTGCCTCCATCGCTGCCTTTCCGTCCCCGGGACGGATCAGGAAGTAAACCGGCATTCGCTGCCATGTTCCGGGCTTCGCATTGTAGAGCGCAAAGTTCTGTCGCCGATCCTCCGGTCCTCGCCCTGCGTAGGCCGGGTCCTCCTCATCCTCGGCCTGGTGAACCCCGAGTGACGCGACCGAATCGCTGTCCTTGCGATACCAGGTGTATCCAAGGTTGGTCGAAATCTCGCGGATCCAGAAGAAGTATGCGGCGGCGGAAAGGTCGCGATCGATCCGCCAGCCGACTCGATCGCTAGCAGCCGGTTCGCGGAGCGTACCACCGCAGGCGAACGGTTCACCGCTCTCGTAAACTCATCGCTCTGCCACAGATTCGCGGTGTCGCGCCACACCGCTTTCGTCTCAGGGCGAACCGCAATCCCCTTCAGCCCGGCATCGTACTTGTAGGCCACCGAATCCTGATCAGTCCTGGCGATGACCTCCATCCGCAGAAGGTCCGTGCCCCGGTACACCGTGTACTGCAGCCGTCCGGCGAAGATCCCATCTCGACACCGGGAAATGTAATCTCCAGACGCTCACCGTTCGACTTCACCTCACATCCATCCGACCGATACTCCGCCGTCGCCCGATGAATCTCGCTCTCTTTTCGAGGAAGTCCCGGCTGATTCGTTCCCGGGATGCCGTTCGGAGGAGGAGTGGCGCCATGATGCGCCATCTCTCCACCCGGAACATGGAGCGGAGCATCCCAGAACGCGTCCCACTTATGCTCGTCGAGCACCTGCTGGGTGACTTTGCCTACGCTCTGCTGCAAAGCGGGCAATGCCTCCTGATCGAGACGCCGGTACCCCGAAGCCACCCGGAACTCCGGCGTAGCCTGGCTGGCAACCGTACTCCATGCCCCTGTCTTGTGCCGGACTGCCAGCTCGGCGATGGTCGGGTTCCGTCCACGATGGTCAGCCGAAGCCGCAGCTCAACATCTTCTCTCCATCCCACGTGACCAGCAGACTGCTGCCTTCGTTCGCTGCCGCCAGATCAGGGGAGGTCTTATACCCCGTCCTCGAACAAATTGACGCCCTCGCCTGAGTACCCGGAGCAAGGAATGTGAGAACACACACAACGAGCGATATGAAACCGGAGACAATCTTCGGCCTGGCTTTCATCCGGAATACCTTTCTTCACCGCTGAGAGATAAAACGCTCAGAAGTCTGGCTAAGGCGCTCCTGAAGGATTGATCGCCATGTCAGTCCCCCTTCTTCATCGCTCATCATCGCAACAGACAGCTGCCGGTCTGAAACCGGCTACCGGGAAGCATAGAACGATTCCGGTCCCGTGCCCTCCGATAAAATCGGTTGGCAGGTGAGCAACATGATATTGACGTGTTACAGGCTCTAGTCTGCTCCAACTCGCAAGACACCCTTCGGAACACTTTGATGACGGTTACAGTGCATTGGAACAGACGAAATCAAACGCCTCCATCCCTCCAGCCCCTTATCCGTCTCATCGGAGGGATGTTACATACACGTTTATCACCTGTCTTTCGGCTGCACGCCGCTCAATGCAGCTACATTGAAGATGGTCCTCGCGATGGGCTCCTCATCCCGGATGGGAATGCCAGCAGCAGAGAATCAAGGAGAAAGAAGAATGCCATCGAATCGCCGCGACTTCATCACCTCCGGCCTCGCCGCAGGCCTTACTGCCGGTTTGGCTCCGGCTCGAGCCCATGCACAGTTCCTCAACGCTCCGCGGCATGGTCTCCCCGGCACGCTTGAGGAACGCTATGAAAAGCTCGACGCCATCCTGAAGCAGCCTGTCTTCAAGCGCGAGCTCTTCAAGGACCCTGTCATCATCGAGTCCGTCGAGCTGCTTTATGGCAAGAAGCAGTTCATCTGCCGTGTCCGTTCCAAGGATGGCCACGAAGGCATCTCCGTCTCCAACTCGCAGCAGATGGAGGTTCTCTACCCGATCTTCGTGCGCCGCATTGCTCCCTTCTTCGTCGGCAAGGACGCCCGCGACCTCGACGAACTGATTCCCGCTTCAACCGTCTACGCCAGCAACTACAAGCTTCAGAGCCTCTCGATCTGGGTCCCCATCGCGACGGTCGAGTTCGCCATTCTCGACATGTTTGGCAAGATGTCCAATCGCCCCATCAGCCTGCTCATCAGCGACAGGGTCTACAACAAAAAGATCAACGTCTACCAGGCCAACGGCGAGCGGGACAACTCCGCCGAAGAGGTCATCGAGCACCTCAAGCGCGATGTGGAGATCTCCAAAGCCAAGGCCATCAAGTTCAAGGTCGGCGGTCGCATGAGCCATCCCGAGTTTCCGAAAGGCCGCAGCGAAAAACTTATTCCGCTGGTCCGCAAGACCTTCGGCGACGACATGGTCATCTCCGCCGATGCCAACGGCTCCTACACCACAGCCGAGGCAATCCCCATTGGCAAGCTGATGCAGGAGTACAAGTATGCCTTTTACGAGGAGCCTGTCCCCTTCGACTGGTACGACGAGACCAGAGCCGTCGCCGATGCGCTCGAGATTCCCATCGCCGGTGGAGAACAGGAGCCCAGCACTCACAACTTCCGCTGGCTTATCGCCAACGGCGGACTCTCCATCACGCAGCAGGACATGTTCTACTTCGGCGGCATGGTTCGCTGTATGCAGATCGCCCGCATGGGCCATGCCTTCGGGAAGCAGTGCATCCCGCACATCTCGGCTACAGGCCTCGGCTACGTCTACATGATGCACTTTGTCTCCTGTATCCCCAACTCCGGCCCGTACCACGAGTTCAAGGAGTTCAATACCACCCTTCCGTATCACTGCGCCACTTCCACTCTCCGCAGCGACGAGAGCGGAGCCATCACTGTTCCCACCGGCCCCGGATTCGGCGTAGAGATCGACCCCGGCTTCCTCAAACAGTGCACAGTCGTTACTTCGTCCCTCCGGGGCTAACACAAAGTGTGGATTGAAGCCGACCTCTGAATCACAGAGATCGCTTCAGCCTGCATCTGCTTTTGAGCGAAGCGAGCCCGCTCTGCTCTCCACTCCACCAGAGAAAGAAGAGCACGAATGGATCCTTCTTACCGCTCCCACCATCGCTTCTTCCGCACGCTATACTTCCGCGTTATCGTGGGCATCCTGGCCGGTATCGCGGTCGGGATGCTCTTCCCGCACTTCGCTGTCTCTCTCAAACCCTTCGGCGACGGATTCATCAAGCTCGTCCGGATGCTTGTAACCCCCATCATTTTTTTCACCGTCGTCATCGGCATCGCCAGCATGGGCGATGCCCACAGGCTGGGGCGCGTTGGGATCAAGGCGCTCCTTTACTTCGAGGTCGTCACCACCTTCGCCCTCGCCATTGGCTTTTTCGTGGCAAAGATCGTGCAACCCGGCCGTGGCATGAATGTCGATCCCACGACTCTCGACTCCTCCACCGTCAGCCAGTACGTCACCGCGGGCAAACACCTCGGCGCTGTCGACTTCCTTCTCAACATCATTCCTGACAGCTTCGCCGGTGCCTTCGCCAACGGTGAGATCCTTCAGGTTTTACTCCTCGCTATCCTCACCGGCATCGCCATCCTCTCACTCCATCAAGAGCAGCGTCTTCTCAAACTCTCCCGGTCGCTCTCGCATCTCTTTTTTCGTATCACCACCATCGTCATGGAACTCGCGCCCCTCGCCGCCTTTGGAGCCATGGCCTTCACCATCGGCAAATATGGCATCGCCACTCTCTTCTCGCTCGGAAAAGTTCTGCTCTGTGTCTACCTCACCTGCATCGGCTTCGTGGTCATCGTCCTCGGCGGTATCTGCTACGCGAACAAAATCAATCTCTGGAAGCTAATCGTCTATCTCAAAGAGGAGCTCCTCATCGTCCTTGGAACCTCCTCCTCTGAGCCCGCGCTCCCCGGCCTCATCGTTAAGATGGAACGCCTCGGCTGCTCCGAGGTCGTCGCTGGCCTCGTCGTGCCCTCGGGTTACTCTTTCAATCTTGACGGTACGTCCATCTACCTTACCATCGCCACCCTCTTCATCGCTCAGGCCACCAACACCCATCTCTCTCTCGGCCAGGAGCTCTTCATCCTCGCCATCCTCATGCTGAATTCCAAAGGCGCCGCTGCCGTCACCGGAGGAGGCTTCATCACTCTTGCCGCTACACTCTCTGCCCTCGGAACAATTCCGGTCGCCGGCATCACGCTTCTCCTCGGCATCGACCGTTTCATGTCTGAGATGCGATCGATCACCAACCTCATTGGCAATGCCGTTGCAACCATCGTCGTAGCACGCTGGGAAAATCAATTCGATGCCCAACGGGCTTGCAGCGTTCTGAACGGCGAATACAGCGACGACATCGTCGCTCAGGCTGAACCCCCCAAAGCCTGCTAGCTCGGCATCTTTGTACCAATGCTCCATGGAATCCTGAGTCGACATCATTTACAACCGCAGCACGGCGTCTTGGCATCCAGCGAAGGCTACTGTACGAGAAGCTGCAACTTCTCTCGGCCCTAAATGGGTCCATCTCAAGCAGAATGGGAAAACGACCAACTCCATAGCGGGGGAAGTGGCAGGAGACTTTATGTTCTGGCCAACCGGAGAACACCACTTCGGTTGGTTCTTGAACCGGCTTGCGACCGCAACTTTGCGAGAGGCCATCAGTAATCCATAGGGATGAGTGCGGCCTGCTCATTGGCATTCTGTGACCTTCGAATCATTGGAGATATGGAGCGGTGCGAAAGGAGGAACGATAAAACCATTCCACACTTTGCACCGCTTTCCAAAAGCCGGCGAAGCTATCACTGAACTGAAATCAAGTCCGACGATTAATCTCAGTCATCTCTCTAGCGGTCCATCCGTTCCAGAATCGGCCCTAGCAGGTACGCGACAAAGAATCCGCCGCTCCAGACCAGGGCCGAACCCCAAAGTACGATGCGGCTGAGTTTGCTGACCTCTCCGCAGGTGGTTGGATCACCCGCGTTGCAGCTCTCGTGATCCCGCAAGCGCGGGGCAATAACATACGTCATCACGAAGCTGGTTGCGATGAGCGTACCGGCGATGCTGAAAGTCCAGATTTTATTCCGGGACAAACTGACAAGCCACGGAGCGGCTGAGAGCAGCGAGGCAACCGCCGTTCCCATCCCAAGCAGGACCAACACGGACGGAAGCGCACAGCAGATGAGTGTGCTGAACGAACTGAAGAGTGAAAAGTAGTTGAGTAAGGCCGCTCGCTTAGCCCTGAGTTCGGGAGTTAACGTTGTCTCAGTCGGAGTCATTGCGCCTCCGTGATGGTGTTGTAGCGCAATGTGTCCGACACCTTCCCTTTTGGAGCCTGCGGGAGAACGCCTGTGATGGTTACGGTCTGACCGAGGAGGGCTGCGATGTCCATGCTGTTTGTGGCTGGAACCAAAGCGAAGCGATCCTGAGTTCCACTGACCTCGAAAAATGGTGCGCTGGCCGTTCCAGTGAGTTTGCCGCGAGCTATGATAACTACGTCTTTGTGGGTAAAGCCGTTCTTCTCGACCGCCTGATTGAACTGGCTCATGGCGGCACTGTTGCCGGGATTCAGTTTGATAGTGACAAGACCTGTATTGAGATCGACGTCTACCGTATTGACGCCCTGAATTCCTTTCATCGAAACGTGGATTGCATGAGCGCACGGAGCGCAGTCCATGCCGAAGACGGTAAGGTCGACCTGCTCATATTCAGCATGAGCGGCAGCGGAGTAGACGGCGAGAATGCCTGCGACGAATAGCTTTTTCATGGTCAGTCCTTTCAATGCGAGCTGGTGTGGGCGGAGTATTTGAGGTAGCTGAAGTTGACGGCGAAACGAATGTGCTCGCGGCCATAGATCGCGTCCGATGCATCCCGAAAGAGAGGTGCTTGAACCCCACCTGAGATAGCAACGTCTTTGAAAATCGCCAGAACCGAGGGGCCAAGCCAGAGCGTTGTCGTGCTGCTCTTCGGAAGAATCAACCCGTTGGTTCTCACATTACCGGTATGTTCTCCGGTCAGTTCTGCGAAGCCTCGGTAATCCCACTGGTCATAACCCCGGCGAAGTTTGGCCGGACGATAACCATAGACGCCGCTCCATGAGATCGTGTCGGGCCTTCGGTCGTTCGAAGCCTCGGCAAAGCGAGTGTAGCCGCCGCCGATCCATACGTATTGGCTTCGCGAAGCAAGGCCGGTAGCAAGCGTCCCCGCAACACCCGGCGCTCGATGGAGATTACCGAGAACGCCTGAGTCCTGTTGCGGACCCGGAACAACCACCCCGAGAGAGGCCGTCGATTCGATTCGCTTCCCAACGCTCGTAACTGAGTGCAGAAAACGCCAAGACACTCCGGCAGACCATTCGCTGCCGGAAACGATACGGCTTTCGGGCAGAGAGCCGCTACCAAAGGTCGCCGGCAGGAACGCATTGATGGTGATATGGGGAGTGAGGCCGTATCCGAAGCCGGAGCCGGTCGAGAGCTGTGTTCCCTGAGAGCCGTTTCTGCCGAAGATGCTGGTATCAAAACTCAGCTCGCGCTGCGAGTTAACTGGAGTTGCATAGCTAAAGACAGGGCCATGGTCAGCGGCAATGGCAATGCCTGGCAGTGCAAACGCACATACCAGAACCATAATGGATTTCATGGATGCTCCTTCGTTGAAAGCAATTGAGGCGCAAGCGCACCTTTAGCCAGGTGTGCCAGTCATCGGCGACGAAGGAAGAATCAGATTCGTAAAACGGTGGTTTTTACCGTGATGAGTCCTGGCGGGGAATGTTCGGCAGGAACAGCGAAGGAGAAAGACGGAGCTGTCTGGGCTGCAAAAAAGGCTGGTATCAGCCAGTCGATGACGGCCCAATGAAGCTCGATTGAGGTTGCCGTCGTTGCGATCTGCGGGTGCTCATCCGTCCGAACCTCAGTCCGGCAGCAACCTGCCTTCGCCATCTTCCCGCAATTGCCGTGCATGGCGCGACAGCAATCGTTCTCCTCGTGGCTCATCGCAGTACTTGTAACGCACGCCATCATCGGGGCGGCGGCGGCGAGCAACAGGATGAGAGCTACGATGCTGGCGAGGCGGCGCATACCTGCTAAGTATATCCTTCTGACAATTCCATCATCACAAAGACTATTTTCTTTGTCACGGCTCCTCACGGAACCAAATGCTTCCTGTGCCTCTGTCCCCAGTGTGCAAGCTCCAACAAAGCCGGGCGCAACGTCCTTCCATACTGCGTAAGCGCGTATTGCGTCCGGAGGATGGTTTCTTGGTAAATCGTGCGTTCGACGAGACCGTCGCGTTCGAGTTGGCGGAGCTGCGAGGTGAGAACCTTCTGGGACGCCTCGGGGATACGGCGCTGCAACTGACCATAGCGAAGACTGTTGCCAGACTTGAGTTCGCGCAGGATAAGCGGCTTCCATTTTCCTGCAATGACACGTAGCGCGATCGATACCGGGCATTCATCTCGGAGCATGGCAGCAGGATACGATGGGGACGCTGTATGAGGACCAGGTACAAATTTGTGCGTAATTGCAGGATTAACCTTGGGGGGCGAAGATGATGCCATGAGGATTTCCGTGCTTGGCTTCGGACATGTTGGAGCGCAATTAACACATCTGTGGTCTGCTGCCGGGCATTCGCTATGTGTCGGATTACGCAGCGGCAGCAAGCATCAGAAGGAGGCGAACCATCTAAAGGTGGAGGTGCTTGACCCGAAACAGGCTGCCCGGTCTGCTGAGGTGATCGTGCTGGCCTTGCCGTGGACAGTCGTCGAAGAGACCCTCCGATCCATTGGTCCTTTGGAGGGAAAAATTCTGTTAGATGTAACAAACCCTTTAGCTGCCAATTTGAGTGTTCTCGTGCCCGAAGCCGGCAGCGGCGGACAGCAGGTAGCCGCATGGTCCTCAGGAGCGAAAGTGGTAAAAGCATTCAACACAATCGGCGCGGCATTGCTCGGAAATTCGGCTTTCGACATGTATTACTGCGGGGATGACGCTGAGGCGTCACATATTGTGCACAGACTCATCGAAGACACAACCATGCGGCCAGTGAACGTAGGACCTCTAAAGAATGCCAGTTATCTTGAGCAACTTGCTGGTTTGTGGATAGATATGGCAATGAACGGTCGTATGCAGGGCGCCTTTGGGTTCAATTTAGTGAGGGGAACATGATCGTTGAATACATCCGATATACGGTTGCCGACCAAGCGCGCCGCCAGGAGTTAATGCAAGCCTATCGCCGGGCAGCTGCTTCTCTTGATAAGGCGCCGGAATGCCTGGCGTATGAGTTGACCGTCTGCGAAGAGGACAAGATCAGCGCGATCTTACGCATCGAATGGGAATCGACGGAAGCGCACTTGCAGAAGTTCCGCAAGAGTGCGGTCTTCGGCGAGTTCTTCCAAGCAATTGGCGGCTTTGTCAAAGAGATCACGGAGATGCGCCACTATCAGCTCTCCGACGTGGCGAAACGAAAATAGTCCGGGATCGATGCGCAGACAATTACAGTAAGAACCCAAAGGTCGTAGGTTCAAGACTAAGCGCTGGGACGAATCCTTAACGTGATTCGGCGCCTCTACCCCGCGAAAAGTAGTCCATGAAAATGTATGGTCCGCCGCCAGACTGCAAGCAGTTTCATTGTCGTGGGTGGTTTGGTCTGCGCAAATGTATGCGTCAATAAGGGCGAAGATGTTGTCAAGTGCGAAGATATCCTGCCGCTGCTGTGAAGCAACGCTCTGGGCCAAGGGTTAG
>Ga0193742_1001982_pt1 | contig 11916 bp, 8 predicted proteins | sample L2c1metaG_FD_165511 | JGI IMG/M metagenome (GOLD analysis project Ga0193742, IMG submission 165511) | Soil microbial communities from a riparian zone of the East river system, Colorado, United States - L2c1 | ecosystem: Environmental > Terrestrial > Soil > Riparian zone | place: USA: East River... | reverse complement strand
GGTCTTGCAAGCGGCAGCCGAGCAATCGAGGGAAGATGACCATCTATTGCTGATTGAGGCGACATCAAATCAGGTGAACCAGAACGGCGGGTACACCGGAATGAAACCTGCGAACTTTCGCCGCTTAGTCGAACATATTGCGGATTCGGCGGGATTCAATCGCAAACACCTCATTTTGGGTGGAGACCATCTAGGGCCTAATCCGTGGCGAGATCTCGCCCCCGAGACCGCGATGACGAATGCCGTCAAAATGGTAGAAGAGTATGCGAGCGCTGGCTTCTCCAAGATTCATCTGGATGCGAGCATGCCCTGCGGTGGTGAAGCTGCTGTGCTGAACGATGAGACTGTAGCCGCGCGAGCGGCCCGTTTGTGCGCTACGGCGGAAGAGGCGGCCTCGAAGGCTGGTTTACCCGGACCGGTCTATGTGATCGGAACTGAGGTGCCGACACCCGGAGGGGCGACACACGATCTCGGGGAGTTGGCGGTAACCACACCCGCCGCAGCACAAAGAACGATTGAGATCCATCAACGGGAGTTTGCTAAAGCGGGATTGCAGAACGCGTGGGAACGCGTGCTCGCGTTGGTGGTTCAGCCAGGAGTGGAGTTCGATCATAACAACGTTGTTGATTATTCACGTCCGAAGGCCTCTGCGTTATCTACCTGGCTGCGAGATACGGCTCAAACCTTCATATTTGAAGCGCATTCAACCGATTACCAGATAGCCGCCGCGTATTCGCAGCTGGTGCAGGACGAATTCGCTATTCTCAAAGTCGGCCCGGCACTCACGTTCGCAATGCGGGAAGCTCTCTTCGCGCTGTCGGCAATGGAGCAAGAGCTTGCGTCCGAGGGAGAGACGTCCCATCTGCGCGAAGTCGTGGAGCAGATCATGCTGGCAAATCCTACCTCGTGGCAGCCTTATTACGAAGGCACTCCACAGCAGCAGAAGTATCTGCGTGTATACAGCTATAGCGACCGAATGCGCTATTACTGGACCAACCGTCGCATCGAGACCGCAGTGGCCCAACTGATAGAAAATATCGGAGAGCTGGGGCTTCCGGAGCCGATGTTGGGTGCCTACCTTCCGCGACAATATGAGCGTGTCCGTGAAGGCACGCTAAAAAATGACGCGGTTTCCATCATTGTGGACAGAGTGCGTGATGTTCTCCGTATCTACTCCGCCGCCTGCTGATTCAGTAAAAACATACTCGACGGAACAAACCGACGACGCTCCATCGAGCGCATCGCCGGTTTTCATCTCTCGACCAATTTTTCTTTACTAGAGACGCTTCTATGGTACTCAATCGTTCGTTTGCATGCATCCTCGACTCAGGACAAGTATTACTGGACGAAAGAGATTTAGGACGCCCGCTCCTCGAAAGATGGCGCATCCGTTACGGCCCTGCTACCGCGCCGGATCCAGTAAAGCGCGAGGCCGAATAGTATCCAGACGAAGCCCAAGATCTGGGCATTGCGTCCAAGATTCAGCCATATAAACGCGCTGACGAGAAGGCCCGCGAAGGGAATCGCAAAGGGCAGGAATATCTGCTCACGGGAACGGAAGCGGTAGTGGAGCAGAGAAGCAGTGTTTACTCCCATAAATGCAATAAACGCTCCAAAGTTTAGGAGCTCGGCGCCGCGTTCATAGGTAAGCAGAAAGACGCCAACCAGCGTGATGGCTCCCACGAGAAGGACATTATTTCGGGGTATGGCAGTCTTTGGGCTGAGCGCGCCAAAGAATCTCTGTGGCAATGCATTGCCACGGCCCATGCCATAGAGAAGACGTGCGGCACCGAACTGTGCAGCGACTCCTGAGCCAAAGTTCGCAATCAGCAAGGTGGCATTCAACAGTTGAAAGAGAAGACTGCCTCCGATCCGCCGTGCGACGTGAACGTAGGCGGTGTCGACAAGCGCATCGGAGAAGGGGCCACGATACGGCCATGCGAGCTGAGCGACGTAGACCTCAATCGCCGAAAGAATCCCGATGATGAGACAGGTGAAGACGGTCGCGAGCATGATGTTGCGGCGGGGATTCTCCACCTCCTCGGACATCGTGGAGATACCATCGAAGCCGATATACGTAAGCACCGCAATCGATGTGCCGCGAAACAACAACGAGGGAGAGAACGTGGACGGATCGTAAAAGGGTTTAAGCCACTGCCCACCCAGAGGGCGCGCAACAAGAGCCAGATAGCGGATGGAGACCGCTAAAAAGATAACGACGACAAGGCTCATCGCGATAGCAAGAATCGCGTTGACTCGGCCGGAGGCCTGGACGCCTCTCAGATTCAGAAGCACGAACAAAAGGACAAAGGCCACAGCCCACGCGGCGTAAGGAATGCTCGGCAGAACATTTCGCGCGGCAGCGCTGCACCAGATCACGCAGATGATTGGGTTGAGCAGGTAGTCCATCAGCATGGACCAACCGACGATGTAGCCGGCAACAGGATGAATCTCACGGCCCACATAAGTGTACGCAGACCCTGCGCTGGGATAGATACGAGCCATACGGCCGTAGCTGACCGCGGTAAAGAGCATGGCTACCATGGCGATCAGAATGGTGGAGACGACATGACCACGCGCAACGTTGCTGACCACTCCATAAATACCCATGGGGGCGGTCGGCTGAATGATAACGATGCCATAGACAACTAGGTGCCAGAGCTTAAGCGATCGCTTGAGATGCGGCGCGGCAGGTTCAACTTCATTCATTTGCATAGCAAATGCTTCCCTGAATTCCAATACGAGGTTTGCGGCCGAGTTATTTTGCGGATGATTTAACGCCAGTAAACCAGTGAATGGCGTTAGAGCGATAGATTTTTTCGAGAACAGACGGTGGAAGATTCAACCCATGGACCTTATGCCCCTTGTAGTCGAAGATGTCATCTGTTGCGAAGTAACGCCAATCCAGGGCGAGTTGTCTCTCCCATTCCTCTACAGCTTCACTGCCCTTCTCTGCCCCGGAGAATTCGATATCAGTGCCATAGAGAACGCGGTCCTGATATTTCATCAAGAAGGAGCGTACCTTTGACGACGGCTGAATGGTAAGGTGCGCCACGCGTGCGCCGGTGTCGATAGCGAAGTTCGGATAGTGGTCGAGCGTCGCAGCGATCATGTCGACGTCGGCCTCCATGCTGCCAAGATGAGCGCCGACAACACGCAGATGAGGGTACTCGGCGAGCAGATGATCGCGCGACTCGAGAATCGTCTTCTTCGGCAGCGCGTTGGAGACCTTTGCCATATTCCATTCCGGGTGCTTCGCATAGTAGGAGGTATCAAGCGCATTGGTGTCAGGGGGTCCCCATGCGACATCCGGTTCTGCCTGATGAGCAATCAACGTTTTATTGTGCGCTTCAATATCACGATAGATCGGCTCGAAGCGCGGATCGTCTGCCAGAACATAGCGGCCACTGCTGTCTTTCAACTCCATGCCGATGTTCTTCCAGATCTTGACCGCAATGGCTCCGTTCGCGAAATCCTTATTGAGTTCTTTAATTGCGGTTTGGGCGAACTTCGGCTGGGAAAAGCGAAACGGATCGAATGTAGTACAAAGCGAGGCGTGTCCCTGCGCGGATTGAACAAAGGCAAGTGCAACCGCGCGCTGTTGGTCCAGTGGCAATACGGAAGGATCTTTATCATCGACATACAGGATGTCGATAATGTGCAGGTCCAACCGTCCGAGCATTGCGTTGAAGACAGGATCGTTTTTCCATACATGAGCATGCGCATCGATGGGGCGTAGTGCTGCTAGAGACCGAAGATAGCTTGCTTGTCGCGACTGCGTCCGCGGCTGTTGTCCCGAAACCTGAGGGGTCAACCCCGCAGCTAGAGAAAGGGCGGCGAGCAGAAGGAATCGAAAAGGCGTCGTCATCACAATCCTCATACTGCTCTCTTACGAACAGCCAATTTGTTCTGACAGATCATCTCTCTATCGAGCCAACGGTTAGCGTTCGACATCAGTACGAAAGCTTCAGAGAAAACTGTATCTGTCGTGGCGGTTGGGCGGCCGTAAGGAAGCCGAAGCTGGGAGTATCGCGTACCGTAGCGCCAACCGAGGCGCTCGCGGCAGCAGGCGCAAACAAGGGATTGTAATGATTGAGGATGTTGAAGAACTCTGAACGAAACTCGAGATTGAAGCGCTCGGAAAGCTGGAAGAGCTTGAAGAGAGAGAAGTCGACATCTTCAGTTCCCGGCCCTTCAATTGTGTTTCGGTTGACGTTGCCGAAGGAGCCCTGAGCCGGATCAGTAAAGGCGCACGTGTTGAAGTAGGTGCCCGCCACGCAGGGCTTGCTGTTCGGGTTGCTCACATAATCGGGCCTTTGTGAGGCGCCGACATTACCCCCGCCATCAGGGACGTTTGCAAAGTTGATTGCATCCGTGACGGTATACCAGTTGCCGGTGGAGAGTGTAACGATACCACCGACCTGCCAATGACCGACCACCGTATCGAGCGCCCTCCCCGAGCTGCCAAGAAGATGTTGCCCCTGGCCAATCGGAAGCGGATAGAGATAGCTGAAGGTGAACCGGTGACGAACGTCGGTATCGGAGTTGCCGTACTCGGCCTCTGGATGACGGAAGTCGCGGAAGTCGCCACCATTTTGCGAGCCAAGGTTCGCAGCCGACGCGTTATCCATGCCATGAGCGTACGTGTACGCAGCAAGCAGAGAGAGGCCGGAGCTGGCACTTCGAGCAACACTCAGTTGAAGTGAATTGTAGTTGGACCTACCTGAAGAGCGGAACCACTGGATCGGAGCATCGATGATCGGAATAGGACGGCGTGAAGCGACGTCCGCGGTGGAATCAGCGGACGGTGTCGCTTCGTTGCCATTGAAGAATGTATAGAGCTTGAGGCCGTGTGAGCCTGCATAGGCAGCGGTAAAGAGCAGGCTCGCAGGAAGCTGATACTCCGCGGACATCTGATACTGCTGTACGTAAGGCGTAACCAGGTGTGGATCGAGCGAGTAGAGCAGAGGGGTATTCGGATCAGTGAGCGCATTCGAAGGAAAGCCGTTCGAGAGTACGCTGAGACCCGGAATGGAGCAGTCGGTCTGTGAGGGATTGGCGGTTCCGAGCGAACAGTTCGGCGAGTAGGAATTGGTCTTATAGTAAGGCGGATTGTAACCGGGGCTCGGATTCGAGTAAGGACCGCTCTCACTGCCTCCGTAGAAGAATCCATAACCGGCGCGCAGGACGGACTTCGACGTAATACTGTAGGCCAGACCGGCACGAGGTGCGAAGTTATTAAGGTCCGGATGAATCAGGCCATCGCTGCCGCTCGCACTTACGGGAATGATCGCAGCCAGTTGCGGATTCAGCGTCGTAGGCTGACCCTTGGGCACGATCAAGGTTTGAGTAGCAAGATCGTAAGTCGCCTCATGGTTGTTGCGCTCCCGTACTGTCTGGTAAAGCTCATACCGCAAGCCGTAGTTCAGGGTCAGTTTTGAATTAACCTTCCAGTCGTCTTGAACATAAAAGTTCCAGCTTGGGCGGAAGTAATCGATGTTGATGGCGTTGCTGATACTGCCGCTGTCAGGAATGCCAAGAAGGAAGGACGCAAAACCAGAACCTCCCGTACCGCTCGTTAGCGAACCGGCATTGTCGGTGAACTGGGTGCCGAAGTCGAGCGTCCCACGGGGTTCTGCCGGCTGGTAAATGGAGAATTCATTGCGATCGATCTCAGCTCCGAACTTCAGGCTGTGATTGCCGAGAACCCAGGTGATATTGTCCGAGAAAACGTAGGCGTTTTGCAGTTCGTTCGTTGGCAGAAAGAGCGAACTTCCGATCGTTGAGACGTCGCTGAAAGAAAGCTGCGGAAGGCCGCCATTCGAGGGTGCGGAAGGGATGCCTGGAAACCCGATCTGTTGCGCAATATCGGAGTTATAACCAGGCTGGAGACGACTGGAGACGATCCGGTTATAGCCAAACCTAAACTCGTTGACGAGATGAGGAGTAAAGATGTGCGTCTCCCCGATCGCGAGACTGTGATACCGCGTGTTCGAGATACCTGAGAAAAAGTCGCCTCCGTCTGCGACAGGACCGAAGACCGCAGGGATATTCGAAGGAACAGTCTCAAAGCTGTACCGCGCGAAGGCATTGTCGTTGCTGTTGATCTGCTGGTCGAGACGGAGATCGAAGTTGTTGCGATTGATCACGCGCTTTGGGCTGGAGACAAAATTGTAAGCGGCATTGTTCGCATTGGAAGCCGGATAAAGAGCGGCCAGACGGGCGGCAAGCGGATCGATCCTGTTGGTGGGAATGACATTGGAAGGCAGCCCGTTCGCGTAGCCGAAGGGAACCCCGCAGTAGCCCGATCCATTCAAACCGGACATCTGGGCCAGGCGGCTGTTAAAAATCTCCCCGTTGTAAGTGGGCTGGCCATTGCAATCACGAACGGCTGCGCCAGAGTTCGGATCAACAATCGGAGTCGTGTAATCGATGTTCGAGGAAAAGTCGCCACGACGCTGGGCAGCCGTAGGAACGATAGCCGGAATTGGTTCTGAATCGACCGACCGAAAACCCTCGTAGTCGGTAAAAAAGAAGGTGCGGTTCTTGCCGTTATAAAGCTTTGGAATGACGACAGGACCTCCAATCCTGCCGCCAAACTGATTCTGCTTGTAAGGCTGACGAGTCAGGTCGTAATAGTTCCTTGCGTCAAGCGCGTCATTGCGAAAAAACTCATAGAAGGCACCGTGAATTTGATTGGCTCCGGACCGAGTCACCGCATTGATGATCGCGCCGTTGCCGCGCCCGAACTCCGCCGTGTAGGAACTTGTCTGAACCTTGAACTCCTGAAGCGATTCCACAGGAGGTTCGATCACGTAGCTGGATCCATTCAAAAGGTCAGGCAGATTGGAGTTGTTATCGATGCCATCCAACAGGAAGTTGTTCTGCAGACTGCGAGCGCCGTTTGCGCTGAAACCGAAGCTGCTCTGGTCGCGGGAGCCCGGTGCAGCTGGAGCTGTACCCGGCGAAAGCAATGCCAGCTGAGCGAAGTTACGGCCATTAAGTGGCAGATTGGTGATTTGACGACTGTCGATGACTTGTCCAAGATCGGAGGTTTCAGTCTGGAGCTGCGCAGTCGAATCCGTAACGGTGACCGCCTGGCTTACCTCGCCCACGGTAAGGGTAACGTCGAAGACGACTCGCTGTTGAACCTGGAGCGTAATGGCGGTGGAGACAACACTGCTGAAGCCGGATTTGCTGGCATTGATTGTGTAATGCCCGACTCGCAGCGGGCCCGCTACATATTCGCCGCTGGAATTCGAGGTCACCTTTACCGTTGTGCCGTGATCGACATCTGTCGCGACGATCGTCACGTCAGAAATCACCGCCCCGGAACCATCCCGCACAGTGCCGGCGATCGTTCCGGCATCTTTCTGTGCGTAGCATCGTTGCACCCCGGCGAGAAGAAGTGCTGCGGCAATCGCGAAGATCTGAAGGAAGGGAAATTTTGCGTTACTCCAGACCGAAATGGAACATTTGGCAACCATCGGTTTAGTACGGAAATCGAATGAACGACTAAAAAATTGGAAGGCCAAAGTTTTGCTCCTGAAGATAGGGTGATTGGGGTAAAGAGCGTTTTATGTTTTTTTATTACTATTTATTTCTAGAACGTATGTTTATAATCGTTTAATCTCTAAGTCAAGGAGATTTGCGATGACTCTATGATTTACTTCATAAAGATCGCCAAGGAGTAGATAGTTTTCGCAAAAAGAACGCACAGCAGCCTTAGTGGACGAACAAACTTGGGCGGCTGAGTTGAAAGACAAGGGCATCCGCGTGAACACGCTGAGTCCCGGTGCGGTCGACACCCCGATCTTTGACGGCCAGTTCGTACCAACGAGCAAGCGGGCGGCGCAGGAGCGATGTTTGCTCAGATGACACCTTTCGGCCGGATCGGACGCGCCGAAGAGATTGCCGCTGCAACTCTATTCCTCGCATCTAGTGAGAGCAGTTTCGCAACCGGCATTGACCTTGTTGTCGACGGCAGAGTACACAGCTCTACGAGAGCTTGGCATGGGAGACATCAGCGTCCAGCGCATCGCGGCGGCACTCGCTGATCCAGCACGCTATCGTGCGCTGGAACTAATCTGCAGTCGCGAAACAGTCACCGCACAGGCATCTTTGCGAGATGCTTGGTCTAAGCGCCGCAACGGTTTCACACCACCTCCTCCAGCTTCGTCTTGCGTCGTTGGTTGAGTCGATCAAGGATGGACGCTGGAGGCTGCACAAGGTGAGTAGAGAAACCCTAGACGCCTACGTCGAAGAGCTTGCCAGGCTCGTAAGTCTAGGGATCTCGACTGCATATGAATCATCATTGCTCCTAAACTAACGAAAATAAAAGAGCGGTTTGGGCAATGCCATGATCGCGTTCGCACCTCTTTGCAAATTGCTCGCCTACTGCCGGAGTCTGCTATGCGAGAGAAAGTCCCGGCGAACGCAAGAGAGTTTCTCTTACGTAGCTTTTGATTTCCCTTTATCGATAAGGGAAGACTGCATCTGGCGTGGGGTCGCCAGATGTGGGGGCGGCCGGTAGAGTTACAGCTTCAGCGTCACCATGGCGTTATCGATCACCTTGGCCAATTTGGTATCCTCGGTGCCGTAGGCGTCGTGCCAGCGCCACCACTTGTAGCGTGGCGTCTGCGGATAGCCCTCCGGCGAGTCCTCCCCCTCTTCCTGCCGTCCGAGTGGCGTGACATCCAGACAGCTCCATCGGCTGCCCATGGCTTCATCGCCGCGGTTGTTGATGAAATACGTGCGGTAGATCTTGTCGTTCTCGTCGCGGAAAAGACGTTGTGCCCGTGCCACTCGTCGACACCGAAGTCCTTATCGAAGCCGTCGGTGATGGTATACCAAGGGATCTTGTCCCAGCCCATCCGCTGTTTCAGACGGGCAATATTTTCCTGCGATCCGCGCGAGGCGTAGGCCAGCGTGGTATCCCGCGCGTGTAGATGCGTTAGGTGCTAGACCTGATCTGCGCCAAGCGAGCAACCGACGCATGTGTGGTCGGGCCAGCCGTAGACGTTCGAATCGTAGAAGGCGCGATAGAGCACGAGCTGCCGCCGACCTTCGAAGAGGTCAAGCAGCGTGACCTTCCTTTGCGGACCTTCGAAGGCAACTCTTTCTCAACCGCGAGCCAAGGCATACGCCGCCGTGCCGCCGCTAATGCGTCGCGAGAGCGGGTCTGCTTCTTCTCTTTGACCAGCATCTCCTGCCACGCCGTCTGCCATTCCTCCGCCGACACCACCGGAGGCTTCTTCATGTTTGCGATCTGCTCATTGTTCGTCATGCTTCCTCCCTGTTCGCGCTCGCGCGCTTTCCTGTTCCAGAACTTCGCGACGGCGAGCGCGTAAGCTGTTCGATCTTCTGCTCGATTGTTGGTTGCATAGTCATGGCGTGCCTCCTGTGTGTGTTTCTACGTGTGTAGGGCTGTGCCTACATTCCCAGCATCCATCGCGGCTTAGCTTTGGTCGCGTCGTCTTGAATTTCTTTGAGAGTGAACTTCGGCATCATGTCCTCAGCCGTTGGCATGGACTTCAAAAATGCTTTTGCTTGGTCCGACTCCAACGAGCCGGACACCAACTGGACACCGTATTCGCAGGCGGTGAGAAAAATGCGCGTCTTAGCATCCTTGGCTAGAGCTTCGATACGGGTGTACGCAACTTTCCTTAGTTCTGTGCGCCTCGTCGCGCTGGCGTTCTCTCCGCGTCCATACCAATGGACAGTTAGATCTGGTGCAAACTCTGGCGGGATCCCGAGCTTCGCGCATTGACCGGCTATTGCGCTGCTTGCCTCAGTTACTGCCTGAGCGGCTAGGGCCTGAGCCTCTTCCAGACGCTGTCATTATCGAACGAGTAAACCGTGGCAATTTGTTGCTCGAAGTCGGCCTTAAGTTCTGCTGCTCGTGCGGCGGCCTTTGCCAGTCGCTCTCTATCGCGGCTCAATCGGTCGAGGTCTTTGCGTTCCCGTCGGATCATCATTTTGAGTTCTCCTTTTCCTGGACGACTATTGCTGGTTCGGATGAAACGTTTCGTGGTCGTTACATGCTTGTTTCCAGTCATAGCTCAACCGTCGCCCAACGGATGCTCAACGTCGGTTGAACGGATGTTGGATTGCGATACGGTCTCTGAAAATCCGTGCGCACGGCAGGCCACAACGTGGCTGATCGTGCAAGCGCTTCAAGGTTGCCTGAACGGAAGCGCTTGCACGCAGTACGGTGCCCACGAGAGGATACCAACTGAATCCAACACGCGCTCCACAGTGAACGGCTGGCAGCGATCTATGCAGACTGCAAGCCCCGCTCCACGAGTGCGTGCCATAGCTTCCGGTTGCCGGGTTTGTTTTGTTATTTATCGTCATTCCCTCAGTAGTTGTCCTCAAGCACACGCGTGAGTTTGTCCTCTGTGATGATGAAGTCGAAGCTTGCTCGCCAGCTGCGATCGTTATCGCCGAGGCAGAAACTTGAATTTTGGAGATTTCGGATCGCGATCGCGAATCGTTCCGATGTCAGCAGGCCATCTTTGATGCGTTCGGTGAGTTTTGCGAGGCGCTTCGGCGTCAGCTTCCGGACTTGCGGAAACTCAACTTCATGCTCATTCCAGAATTTTGCGTAGTCTACCGGCGTCCAGCGTCTTTGTTTTTGATCTTCGTTTTAAAGAAATCAACACACTCGGGTCAGCGTCAGCTGACAACGGTGGCTCGCTTTTTCTTTTAAGAGCCACCGTAAGCTGCTCGACGCCAGTCGAGAACGGCGGTACGCCGTTAAGGAGCCTCTGCACAGGGCGTGGATTTTGAGCAATGAGGTGTAGAGGGGTAGAGGCTCCTTAGGTGAAGATTCTTAAAAAAGTCCGCCATGACGTCCAGGTCTACGTCTGAACTAAGCTCGCCCTGTTTCTTGGCTTTAGCAAGGACGCCCATGAGGGCCTGATTACCGTAGCAGAGGCTAGATCAGCTTGCCGGAAAGCGTTGGATACTCTTTTCAGCGCCAAAAACATCCTCCTCTTTGCGACTTGATCCAGAAACTCAGCGATGGGCTACGAATCATCCCATCCGGCATCTCCGGTGACAATAGATCTGCATTTCGAATGATCTCGCGTGCCCTGGCTGGCTCAGTTGTTCTCATTATTTGGACTCGCCCATTATGCAGATCGCTCGATGCATAATCCGGAAAAGAAGGACAAAACCACCTCCGCAATGGCGGAGGAACCCCATCCTAGGCTTTCCGTTTCGATATTCATGGCGAGAGGCGCTGCAATAGCGCTCGATTCTCCGTCACGGCGCCATAAGCCTCAGCCAGAAGGATAGCGGACTCCCGCATGGATATCCCTGCTGTTCCCCCTTATTGAGAAGGACTCTTGTGGTGAAACAGGCACATGTTCAGGCGGTGACTTCAGCGTAGGGGGCGTAGTCAATGTAGCCCCTCGCGTCGAAGGTGTAGAAGGTGTTTCGGTTGTAGGGGGTGAGGGGGAAGCTCTCCTGGATGCGTAGCGGGAGGTCGGGGTTGGAGACGAAGTGGCGACCGAAGGCTACAGCTTCGGCGTTGCCGGCTTCGACGATGGCCTCAGCAGTGTCGGGCTCGAAGCCTCCGGCGGCGATAATGTTGCCTTTGAAGATCCTGCGCAGTTGTTCGGCAGCGATGGCTCCCTGGCCTTCGGCGACGACGACGTTGCCTTTGACGCGTGGCTCGACAATGTGGAGGTAAGCGAGGTTGAAGCGGTTGAGCTGCTCAGCGGCGTAGGAGAAGAGCGCGTCGGGATTGCTGTCGTTCATATCGTTCCACTTGCCGGCGGGACCGATGCGGACGGCGACGCGGCCGTCTCCCCAGACGGAGACGAGAGCGGCGACGACTTCGAGCAGGAGACGCGCGCGGTTTACGATGGGGCCGCCGTACTGGTCGGTGCGGTGGTTGCTGTTGTCCTG
>Ga0193742_1001980_pt1 | contig 11918 bp, 9 predicted proteins | sample L2c1metaG_FD_165511 | JGI IMG/M metagenome (GOLD analysis project Ga0193742, IMG submission 165511) | Soil microbial communities from a riparian zone of the East river system, Colorado, United States - L2c1 | ecosystem: Environmental > Terrestrial > Soil > Riparian zone | place: USA: East River... | reverse complement strand
CTCGTACCACTTCGGCGACGCGAACATCCTGATGATCGCGTCGCCGAAGTGGTACGAGAGCCTGCTGAAGCTCGCGAAGATGCACATCAACGAGATGGCGATGGTGCCGGCTTCGCGGAACTACTTCCACGAGTTCTGCCACAGCGAGGTCGCGACCCTGTCGGACCCCGAGCGCGGTCACAGCGTGCTGTGGATCATCGATCCCGAGGACGATGACTACACGAAGGCGAAGGGGCAGAACCTGGTCGAGCTGCTGACCGCGCGGCGGCAGCAGAACGACAAGATCCGGGTGACCGTCCTTCCGTTGCGGGGCGGGGACTTCCTGCGCCGCTACTTCGGCGCGCTGGACATCATCCAGCGGGCGACGCTGGAGCTCGGCCGGTACCGAGAGGTCGAGTCGCGCGATCTGATCTCGTCGGCCGCGGGCAATTCCTGGTACCACAGTTCGACAATCGATGCCGAATTCGAACCCGTCGCCAGTTAGCGCGGGCGCGGTAGCGGGCAGCCACCGGACGGCCGGCTCCTTCTGGCTGATCGCCGCGGGCTTCCTGGGCATGATGGCCGGGGCCGGGGCCCCGTCCCCGGTCTATCGTGTCTACCAGCAGGTCTGGGGCTACTCGCCGTCGATCGTCGCGACCGTCTTCGTGGTGTACGTGGTCGCGCTCCTGGTGGCGTTGCTGGTTCTCGGCAACCTGTCCGACCGGGCGGGGCGGCGGCGGGTGCTGGTGGTCTCGCTCGGCGTGCTGTCGTGCGCCATGCTGCTGTTCGCGTTCGCGCGTGGACTGCCCGACCTGCTGGCGGCGCGGGCCCTGCAGGGGCTGGCGACCGGCGCGGCCACGGGCGCGTTCGGCGCGTCGGTCATCGATCTGCAACCGGCGGATCGGACGCAGCGCGGCTCGTTCGTGACCGCGGTAGCGCCGACGCTGGGGCCGGGCAGCGGCGCCCTGCTGTCCGCCGTTCTGATCGAGACCCTGCCGTGGCCGCGGCGAACCGTATTTCTAGCACGGTCTTCGCGCGGTTCGCGCCGACGCTGATCGCGGCGTGGAGCGTCGGCGGGCTGTTCCTCGCCCTGGCGCCCAGTTTCATGCCGGAGGTGTTCGGGGTGCGCAACGTGGTCGCGAGCACCTTGACGATCTTCGTGCTCCTCGGCGCCGGCGCGGTGACCGCGGCCATCCTTCAGCGAAAGTCGGCCACCCGCCGCGGGACCCTGATCGCCTGTGGTGGTCTGGCGCTCGGCTCGATGATGCTCGCCGCCGGCGTGCTGGCGCACAGCATGACCGTCTTCCTGGCTGGCTGCCTGTTGTCGGGTGTTGCGTTCGGCGCCGGGCTCTTTCTGGCCACCGCGGTGGTGAGCAGGTCCATTCCCGCCGACCAGCGAAGCGGGGCGCTGTCGGTGATCTTCGTCGTCAACTACGTCGCCTTCGCCCTGCCTCCCCTGCTGGCGGGCGTCTGCGCCACGCGGTTCGGTTTCACTCCAACGTTGCTCGTCTACCTGGGAGCCACGACCGCGCTCGCGGTCGTCGCGGCCGTGGCGCTGGCAACCGGTGCGGAAGGGGGGCGGCGGGTGTGCACGAGCTGAGCGACCGGCAGATCTCCTTGCTTGTCGGCAACGATCCCCTGCGCCGCTGGGTGGCCCAGGACCGGTCACCGGCCACCCGCGCCTGGTGCTCCGGAGACGGCACCGCCGCCGCCATCGCCCGGCCCGGGCTCGCGCAACGTGATCGGGTCCTGGTGCTCGGTCAGGAGGCCGCGGCCGCGAACCTGCTCGGTGACCTGCTTCCGCTGCTGGGGCCGACGTACCGCCCATTCGGCGACCGGCACCTGGTCGACCACATCCTCGGGCACGTGCCCGGGCTCGAACGCCGTGGCGACTTCTACTGGATGTGGTGCTCGGCAGGTCATGGCGTGCCCTCGGAGGTCCACTCCGGACACCCGGCGCCGCTGCCGTGGCAGGGCGACTCGCGCCCGTGCGCGGTCGGGTGGGCGGAACCGGGGGACGCCGAGGCTATCGCCGCGTTGCTGGCTCGGAACTTTCCCGACTCCTATGCCCAGCCGGGGCGGACGGGTGTCCAGCGCTGGGCCAAGATCGCGCTCGGGAACCGGATCCTGGCAACGGGAGCGTGGGCCTGGTCGGCGGCCACCGTGGGCCTGATCTCCGGTGTCACCGTCGAAGCCGGCCTTCGCGGCAAGGGACTCGGCCGGGCGATCACGTCCTTTCTCGTGCGCGAGGCGTTGTGCACGTTCGGAACGGCCGGCCTGCTCGCCGACGAGGACAACATCCCCGCGGTCGACCTCTACCGGAGCATCGGCATGCGATCGATCCCTCTCCTGGCGGCGAGGGTCCGGGGCAACCAGGTGAATGCGTTACCACATGCAGCTGAGGAGAAAGCATCATGAGGCTGTTCCGGCGACATCCCGCCACTCTCTTCCTTCTCTCGTCGGCCGTCGTGCTGTCGCTCGCCGCTGGGTGCGCGACGACGGACGCGACTGACAGCGCTCAGGCGCGCCCGCCGACCACTCCTCTGCCCTCGGCGAATCCGGCGCTGTCAGGCACGATCACGATCGGCGCGGTACTGCCGCTCACCGGCGCGAACGCGACCGTGGGCACGGATCAACAGCGCGGCATCGAGCTGGCGGTCGCGAAGATCAACGCCGGTAACGGGGTACTGGGCAAGAAACTGGCCGTCGCCGTGGAGGACTCGCAGGGGCAGACCACCGCCACCATCGACGCGGCACGCAAGCTCGTCGCCGTCTCCACGGTGCCCGTGGTGATCGGTGAGTACGCGTCCGGCAACACCATCCCGATGCAGCAGTTCCTGCAGCAGAGCTCGGTCGTCGGGATCAACGTGGGCAGCTCGTCCATCGAACTGCGTGGGACCGGCGCCATGCAATTCTCGACCATCGGCCTCGACGACAAGGCCGGCGAATTCTCCGCGAATGCCTTGTACGACAAGGGATTCCGGAAGGTGGCGATGCTGGCGCCCAACAACGCCTACGGAAGCGGCATCGCACGCAGCGTGGCGGACGCCTTCACCGGCAAGGGCGGCCAGGTGGTCGCCAGCGAGCTGTACACCGAGGGGCAGCCCAACTACCGACAGGAGCTCGCGCGGCTGGCCAACGCGGACCCTGACGTGTACGTGGTGACGACCTACGGCAGGGACGGCGCCGCGATCAACGCCGAGATGTACGAGCTGGCCATGACCAGCAAGCCCGTGTTCGACATCTACATGTCCCAGGACGTCCCCGACTCCGACGCGAAAGCCGTCGAAGGCCGCACCGGGATGGATGTGAAGTCCTCGGTCGGTGGCAGCGAGTACGAGACCTACTACCGGCAGACCTACGGCGAGGGCTTCATGACGTCCTTCAGCGGGTTCGCCTACGACGCCGTCTTTCTCGCCGCGCTCGCGATCGAGAAGGCCGGGGCGCCCGACGCGGGCAAGGTCGCCGCGGCGGTCCCCGATGTCGCGGTGTCCTACCAGGGCGTGACGGGGCCGCTGGCGGTCGGCCCCGACGGCCAGCGGCTCGCGCAGCCGTACACGCTCGGCACGGTGCGGGACGGGAGGATCGAGTTCCCGTGATCACCCAACAGCCGCCCGAGCTGATCGCGGACGCGCTGGTCCGGGGCAGCACGATCGCCCTGCTGGCCGCGGGCCTGACCCTGGTCTACGGCACAATGCGGTTCGCCAACGTGGCGCACGTCGAGTTCGCGACCGTCGGTGCATACGCCACCATCTCGCTGTCGGGCGTCTTCATCGTCCCGGTGGCCGGGATCATCGGCGTGGTCGTCGCCGTGGCCCTCGGGGCCGCGATGTACGAGCTGTTGTTCCGGCGGCTACTGGTGATGGGCGAGATGCCCGCGATGATCGGCTCCCTCGCGGTGTCCGTCGTCGTCCAGGCGGTCATCCAGCTGGCATACGGATCCAGGCCACGCGACGTTCCCCACGAGCTGGAGCAGGTGAGCACGGTCCTCGGCGCCGACCTGACTCCCAGCCAGGTACAGCTGGTCGCGGTGAGCGTGAGCGCGCTCGTGCTCACCGGCGCGCTGCTGCGCTGGACCCCGCTGGGCAGGAAGGTGCGCGCCGTGGCCGCCAACGCTGAGCTGGCGCGCGTGTCCGGAGTCGGGGAACGGCGGGTGGTCGCCACGGTGTGGGCGATCGCCGGCGGCCTCGCGGCGATCAGCGGGATCGAGCTCGCGCTGGAGTCGTCGGCCACGCCGGCGCTCGGCTTCAACCTGCTGCTGCCGGTGTTCTCCGCCGCGATCGTGGGCGGTCTCGGGAGCGTGCTGGGCGCGGTGATTGCGTCCTACGGGGTCGCCTTGCTGGAGGCGATCGTGCTCGCGCTCGACTTCGGAGGCAGCGCGATCCCGGTGAGCTACCGGCCGGCGATCGGTTTCGTGTTCCTGCTCCTGGCCCTGATCTTCCGGCCGAGGGGCCTGCTGGGAGCGAAGGTGCGCATTGTTTGATTACGTCGCCTGGATTGCGATCCTCGTCTGCTGCTACGCCATGATCGCGATCAGCCTGAACATCCAGTCCGGCGGCGCGGGAATGATCAATCTCGGCCAGGTTGCCTTCGTCGGGATCGGCGGCTACTCGGTCGCGATCTTCAGCCGGGCCGGAATGGGCGTCTGGGCCGGCCTGCTCGCGGGTGTCGTCATCGCGGCGGGTGCCGGCTACCTGCTCGGCCGCCTCGGCCGGACCCTCGGCGGCGTCTACTGGGCCATTGCCACGCTGGCCGTCGCCGAACTGCTGCGTCTGATCATCTCGAACACCGACACCGTCACCGGCGGCATGCAGGGGCTCGGCGATGTCGCACCGCTGTGGGGCGAGCTGCACGGCACTGCCAACACCCTGGCGAGATTGGCCATGGCACTGGCATTCCTGGCCGCCGTGGTGCTGGCGGCCGTCCATCTCGACCGGTCCCAGCTCGGCCGCTCGCTGCGGATCATCCGCGAGAACGAACCGCTCGCCGCGGCGCTCGGCATCGACGTCGTGTCCGCCAAGAGCCGGGTGCTCGCATTGTCCGGTGCGGCCGCCGCGCTCGCGGGCGGGTTCCACGCAAGCGACATCTCGTTCGTCGGCCCCGACCAACTGCTGCCGTTCCAGACGTTCCTGGCCCTGACCATGGTCGTGATCGGCGGACTGGGCCGGATCGCAGGGGCCGTCGTGGGCGCGGTCATCGTGGAGGCGATCTACGACGGAACCCGGTATTTCCGTGATTTCCTCGACCTGGCGAGCGATCAGATCGCCGCCCTGCGGATCCTTCTCGTCGGCGCGATCCTGCTGGGCTTCCTGCTGCTGCGCCCGAAAGGCATCATCGCCGACCACCCCAGGAGGGTGCGTGTCTGAGGTCATCCTAGAAACGTCCGGCATCACCTGCTCGTTCGGTGAGCTGAAGGCCGTCGACGGGGTGAGCGTTCGCGTCGAGACCGGCTCGGCCGTCGCGGTCGTCGGGCCCAACGGTTCTGGAAAGAGCACGCTGCTCAACGCGATCTCCGGTTTCGTCACCCCCGACGCCGGAACGGTCACCGTGGCCGGGAAGCGCGTCGACGGCGCCGCACCGTGGCGGATCGCGCGGCAGGGAGTTCGCCGCACGTTCCAGCACGCGAATCTGCCGGCCCGCATGACCGTGCTGGAGCTGCTGGTCGCGAGCGCGGCGCCACCGTGCGAGCCACGCGAGGCGGTGGAGTCGGCGCGGAGGATCCTCGGCTGGCTGAAGCTTCCCCAGACGGAGGAGGACTGCGCCGGCGAGCTGTCCGGCGGCCAGCAGAAGCTCGTCGCACTCGGTGCGGCCCTGATGGGCAGCCCCAGGCTGCTGCTGCTCGACGAACCGATGGCCGGGGTCAATCCCGCGTTACGCGCGAAACTCGCGGCGCGACTGCGCGAGTTGCAGGCGGAGGGTATGACGATCCTTGTCGTCGAGCACGACATGAAGTTCGTGGCGCGCGCCTGCGACTCGGTCTACGTGCTCGACCGGGGCGTTGTGGTGGCCCACTCCACCCCGAGCGACCTTGCCGCCAACGAGGCAGTGCGCCGGGCCTATCTCGGCGCCGCGGTGGCGGACCTCGAGCCGAGAGGCGCGTGACGACATGACGGCGATAACCCTGTCACACATCACCGCGGGCTATGGCAAAGCCACTGTTCTGCACGATGTCTCGCTCAGCGTGCCGTCGGGCTCGATCACCACGATCATCGGCCCGAACGGGTCGGGCAAGAGCACGCTGCTGAAGGTCGTGGCGGGGACGGCACGATGCTCGGCGGGCTCGGTGCGGGTGGGCGGAGCCGATCTCACCACGGCCTCGGAACGCTCACGAATCGCCGAGCACGGGATCGCCTATGTGCCGCAGCTGTCGAATGTCTTCGGGCCACTGACCATCCTGGAGAACCTCGAAATCGGCGGGGCCACCCTGTCCCGCCGGATCCGCCGACAGCGGATCGCCGAGATACTCGAAATCTACCCGGACCTCGCACACCGAGCACGCGCCCGCGCGGACTCGCTGTCTGGCGGACAGCGCCAGATGCTGGCGATGGCACGAGCCCTGATGCCTTCCCCCAGGGTGCTCCTGCTGGACGAGCCATCCGCCGGGCTATCACCCAAGCTGCTCGATGATCTGTTCCGGAACGTCCGGGAACTGCGCGATCGGAGGCAGGTCACGGTCGTGCTGGTAGAACAGAATGCCCACGCGGCACTGCCCATCTCGGACCACGGGATCGTTCTGGTCTCCGGCGAAGTCGCACGCGACGCTACGGCGCACGAAATAGCTCACGACCCGGCGATCGCTGAGCTGTATCTCGGCACCGGCGAGAACCTCGCTGACGGGGCCAACGCGTAGGACCGAGACGCCGACCCTCTCGGGAGGGGAGCGTCAGCGTGCTCGTCAGCAGTAGCCCGTGAGTGGTATTGGTCGCTATAGCGACCAATACCACTCACGGGGTGTCGGGTTTGCCGGTGACCGCGCCGTGTTCCACCGCTGTGCCGACCACGCTCTCCCGGCGCGGGAAGTTCGGCCACCAGTGGTTGAACACCAGGTTCAGCAGGAACACCACGATCACCGTGGAGGTGATGCTGGAGCCGAAGATGATCTGGAACTGGGCCGGGAAGTGCTGGTAGAAGGCCGGCTGGACGGTCGGGATCATGCCCACCGCGAGGGACACCGCGACGATGAGCAGATTGTGGTTGCCCGGCCCGCTGAAGGACACCTTGTGCAGGGTCTGGATGCCCACGGCGGTGACCATCGCGAACAGGACCGTGGCCGCGCCGCCGATCACCGGGCCGGGCAGCGCGGCCACCACCGCGCCCACCTTGGGGATCAACCCGAGGATCACCAGGAACACCCCGCACACGGTGATCACCCAGCGGCTGCGCACGTTGGTCATGCTGACCAGCCCGACGTTCTGTGCGTAGGCGGTGTCCGGGAAGGAGTTCATGAACCCGGCCAGGAACGCGGAAAACCCGTCGGTGGCCAGCCCCCGGGCCAGGTCGTTGCGGGTCAGCTTGCGGTCGGTGAGCTCACTGACGGCGAGCATGTCCGCGGTCGACTCGGTGTAGGTCACCAAGATCACGATGCACATCGAGATGATCGCGGCGGCGGCGAACTTGGGCGGCCCGAAGTGGAACGGCGCGGAGATGCCCAGCCAACCCGCCTGGGCTACCCCGGCGAAGTCCACCAGCCCCATCGGCCAGGCGATCAGGGTGCCCAGCACGATGGAGATCAGCACGGCGGTCTGCCCGAGGAAGCCCCGGAAGAACCGGGAGATGAGCAGGATCATCAGGATCACCACGCCGGCCAGCACGATGTGCGAGATCTGCCCGGCCTCCGGGTTGATCGTGGTGACCACCTGGCCGTTGTCCAGCTGGACCTGCCCGTTGGCGTCGGTGACCGGGATCTTCGCGGTGAACGACCCGGTCTTGTCCCCGGCGATCAGCCCGATGTCCGCGCCGATCAGGGACAGCCCGATCATCACGATCACCGTGCCGGTGACCAGCGGCGGGAAGAACCGCAGCATCGCGGCGAAGGGCTTGGCGATGAGCAGCCCGAAGATCCCGGCGACGATCAGCGCGCCGTACACATAGGGCAAGCCGTCCCGCCCGCCGTACTGGTTGGCGATCACGATCATGGGGTTGAGCACGGTGAACGTCGCGCCGGCCACCACCGGCAGGCGCACCCCCATGATCTTGGAGATGCCCACCGACTGGATGATCGAGGCGATCCCGCAGACCAGCAGGTCGGCGCTGACCAGCACCGCGATATCGGACCCGTCCAGGCCCACCGCCGGGCCCACGATGAGCGGGACGGCGACCGCGCCGGCATACATGATGAACAGGTGCTGCAGCCCGAGCACGATCAGCCGGGGAGTGGGCAGCACCTGGTCGACCGGGTGCACGGCGACCGCGCCTGGCCGCTGGCGCGCGGATGAGCTCATCGGGTCCTCCGGTTTCTTCCGCTACGGGTTTTCGGCTCTCAACGGGTCGTCGTCAGTCGGGGGCCCGCTCGTGCTCGGGCCGCCCGGCGCAGAGCCGCCAGACCCGGTCGTTGGACATCGGCAGCTCGTAGGGTCGCACCCCGATCGCGTCCCGCACCGCATTGGCCAGCGCGGGCGCCACCGGGTTGTACGGCGCCTCGCTCATCGACTTCGCCCCGAACGGGCCGAGCGGATCGGCGGTGTCGGCGAAGTGCACCTCGGTGCGCGGCACGTCGGCGAACTGCGGCACGTGGTACTGGCGCAGCACATCGGTGAGCACCCGCCCGTCCCGCACGATCAGCTCCTCGAACCGCGCCCCACCCAGCGCCTGGGCCACCCCGCCCTCGATCTGGCCGCGCAGCTGCTCGGGGTTGAGCACGGTGCCCGCGTCGGCGGCGTGCACCGAGCGCAGCACCCGCACCTCGCCGGTACCGGGGTGCACCGCCACCTGGAACCCGTGCACGTTGAACGCCAGCGAGCGCGGCGTCCCGTCGTGCCGACCGTGCCCCACCAGCGGCCCGTCGGCACCGTCCAGACCGGCCAGGGGGACGAACGCGTGGGCGGCCTGCACGCCCTCAGGCCCGAGCCTCCCGGTCGGTGGCTCGAACCCGCCGGCTATCCCGGCCGCGCGCAGGATCGACTCGCGCAGCGCGGTGGCCGCCGCATGCACCGCTCGGCCGGCCACCGCGCTGCCCGCCGAGCCGAACGCCCCGGTGTCGTGGCCGACCAGGTCGGTGTCGGACTGGCGCACCTGGACCCGGTCCGGCTCGGCGCCCAGCACGGCGGCGGCGATCTGGGTGTGCACGGTGGTGGTGCCGTTGCCGAACTCGGCGGTGCCCACCCGCACGGTGTAGCCGCCGTCGGGCTCCAGGGTCACCGACGCGTCGGCCAGGTGGCCACGTGGTGGGACGGTGGCGATCATGGAGGCGGCGACGCCGGTGCCCAGCCGCCACTCCGGCCCCGGTGCCGTATCGGCGGTCGCCCGGTCCCGCAGCGCGCCGTCCACCAGGTCGAGGCACTGGTCCAGCCCGTAGCTGCCGAGCAGCAGGTCGGACGGGTCGTCCGGGTCCTCGAGGGCGTCCGAGAGCACCGGGTCGCCGGGCCGCACCACATTGCGCCGGCGCAGTTCGACCGGATCCATGCCGAGCACGCAAGCCAGCTCGTCCAGGGCGCTCTCGATGCCGAACTGCACCTGGCCAAGGCCGTAACCCCGGAACGCCCCGGACGGCAGGTTGTGGGTGTACACCGAGCGCGCGTCCACCCGCTTGTTCGCGCACCGGTACAGCGCCATCGACTCGTGGCAGCCGTGGAACATCACCCCGGGGCTGTGGTTTCCGTAGGCGCCGGCGTCGGCGAGCACGTCGATGGCCAGCGCGGTGAGCACCCCGCCGGCATCCGCACCGACCCGGACCCGAACCCGCATCGGGTGTCGGCACGGGGTCGCGGTGAGCGCCTCGGTGCGGGTCAGCTCGTGCTGTACCGGCCGCCTGGTGCGCAGTACCGCCACCGCCACCAGGTCCTCGACCAGCATCTCCTGCTTGCCGCCGAACCCGCCGCCGATCCGCGCGGTGAGCACCCGCACCCGCTCCCTGGGCAGCGCCAGCACCCGGGCCAGCTCGTCCCGCACCAGGAACGGCACCTGGGTGCTGGACCGCACCACCAGCCGGCCTTCGGCGTCCAGCCAGCCCAGCGCCGCGTGCGTCTCCAGCGAGGTGTGCGCCACCCGCTGGGTCCGCCAGGTTCCCTCCACCACGGTCGCCGCGGCGCGCAGCCCGGCGGCGAGGTCACCCAGCTCCGCGTGCCGCTCGGCGATCAGGTTGCCGCCCGGGTCGGCGATCCGCGCCTCGGCCGCCGTGGCGATCTTGTCGCCGTGCACCAGCGGGGCGCCCGGCTCGGTGGCCTGTTCAGGGTCGAAGACCGCGGGCAGCACCTGGTAGTCGACCACGATCGCCCGGCACGCCCGCTCCGCGTCGGCCACCGTCTCGGCCACCACGGCGGCCACCCGCTGGCCGCGGAACCGCACCACCGGGTCGAGCATCAGCATGTCGTCCGGGTCGTCCAGCCGGTTCTGGTGCCGCGCGCTTGAGTAGGGGACCGCCGGGGTGTCGAGGTGGGTGAGCACCGCGTGCACCCCGGGCACCGCCCATGCGCCGGAGGTGTCGATGTCGCGGATCCGGGCGTGCGGGTGCGGGCTGCGCAGCACGACCAGGTGCAGCAGGCCGTCCGGCGGCGGGCCGTCCAGGGTGTACGGCTCGAGCCCGGCGACCACCCGGTGCGCGGCGGGCGCGGGCAGCGAGCCGCCCGGTCCGGCCCCCTTCTTGGTGTTCACCGTGCCGTGCAGCGCATCCTGGATGGACCGGTAACCGGTGCACCGGCACAGGTTCCCCTTGAGCAGCCGGGGCAGCTGGTCGGCGTCAACCCGCCCGTCGCCCTGAGCGTCGGCGGGTGCGTCGGCTCGGGCGTCGACCTGCGCTCCGATCTCGCCGAGCGCGGCGGCGGTGACCACCATGCCGGGCGTGCAGTAGCCGCACTGGAACCCGCCGGCGTCGACGAACCGCTGCTGCACCGGATGCAGGTCGTCCGGGGTGCCCAGGCCGGCCGCCGTGGTCACCTCCCGGCCGTCGGCGCGGACCGCGGGGTACACGCAGGAGTGCACCGGCGCGCCGTCCACCAGCACCGTGCACGCCCCGCAGTCGCCGGCGTCGCAGCCGCGCTTGACGTCGGTGTGCCCGTGCCCGCGCAGCAGCGTGCGCAGGCACTGACCGGGGGCCGGCGCGGTCTCGGTGGCCACCCCGTTCACCTTGATGATCATGTGAGCTCCGCGCGGACCTGCTCGGCGAGCAGCCCGGTGACCGCCCGCCGCCAGTCCGGCGCGCCGTGCGGATCGTCGAACCACCGCTCGATCCCGGCCAGCGCCGCCACCAGCTCGGCTGAGTCCGGCACGGTGCGGAAGACCAGCCGGTGCGGGCGTTCGACCGAGGCGGTCACGGTGAGCACGAACCCGCCGGCCACGTCCCGCCGCCCGATCACCACCGCCCCGGAGCGGCCCTCGGTGGCCAGCGCGGCCCGGCGGAACGCGGTGCGCGCGGCGAGAGCCACGGCGGGCAGCTCGACCGCACGCAGCACCTCGCCCGGCCGCAGCGCGGTGCGCCGATTGCCGAGCACAAACTCCACCACGGGCACCCGCCTCGGCCCGCCCTCCGGTGTCCACAACACCGCCACGCCGTCCAAGGCGGCGACCAGCGAGGTCATCGGCCCGGCCGGGAGGGCGAGGCAGATGTTGCCGCCCACGGTCGCGGTGTGCCAGATCTTGAACGAGCCGGCGAGTGCCGCGCAGCAGTCCCGGAACAACGCCGCCGCCGGCCACTCCGCCGGCGCCGCGAACCCGGCCAGCTCAGCGAGCGTGCAGGTGGCCGCGATCTCCAGCCCCCGGTCGGTCACGGTGAGCGCGGGCCAACC
>Ga0193742_1001979_pt1 | contig 11918 bp, 5 predicted proteins | sample L2c1metaG_FD_165511 | JGI IMG/M metagenome (GOLD analysis project Ga0193742, IMG submission 165511) | Soil microbial communities from a riparian zone of the East river system, Colorado, United States - L2c1 | ecosystem: Environmental > Terrestrial > Soil > Riparian zone | place: USA: East River... | reverse complement strand
CACTAACTACAATCACCAGAGTGCTTACACCGGTGACGCTCGTGTTACTGGCAACACTACTGGCGGCAATGCCACTACCGGCAACGCCAGCAACATCAGTACGACTGATGTAATTATAGAAGTCACTAACTAACGATTTCTAGGCACCATGCAGGGAGTGAGCTTCGACACCCCTCCCTGCACCTTGGCATAATTTAGATTCATCAAAGCAAAGGAGCGGTCATGGCAGAAACGAATATCTGGCGACGGTATATCAAGCGAACATTTCACTACACTGCCATCGCCGTTCTGGTGCTTTTCTCTGTACCAACATTAGTTTACGCCGAAGACGTAACACCACCGGTAACCGATCCCGTAGTGACAGAGACATCAACGCCTCCACCACCTACGGAGCCAGAACCAACCACAACGCCTCTTCCTGTTGAGCCACCGGCCGCTACTCCCCCACCTCCAGCAGCACCCGTTCCACCGGCCCCATCTGGCCCGGGGCCCAACTATCCAACTGGTCCTGATGCAAAGTCATATGTATATAATCCTGCAACCGGACTATATGAGTCTGAGCGATTCACGTGGAATCCGGGTACAAAAGAAACGAAGCCGAAAGCGCCTATCGAGTACACGTATAACCCTTTGACTGGGCAATGGGAAGGTACCGCTTGGAAATATAACCCTGTCACTAATACCTATGTGCCCTATACGGTCTCTATCTCGTTACCCCCTCCTGGGGCCGTGATCATTGATAACCCCACAACGACAGCTGACGATGCAGTAGCAGCACCGGCAGCATCTGCCACAGCCCTGGCCGACCAATCCTCTACTGGTGATAACAACTCCACGGCGAACGGCTCCTCGAACACCACGTCGACCAGCAACAGTAATGGGATATTAGGCCTGTTCACTGATGCTGCTATAACGAATAACCTCTTATCAACTGCGTTAAGCGGTGACGCACTGGTTGCGCTCAACACCCTTGCTGGTGGTGCCCTCAGTGGTAGCGCAAGTGTCGTTGCTAATGTCATTAACCTGTTGCAGTCATCCTGGAACCTGGCCGCAGATAGTTTTACTTCATTCGTTAGCAATCTGTTCGGCAATGTCGTAGGTGATCTGTTCCTCGATCCTGGTGATCTGGGCAGCTCTAGTGTCGCTACTAACACTGATTTAACGGTGAATAGTGCGACCAACAGTTCAATTACGAATAACTTGGTACTCGACGCTGTCAGTGGCGATGCCGCTGTTGCTCAGAATACCAACGCGGGCGATGCGACTACTGGAGATGCGACCGCGGTCGCTAACCTAGTGAATGCAATTAACAGCTCAATTGCCGCCAACCAATCGTTCCTCGGGGTACTCAATATATTCGGCAACCTCGATGGCGACATATTATTGCCACCAGAGCTAATTGATACACTGATGGCTGCAAGTGCCGTCGGCAACCTCGATACCAGTCACATCAATAATACAAATGTACTGGCTGATTTTGAAAATAACCAGACGATTACGAATAATATTGACGCTGGTGCAACATCCGGAAGTGCAACCGTTGCTAATAACACTGCGGCCGGCAATGCGACCACTGGAGATGCCGGCACAAACCTGACTGTACTAAACATGACTGGACGCCAAGTGATTGGCAAAAATGCCCTGCTGGTGTTCGTCAACGTACTTGGTACATGGGTGGGCGTCATTGTCGATGCGCCAACAGGCTCGACGACTGCTGCACTCGGTGGTGATATTACTCAAAATACCGACTTAACCCTAAACCAAACGAGCAATCAGGCAATTACAAATAATATCTCGGCGAATGCCACCAGTGGTGACGCATCGGTCACCCAAAATACGAGTGCAGGTAATGCAACCAGTGGTGAAGCCCACACGGCCGTTAACCTGCTCAATATAAATAATAGCCAGTTCTCGCTGACTGACTGGTTCGGCGTGCTGTTCATTAATGTATTTGGCACCTGGAACGGAAGTTTCGGAATCGACACTGAAGCAGGTACAGTACCGATTCCCCCTATATTTCAGCAACCACAGGTAGCGCAAACGCTAACCATCCCTGTAGCCGAGGTTCGCGCATTCCAATTTGCCCCACAAGATAACGGATCATATTCGTTAGAGGAAACAGATGATGGCGCAGCCGCACTCGCTTCAGCCCAAGTCCTGAGCGATACCTCGCCCGCCCCAGCCGCTAAACAAGCTCAGCACGAAAAAGATAATCAAACTGCAAAGCGCAGCGACTGGCTATTCAGTATCATCGGTGTCGTGATTGCCGCCTCCCTATTAGGCACCGAGCGAGTACTAACAACTCGTGCAAAGAAGAATATATAAGAATTTCGAACAAAACAAAAAGACATCTCGTAAATGGTGGGCGATGAGGGACTCGAACCTCCGACCTCGTCATTATCAGTGACGCGCTCTAACCAGCTGAGCTAATCGCCCACATATACAAGATGTCTTTTTACTATTAAACCTGGTGGAGCGTCGGGGACTCGAACCCCGGACCCCCTGCTTGCAAAGCAGGTGCTCTAGCCAACTGAGCTAACGCCCCATGTTTACCAAGTCAACGGCAATTGTATCTGAAAAACCCTCTCCTGACAAGAGGTCAGTTCTGTGCGGGCAAATTCCCGCTCACTAAAAAACACCCGGAAATCGGGTGTTTTTTAGTGTTTTCACAACTTAACAATGCAAGCCACTTCATCAGTCCATTTTTTTTGGACCTGGTCTCGTCTTGCCCGAGGACAAGATAATTTACTGTACAGATCCAGACTACAGTAAACAAGACCGACCTAGCTTCACTTATTGATTACTCAAGATAAGTGGCATAACTCTCCCTAGAAAGGAGGTAATCCATCCGCAGCTTCCGCTACGGATACCTTGTTACGACTTAACCCCAATCATGCCCCCCACCTTAGGCCGACGAATCGGACTTCGGGTGTTGGTCACTTTCATGGTTTGACGGGCGGTGTGTACAAGCTCCGGGAACGTATTCACCGCAACATGCTGATCTGCGATTACTAGAGATTCCGACTTCATGCAGGCGAGTTTCAGCCTGCAATCCGAACTGGGACCGGCTTTGTTGGGATTTGCTCCACCTTGCGGTTTGGCTGCCCGTTGTACCGGCCATTGTAGCGCGTTTCTAGCCCAGGGTGTAAGGGCAATACTGACCTGACATCATCCCCTCCTTCCTCCCCGTTACCGGGGCAGTATGATTAGAAAAATTCAACTAATCACAAGGGTTGCGCTCGTTGATGGACTTAACCAAACATCTCACGACACGAGCTGACGACGGCCATGCAGCACCTGTCACCAAGTTCAATAAAGCACTCACTGCTTTCGCAGTAATTCTTGGGATGTCAAACCCTGGTAAGGTTCTTCGTTTATCATCGAATTAAAGAACACGCTCCACCTCTTGTGCGGAGCCCCGTCAATTCCTTTATGTTTTAGTCTTGCGACCGTACTCCACAGGCGGGATGCTTAACGCGTTAGCTTCGCTACGGAAGGGGTCGATACCCCCCACAGCTAGCATCCATCGTTTACGGCGTGGACTACCCGGGTATCTAATCCGGTTCGCTCCCCACGCTTTCGTGCCTCAGCGTCAGAAATGGTCCAGTAGCCTGCCTACGCCATTGGTGTTCCTTCTAATATCTACGGATTTCACTCCTACACTAGAAATTCCAGCTACCTCTACCATTCTCGAGTGATTCAGTTCAGATAATAGACATAATGGTTGAGCCACATGCTTTCACTATCTGCTTAAATCACCGCCTACGCAACTCTTTACGCCCAGTCACTCCGGATAACGCTCGGGCCCTACGTATGACCGCGGCTGCTGGCACGTAGTTAGCCGGCCCTTATTCATTAGTTACCGTCATATTCTTCGCTAATAAAAGCAGTTTACGACCCTAAGGCCTTCATCCTGCACGCGGTGTTGCTCCATCAGGGTTGCCCCCATTGTGGAAGATTCCTTACTGCTGCCTCCCGTAGGAGTCTGGACCGTGTCTCAGTTCCAGTCTGGCTGATCATCCTCTCAGACCAGCTATTGATCGTAGACTTGGTAGGCCTTTACCCCACCAACTATCTAATCAAACGCAGGCCGCTCCCAAAGCGCCGAAGCTTTAATCCGAAGACCATATGCGGCATTAGACTCCATTTCTGGAGCTTATTCCTCACTTTGGGGCACGTTCCTACGCGTTACTCAGCCGTCCGCCGCTCGTCGACATTCCTCACTAAAGTTCCGAATGTAGTTTTCAGTAATCAGTTTTCAGTAATCAGAAAAATACTGATTACTGGTCACTGTCCACTGATAACTATTCCGAACCTTGGTGAGGAACTCGTTACCGCACGACTTGCATGTATTAGGCACACCGCCAGCGTTCATCCTGAGCCAGGATCAAACTCTCCATAAAGTGTGATGATTCCTACCGAAGTAGGCGCATCACTGACTGACAAAATTGACTTGCATTGCCAAATTGTGAACGTTCGTTTCTGTGCACTCCAATCGCACTCAGACTGTTATCCACTCTACTCTGTGAAATGGGATACGTCAAGGGTTTATCTGGCTTAAATCGTTATTAAAAAAGCAACGATTAATCCAATGGCTACGCCAAGTAACCCGCCAGCGGCTACCTCTAGTGGCTTATGGCCTAATGCCTGGTACGGTAATGGTTCTTTCGACAAGCTAGAGATAGCTAACAGTTTTCGCAAAGCTAATCCCTGCTCCCCCGCGGAACGCCGGGCCATCATTGCATCGTAAGCAATCATGAGCGTCATCACTGCGACGACGGCAAACAGTCCGGATTCAACGCCGTCCTGCACCCCGACAACAGTGGTCAGAGCCGCCATCGTGGCAGTGTGTGCACTTGGCATGTTACCCGACTGGTACAGAAGGCTCAGTCGTCGTCCAGACCCCGTTGAATGGTTCAGTAGGAACTTTAGCCCCTGGGCGCTCAACCATGCGAGGCCTGCGGCGATAAGATACGCTGAGACCCCGTACATGACTCCTACTCCTCGCCCTCTTCTTCGCCTTCTAAGCCCTGTTGCTGTTCAGGAATCCAACCGAATGATGACACGCTGTCGCCATCTTTGAGCCGCATGACACGCACACCTTGGGTGGTACGGCCAAGTGTTGGAATATCATTCACACTGACGCGGATCGTCTGTCCCTGGTTGGAAATCATCAGGACTTCAGGTGAGTTAGGGTCGAGTGATGTCACAGTAACGATATTACCTGTTTTGCTGTTCACGACACCGGCTTTGATACCGACACCACCCCGTTTGTGAGTGGCAAAGTTAGCAACCTTGGTTAGTTTTCCATAGCCGTTCTCGCTCATGACCATCAAGTTACGGTCTTCCTGGGCAATGTCCATGCCAACGACTTTGTCACCAGGTCGCAAACGGATACCGCGGACACCCCTGGCAGAACGTCCCATCGAGCGGGCATCAGATTCTTTGAACCTGATTGCTTGGCCGAATGAGGTTGATATAACGATTTCATCGTCGTCATTGCTCATGCGGATCCAGCGGAGCTCATCGCCGTCATCGAGTTTGATAGCGATCAGACCGCTGTTGCGGATGTTCGCGTAGTCCTTGAGTGGCGTTTTCTTGACAGTACCATGAGTGGTTGCCATGAACAGGTAGCCTTCTTCGTTCGATTGGTCTTTGGCGACACGAATCATGCTTGTAATGCGTTCCTCTGGCTGCAGCTGCAGCAAGTTCACGACAGCGACACCCTTGGCTGCCAGACTGGCAGCAGGTACTTCGTAGGCTTTCAGGCGGAAGACACGGCCTTTGTTCGTAAAGAACAGTAGCCAGTCATGGGTAGATGCCGTTACTAATTGATCAATAACGTCCAATTCTTTGGTCGTCATACCACGCTTACCTTTACCGCCACGGTGTTGACGGCGGTACTCAGTGGTCAGAGTTCGCTTCACGTAATTTTCTGTTGTAAGTAATACGACAACGTCTTCTTCGGGAATCAACTCTTCGTCGCTGAATTTGCCGAGTTCTTGATTGATCATCCGACTTCGACGCTCGTCGCCATATCGGTCTTTCATCTCAAGGAGTTCAAGTTTAATAATATCGAGGATCTCCTTTTCATCGGCGAGAATTTCCTCAAAGCGCTTAATCGCTTTCAGTAGCTCATTGAGCTCATCTTCGATCGCTTGACGTTCAAGGCCAACCAGTCGGCGAAGTTGCATCGCAAGAATCGCTTGCGTCTGAATCACGCTCAGCTTAAAGGCTTCGATTAATCCCTTTTGTGCTATTTCACTTGTCTTGCTGGCACGAATGATCCTGATTACTTCATCGATATTATCGAGAGCAATCTTATACCCTTCCAGGATGTGCGCCCGCTCTTTTGCCTTACGGAGCTCAAACTCAGTACGTCGACGAACTACCTTTTGGCGGTGCTTGATAAACTCATTGAGCATCTCTTGCAAGCCGAGGATGCGGGGCTGTATACCGTCAATAAGCGCTAGCATGTTGTAATTAAAGCTAGTTTGAAGTGACGTAAGTTTGTATAGCTGATTCAGAACCTTTTTCGGATAGCCATCTTTTTTGACCTCGATAACGATTCGCACTTTACCTCGAGAAGACTCATCGCGTAGGTCGCTGATGCTGATCTTCTTTTCTTTGTAAAGTTCGGCAATCTTCTCAACGATCGATGCTTTATTCACACCATAGGGCACTTCCGTGACGACAATCTGATGCCGACCTTTTTTGGTCTCTTCAATTTCGGCAACTGCGCGAACCATGACACTCCCGCGACCTGTCTGATAGGCCTGTTTCATCGGCGCACCGCCGTACACAATTGCCCCTGTTGGGAAGTCTGGCCCTTTGACGTACTTCAGCAGATCGTCAAGTGTTGCTTCCTTATTATCGATTAATTCAATCGAGGCATCTACTAGCTCTCCGAGGTTATGCGGTGGAATGTTAGTCGCCATACCGACAGCAATACCAATCTGTCCGTTAAGCAAAAGGTTTGGAAGCTTAGCAGGCAGTACGGCTGGTTCCTGCTCAGAACCATCGTAGTTATCACGAAAATCAACTGTCTGCTTTTCAATATCTGATAACATCTCGTCAGCAATTCGCTGCATGCGAGCTTCCGTGTAACGACTGGCAGCCGCAGGATCACCGTCCATAGAACCAAAGTTTCCCTGCCCCTGAATGAGTGGATACCTTAGAGACCATGGCTGCGCAAGACGCACCATGGAATCATAAATCGATGAATCACCATGAGGGTGGTACTTACCCATGACATCACCGACAATACGGGCGCTCTTTACGAACTTGGCGCTGCTACGGTTGCCGTTCACATTCATTGAGTGCAGTATTCGTCGGTGCACAGGCTTGAGGCCATCTCTAACATCTGGTAATGCGCGATCGATAATCACGCTCATGGAGTAGCGGAAGAAGCTGTCTTCCATAACAGTTTCAAGGGAACGGCGTTCAACACCGTCAACTTCGGCCGGGATAATCTCGGGTTCGGCTAGTCCGTCTTGGCCTAATTGTTCTTTGTCGTCATTCATAGTTTTATCCCTTATATATCCAAATCATCAATGTTGGCATTCGCTGCTCGCGTCTGGATGAACGTCTTTCGTAGTGACACCTCCTCACCCATGAGCTTGGTAAAGATTGCGTCAGAGCGTTCAGCATCTTCGATGTGTACCTGACTGAGCACGCGACCCTCTGGATTCATAGTTGTGTCCCATAGCTGATCAGCATCCATTTCACCAAGACCCTTAAAGCGTGAGATCGTGACACCAGCTTGCTTCAGAAGGTCGTCATCGCTATTAACGGCGGTTCCACGCTCTTGTTTTTGCGCAACAATCTCTTCAAGCAAGGTATTGAGAGCGCTTTCGTCATAAACGTAATGTTTCTTTTGCCCCCTGTTAATACTGTATAGCGGCGGCCTCGCCAGATACACATATCCGCCCTCGATAACTTCTCGCATGTAACGGAAAAAGAATGTCAGCAGCAGCGTGGAGATATGGCTACCGTCGACATCCGCATCGGTCATGATGATAATTTTGTGATAACGCAAGCCGTTCAGATCAAATGTATCGCCAATTCCTACGCCGAACGCCTGAATCATGGCGACAATTTCTTTATTAGCGAACATTTTATCTAGCCGTGCGCGCTCAGTGTTGAGCACCTTACCGCGAAGCGGTAGGATTGCCTGCGTTTTGCTATCGCGGCCTTCTTTGGCGGATCCGGCTGCAGAGTCACCCTCTACGATGTAGATCTCGCTCTCGGCAGGATTCTTGCTAGAGCAGTCATACAACTTACCTGGTAAGCCCATACCATCGAGTGCGCCTTTACGGATGACGTTGTCCCGGGCAGCACGAGCAGCTTTACGGGCTCGCTGGGCCAATAACGCCTTGCCAATAATCTTTTTCCCGACATTTGGGTGCTCCTCGAGGAAGTACGAGAAGTACTCGTTCATCACCTGTTCAACGTAACGGCGCATTTCAGGGTTACCCAATTTGTTTTTGGTCTGACCCTCGAATTGTGGATCAGGTAATTTCACTAGAATAATAGCGGTGAGTCCCTCACGGATGTCATCACCAGTCAGGTTTTCTTCTTTTTCTTTAAGCAAACTGTTTTTGCGAGCGTAGTCATTGATAACACGTGTCATAGCCGAACGGAAACCTACTAAATGAGTTCCGCCTTCCGGGTTGTAGACGTTGTTGGCAAATGGCTTCACGACTTCGTTATAACTTTCGTTATATTGAACGGCAACCTCAACCATGCAGTCTTCCATTGGTCGTTCTACATAAAATATCTCATCAGCAACAACTTCTTTGCCAATATTGAGATGTTTAACGTAACTCTGGATACCACCCTCAAAATAAAACGCATACCGTTGGCCGGTCCGCTCATCAGATACAGTTGCCTTTATACCTTTTGTGAGATACGCCTGGTGCCGTAGATAATCAAGTACCCATTCATAATCGAGCTCTGTGGATTCTTTGAAAATCGTTGGGTCTGGGTAAAACGTAATACGCGTACCCGTTGGTCGGTCGGTTTTGCCGATTTTCTTTAAATCACCTTGTGGGACACCACGCTCAAATTCGAGCCGGTATAGGATGCCTTTCTGGACGACTTCGGCAATGAACTTGGTTGACAGTGCGTTAACCACACTCGAACCGACACCGTGAAGACCAGATGAGACCTTATAGCCGCCGCCGCCGAATTTACCACCAGCGTGCAGGACGGTCAGCACCGTTTCGAGTGTGCTGCGGCCAGTTTTGGGGTGGGTATCAACAGGAATACCGCGGCCATCATCCGTAACCGTACAACCACCATCGGCCAGTAGCTGGATGTCAACGAACGTGGCATGACCCGCAATTGCTTCATCTATACAGTTGTCGGCAATTTCCTTAATAAGATGGTGGACCCCGTCGTAACCGGTACTACCAATATACATACCAGGTCGTTTACGAACTGGTTCGAGTCCCTCAAGCACTTGAATCTGAGACGCATCATATGTTGACGCGGTCGCTTTTTGTTTAGCCATTATCCCTCACTTAAAGCATGTCAGCCTGTTTACAATATTACTATTATAGCGGGCAAATTGTACTCAAGCAACCTTTTCACACCATATAGATATGATATATGCGCTAATAAAATGTCGCCTACATCCTATTGCGTTGAACATATTTATTATGCTAACGTTAAACCAAGGAGTAAAAAAACAAAAAGTACTATGTTTCGGAAACTTATTTCGAATCTGCCATTCTCTCCTGCACTCGTTGGGCAGCTCGGGTTCTATGCCCGAAGGCTCAAGCAGGAAGAAATAAGTCGTCGTCTGGGGTTGATCCTGACCGCTCTGGCTCTTGTAGTACAGAGTTTTGCTGTATTTGCTCCGCCTGAATCCGCAAATGCCTCTAACCCATCCGACTTTATCAGAGGTGGTGCGACGACTGTCCGTCAAGTCATGGACGTCTATGATCGCAGCGCCAAAGGTAACGGTGATTTCAAGCAGATCATGGACTATGCAGGTATTACGCGAACGGAACTCGCGACCATGCACGATAAATCTCTTAATTCGAAATCAAAAGGCACCGGTAGTACCTCATGGAAGACATGGGGACGCGTTCATCGGTTCAGCGCATCACAAGGTGAAGTTGCACACATCGTACCAACATCGAGCGGGCACACGAGCACGACCTATTCTCGCCCACTGTGGCTCTACGACAGTACGTCATACACTATTCCGCATGGCTCCACGTATGATGCATTCACCGGTCACTCTGCAAAACTAGGCGATTTCGCCATCATGAAAGGCTGTGGCAACCTCGTCACGACGACAACGCCCAAACCAGCTCCGGAAAGCGCATTCATTGCAGCAACCTGCACCACGATACGAGGTTTCGCATTTGACGCCCGCAACCGGGCACAAAACGTAAAAGTCTACCTATATTTCGGCGGCCCTCCGGGAAAAGGCACGAAACAAGGCCCTATCGCGACAACAGGCCAAAGTGGCGACTTCTCATATGCTGTTCCGGAAACGTACCGCACTTCCACCAAGCCTACCCAGGTATGGGGTGTGATGGTTCCACTCGCAGGCTGGAATGACTCTTCGGTGCAATTCAAGAATATAGTCACCATTCCAGGCAACTGTGTCAAACCAGCTCCGAGCCCGACGGCAAGTTGCACAAGCCTACAGGGGCACATGATTGAACGGACTAAGTTCTCTCTTGCGACGAAGTCCAGTACGCAGAACGGTGCAAAAATAACATCATATGAATTTACTGTGAAAGACAGCGCCGGGAAAGTAGTCGAGCAGAGGACAGTTCCCTCCACAGCCCTGCAAGCTGATTCTGGCACCATCACCTTGCCCAACACCGGTCGTTATACCGCAACAGTTGTGGTTCATACATCGGTCGGCGACAAGACGGGCACCGCCTGCTCTACGGTGCTCAATGTCACCTCGCCTGAAATGTGTGCGCTTAATCCAACCCTGCCAAAGAACAGCCCCGATTGCCAACCGTGTGCTGGTAATCCCGAAATCTGGATAAAAGACGAGCGTTGCAACCCTATTACGACACAATCGAAGACTGCAAAGAACCTGACTCAAAACACCGATGCAACGGCTGTCGTAGCCGGGGCAAGCGACCGCATTGAATATACGATTTACGTAGAAAACGTCGGTGAAGTGCCTGCTACCGCCCAACCAACCGAACAATTAGGCGATGTCGTTGAATACGCTGACCTGCAAGACAACGGTGGTGGTACCTACGACGCGGAGACGCACGTGCTAAGCTGGGCTGCTGTTATCCTGCAGCCAGGTGAAAAGATTAGCCGCAGCTTTGTCGTAAATCTCAAAGAAGCGATCCCCAACACGCCACAAGGCGCTAGCGAGCCAGGCTCATACGACTGCACCATGACAAACGCATTTGGCAACACTGTCAGCATTGACGTGAAGTGTGACACTCCAAAAATGGTAGAAGGCGCCGTCACCGAGCTGCCAAAGACTGGTCCAGGTGGAAACCTGCTCTTTGCCGGTGGTGTCCTAAGCGTTGTCACCTACTTCTGGGCCCGAGCCCGTCAGACAAACAAAGAAGTACGTTTGGTGAGAAAAGAATTTAACATGGGAACTATCTAGGAGACACTATGAATAACCCAGAAACACGCGGCCCTGAACTCGCTAAAACACCCGAAGCACACGATCGTTCCCAGGAACTCGGCAAAAAACTAGAATCAAGCAAAGAGCGCTCCCCTGAGCAGCAGGCCGAACATATCGAAAACGCTCGTCACGAAGCTGAAAGTGCCTTTGCCCGTGAAGCTGGACGCGAAAACAAACAAGGTGGTGAGCCCTCCGGCTTCCGCGCAGTACGCAAAGCAACCAACGATGCAAAGGTTGCTGCATACGCACAAACGATGCGTCTCATACGCGCTGAGATGACCGGACCTTCCCG
>Ga0193742_1001978_pt1 | contig 11926 bp, 9 predicted proteins | sample L2c1metaG_FD_165511 | JGI IMG/M metagenome (GOLD analysis project Ga0193742, IMG submission 165511) | Soil microbial communities from a riparian zone of the East river system, Colorado, United States - L2c1 | ecosystem: Environmental > Terrestrial > Soil > Riparian zone | place: USA: East River... | reverse complement strand
CGATTTCCGCCGCAGCCGAGCAAACCGACGCGAAGTCTGCTCATCGTTCGTCGCCGAAATCGAGCATCGCCTGCAGCATATTGCGTTCGCCGGCGTCGAGCCTGGCGAACAACGCCGGGGCTTCGGCGAATGGCGCGACATGGCTGATCAGCGGCAGCAGGTTGAGCACGCCTTGATGCTGCAGCTCGACCGCGGTGCGCCACAGGCGCGGCTTCGACCAGCGATAGCTCGTCTCGGGTGCGACGCCGCCGATCTGCGAGCTGATCAGCTGTGGGCGGTTGAGATGGAATTCCTCGCCCAGGCGCAGCGCCACTTCGCCCTGGAAGAAGCCCATGACGACCACGCGCGCCGAATAGGCGACGGCGCGTATCGCGTCCGCCAGAGCGGGCGCGGCCCCGGAAATCTCGATGCAGACATCGGCGCCGCGTCCGCCGGTGAGCGCCTTGATCGCCTCGGCGGCGCCGATGTCTGCCGGATCGAGCACTTCAGCCGCACCGAGCGAGCGGGCCGTCTGGCGCCGCGCCGGATCGGGATCGACACCAATGACACGCGCGCCCGATGCGCGCGCCGCCTGTGCAACGATCTGGCCAGGCACGCCGAGGCCGAATACCGCGACGGTGTCGCCCAGCCGGATTTCGGCGTCATGGATGCCGTTCAGCGCGACCGCGCCGATGTGTGAGAAGATGCCGATGCGGGGATCGGCGTCCGCGGGAAGCAAGCGTTCGCGGGCATAGTCGGCCGATGCGATATGGTGGGTCTTGTGATTCCATGTGCCGTAAAGCCGCTGGCCGACATCGAGATCGGCGACGTCATCGCCGATCTCGACGATTTCGCCCACCTCTTCATAGCCGAGGGTGCGGATCGGATAAGGCCAGCTCGGCGTCTCGGAGGCGACAAACAGACGGCGCTCCTCGTCCCACCGGCGGTGCATGAACGGGCTGGTGCCGCGATACTGGGTCAGCTCGGTGCCCGCGCTGATGCCCGAGAACAGCGTGCGGATCCGGACCTCGTCCCTGCCGAGCGGTTCGTTCTCAATCAGCTCGAAGCACAGCGCGCGCGGTGCAGTGAGCACCAGGGCCCTGGCGCCGCTCACGTCTCGATCTCCCGCGCGTTGGCAAGCACCGCGCGGCGGGTCGGCTCGCGCATCACCAGCAGGACCGCAACGGCGATGAAGTAAAGCACGGCGAGCGAGGTCATCCCCTCGGCCATGCCGAACCGTTCCGAGACCTGGGCGACGAAGATCGGGGTGATGCCAGCGCCGACGAACCCGACCGCGGTCATCAGCCCGACCGCGGTGGCGCGCGCGTGTGCCGGCACCACATCGTGCATGGCAGCATAGATGCAGCCATCGAACAGGCCTTTGCCAATGCTGGTCGCGAGCAACACCGCGCCAACCGTCAGCGCGGTGTCCGCCGCCATGAGCGGCAGCAGCAATATGCCCGCCGATCCGAGTCCGATCATCAGTGTATAGAAGCGGCCGATCGGCGTGCGCTTGGCGAGCGTGTCGGCGAGGAGGCCACCGAGTGGCACCGTCAGGAAGCCCGCGAGCGTAATCGTTGCCGAGCCGTAGAGCGCCGAGCCCGCCAGATTGAGGCCGAGCGTGTCGAAGATATAGGTCGGGGCCCAGACGGTGACTCCGGTCGAGGCGCCGGTCCCGAGGAAGAAGATTGCGCACAGCATCAGCGCCGGCTTGGTGCGAAACACAACGCCAAGCGGTTCTTTGGGCTTTTCGGCATCGGCTGCGGGGCGCCGGATCGGCGCGTCGCGCAATACGCGGAACAACACAACCGCATAGATGAGGCCGGCCACCGCGAAGACGGCGAAGGGGGCCTGCCAGCCGATCCGATCAGCCAGCAGCCCGGCAAACAGGGCGCCGATCCCCGCGCCGGCGAACACCGCGGTCTGGTGGATCGAGAGTGCCCGACCACGCATCGTCGGCTTGTGCCAATCGCTGATCAACGCGGTCGCGGTGGGGTAATAAAAGGCTTCGCCGAACGCCACGAGCCCACGAAAGCCGAGGATCATCGCAAAGCCGGTGGAGAGCGAGGTGAAGCCGGTGGCGACGCTCCAGAAGATCAGGCCGTAGATGATGACGCGGGTGCGCCGCGCGCTGTCGCCCAGTCGGCCCGCAAGAAAGGCGGTGACTGCGTAGATCCAGAAGAACACCGAATTGAGAAGCGCAAGCTCAGTTGCGCTGAGCCCGAATTCGCTGCGCAGTTGCGGCATCACGGCGACCAGGATCGAACGGTCCGCGGCGTTCAGAAAGGCGACCAGCCAAAGCAGGCCGATCAACAGCCAGGGGTAGTTCGATCCTGGATTTTGGCGCATGTCGGTGGCAGCCATATCATTCTCCCACTAGCTGCTTCCCTCAATCAGGATCGCGCGAAAATCATTGACGTTGGTGAGTGTCGGCCCGGTCACCACCAGATCGCCCAGCGCTTCGAAAAAGAGATAGGCGTTGTTGCCCGCGAGATGCGCGGCCGCATCGAGGCCCAACAGGCGCGCGCGCGCCATCGTGTCGTGTGTGACGATCGCACCCGCCGCCGTCTCGGTCCCGTCGATCCCATCGGTGTCGCACGCGAGCGCGTGGATGCCGGGCGTGCCGTCGAGCGCGATTGCCAGGCCGAGGAGATATTCCAGGTTGCGTCCGCCGCGGCCCTTGCGGTTGACGACCGCAACCGTGGTCTCGCCGCCCGAGATGATCACCCGTTTCCGCCCGTCGGCTGCGAGGCGGCGGGCGAGCGCAGCATGGCCCGCACCCAGATGGCGGGCCTCCGCCTGGAGCTGGTCGCCGAGATCGGTGACCGCACAACCCAGCTCCACCGCGCGTCTGCCCGCCGCGGCGAGCGCATCGCGAGCCCGCGCGATCACCACCGTCTCGCCGCCGGCGAGACCCAGCGTGTCGGCAGCAGGGGTTTCGTTGGTGGGATCGTTGAGCGCCATGGCGACATTGGGCGGCGGGACGATGCCGTATTCGGCCAGGATCTCGCGCGCGACCGCCAGGCTGGTATGATCGGACGCGGTGGGACCGGACGCGACAAAGGAGGGATCGTCGCCGGGAACGTCGGATATGATCCACGTCGTGACGCGCGCCGCACCCGCGGCGACCGCCAGCCGGCCGCCCTTGATCGCCGAAAGATGTTTCCTGACGCAGTTGATCTCGGCAATCGTCGCGCCCGATTGGAGCAGGGCGCGTGTCGTCGCCTGCTTGTCGGCAAGGTCGACACCGCGTGTCGGCGCGGCGAGCAATGCCGATCCGCCGCCCGATAAAAGCACGAGCAGCTGATCGCCTGCGTCCAGGTCAGCGGCGAGTTCCAGCGCACGCTGCGCTGCGCGCAAGCTGTTTTCATCGGGGAAGGGATGGCCTGCCTCGATGATCTCGACACCGGGCCAGCCGGTGCCGCCCACTGGAAGATGGCCGTAGCGCGTGACCACCAATCCAGTGAGAGGAGCGGAGGCCCGTATCTGTGCAACGCGCATCATCTCGGCGGCGGCCTTGCCGACCGCGATCACGACGACACGTCCGTGCGGCGGGGCGGGTATCTTCTTCGGCATCGCGACCTCTGGGGAGACGGCACGCACCGCCTCGGCGAACAGCTCGAGCAGTATAGCGCGGCCTTCGGTAGGGGCAGCAGCAGGGCGCGCGCCGGTTGTATTGGCGTTCAAGGTCGCGATCGTCCCCTCCGGGTTTTCCGTTATGCCAATCTTCGTCGGCCGACCAAAGCTGGCGGCTTGTGGAGTGAACGCATAGTCGAGTTTTGCGGAACAATGTGTTCCACATCGCGCAACTTCAATGAATTTCCCAGGAAAGGGTGCGGCGCAGGTGCTCGACCAGATAGTCTATCAGCGTGCGCACACGGACCGGAACGCCCTTGGGATCATCGAACAACGCGAAGAAGGTCATGTCCTCGGTCTGCCAACCGGGCAGTACTTCGATCAGCCGGCCCTCGGCGAGGTCGCGCTTGCACAGGAAGGCCGGCAGGCTGGCGATCCCCAGTTCGGAAAGCGCGGCATGACGCAGCAGGATAAGGTCATTGCACACCAGTTTGGGCGAGAACTCGACCGCCACCTCCTGCTCGCGATTGTGCAGCGTCCATTTATGGCGGCGGTCGAGCGTGCCCGCGGCGAGCAGATCGAAGCGCGGCAGTTCGACATGGTTCTGCGGCATGCCCTTGCGCTCGAAATAGCCGGGCGCACCGAAGGCGCCGCATTCGGTGGTGCCGAGCTTCACTGCGAACAGCCCGGAATCGGCAAGCGGGCCGACCGCGAGCGCGACATCGAAGCCACCCCTGAGCAGGCCCACCGCATCGTCGCTGAGCACGCTGACCAGCCGGACATCGGGATAGAGTTCGAGGAACTGGGCGATCAGCGGGCCGATCAGGCTTTGGCCCAAAACATAGGGGATGGCGATGCGGACGACGCCTTGCGGATGGCGTTGCTGGCTTTGCAGCGCCCGCTCGCCATCACGCAGCACGCCGATCGAGCGGAGGCAATATTCGAAGAACAGCGCGCCATCCTGGGTGACCGTCACCGATCGCGTGCTGCGATGCAGAAGCTGGGATCCCAGATGCTCCTCGAGCCGGGAGAGGCGGCGGCTCACGGTCGATTTGGGCATTCCCAGCAGCCGGCCCGCCTGGGTCAGGCTTTCGGTCTCGACAACTTTGGTAAACACCATCAGATCACCCAGATCGAGCATGTCGGCCTCCTTCGGCCGGTTGTAGGCACCTGGTTGCATTATCCGCAACAGATTGTTGCAACTAAACAGGCTATCGGGGGCGAGCCGTAATAATCAGGCTTTAGTCGACCGGGCATGACAGCGTGCTCAGCAAGCGCGGGACACACCGTGCGGCAAGACCGAAGGAGGGGACCGCTATGCGCACCATCAAGGGTGGACGTCGCTCACATCGCATCATCATGCTTGCCGGATCGGCGTTCGTGCTCACGCCGACTGTCGCCCATGCGCAGGATACGGAACAGGAAGCCACGGCTGCGCCGGCCGCGACCGACCAGGGTGCGGACATAATCGTCACCGGAACTAGTCTTGGGCGCCAGGCGCTCGATACGCCGCTCGCGGTAACCGCGCTCAGCGAAGATCGTTTGTCGAAGCTCACATCGAGCAGCCAGGCCGATATCCTGAACAGCGTGCCGACCATCAAGGCGGACGGCGGCGGCGGCGAAGTCGCGACCAACGTCTTCATCAAGGGCCTGCCTTCGGGCGGGCAGTACCAGTTCACGCCGCTCATGTATGACGGTATTCCGGTCATGAGCTCGTTCGGCCTGAACTCTTCGGCGTTCGACGTCTATTACCGCAACGACCTTGGCATCGAACGGCTCGAATTCGTCCGCGGCGGCGTTTCCAACCTGTTCGGCCCGGGATCGGTCGCGGGCCTGATCAACTATATCAGCAAGACCGGCGGCGACCGCCTCGAAGGCGTTGCCCAGTTCGAGATCGGCGAGCGCGGCCGCTACCGCGGCGACTTGGCGCTGAGCGGCCCGCTCGGCAACAATCTCTATTTCGCGGCGTCCGGCTATTATCGTCTCGACGACGGGCCGATCGACACCGATCTGGAGACCAAGGGTTACCAGGTTCGCGGCAATCTGAAGCTCGACCTGCCCGACGGATCGGGATCGGTTACGCTTTACGGCCAGTATATCGACGATCAGGTCCAGTTCTACCTGCCGATCCCGCTCGACGGGACGAGCCGCGAACGCATCGCCGGCAATGACGGCGAGGAGGTATTCTCTGTCCAGAACAACAATGTCGTGGGCATGGGCTTCAACACCCCCGACGGCCGGTTCACGACCGATATCGCCGACGGCGTGAGCACCAAGGGCGGTTCGGTCGCGCTCGTCATCGACAAGCAGTTCGCGGGCGACTGGGGGATCAATCTGCGACTGAAATATTCCGAATATGCGCACAAGTTCGGCCTGTGGTCCGATGGCGACGGCCTGATCAACGTGCCCGAGACGTTGCAGGGCTTCCTGACAAACCGCAGCCTGGGCACATTGGCCAACGCCAGCTTCGCCTTTGCCGATGGCGGGGCGGTGCCTACGGACTCGCTCCTGTTCGCCAATCGTTTTACCGACCGCGACCGGCCGATGAACGACCTGACCGGCGAGCTCAACATCACAAAGACGCTGCAAACGGGCAGTCTCGAGCACACATTCACGCTCGGCGGCTTCTATGCTTTCGCCGATGCGAGCGACTTCAACGTCACTACTACCTATCTCGCCGAATTCAACAACACGCCCCGGCTGGTCGATCTGGTCGTGCGCGACCCTGTATCGGGGGCGCAAACGATCATTTCCCAAGACGGGCTGCTCAACGCGGGCGGCGGATACACCAACAACCAGCACAAGGTCGAACGCTACGCAGCCTATGTTGCCGATCAGATCGAGAGCGGGCGCTTCGTCCTCGATATCGGCGCGCGGTTCGAGCAGATCGAAGGCTATATCCGTCGTGAACGGACGACGACCTTCCTTACAGACACGACGACGCCCAATTTGTCCGCCGCCCTGCGCGACGTCATCTGGGGCAACGACACCTTCCAGCGCGCCCATGTGAAGACCAACGAGTGGGCGGCGGCGATCGGCGCGCTCTACCGTATCACCGACCGCTTCAACATCTACGCCAACGCCTCGCGCGGCTATTTCTTCCCCGAAATCCGCGCGGTCGGCTTTAACGCGCTCGGCCAGCCGGCCTCGTACACGGCGGAGATCATCAAGCAGGCCGAGGCCGGTGTGAAGTATGACGGTGGGCGCTTCACTGCGACGCTCGCCGGGCTCTACACCACGCTCGACAACCGGCGGCAGGTGCTATTCGTCAACGACGGGCAGGGCGGTTTCATCGAACGCGTCAACATCGTCGCGACCGAAAGCTACGGCCTGGAAGCGACGCTGGGCGTGCGCATCCTCGACGATCTGCGCTTCGACGGCAATGTGACGCTGCAGGACCACAAATATACCGCGTTCGATACCACGCCGGGAAACATCGGCAACGAGCTCGAGCGTCAGCCAAACTTCCTCTACAATGCCGGGCTCTATTATGACGACGACACGATCGATGTGTCGATCTTCACCAATTACACAGGCGACAACTTCACCGCCGCAAATAACGCCATCGTGCTCGAGGGCTTCAACGTGGCAAGCTTCGATGCCGGCGTGAAACTGCCGATTAGCGGAGGATCGGCGCGTCTAGGCGTCAATGTCTTCAACATCTTCGACACCCAGGCGACCACCGAAGGTTCGCCGCGGCAGGACGCATCGCAGACCACCGGCGGCGCCTATTTTGTCGGCCGACCGGTGTTGCCGCGCCGCATCCTCGGCAGGCTGACCTTCAGCTTTTGACAGTTCTCCCCCTGGGGGCGTGCGCCGTAGAGACGCCCGCCCCCGATTTTTTTGGATGGGACCCATGACAGCAGATTTGGATGAGGCCGCCCGCCATATCCTGCGCGGCAACGATCGCGGCGGCTATACCGTGCCCAACGGGCGGGTCTATCCGTTCCAGTGGAACTGGGATTCGGCCTTCGTTGCCCTTGGCTTCGATAGCTTCGACCGTGACCGCGCCTGGACCGAGATCGAAACCCTGTTCCGCGCGCAATGGGCCGACGGCTTCCTGCCGCACATCGTCTTCTGGGAGGAGGATGAGGGTTATTTCCCCGGCCCGGGCGTATGGAACACGAAGAGCGAGCCAGTCACTTCGGGCATCACCCAACCGCCCGTCGCGGCGACCGTGGTGCTCAAATTGTGGCGGAGCGCTCAGGCGGCAGGCGAGGGCGATGCCGTCCGCGCGCGGCTCAGCGCCTTGTTCCCCAAGCTGATGGCATGGCACCGCTGGTTCGCCCAGTACCGCGACCCCGACCAGCGCGGAGTCGTCGTCGCGATGCACCCGTGGGAGACGGGACGCGACAATTCGCCCGAGTGGGATGCGCCGGGCGAACCGATCGACGTGTCGGGGGTCGGCGACTATGTCCGCCGCGACACCGGCCATCTCGATGCCAAAATGCGGCCGACCAAGCTCGAATACGACCGCTATCTGGCGCTGGTGCAATATGGTCGCGCGCAGGGCTGGAACCATGCGAGGATCGCGGCGGGGAATCCCTTTCGCGTGGCCGATATCGGCATGTCGATGATCCTGCTGCGCGCCAACCGCGATTTGCTGGCGATCGCCAAGCTGCTCGGCCGCATGGGAGAGGCCGAGGAGTTGCGCGGCCTTATCGATCGGGCCGAGCGCGGTATCGGCTGGTTGTGGGATCCGGTCAGGTCCACTTGGTGCTCGCGCGACCTGATCACCGGCAAGCATTCCGGCTTCATCACCAGCGCGTCCTTCCTCAGCTTTTATGCGGGACTAGTCGATGCGGCAAAGGACGCAGCGACGATCGGCCATGTGGAGCGCATCGCGGGCCTCGTCGCGCACTTGATGCCCAGCCTCGATCCTGCCGATCCCGGCTTCCAGATGGTCCGCTATTGGCGCGGACCGGTTTGGGCGGTGGTCAATTACATGATCGGTACGGGGCTGGCCGAGGCGGGGCATACCGGCTGGGCCGACAAGGTGCGCGATGACACGCGCGACCTCATCGCGCGCAATGGCTTTTACGAGGCATTCAGCCCCGTCGACGGCACCGGCAGCGGCGGCGATGATTTCAGCTGGACCGCGGCGATCTGGCTGGCCTGGGCGAGACCGTGAGCGGCGGGAGACGACCTTGGTCTCGCGCGGCGCTTCCGGATTCGTTAGGGAGCGAACGGCGCGAGCGTTTGCCTGGCCTCCACCCCTTTCGCCGGATCCTCGTCCCGGTAGCGCGCTGCGACCAGCATATCGGGCGCGACGCCCCGTTCGACCCATGCCTCAAGCGTCCGCCGGATGTCATGGTGGCGGTCCCCGGCAAGAGCCGGTGCGGGCAGTGACTGGCCGAAAGCATAAGCGCCGGGACCGCCTTGGCAGTGCGTCATGCCCGGGACCATGAACAGACGATAGAAATCGCGCGTGCGTTTTGCGCCCAGACGCTTCGACACGCGACTGTAATAGTCGGCGCCGACGCGCGGCGAGATCACCGCATCGTCCCACCCGAAATAGGACAGGATGCGCCCGCCACGCTTGCGGAACGGCGCAAAACCGGTGTCGTCGGCGTCCAGGATAGTGCGCAATGTGTCGCTTGCGCGGTCGCGGTCCGGCTCGAAGGCTGTGATCGCCCAATCGGTCCGGTCCTGGAGCAGATGGCGAAAAGCCTGGGTAGCGAAGGTGAGCTGCGACGGAGCAGCCGGATCGGGATTGACGATCCACCGGCCCCAATTTTCCGGCGTTGCCGAGGTCGGCTCGAAGCCCGCAGCCTGAATGATCGCGAGGCTTTCGACCTGCGCCGCGCTGAGGCACGCGCTTTGCGCGCGGCCCCTGCACTGCAACACCGCCGGATCGAACGGGCATAGCCGAGGATCGATAGCGATGCCGTTTCGTACCGATGCCGCTGGGCAGCTGGCGAGTGCGCGCTTCCGGATCAGCGGCAGCAGATCGGGCCGGATCCAGGCCCCAGGCACGGCGCGCAGCCGGTGCTGGACCACGGCAAAGCTGGTCAGCTGCCGCGTCCAGAGATTGGCTGGCGCGCCGGCGATGACGCCGTTCCAGTCCTCGGGATAGCGCTGCGCCGCCATCAGCGCCTGCCGCCCGCCATTGGAACATCCCACGAAATAGCGATGCGCCGGGCTATGGCCATAATAGGCAGTGATCAGCGCCTGCGCCGCGTCGGACGTCGCCTTGATCGACCGGTGACCATAGTCGACGACGCGTTCGGGATGATCTGCCGCCCAGCGTGCATCGAAGCCGTCTGCGACATGGCCGGTATCGGTGATCGCCGCGGCATTGCCGCGGGCGACCTCCGCCACGAGCGAAGGCAGATCGATGTTGCCGGCAAAGCCGCCATTGCCCAGCTGGTAATAACGGCCGTTCCACCGGTCGCGCGGCAGCCAGAGCTCGAACCCGATGCGCGAACGCGGGGTTGGCCGTGCAATTCCACGGATCCGGCAGGCGGGCGCCGTCTGGATCAGCTTCCCGTCAAATGTCCTGACGCCGCCCGACACGATCCCGGCAGTCTCGATCGACACGCCTTCCGGCGCGTGCGCAGCGAGCGCCGCGCATCGCTGCTCCGCGGGCATCGCGCCGATCAGTGCCGGCGCGAGCAATGCGAGAAAGCCGGCGCCCATTGTCGGGCCGCTCAGGCGGCCTTTCCTTCCCAGGCGAAGGCGAAATCCCGTGCGCCCGGATTCACGCCCGCCAGCATCATGCCCTGCCCGCGTGAGGCATGCCGGTTGTTCAACGGCACATCCTCGGGATCGCGCATCTGGATCAGCAGCGTCGTGCGGGGTTCGTCGGAGACGTTTACCCCCGAGCCGTGGACAAGGAGATAGTGCATGAAGATCGCATCCCCCGCCTTGGCCGGGATCGGGGTTGCGCCGTCGATGGGGTAAATGTCCTCGGGTAGATGATGGTCCTGCCCGATCGCGTCGAGCGGCCCCAGCTTGTGCGTGCCGGGATAGGCGCGAAGGCAGCCCTTTTTCTCGGGCGCATCGTCGAAATGAATGATCACGGCGATCATCGAGTGCCGCTCGTGCGGAAAATAGGGATAGTCCTGATGCATCGGAAAAGGCGCGCCGCGCTCGGGCGGCTTGATGAACATCTTGTTGTGATGAAGCTCGACATTAGGCCCGATAATGTCCTGGGCGATGCCGGTGATCCGCTCGTCGACAAGGAGGCGCGTGAACGCCGCCGAGAGAAAATGAACATCATGGCAATGGGTGAGGCGGACGCCCGATCCCTTGACGCTGCTCCATGTGCCGTCGGTGGCGCCCTGCCGTTCGGCCAGCGCGTGCAACTCGGCGCGATACCGCGCCGCCTCCGCCTGGTCGAACAGGGCAGGGACGTGGACATAGCCGTTGGCTTGGTAAAAACTGCGCTGATCGGCGGAAAGCCTGTGGGTACTCGCCATGGTGTTAACTCCCGTATAGCTGGAGGTCAGCATATGGAGCGCCAATGTGGTGGCAATTGGCGTGAGACGTGTCCTGTGGTAAATAATCGAACATGTCTTCGCTTGCCTGGCCCATCGCGATCATCCCGGCAGTACGCTTGGCGGGCCGCTTCACGCTAGCCGACAAGGGGTTCGCGACGACCTATCGTGGAAAGGCGCACGCGCTTCATCTGCACGACTATCATGGACGGATGCATCTGGCGGACGAGGTGATCGCGATCGAGCCTGGCGATGTGACCATCAGTCCGGCGCTGCGGCGAAGCGCCTATGATCTGGTATCCGCCGGACGCCACTGGTGTATCCATTTCGAGCAAGCCGAGCCGGACTCCGCGCCCGAGATCGTGCTGCCGCTTCGCTTCCGTCTGGGTGCTGCGTCCGAGACGGTGCGCGAGCGGATGGCGCATGTCTGGCGGCTGCAGGGACGTGCGACGGACAACGGCATAGCCGCCGCGTCCGCCGCGCTCGCGCTGCAGCAATTGCTGCTGTGGCTTGGCCAGCATTCGCGGCCGTCAGCGGACGGTTCGGTGGCGGAACGCGCGGCGCGAATGATTGATGAGCGCTTTTCCGAAGCGCTTTGCGTACCGGCAATCGCGAACGCGGTCGGATGCTCACAGGGATATCTTGCCCGTGTGTTCCGGGCACGCTTCGGCATCACCCTCTCCCATCACCTGCTCGAGCGCCGCGTCGAGCATGCGCAATATCTGCTCGAATCGACCGACCTGCCGATCTGGCGGGTCGCCGAGCGCGTCGGGATTCCCGATCCGCAGCATTTCAACAAAACGGTAAGACGATTCCTCGGGGCAAATCCGACCGCGATCCGCGCTCGCTTCGCGAATGGGGCGTCGATAGATCCCGACCGCTAGTCGCTCGAGCGGTGGCGCATTCGGACCCAAACAGCACCCCTGGACGTT
>Ga0193742_1001977_pt1 | contig 11926 bp, 11 predicted proteins | sample L2c1metaG_FD_165511 | JGI IMG/M metagenome (GOLD analysis project Ga0193742, IMG submission 165511) | Soil microbial communities from a riparian zone of the East river system, Colorado, United States - L2c1 | ecosystem: Environmental > Terrestrial > Soil > Riparian zone | place: USA: East River... | reverse complement strand
CAGAAGTTTGCGCTTATGCAAATCAACAGTAGCAATCCAACTATTGATTGGTTTCCAGACCGGCACCCGTCGCCCCCACCGCCGGTGATCGCTGGCAGAACCGGTGCATATGGCGCATGTGGTCAGTGCCATCTGATCGATGGCAGCGGCAAGCCGGATACGGCTGATCTTCGCGGTCTTGCTGTCGACTACATCGTGCAGCAGATCGTGGATATGAAGGATGACAAGCGCCACGCCTCCATTCCGCATGCTCCACTCGCGGAGATGGTCGCCATTTCCAAGGGTATGACTCTGGACGAGGCACGGCAGGCTGCAGAGTATTTTCACTCAATTAAGCCGGTGAAGAGACTTCGAATCGTGGAGACAGATACCGTGCCCGTTACTCATCCTGGGCCGCATGCGGTGCAACAGGTCGATCCGAGCGGGGCCACAGAGCCGATTGGAACCCGCATTATTGAAGTTCCCGAAGACTTTGAACGAACCGAGTTACGCGATCCCAGTTCCGGATTTGTCGCATACATGCCAAAGGGCAGCATTAAAAGGGGCGAGACTCTGGCGAAAACTGGTGGCGATGGAAAGACATTGCCATGCGCCACGTGCCATGGCGAAGGCCTGAAAGGTATGGCAGATGCGTTCCCGAACATCGCAGGGCACTCACCCACCGCGACTGCCCGCCAGCTCTACGATTTCAAGAGCGGGACGCGTGATGGAAAGAATGCGATTACGATGAAGCCGGTCGTGATGAAGCTTACGGATGAGGACATTGTGGATTTGTCCGCGTACGTCGCCTCATTGCAGCCATAGACAATTCGGACGCGTGGCGCTTTAGGAACAGCGCTCCGCGTCCGTGCCGATCTCCTGGATAGGGGTGCGGACTCAAGCTCGTCGCGATCATACAGCGCTCCACGCTCTGGACTTTCAGCAACGATAAATCGCTTGTGGTGATTGGTCGACAGCACATTAGAAATTTCGACGGGCGATATCAGGCGCAATGCGCTCATCGAGCCGTTCCGCTGCCTTCCCCGAGTTCCGGTCGGTTAACCGCCCAGAACCCTGTCGGTGAGCAACTTGGCGATCTATTGTCGATTGACTTAGCGCCGGAGTACCACGCGGGTCAGTACCCGAACGAGCGATCCTGGAGATGATAGATGAACTCCCGCATCACGAGAGCTTTCATCAAGTCGATGTCGTCATGGAAGGCTTAGCCAATCTCCGTCCTCAACTGCTGGGGAAACTCCTGCGGGAATGCAAGAATGTGAAGGTAAAGCGACTTTTTCTGGTACGCGGACAGGCATGGACACGCTTGGTTCAAACATCTGGATCAGTCTTCCGTAGATCTCGGGAAAGGAAAACGTCAACTGGTTCCCCAAGGCCACTTCGACTCGCGCTATCAGATCACGCTTCCAATGGAACTATTCAACGCTGGAGGTAGTAACGATGGCCAGTGAAGTCTTCGAGGCACAGGTCACCCTTCTCGTTCGTGTACTGCCATACGTAGGGGTCTAGACTTGCTTCGCTCTCAAGGGTGGTACAGCAATCAACTTTTTCGTTCGTCTTGAGGTTACGGGTAATCCAGCGATCGAGTTCAATGCTGAGTTCGAAGATTCAGAGGATTGCAAACTGGTCAGGTACTCTGCAAATTCTTGGAAGGTGCGGCGTGCCACGGGCGGGTACAACGATTCTTTCACTCCGATCCCGCCATCGGAAAGACCAAAGCTGTTGGACCAGCTGTACGCGCACGCTGCAGCATGCGCGTATGACCTTCTGAAGAAATCTTCATCTCAAGATCCCAAACGACCAAGTGATTTCGGAGCGACCATATGAAGCGTCTCAAATGGTTGAGAGCGGAATCGAAAGTCTCAATGAGAGAACTCGCTAAGCGGCTCCAGAACGCCTCGTTCGTGGAAGGTGCTGAGAGCGGATTTCTATTGGACCGCGCTCGCGACAACTACGTGGACGCCCGATGGGTCGAGAGAACTGAGTTCGTCGAGACATTCATCGATCCGTTTGGCAATAGCCAGGCTGTGAACCGTGTCCTCTACAAGCAAATTGATTTCAGGTTGACGAAAGATCTTCCGCAGCTTGAACTACGTACGCCGCCTCGCGGCCTGTCGGTTTTTTTCAACGCTTTGATGAAGACTTCGAACTTTTCCATGTCTATTGAGAGCTATGACGTAGACCTTGTCCGGTGGACCAAAGTGATCGATAAGACCCTTGGGACCAAACCGAGTATTAAGGGTGCTATTGCAGGTAGGCTTCTCGCGCACTCACGAACTCAACCGAAGCGTCTACTACGCGAGCGGCCGGACGGTTAGTCGCCGATGCATGCCGCTAATTATCGGCTACGTAACGGGTATGCCGGGTTGGCCTTGATTTGCTCAATCTGCAGCGCGTGGCGGGTTGCATGTTGCCCCACCACCACTAGCCACTGGTAGCAGTCGAGATCTCCGAACACGATATGGGGAAAGAAGTGCTCGCGAAGATCGGCATCGGTTACCGCGGCGAATGCCAGGGTGCGCGCCCTGGTCTTTCGCAGCTCTGAAACCATTTTGGTCGCATTTGGCCATTTCCCCGTCGGGTGGACTGATTTTCGAGCATCGAATCTGATGCTTCGGGTGCTTGCCAGACCTAGAACAATGGGATCCTTCATAGGAGACTGGGACTTTTTGTCGGGTTCTGCAGGGGTGTTGATCGCTCTCGCTATTGCCCGTGCGACAAAGATCTCGAAAGCGATGAGGTGCTCGATATTTTCTGCAATGGACCATCGTTCCGACGTCTCGCGAAAGGTCCACTGCTTCGGCGTCAGACCATTCACGAGTTGTAACAGCCGTCCTTCGCTTGAAGTCAGTTGATCCAGCACTAGTTGCCGCTCATGTGTTTCCATTTGTCTCCGTTCCTACCTGCTGATTTCCACGTGAAATGAATGTCTAAAGTCACACAGTACCGTCACTATTGACCTGGTGCGACGTGGATTTCTAATGCATCGCTTCTCCCGCAGGCGCTCCCTGTCCCGGCTTGTTCTTGCTCAGGATGAAGGCGCATGCCACCATGCCCATCGCCATCCAACTGAGCGCACGATAAATGTCCTGATATGCCATCGCCGTTGCCTGTTGATTGAGTTGCTGATAAATGGCGGCTCTTGCCATGAGGCCGGCCCCCGGCCCTCTGCCGCTACCGCCGAAGTATGAAGTAAGCGCGTTGACCTGATTGACGAAGGCCTGGTTGCCGGGCTGCATGTACTCCTGCAAACGCGCCTGATGGAAAAGAGAACGGTTCGTGACGATCGCTCCGGTCGATGCAATGAAAATACTGCCGCCTACGTTGCGAACGAAGTTGATGATTCCGGAGACCTGGTTGCTCGCTTCTTTTGGAAGTCCGACATAAGCCGCAGTGGTAATGGCGATAAACGCGAAGGGAATCGCGAACATCTGAAGAATTCGCAGCCAGGATGCAAAACCGAAGGTCATGTCGAGCGTAAAGTGCGTGGAGGTGTAATAAAACGCGATGGCGAAGCAAGCGAAGCCGAATGCAGCCATATTTCTCGCTGGCAACTTACCGGTAGCAATACCGGCTACCGGCATCACGACGAGGAGCACAAGTCCTCCTCCTGCGAGCGCCTCTCCGGCACGGGTTGCCGTGTAACCCATCAGTTGCTGCAGAAACTGTGGCTCAAGTACCGTTGCGGCATTCAGAACACCGCCGACCAGAATCATCAGGAGGCAGCAGATGGCGAAGTTCTTGTATTTGAAGAGGCGCAGGTTCATGATCGGATTCTTCGCCCGCCACTGCCACCAGATGAGGCCGATCATACCGGCAACGAACAAGAAGCAGAAGATGCGAATGAAGGTGGAGGCAAACCAGTCATTCTCTTCGCCCTTATCGAGCATGATCTGCATGCCGCCCATGGCGACGGTCAACAATCCGAGGCCGATGTAATCGAGCTTCTTGAGGTTGGTGCGATCTGCCTTGATCCACGGCGGGTCCTGGACCAGGCGGCTCACCAGAAAGAACGCAAGTATTCCTACCGGGATATTGATATAGAAGATCCATCGCCACGAGTAATTGTCAGTGATCCAACCGCCGATCGTCGGTCCGAGAGACGGTGCAAGTACGGCAACAAGACCGTAAATAGCGAAGGCCTGGCCACGTTTTTTCGGTTCGAAAGAATCTGCCATGATCGCCTGCGCCATCGGCTGGAGTCCACCTCCTCCGACACCCTGTAGGACACGCGCAATAAGCAAGATTGGCATCGAAGGTGAGAGACCGCACAGAAAGCTTGCGACGGTAAAGATGGTGATGCAAAGCAGAAAGAAATTTCTGCGACCAATGACGCTGGAGGCCCACGCGCCGACTGGCAGAATGATCGCGTTTGAAACCAGATAGCTGGTGAGCACCCAGGTTCCCTGACTGGTGCTGGCGCCGAGATCGCCCGCAATATGGGGCAGGGCGACGTTTGCGATGGAGGTGTCCAGAACCTCCATGAAGGCCGCCAGAGCAACCGTCGCCGCAATCAGCCATGGGTTCGATTTAGGTTTCCACTGCGTACTACTTTCGACTTCTGCGGTCATTCATTTCCTTTCAGTTGTCTTCGTTTATTTGAGGATGACCATGCAGATACCATCCCACTTATCCTTGTGCAGTCCTGGTGGAGGTAGTTCTTTCAGAGACACGACGCCTATATTCTGGGAGTCCAGGTGGAAACGAGTGTGAAGATATTGACTGACCAAAATGGCTCGATTGCGAGACAAGGCAAACTGTTCATCATGGTCCTGTGCCGCCGAGTAGCCTTCGACTACGATGGCGCTAGCCACGAGTGAATCTCCCAGTTGCGTCGCGAGGGCATCGATTCGCTTCTTTCCCGCAGGGGAGAGCGTCTCGAGCCCGTTCGATCCTGGTTGAAAGAGATCGTCCGCGGTCAACCATTCCCGATGATTTTCAGGATTGGCGAACACCTTGTCGCGGCGATATTGATCCGGCTTGAGATTGGTGAGATTGTAGTAACCTCGACGCTTGAAGAATCCACGGAAGAAGAAGTTGTGCTTGAGTGCCTCTGTATCCTCCGCCATATTCCCTGTGGCTTGATTGAGATTTGACAAGGATTGCTGAATATTCCCGGCGGCATCCTCTCCCTGATCATCTGGGCCTAGAGATTCGATTACGGTTTGATGTAGCTGCTCGGAAGTTGCGTCGATATGTTGTGCCGCACTCTTAGCACTGACTATCGCATCGTCGGCTTTCTGCCCAAGGTTCCGCGACCGAAGATCTGAGACCAATGCGTTGGCCTGGCTTGAGGCGTGATTAAGAGTCGATGTAGCCTGCCTGGCGTTCTTCACTGTCTGACGAAGTTCTTCCGCCGTGTCTTCATCCCGCAGCAACATCCCAGCCGGGCCTTTTCCCTCCTTCAATCCAACGACGACATCGTCAGCATTATTTACAGTGGTGGTGATTGCGTCGAGAGCGTCATTCAACTTTCCTCCGACCTGCTTCATCATGCCGTTCACATCCTTCAGCATGCCAGCGCTCTTTTCCATCAGGTCGGAGAGGTCCAGGGGTTCCTTGCTGGGAAGGGTCGTTAGCGAAGCTGCCTCTGAAGTCTGTTGGCCTCCCTGATGCACGAGCAGGAACTTGTCTCCGACGACACCTTCTGTGGCTATCGTGACTACAGAGTCGGTTCGCACCAGAACGTGGAGGCGTTGTTCGATACTCAGCTTGACTCGGAACTTCGCCGGCGGCCGGTTCGGAACTGCGATATCGACGACTTCTCCCGCATCCATGCCTGCGACCCGCACCTTGGCGCCCTTTGCGACGCCATCGAGATTTGCGAATTCTGTATAAACGTCGAAATGGCGCGCAAAGGCCTTGTGCTGATTGCCGATCAGGAAGATCCCGATGGTAAACAGGGAGACGCCGGCAGCGACAAAGATTCCAACGGAGATGTTCCGATTCGACATTCAGTCATTACTCCGCGATAAGTTTCCGCACGATGCTGTTCTCATGCTGGTCGAGTTCCTCTATCGTGCCGAACGCAAGCAGGTGTCCTTCATCGAGGACCGCGAAGCGATCGCCCACGCGCCTCGCGCCCTGCGCATCATGGGTGACGATGACCATCGTTGTCTTCTGTCTGGTCTTCTGCTCCAGGAGCAGTTCGTCGATCTCTGAAGACGTGATGCGGTCAAGGCCGCTACTAGGTTCGTCCACGAGCAACAATTCTGGTTCCAGGACCAAGGCGCGTGCGAGTCCTGCGCGCTTCTTCATGCCACCGGATAGCTCGACTGGCATCTTGTGCTTATCGGAGGCTAAACCAACTTGGCCCAGAACTCGATCAACGGCCTCTTCGATCTCTGGATTGGATTTATTGGTGAGACGGCGGAGAGGCAAAGCCAGATTGTCGTGCAGCGTCAAAGAATCGAATAAGGCAGCACTCTGAAATAGAAAACCCATTTTGCGGCGAACATGGGATAGTTGCTCGCCTTCGAGTTCTGCAATGTTGTCCCCGGAAATCCATATCTGCCCGGTGTCCGGGCGCAGCAGTGCAATCATCAGTTTGAGGGTGACACTCTTACCCGTTCCACTTCGGCCCAGAATGCACAGTGCCTGACCGGGAGTTACCGAAAGCGAGAGATCGCAGAGGACCTGTCTATTTCCAAAGGACTTCGAGACATGGTCGAGCGCGACAGCAGGTTTATTCATTTCGTTCATATCGCATTGTCCGGGAAGATGAGGAAGATCAGCTTGACCAGGATGACGTCTGCCAAAATGATTACCAGAGAGGAGACGACGACACTGTTCGTCGCAGCGCGCCCAACGCCTTCGGCTCCCTCATTCGTCGTGTAACCGAAGAAAGCGGACACCGTCCCGATGATGAAACCGAATACGGTTGTCTTCAATGTGGGCGGAATGAAATTGGACCATTGAAGATCCGTGAAGGCGCGTGTGACATAGAGCCGGATTGAAAGATGGGACAGTGCGTATTCGGAACAGAATCCGCCGATGAGCCCAGAAAAGTCCATGAATACCGTCAGCAGGGGCAGGGCGAGAACGCACGCGACGATGCGGGGGACCACTAGTAACTTGAAGGAATCGATCGAAAGCGCTTCGATGGCATCTATCTGTTCCGTTGCCCTCATGTTCGCAAGCACCGCTCCAATTCCGGCGCCGACGCGTCCCGCTACAAGTAGTCCAGCGACGAGTGGGCCGATCTCAATAAAGAAAGCGAGTGACTGAACCCTGGGAATCATTGCTCCGGCCCCGAACATCACCAGCGTGCTTCGCGTATGTAGTGTCATCACGACGCCCAAAGCGAAGCCGGAGGCTGCAACGAGAGGAAAAGAGCGCGAGCCTGCCTCCGCAATCTGGCTCCAAATCTCGCGGAGTTCGAACGGCGGCCTAAAGAATCGTGCGACCGCTTGAAAGCCAAACAGAGTGAGATCGCCGATAAATTGAAAGAACCGTGTCAATCAGGGACCTTTCTTGTTTCCAATCAACTGTAGATAAGCAGGCGTGTCGGTTAGCAGAGACGGAATTGGTGCTGCTATAGCCTTCGAACAAACTGTGATCAATCTTGATTCGGAGAGTTTCCTATTCGCTCGTGCAGCGCTTCCAGGAGATGCTTCGTATAAAGGCCTGTTGCGACAAACGTGGCCCCTTCGCCGATCATCATCGAGAGGACCTCTTCGCCGCTCTTGTCAATTACCGTGATCTCGTTGAGGTCAACAATGCGATTGCCCGCCGAGTGTCGGCTGCGAGCCGCTTGCCAAGTCGAGACCAGTTCGGCGACGCATTCTTTCGTCAGTCGGCCTTGAAGGGTCCATCTCTGTTCGGATCCTTTTTCTTTCACCGTGATTCTCAACATGCCTTTTTTCTCCCGGGGTCTCCTATCTGTGAATTTCTCTCACGCCTCAGGATCTTGATGTGCGGCTATTTTCATGTAGACTTCCGTGCCGCTCCTTCGAAACTGAACCTCATCCATGCAAGAAGCCATAAGATGAATTCCCCGTTTACTGTCTTCTCCCATATCTTTTGGTATCGGGACACTGCTCGGGTCAAATCCGGCTCCCTCGTCTCGGATCACGATCGATAGAGAGTCATCGGCTTCGCAGACGTATTGGACGTAGACCTTTCTCGAAGTATCGTGACGGTTCCCATGAGTGACGGCATTCACCAAGGCTTCCCGCATCGCAATAAGAAAAGCCGCCTCACGTCCGTGGATCCGAGATAACAACTCTGGATCGGATCGAAGCCTCTCGATCACGGCCGCAATTTCACTCAGTTGGCTGCCCATCGTGATCTCAGTGTGCAATTGATTGGTCATCTAAACCTCCTGCATCACTGAACAATTCACATTTGACCGTTGGTCCATCACCCAAGAACCATCCTCTCGGTTATTGCTAGCGACGCTGGCCTCGTTGATATGAACGGAGGGTTCGCGCGTAGAGAGATGATCGCGCGCAATTACGACATCCTTGGAGCAATCCTGGCGTCGCGATCGTCTCCGGGCTGCCCTCCCTTCCTTCGCTCGCTGTGAAACCTCAGACGTGGATCTTCCTTTCAGAACTTTGGAAAGTGGCTCCCGAAGCCTGAGTCTTGCTCTTACGAGACGAGACTTCATCGTTGGGACCGAAACGCCAGCCAACATGGCAAGTTCACTCATGGATCCATCTTGAGATTGTCGGAGTTCTATTGCCGTCCGCAGCTTTGAAGGCAACCGCTTGATCGCTTGCCGAACCAGTCGTACTCTTTCCGTCTCCAGACAGCGCTCTTCCGGGTTTCGTGAAGGTTCTAGCATTTCGATGACCCTGCGGTTGTCAGGATCGACAGGGTCATCTAACGACAACTCCCTTCGCGTTCGTCTCCTTCTCATCATCGTCAGAGCGGAATTGATTGCGATTCTCGTTACCCAGGTCGAGAAGGCTGATCTTCCATCAAAGGTCCCAATATGGGCAAGGGCTCTCATCCACGAATCCTGGAGAACATCCTCAGCGTCGTCCATGTTTTGGGTAATTCTCAGCGCTGTCCGGAACACCATTTCGCGATGGCGCCTGCAAAGCTCCACATAAGCCAGTTGCTCGCCGTTTTGTGCCCGTGTTACCAAGAGCGCATCGCTTGTTATCGTCAACGGGGGAGCAGCCGATTGACCCAATCGACCTTCCACCGCGATCTCCGTTTGCAAGCTATCGGCCATCGATCTCGTGTCATCCCCAATGACTCAATGCAATCCATTGGCCGATTGCGCACTCGATCCTTTTTTCCCCAGATTGGGCAAGTCATAAGGATCAAATTCTAGGGAGGAACGAGCGGTGACGATGCATTGGCAGATTGCCAGCCAGTTGGCACTAGCTCGACTGTGCCGGGGTTCTTGCAGGAGTTGAACGTTGTGGACGGGTAATCCCTAGCTTTTGCATACGAAATTGGAGGGTGGGTCTCTTGATCCCCAGGCGCACAGCGGCACCGTTCGGCCCCGCGAAGACCCAATTCGTTTGTTCCAGGACCGACAGGATATGTTTTCTTTCGACCTCTTCGAGCGTCGCAAACCCATTCGTCTCGCCACCATCAGGGATGCGCGACTTGAGATCGGCCGATGGAATATGGAGCACCGGACCTCGAGAGAGAATCACTGCCCGTTCAATGACATTTTGCATTTCACGTATGTTTCCCGGCCAGGGATAGCGGACCAGTGCGCTCATGGTTTCAGAAGAGATGGTGTCTATCTGCTTCTTCATGTCGCGTGCAAAGTGTTGGGCAAAGTGCCGGACCAGAAAGGGAATATCTTCTGTGCGTTCCCGCAAAGCCGGGACGCGAATTGGAAATACGTTCAATCTGTAAAACAGATCGGAGCGAAATGTTTGCTCCTCGACCATTGCGCCCAGGTCACGATTGGTTGCTGCAATAAGGCGGGCGTCGGTGCGGAGGGTGCGGGAACTGCCTAGACGCTCAAACTCTCGCTCTTGCAAGACGCGTAATAACTTTGGCTGTAGATCAAGCGGTATCTCGCCCACCTCATCCAGAAAGATGGTCCCCGGCGATGCCAGCTCGAACCGCCCAATTCGTTGCGTGACAGCGCCAGTGAATGACCCTCTTTCGTGTCCAAAGAGCTCGCTTTCCAGCAGACCAGTTGGAATCGCTGCGCAATTCAGTTTCACAAAGGCGTTCGAATGGCGGTCGCTGAGATTATGAACTGCCCGAGCGATCAGTTCCTTCCCCGTACCCGTTTCTCCATAGATAAGAACAGTCGAACCCGTCGGAGCCACCGCTTCGACCTGACACAGCACTTTTCGCAGCGCTGCGCTATTCCCGATGATCTCTTCAAAGTTCATCTCGCTACGTAGTTCACCCTCGAGATAGAGCTTCTCTTGAGTGAGCTGCTCCTTGAGTTCCGAAATCTGACGATAGGCCAACGCATTGTCAATGGCGATCGCTATTTGTCCGGCGATCTGCGATAAGAAGTCGACGTCAGGCTGGGTGAAAGCATTCTTCTGGAGGCGAGCCAGGCAAATAGCACCGAGCACTCGATTGCCACGGCTCAGCGGAAGAATGCATAAGGTTTGTAGCCCCTCTTTTATTGCTATCTGCGGATCGAAGCCTGACTTGGATAACTCCTCGACGTCGCCCACCCATGACTTCCCGGAACGTAATACCTGTCCAGTGGCAGAACCATCAAAGGGCCTCACTACGTCCTGCTGGAGCAGGCCTTTGCTATCCGGAAAGTCCAGCGCATAGAGTCTGGTATGCTGACCTTCTTTGTCCGGGAGTACCAAGGCCACGGAATCCAGTCGCATTACCTTGCGAATGCTCGGAGAGATGGACTGAAGCACTTCGCGCAACTTCAAATTGGCCACGACACTATTGTTTAGGTCCAGGATGAGGCTCAATCTCGTGCGTTCACTTTCCAATTGGGCGCGCGCCATCCGGTCGTCAATAACCAAAGCTACAAAGTCCGAGATAAGAGAAAAGAAGCGAACCTCCTTTTCTCTGAATGCATCGGGTTGCATTCGCCCAATACAAAGTGCCCCAAGACAATGGGTCGCGGTGTTCAGAGGGAACACGCAGAATGACTGATTTCCCAATTCTTTAAAGAGTTCCGTGAGTTGCGGGAAAGGACTTTGTTCCTTGAGCGACGAAAGGATGAAGGGCTTCCGTCGCTCCTCGATCCATGTGTGCAGGGATTTCTGTGCGTCGAGGCCTTTCGGTGTGGGCGCTATCGGAGCTCTCTTGTTGTCAATCGCGAGCCAAAAGGTGCCTGTCGATTTCTCGCTAAATGCGAGTATCAAGCTGTCTCCGTGGAAAAGGTCGAATAGTTCGGCTGGCAGGGCGCGCATGAGCTGTTCGGGATCGCGATAAACATCCAATCTATGTGCAAGACGAAGAAGCTCCTCATCATGCCCTTCTGGCAGAGGCGGGTCATTCAGTCGAATAGGGTTTTGGCTTTCTCGCATCTTATACCTGGATGTGTTCCATTCCTTGATGGTCTATAGATGAAAGCATCGGGCACGAAGGAGCAAAGATTATTCGTGCGACCGTCCGACGCTCGCACGGCAAACCGCCCCTCCACCTTGAGACTTGATGCGCTGCGACCCAAAGAAATGGCTCCGAAGGCGCCGATTCAGATGTGCGAACACGTCTGTCCTCTTCTGTGATCGAGGGTGCCGAGTGGTCTCTCCGTGTGGCCGGCGGGTTCAAACGATGACTCGTCCTCACACGTATTGGCTCGGTGAACGTAACCTCCTTTCTTTTCAGCAAGCGTTGTAGGGTCGCGCAGTAATTGCATAGGCTGACTCTCCGACAATCGATTCTAAATTATCTCAAAGACAAAGTGTATCGGAAAGCGTATTGTATGGTCACATTATATTCGAATGGAAAGGCGTCGTGATGACCGGCGAAGAGAAAGGCGAGAAAGCGGTGACCCAATCCAGGTCGCCAGTGGACGCTT
>Ga0193742_1001976_pt1 | contig 11931 bp, 8 predicted proteins | sample L2c1metaG_FD_165511 | JGI IMG/M metagenome (GOLD analysis project Ga0193742, IMG submission 165511) | Soil microbial communities from a riparian zone of the East river system, Colorado, United States - L2c1 | ecosystem: Environmental > Terrestrial > Soil > Riparian zone | place: USA: East River... | reverse complement strand
GCTCGGCCGGCCGACCCACCTTGTCCGGGGGATCCGCGCGCAGATAGTAGTGCAGCAGGGTGCCGTCCAGCACCGGCTCCAGCCACACCTCCATGCTGCCGACCAGCGCCCCGTGCACGGTCCACCGGTAGCCCTTCTCGCCCCGGTCGGTCACCACCTTCAGCCGCAGGTCCGGCCAGAACCGAGACCAGGCCGCCGGGTCGGCCAACTCGGCCGCGACCCGCGCCGGCGGCACGGCGAGGAACGTCTCGTCCACCACGTCCACGCTGCTCATCGCACGTTTTCCCTGGTCAAGACCCGTGAGTGGTAAGTGGTCTCATAGGACCACTTACCACTCACGGGTCGCGACGTGCGGGTTTGCCGTCGGGCTAACGACGGGGCTCGCCCGCTGTCGCGTCGGGTGCTCACCCGCCCGACCGTAGCGACGGCACCTGGCGGCTGTCGCGCGCGGGTCGGACACCGCCGACTCGACGATCACATCTCTCCCCTACGGGCCGGTAACCGTTATAGGTTGGCGCCGCGGCAATGGTGTCGAACGGGGTCGGGAGGTTCGAAATGCGCGAGTACATCGTGCCGGCGGTCGACGAGGTGACCGACCGGGAGAGCCTGTCCGACGCGGTGTTCGAGAACGCCGAGCAGCATCCGGACACGGTCAGCTTCCGGCGCAAGACCGACGGCGGCTGGGTGGACGTGACCGCCAAGGAGTTCGGCGCCCAGGTCACCGAGGTGGCCAAGGGCCTGATCGCGTCCGGGGTGGCCAAGGACGACCGGGTGGCCGTGCTGTCCCGCACCCGGTTCGAGTGGACGGTGATCGACTACGCGATCGCCTCGGTCGGCGCCGTCACCGTGCCGATCTACCAAACCTCGTCGGTGGAGCAGATCAACTGGATCCTGTCCGACTCGGCCGCGGTGGCCGCGGTGGTCGAGTCGGACAAGCACCGCGACGCGGTGGACGCGATGCGCGAGCAGCTCCCCGACCTGCGTGAGGTCTGGCAGATCGAGCCGACCGACCCCTCGGTGACCCCGGCGGTCGATCACCTGGTCGCCCGGGGCGCCTCGGTCCCCGCCGAGGAGTTCTCCCAGCGCCGCGCGCAGGTCGGCGCGGACGACCTGGCCACGCTGATCTACACCTCGGGCACCACCGGGCGGCCCAAGGGCTGCGAGCTGACCCACCGCAACCTGCTCTCCGAGCTGAAGACCGCCGGCCAGGTATTCGGCACCATGATGAGCGAGCAGAACTCGCTGCTGCTGTTCCTGCCCTTGGCCCACGTGCTGGCCAAGGTCATCCAGTGCGGCGGGGTGTACACCCGAACCACGATCGGGCACATCTCGGACACCTCCAACCTGCTCGCCGACCTGGCCGCCTTCCAACCCACCTTCGTGCTGTCCGTGCCCCGGGTGTTCGAGAAGGTGTTCACCGCCGCGCAGCAGCGCGCGCACGCCGCCGGCAAGGGCAAGGTGTTCGACGCCGCCGCGGCCACCGCCGAGGAGTGGAGCCGGGCGCAGCCCTCCCCCGGCCTGCTGCTGCGCGCCCGGCATGCACTGTTCGATCGGCTGGTCTACGCCAAGCTGCGGGCCGCGCTGGGCGGCCGGTGCATCGCGGCGGTCTCCGGTGGCGCCCCGCTGGGCGAGCGGCTCGGGCACTTCTTCCGGGGCGTCGGCGTGCCGGTGTACGAGGGCTACGGGCTCACCGAGACCACCGGCGGGATCACGGTGAACACCCCGGACGCGCAGCGGGTAGGCACGGTGGGGCAGCCGCTACCCGGGAACGCGGTGCGGATCGCCGACGACGGGGAGATCCTGCTGCGCGGCGACCTGGTGTTCCGCGGCTACTGGCACAACCCGGACGCGACCAGGGAAGCCATGTCCGACGGCTGGTTCCACACCGGTGACCTCGGCGAGCTGGACGACGCCGGCTATCTGCGGATCACCGGCCGGAAGAAGGAGCTGATCGTCACCGCCGGCGGCAAGAACGTGGCGCCGGCCATCCTGGAGGACCGGCTGCGGGCCGACCCGCTGATCAGCCAGTGCATGGTGGTCGGCGACGGCCAGCCGTTCATCGCCGCGCTGATCACCCTCGACCCGGAGGCGCTGCCCGGGTGGCGGGAGGCGCACGGCAAGCCGGCTCCGGAGAACCCGGCCGACCCCGCCGACCTCCTCGAGGACCCGGACCTGCTGGCCGCCATCGACGCAGCGGTCACCGAGGCCAACAAGGCGGTCTCGAACGCCGAGGCGATCAAGAAGTTCCGGGTGCTCCCGGTGGACTTCACCGAGGCGGGCGGGGAGCTCACCCCGACCCTGAAGCTGAAGCGGAACGTGGTCACCAAGACCTTCGCCGACGACATCGCCGCGCTCTACAGCAAGGACACCGCCCGCCGCTAACCCCGCCCGGTGGCCGCCGCGCCCCGGCCCCAAATCCCGCGAGTCGGCGCTCTCAGCACACTGAGTCGGCGCTCTCAGCACACTGGGTCGGCTTGGGGTAGCCGCAAGCGGGTAGCTCGGGGGTCGGCGCGCGCCAGTGCCGGCAGCTCGAGACCGGCGCGTGCTAGAGCAGGGACGGTGACCGGGGGTAGGCCTGCTCGGGGCCAGCGCCGAGGAACCTGGCGAGCCGGTCGGCCGACCGTGCCCACCGCCAGTCCCGCCGCATCCAGTCCCGCCCGGCCGCGCCCATCGCCCGCGCCTTGTCCGGGTCGGCGAGCAGCTCGACCAGCGCGGCGGCCACCGCCTGGGGGTCTCGGCCGGACACCACCTGACCGGTCTCGCCCCGGCGCACCGTCTCCGGGGCTCCGCCGGAGTTCCCGGCCAACACCGGCAGCCCGGTCGCGGCGGCCTCCAGCAGCACGATGCCCAGGCCCTCCACGTCCAGGCCCCGGCCCCGGGTGCGGCAGGGCAGCGCGAACACGTCGCCCACCGCGTGGTGCGCGGGCAGCTCCTCCCAGCGCACCGGTCCGGTGAACTCCACGTGCTCGGCGACGCCGTGCGCGGCGGCCAGCCGACGCAGCCGGTCGGCCTGTGGACCGTCGCCGACCAGGAACAACGCCGCGCCCGGCACGCGGCGGCGGACCTCGGGCAGCGCGGCGATCAACACGTCCTGCCCCTTGCGGGCGACCAGCCGGGACACACAGCTGATCACCGGGCGGTCACCGAGGTGGTACCGGGCGCGCAGCGTCGCCCTAGCCGCCGGGTCGGGGTGGTAGCGGTCGGTGTCGATGCCCGGTGGCAGCCATTCCAGCGCGGCCGTCGGCCCGAACGCCGAGGCGAACCGGCGCCGGGTGTAGCGGGACACCACGGTGACGACGTCGCTGTGCCCGCCGATGTGCCGCAGTGCCTGCCGGGCCCCGGGCAGCATCGACCAGCCGACCTCGTGCCCATGCGTGCTGGCCACCACCCGGTGCACCCCGGCGGCACGACGCAGCGTGGGCCCGAGCAGCGCCAGTGGGGCGGCCGCGCCGAACCACACCGTGTCGCACCCGTGGTGGCGAGCCAGCTGCGCCGCCCGGCGGGCCACCGACGGCTCGGGCAGCATCAGCGACCCGGGGTGCCGGTGCACCGGGTACGGCGCGGCCGCGTCGAACTCGGCGGCGCCCGGCCAACCCGGTGCATAGACCGCGATCTCGCCGTCCGGCAACCGGCCGGCCAGCTCGGCCAGGTATCCCTGAATTCCCCCGGCCCGGGGCGGGAAGTCGTTGGTCACCAGCAGCGTGGGCATCGCCCGCAGGTTAACCAGCACGGCCGCCGAGAAGCACGCCGGGTGGGCGCGGATCCTGGGGTGCCGCGCCGGAGCGCGGCACCGCCGCCGGATGGGCGAGCCTTGCGGCGGCGGCCGGTTCGGGTTACCGGCCGCCGCCCACCGCGGGGAGCGGACAGAACTGGGGGACTCGCTTACAGGCGCCGCGCGCTGGCGTAGCTCTTCATCCGGGACAGATCGGTGTAGCGGACCACGTCACCGGTCTGCACCGCGTTGAGCACCTTGCCGTCGCCGGCGTAGAAGCCGACGTGGCTGACCGGGTGATAGAAGAAGATCAGGTCTCCGGGTTGCAGGTTGGCCCTGGACACCGGCCGGCCCACCTGGGCCTGTGCCGAGCTGGACCGCGGCATGGTGATGCCGACTCGCTTGAAGGCCCAATAGACCAGGCCGGAGCAGTCGAACGTCTTGGGCCCGGTCGCTCCCCAGACGTACGGCATGTCCATCCGGCTCATCGCGATCTTCAGCGCCTGGGCGCCCTTGCCGTTGCCCAGCGTGACGCCCATCGGCACGCCGTCGCGGGCGATCCGCCTGGCCCGTTCCGAGGGGCTGAGCCGCTCGAGCAGCGTCTGCGCCTGATCGATCCGAACGTCAGCGGCTTTCTTCCGGACGTCGATCTGCTGGAACGCCGCGCGGGCCTGTGCGGTCGCCTGCTGGGCGACGACCACCGCGTTGGCCGACTCGTCCTGCGCCCGTTTGGTCGCCGCGACCAGCGCCTGCGCCTTGTCCAACACCGCCTTCTGGTCGGCGGTGAAGGATTCCAGGGTGGTCATCTGGTCGAGGAAGTCGCTCGGCGAGTCGCTGAGCACCAGCGCGTTGAGCTCGTCCAGCCGGCCACCCTCCATCGCCTCGGTGGCGACCCGGTCGACCTGGACCCGGAACGCCTCCTCGGCGTCCCGCGCCCGAGCGGCCGCCAACCGCGCCGGCACCACCGCTGCCCGCGCCCGGTCGGCGTCGTCCTGCCTGGCCTGCATCTCGTCCTGGGCGGCGTGCCACTGCTCGGTGAGCGCCTCGGCGTCGTGCTGGGCAACCTCCAGTTGTTTGGCGGCGTCGGAAGCATTACCGGGGGGAGGGGCCGGCGCCGGCGGATCCCCGTAAGCCGGGGTCGTCAGCACGACACAGGCGGTCACTGCCATCGCGGTCGCGGAGAGCGCGCCAACAAGAGCGCGCAAATATCCGCTCGACGCCACGACGCCGGTCTCCCTTCCCGTGAAACCGCCGGGCAGGGCGCGCGAAGTCGGGGGCGTGAGTCAGGCCTTCGGGGGGCCCAACTCGACTTGCGCGGCAACCATTGCGGCGGTGACCCCGCGGCGCCAATCGGGGAGCGAGTGGCTGACGCCCCGCAAGGTCTCAGCGAGATTACGAAGGGGGGACAACGGCGTCCAGGAGGCCTGGCTATCGGCGTGGCGCGATCACGATCAGCCCTCAATCGTCACTGGAGGTCACCGGCTAGCGCATCAGAACGTGCAATTATCACCCAACGTCACTGAAACCGTCTTCGATCGGCGAAGTGAGTGACACCCGCCGAGGCTCGGCGGGCACAAGCCGCAATCTCGGCACCAGACCCTGGTCAGCGAGCACATTAAGAGCTCGACATTCCGGTGCGTCGAGCTGTACTGATCTAGCGCCGGACGGCAGGTTTTCCTGATCCATTTCCTCGCCGATGCTCCCCGGCACACCCAGGAACACCCCCACAACACAATCCCGGCACGCGTCTCCCCGCACCACGCACCGATCACAGTCGATGATCATTTCCGTCTCCCATCAGTCCGTCTTAGATCGACACACGCACGCTAAGACGACGCTCTGACAGTTTCCGACGTCGCATGCCCCGAACAGGGGATCAACCAACCCGCCCCTCCTGGCACACCGTGACCGCCCGCCGCCCCCGCGCCGCCGCCCCCGCGCCGCCGTACCGGCGCCGCCGTACCGGCCCGCGGTGCACCAACTGCACAACAGGGAGCTTCGATCATGGTTAGACATGTCCGCTGTGCAGCTCGGCAACCAGAAGCGGGCACCGCCCGCGGGCACCGTGAAGTGTGCTCGAGGTATGCGGCGGGGACGCGGCGATCAGCCGGGCGCGACAGCCATCCAGCGGCGTAGCTCTATGCGTGGCTGACGCCGAGCGGCAAGTCAGTCCGGGTTGACCAAGATCGAACCGGACTACGTCGCCACTTGACGACTTCCTCCGCCAACCGCACGTCACGCACCGGCGCGCCGCCCGCACCGGCGCCTGGCCCGACGTGATCGTCGTCTTGGTGTCTAGACGGACGAAAAGCGTCTCTTCAGACACCAAGACAGCGATCACCCATCCCTGCCAACCGAGGGGCGGCGGCCAACCGGGGTACCGCAGCCAACCGAGGCAGCCTCGGCCTGGACGTCGGTCGGCGGGAAGCTGAGCCGCAGTGCCCGCGGGACTGGGCGGCGCCGGCCGGCCGGACGCCCGGGGGTCAGCCCCGGGTGAGCAGCTCGAGCAGCACGGCGGAGGCCAGCGGGTGCGCTCCGCGCCGGCGGACCGAGTCGGCGACCGCTCGATCCGAGGTGGCCACCAGGATCGGGCGGCCGATGGGCTCGGCGGCAACCAGGTCCCTGATCACGTCGTCGGCCAACACCCCGGGCTCGCTGAACAGCACCCGCACCCCGCGCGGGTGGCGCAGCGGGCCGGACGCCACCGCGGCCCCGTCGAACACCACGGTGACCTCGGCGCCGGTCCTCGCCGCGAGCGCCCCCAACCCGCCGGTCAGCCGGTTGCGCTGGTCGAACAGGGTGAGCTCCGGGTATCCGGTCTTGCTCACGTTGTAGCCGTCCACGATCAGATGCACCGTGGGCAGCGCGAGCAGGCGATCGAGCCCGCCGGCGTCCGCGATCCGGGCGCCGCCGTGGCGGGGCGCCCGTGTTCCGCCGACCAGGTCGGCCGGTCGCGGGCCGCCGCCGCCCAGCGCAAGTTCCCTCCGCAGTCCGTCCACCGCGCCGGCCAGGGTGTTCACCAGCAGCTCCAGCCGCACCTCGTCGGCCTGTCTGGCCTCCCGGGCGGCCTGCCGGGCTCCGCTGACCTCGTCGCTGGCCCTGGCCGCCCTGGCCCGCTCCGCCTCGGCCCGCTCCAGCGCTCGATCCCTGGCGGCCCGCGCCTCGGTGAGCTCGGCGGCGGAGCGCTCGCGCAGCTCGGCCAACTCCCGGCGCGCGGCCTGGGTGGCGTCCTGGGCCTCCCGCAGCCGGGAGCCCTGTTCGCGGAACCGCCGACGCAGCCGGTCCAGCTCCAGATCCCGGGTCAGGTCCGCCTCGCGTACCTCGGCCCCGGCCTCGGCGAGCTCGCTGCGCAGCCGGTCCAGCTCGGCGGTGAGCTTGTCCACCCGAGCGAGCGCGGCGTCCCGCTGGGCACGCAGCGTTACCACATCGACCCGCTCGGCCACCGCCGCGAGCCGCTCCGTGAGGTCCGGTGCGGCCATCAGCAGCGCGCCGGCGGCGGCCCCGACCGGATCGGCGTCCGGGCCGGTCAGCTCGCCGGGGCGGTGCTCATCCCACCAGGCCAGTACGGCGGCGCGGAACGCGGCGGAATCCTTCAGCTCGCCCACCAGCGCGCGGGCGCCGAGCCGGGCGCGCTTACTCGGGGTGAACTTGGCTAATCGGCGCAGCCCGGGCGGCACCTCCGCGGCGGGCAGCTCGCCGACCGCGACCGAGGCGACCTCCGCCAACCGAGCCCGTACCGGCTCGGGCAGCTCGGTCCACGCCTGCTCCGCCATCGTCCCAGGTTAGTCGGCTACTCACCGCGACGAGCGGTCCAGCCACCAGGTTTGATCACCTCGCAACCTGTCGGCACGGAAACGTCGGTGCCCCCAGCTAACGTCCGGTAAATGCCACAGCTGTCATTCGACGAGCTCGGCACGCCGCTGCGCGAGGTCACCTTCGTGGTGCTCGACCTGGAAACCACCGGGGGCAGCGCGGCCACCGACGCCATCACCGAGGTCGGCGCGGTCAAGGTGCGCGGCGGCGAGCGGCTCGGTGAGCTGGCCACCCTGGTCGACCCGGGCACCGGGATCCCGCCCGCTGTGGTGTCGCTGACCGGGATCACCCAGGCCATGGTCAGCGGGGCGCCCCGGATCGGCACCGTGCTGCCCAGCGTGCTGGAGTTCCTCGCCGGCGCGGTGCTGGTCGCGCACAACTCGCCGTTCGACACCGGGTTCCTGCGGGCCGCCTGCGAGCGGCTCGGGCTGCGCTGGCCGCGCCCGCCGGTGCTGTGCACGGCCCGGCTGGCCAGGGCGGTACTACCCCCGGGGGAGACCCCGTCGGTGCGACTGTCCGCGTTGGCCGAGATGTTCGGTACCTCGACCCGCCCCACGCACCGCGCGCTGGACGACGCGCGGGCCACCGTGGAGGTGCTGCACGGGCTGCTGGAACGGGTCGGGAACCTGGGTGTGCAGAGCCTGGAAGAGCTGCTCGCGCTGGCCGCCAGCGCCGCTGGCACCCGGCCCACCGACGAGCAGCGACGCAAGCGCGGGCTGGCCGACCATTTGCCCAGCGCGCCCGGGGTCTATCTGTTCCGGGGCGCCAGGGACGAGGTGCTGTACGTGGGCACCAGCGGGGATCTGCGTCGCCGGGTGCGCTCCTACTTCACCGCCGCCGAGCGCCGCCGCCGGGTGCGGGACATGGTCGCGCTGGCCAGCCGGGTGGACGCGGTGGAGTGCGCGCACGCGCTGGAGGCGCACGTCCGCGAGCTGCGGCTGCTCGGTGCGCACCGGCCGAGGTTCAACCGCCGGTCCCGCACCCCGTACCTGGCCTGGTGGCTGCTGCTGACCGACGAGCCGTTCCCCCGGCTGTCCGTGGTGCGCGAGCCGAGGGACGGGGCGTTCGGGCCGTTCCGGTCGCGGCGGGACGCGGTGGCGGCGATGGAGTCGGTGCAGGACGCGGTACCGGTGCGCCGGTGTACCCAGCGGATCCCGGCGCGCAACCCGTCCGGTACCCCTTGCGCGCTGTTCGAGCTCGGCCACTGCGGCGCGCCGTGCGCCGGCCGGCAGAGCGTGGCCGACTACGCGCCGGCCGCGCGCGCCGTGACCGATCTGCTCGCCGGGCACTCCGACCATCCGCTCCGGGAGCTGGCCGACGAGGTGGAGCGGCTCGGCTCGGCGCAGCGGTTCGAGTCGGCGGCCACTCGGCGGGACCGGTTGGCCGACCTGCTGGTCGCGCTGCGCCGGGCCCAGCGGCTCGAGGGGCTGGCCGCACTGCCCGAGCTGGTCGCCGCCCGACCGGACGGCGCCGGCGGCTGGGAGCTGGCGGTGCTGCGGCACGGCCGGCTGGCGGCGGCCGGGATGGCCCGGCGCGGGGTGCCGCCGATGCCGGTGGTGGCGGCGTTGCAGGCGAGCGCGGAGACGGTGCGCCCCGGGCCCGGCCCGCTGCGCGGCGCCCCCGCCGAGGAGGCCGGCGTGCTGCTGCGCTGGCTGGAACGCCCGGGCACCCGGCTGGTGCACTGCCCCACGCCGTGGACCGAGCCGGCGCACGGGGCCGGTCGCTGGGCCGGCTGGCTGGCCACCGCTCGGGCCGCCCCGGCCGGTTACGCCGGAGAGGACTGAGCGACGCGGCCGCGCGGGCACTGGCGCCCGGTCAGCTCGTCGACGGGTCGGCACTACGATCGGTCCAGCCCGCGCCAGCGAAGGAGCCATCGCCGTGATCACCGCGTTCGTCCTGGTCCACGCCGCAGCCGATTCGATCCCGGAGACCGCGCAGGCGATCGCTGATCTGGACGGGGTGGCCGAGGTCTACTCCTGTGCCGGCAATGTCGATCTCATCGCGGTGGTGAAGGTGCGCGAGCACGAGCATCTGGCCGACGTCATCGCCGGCGGGCTCAGCAAGGTGCCCGGGGTCCGGCAGACCGACACGCACATCGCGTTCCGCTCCTACTCCAGCCGGGACGTGGAGGAAGGCTTCTCCGTCGGCCAGGACTGAACGCGCCACGCGCCGCCGATTCAGAGAACCGAGCGGATCCGCGCGGCCGTGGCGTCCAGGTCGGCGCGCGCCGGCAGCGACCAGTTCGCGCTGATCCGGAACACGCCGTCCCGCACGGTCCTGGGCACCACGTGCAGGTGCACGTGCGGGATCTCCTGCCCGGCGGCGGCCCCGTCGGCCAGGAACAGGTTCACCCCGTCGCAGCGCACCGCCCGGCGCACCGCCCGGGCCAGCCGCTGGGCCAGCGCGAACATGTCCTTCCCGTCTGTGTCCAACAGGTCGGCCAGCCCCTCCGCGTGCTCCCTGGGCACCACCAGCAGGTGCCCCGGCGCCACCGGCTGGATATCGCAGAACGCCAGCACATCGCCCTCGTCCGCCACGATGCTGGCCGGCTGGCTGCCCGCGGCGATGGCACAGAACACGCACTGGCCGTCTACCCGGGGCGGCAGGTCGACCCGGCCGGCCATATCAGCCGCCCGGTGAGGGGTCGGCCAGCCGCAGCACCGCGTCGGTGAACAACCCGGGGTCGGTGACCGGTGGGCCGTGCCCGAAGCAGACCAGGCTGGGCCGCAGATCGGTGAGCTTGGCCAGGCTGCGCCGGTTCATCGGGGTGTCGTGGTCCAGGAACCCGGGCACCGCCATCAGCCGGGGCCGCCGGGCGCTGCCGGCCAGGTTGGTGATGGTGTCGCCGCACAGCAGCACCCGGTCGGCGGCCCGCCAGTAGGCAACCGCGCCCGGAGAGTGGCCCGGCACGTCCAGCACCTCGAACCCGCCGACCAGGTCCCCCTCCTTCAGCCGGCGCTCCACCGGGTGCGGCCGAGTGGGGAAGAGCCTGGTCAGCGCGTTGATCGCGGCACCGCCGTGGCTGTCTACCCGGCCGCTCTCCATGGCGTCCGCGTCCGCCGCACCGACCAGCAGCGGGACCTCGAGCTCCCGGCACAGCCAGCCGGCGCTCCCGGCGTGGTCGAAGTGCGCGTGGGTCAGCGCGTGCGCGCGCACGGTCGCGCCACGCAGCGCGCGGGCGATCAGCCGGCCGCTCCAGCGCAGCCCGCTGTCCACCACGGTGTCGGCGATCAGATAGGAGTTCATCAGTCGCCCTGGCCCGGCGGGCAGGACATACAGCTCGTCGGCGAGCCGCTCGCGGGTACGCATGCGCGATTCCTACCGCATGCCCGCTGACCCGCGCGCTCACAACTGTCGGTGCGGCGCGTCATGATGGTGCGGTGGACGCGTTGGACGGCTTCTCCCCCGCGACCCGGAGCTGGTTCTCTGGGGCGTTCGCCGCGCCCACCGCCGCGCAGGCCGGCGCCTGGGCCGCCGCTCGGGCCGGCCGGCATGCTCTGGTGGTCGCGCCCACCGGCTCGGGCAAGACGCTCGCGGCGTTCCTCTGGGCGCTGGATCGGCTGGCCGCCGAGCCCCCGCCGGCGGAGCCGACCCAGCGCTGCCGGGTGCTCTATGTGTACCCGCTGAAGGCGCTGGCGGTCGACGTGGAGCGCAACCTGCGGTCCCCGCTGGCCGGCATCCGGCAGGCCGCGCACCGGCTCGACCTGCCCGAGCCGGAGATCACCGTGGGGATGCGCACCGGCGATACCCCGGCCGACGTTCGCCGCCGCTTTGCCCGCACCCCGCCGGATGTGCTGGTCACCACGCCGGAGTCGCTGTTCCTGCTGCTCACCTCGTCGGCCCGGGAAGCGCTGCGCGGGATGCGCACGGTGATCGTGGACGAGGTGCACGCGGTGGCCGGCACCAAGCGCGGCGCGCACCTGGCGCTGTCCCTGGAGCGGCTGGACGAGCTGCTCCTCGACGGTCCGGCGCAGCGAATCGGGCTGTCCGCCACGGTGCGCCCGGTCGACGAGGTGAGCGCGTTCCTGGGCGGCAACCGCCCGGTGGAGGTGATCCGCCCACCCATCACGAAGATCATCGAGGTCTCCGTCCAGGTCCCGGTGCCCGATCTGGCCGCGTTGGACGTGCAACCCGAGATCGGCAGCTCGGACGAGGAGATCGTGGGCTCGGCGGCGGGCTCGGCGCAGCGGCCGTCCATCTGGCCGGCGGTGGAGCGCCGGGTCCTCGAGCTGGTCCGGGCACACCGCTCGACGATCGTGTTCGCCAACTCGCGGCGGCTGGCCGAGCGGCTCACCGCGAAGCTGAACGAACTGGCTTCCGAGCAGACCGAGCTGGCGCCGGGTGATCGGTTCCCCGCCGAGGCGATCGGCGAGTCCGGGCTGTCCACCGGTGCCGAGCCGGTGGTG
>Ga0193742_1001972_pt1 | contig 11943 bp, 7 predicted proteins | sample L2c1metaG_FD_165511 | JGI IMG/M metagenome (GOLD analysis project Ga0193742, IMG submission 165511) | Soil microbial communities from a riparian zone of the East river system, Colorado, United States - L2c1 | ecosystem: Environmental > Terrestrial > Soil > Riparian zone | place: USA: East River... | reverse complement strand
TGTATTGTTATATCCTTATCAACATCATCATTATGTAATAACAATGGTTAACTCAAAAGATGGAAGGTGAATTTCCTCGCTTACACTTGGTGCGTTGGAACATATGAAGTTCCGGTTTTTCTTTCTTACTTACTCTGGATCTAAGTACCATGGTTGCTACTAGATCGTTGAAACGGTTGAACAGTATTACTTTCACGGACGCTGTGATTGGTTGATCAATGTCATCGGTTATTTGTCGCAATTCTTCCGGTATCACGCGACCTAGACCTTTCGGGTAGTCTATTCCAAACGTCAATTCCCCACTGTCTGCGTCTTGTCCTCAATCATGCAAACTCTTCTAACGGCCACCAGAAGAAGTACCCCATTCGCCCTAGGGAAACGTGCATTTGCATCATCCCCGCGGTCATGGCAAGCTGTACCCCAACAAAAGCCTGTCTTGATGAAAGAGTTCAAAATATATCGCTGGGTGCGTACAATTCCATGATGTGTTTGTCTTATTAACATATATAACCCTAACTGGATGTGTTAGAACCCCGATGAGCCCAACAAGAAGCCGTCATTACAGACCTACCAGCTTGATCTTAACCAGACAGGTCCTATGGTAAGAAAATCTTTTTCCTCTCGTTTCCTGCAATAATTAATCTATACATAGATTCTAGATGCTCTCATAAAAATCAAGAACGAAGTTGATCCAACTCTTACCTTTCGTCGTTCTTGCCGTGAGGGCATCTGCGGCTCTTGCGCTATGAACATCGATGGCCAGAACACTCTCGCCTGTCTCTGCAGAATCGACCGTGACGGTGGCAAGAACACCAACATCTACCCTTTGCCTCATAGTTCGTATTATCTTGATCAAGTACATCAGTTGACATTTACCGCTCTGCCTTTAGTGTACGTTGTCAAGGACCTCGTCCCAGACATGACACTCTTCTACAAACAATACAAATCCATTCAACCTTGGCTACAGAACGACAACCCCCCTGAGAAAGGCATGCCATAACTTCCTCCTCTCATTTCCTTGCTCTAAACTTCTGTAGGCGAGTTCCTCCAATCACCAGAAGACCGTCGCAAACTCGATGGCATGTATGAATGCATTCTCTGTGCCTGCTGCTCCACCTCTTGCCCATCCTATTGGTGGAACCAGGATGAATATCTTGGCCCTGCGACGTTGATGCAAGCTTATAGATGGATCGCTGATTCTCGAGTCAGTCCCGTTTTCATTCATATCTGCTCCTCTGTCGAGGATATATCGACACTGGCTGACTAACTGTGTCACTCCCCACTTCCCTTCCCGTCGTGTCATTTTGTTTATGGAACCTTGAACTCCTTTGTTCTTATAGGACACACACGGCACCGAGAGGAAGGAGAAACTTCAGAACGAGATGAGCTTGTATAGATGTCATACCATCTTCAACTGTGCGTTGGTTTCTTTTTCCCCTATACCAACTCTACTGATTCAAGACTTATCGTCCCTCTTCGCTGTTTTCCTCTCTATCTTCGGCATTCTTTACCGACCTCCCACTACACGACCCTTCTCAATTTGCCGATACAACAACGATCACATGACGTCTTTAAAATCAAATGCCAAACCAATAGGCTCTCGGACCTGCCCCAAAGGCCTCAACCCTGCCGCTGCTATCGCCAAGATCAAGCTGGAGCTCGCTGCTGATTAATTCTATGATCCCAGATAGTCAGAGTGCCCGTGTACAGGCGGTAAGTATCGTATTTGGATGGATGGCGCGAGTGAGATGTGTACACCAAGTTAATACGGGATTAAATAGAAAGCATCTACAGTGAACCTCTCTTAACACTTCCCCATGACCCCCTGTATCCCATAACCTTTAGGGCTACCAAATTGTCATTTTGCACCAAAAGTTGCCCCTCATAACCCACGACTCTCGTGCGTGTAGACTCAGGTATTTACATACACGGACCATACACTCTAGTCTTAGGCTTTTGCTACTAGGGCAGCCAGGCATGGCATGATGCTCAGCAAAAAAAAAGCGAACGTTGTGCAGTTGTGGATGTTGTAATTTTCTGGGAATTGCGATCGATAGGTTACTAGTTAAGCCAAATACGAGAAGTAAAAGGTCGATATCAAAGCCAGGTGGCCAATCAGCTGTTGGATTTGGAATTTTAGCAGATGTGGATAAGAGCTGCTCCCCCGACGCAATCGCAGTCGCAATATAACGTACCAGTGCTAGCCGCTGTCCATACAATGGGATTCACCACACCCCACACAAAAAACTTCCTTTCGCAACTCCATGTGGAAAAGCACACATATAGTCGCAGTTCGAGGCTTGACAGGCCCTGCCCCTAGAATTCCGGGGGTTGATGGACGGAGGGAAAAACCTCCTTCGAAGTCATCACTATTGATGTAGATGGGAAACGGGAGTCTTGAGAAGATAGTGAGATTGGCCACTTCATGGGCGACTCGCCAATAACCATAGACCGCCGCTGTGAAAAGCTTAAAAACCTTGAAACAGATTAAATAAATTATCGTTTTGGAAGGCAAGGCTAAAGGTTCTGTTGTAGTTTCAGCTCGTCCTCATAAGTAGACCTCCTAGCACGCGGTCCTCCCTATCTGTAACTGAAGTGACCTTGTCAAGGGCATTTTCAAGTTCTTACTAGAATTTTTCGCCGTTCTTCAGGCTATAATTGTTTCCGTTCGGGCGATCTCAGCCATCAGTGCGGGGCAAGTGTCGAGTCACGGAGATCACAGGCACTGATCCCAATATTACATAATTATGTTATTTATTGTCTCTAACTTCGCACTGTCAATGCCATAGCCATAAAGTGACTCCCTTGACGAGTCCACGACCACTGCCATACTGCCATACTGCCTGGCTTTCCTTACCGGCCCTTGTTCGATTCCAAAAAGTTCTTCATCTTCAATCTACTCAGAAACAAGCACTTGGTCACAGCGCGACCTTTACCCTACTATTACAATGCCAATGGCAAGCTTTCGAGTCGTAGATTCGCCTGAGGAGGCGTCACTACATCCACGTGCTATATGGAACCATTGGAAAACGTATGTTTTGTGGGATCATCGGACATACTATGGTGTGCAGTGACCTCGGAATGATAAAATTATATATGTTGATTAGTACATTGATAGGTATGCTGGAGTTCATCGCAGCTTTAGTAATGATATTAGGCATATCGGAATTAGATAAAAGACAACCATCTGAAAGAAGTAGGCTTTTCGTCCTTGTCAGCTGTCTCCACGAGTCGATCGAAAATCATGCTTTCGTTCAGGGTTGGTGACTTTGATAAGGATGGGTACGGGTGCATTGCTGTTACTGGGAGTTTGTCCAATGTATGTTTAGGTATCTCTCTCTTGATTCGAAATTGAGTCCCTGCTCATTTGATCAGTCACTGGTATAGCAATCAACGACAATCGACCAATTTCCTGACGAAGGCCCGAACACATCTAGCTATACTCATATTTTTGATAAATGTGATCTGGGGTATATCTCCTACTTTCCTCTTTCATTTTTTTTCGCTCTGATAGATCTGGATTATTAAACAGTTTCCCAAGTTGTTTCCCATTCTCTTCATGGATGCTTTTATGGATGCGATGTCATGAATGCCGTGTCTGTTTTTCTCTGGATGTCAATCCCAATCCGCAAGTATCGTTTGCTCTTCGTACTGACAACGCTTAACCTATCATTATTCTTTCACAATGCGCTGGTGGCTTCTAACAGTGATTATTGCAGCAACTGTTGTGTGGACTGTCACCCGTAACCCACGCAAAGATTTTGCCCTCGCTGAACTTCCTTCACCTACAGGCTCTGAAAATTACTATAGACCTGCGTGGTCGAGCGCGAATGTAGCGGATGGGATTGAAGATGATTCGCTGGAACCTGATGGGCAGGTTAGGCTGACCTGATTCGTCAAAATTTCCATACCTCGAATATTATACATAGGGAAGACTACCTCAATCGGACAAGTCGAATATATCACTCAAATTTCAAGCTACAAGCTTAAGATTTGACATGGGTATTCTAGGACATGTGGACTATGGTATCTAGCCTTTTTGCGTTCAATTATTGTCTCTATGAGGGTGCAGAAAAACATGGTGGATTGTCATGCTTGTTTGCTTCGTCGTGCCCTCTGTGACTGTCCGATTGAGGGGTCCGTCCGATGTCGCGTCAGTGATAGTACGAGTCGAGCGTTGCTAACATACTTGCTGTCAGCCGAACTGACCGAAGCCTTCAAGTGTACTAAATTCAATCTCAAACATCAAAGTTGAGTACGGCATCAAGGCGGCATCAAGACGGCATACATAGGAAAAGTACGAAGAGACTTGTGTATTGCTTGCACACATCCAAAGATCCAGGATTAACAGTAATCAAGGTCTTCTGTGGGAGATCCAAGTAATAGTCGCACCCAGATATTCGTATGATGACTGAGATGTGAAGTTGATGTGAAGGCCGCCAAGCAACCGGGACATAAACTAAAGAAGTGTTTATAATAGAGTAACCCTGGTTCTTCCATCCACAAACCAGTGACAAGGCTGGTCCTCCCCTCCCACATCTCTAGGCTGCGCCATATCATTCCCCTCCGTTGACGGAGACCTATCCATTCTTTCCTATATCCTGATTCACAACCCTCAAGTTTTATCATGTCAACAACCATTGAGACGACAACCGGCAGGCCCGGTTTGCGACGTGTAATAGATAAAACAGTTAATATTCTCGGCAAAGAATGGCTGTACATCAGTGAGTTTCTTGTTGTAAAACGTCAAATCATAGGACCTACTTTGTTGTTATTCCCTAGGTATCGGCATCTTTCTAGCACTTCTTAATCTCATACTGGGAATTCTCACTCTGTCTTACCTTCACCCAAAGAAAGAACGTAGGTCAAGTTGAAGCTTTTTTCTTCTCTAACTTGGATTGATTCCGTATCTCCAGCTCTTGTCTTTGGCATAGTGTGCCTCAATGTGTTACTTTCTCTTTCTCACTTCACTTCTCTCTGCTACCTGTGCGTTATGCTGTCCTCGCTGGCTCATATGGTCTCTCAATCATCCTTAGTCTTCAGAGAGCCAAAGAGGAAATGACTGACAGACATCCTTCCTATACCGATACCGGGTATGCTATAGGGGTGGTGTTGTTGTTCGTTAGTAAGTTGATTAAAAGGCTTTTCATCGGATTCCTTGTTGCTCAACCGTGCTTCCACCCAAAGTCTCTGGCATTGTACTATCAATTGAACTCCCTAGTCATTGCTATTCCGGACCAAACGCACACTTCAAAGCCATCGGAAAGGCTTGCTGTAGCGCCCTTACAGCGATGGCAGTTGGCGCATGGCTAAGTGTCGTGACCAGTAAGTCGTTCCTGGACCACGAAAATACCATAATAAATTATTCACATCCTCTCATCCGTAGTGATCATAGGGACTATCATTATCTTCAACACAGCCCGTAAAGTCATCGAGCTTGCCAAGCAGCCCCCACCCGTGTTTCCCGCTGGTGCCGAAGCCCCCGAGATGAGATGGATGGGTAGGGACGATCCTTTCCTTACCAGCCAGGAGCGTCGTTATGCAAATGTTTAAAGAGAAGTGTGAAAGCGTTTTGTACGATATGTCATTGATTTTTTCATGTATCAATGTGATCGTGTTTCTTCACGCGTTGTATAGTGAAGAAATTTTGGACTGAGCTATCCGCCATATTTTGCTCAAACATCCTCTCAGCTGGAGACTGGTCGACCATCCCTATAGCTAACTGTCTATGTTCCTCGATATGCTTACAAATCCTCGATTTTTGATATTATTTTGGCCAGAGTACCCATGTGAAATGAAACCACATACGAATGTCAATGTCCAAAAGGCCTGACAGGCTATTGAAGATGGAATTACCAAGAATCGTTGCTGCACTATTCGCTGTCTTTGGCTGTTGGGATGAGCCCAGTAACGGTGGCTGTGTACAACGGCCAGTAAACCTTGTCGTTTCGGTCACATTATCCACGGTGACAATGATTTCGATACATTCGCCCATAGTACCATTCGTCCCAAACAGTACAATTCATCTGAAAAACACCGTCGGAGGAGCCTATATACAACCAGGATGCAGCCTCGAAAAGGGTCATTGTGCATGAGAGAATTTGAGTAGGTGGGTGTTACATTGGTACCAATATGTAACCTTGGCAAGGACAACAACTCAAAGTACTTACTACCAGTAGGTTCGCAATCGTTGGTTACGGTACTGACGGGGTTTCCCGGTGTAACCTTCGGTAACTACTGTCACAGATGTCACGGTGATTAGAAAAGGAACACATGTGATTTCTTAAACTTTAAAGGAGTCATTTCGGACTATTGCCGAATTTATTGTTACAATGTCACATGTTTGTTACACCCGGCGGCACTAACTCGAGACTAGTGAGCTACTTAAGCTTGATATCACAGGAAGCACAGAGTTCAACCGAGCTCCTCGCATCACGCATGCTATCGTGAGGATGATGAGGCTCCCCGATTCCTTGCCTGCACTCGCCTGACTCGTTGTAAGTGTTTCACAAAAATGAGGAGTTGCATATCAATTATCTGCTAATCCTACCCGCGCAGATGATACTTCAAGGGAAAAGACGCACGCCAAATTCGTAGCAGAGTGGTGGTCATCAGGTACTGGACGAGATTGTAGCACCTTGATGAAGCACTTGGAGAAAAGCAAGGGGCCCAGCGTCGATGATATACGTGTGGTCAAGAGTTAGAGTCGAGTTCAACAGCTTGAATTTGATGCGGAATTCGCCGGGGATCGACTGGCGGGAGATCAGTAAGAGAAGCAAATTTAAAAAGGATACTCAGCCCAAGGTCACAGCCCCGGGTGTACGACGAGAATAATGTTGAACAGATAATCATATATTGATCATGATGGGCCCCTGGCCTCCAAGGTCTGTCGGAAAAAGTTAGGGCCTTTTTATGCAACTTCTCGATGTCAAATGCAAGCACATGTCAACCTGTTAGCTAAAGGAGACTATTATTTCGATTCATCAATTGGCCGTCTGCTAACTTTAGGTCAGAAAGTCATCAGATGGTGCTTGCCAGATTTACTGGTTAATAGTATCAGTATCATTTTTCTACAGAGGTAAGATTGTAAACTTGTTCTGATGGTGCCTTTGAATACAAGAAATGACCATGCTTAGAGAAATTCTCGACCACTCTCTGACCACCAGTCGGTGAGACGACCCAAGACATGAACTCCTTGCAGATCATTTGATTGGCAACAGACGCTCTTTTTCCACGTAACACGTGCGCTGGGTTAAGCAATAAGTCGCTGGCGTCATCACTTCCACGCTTGAAGACTTTCAGGTGAGAGGATATGGATTTCGGAGCGCAAAGCCACGATCCTAAATCCGTGAGGGTGTATTCTGACAACAGTGCAGCGGCTTGCAGAGCTTCGTAAGGGAACCGATGATACTGATGATACCATCTTGAGTAATTAAGCGCCCAAGGAACCTGGAGAAATTACCCGACAAAGATCGTCGTGAGAAGGCATAATAAGTATGGGAAGAGAAATAAAGAAAAACCTGGCCAACGGTAATGAATATCTGGCTTTCCTTAATGTTGGTAGCACTCTTGTCAAAACGAGACAGAAAGCGAGTAGCTGGTCGCAAATCAGGATCCGGCGGAGTCTGGGGGGAATAGGGATAAGATGGTCTTTGTTAATGTAAAGGGTGCTTTCTTACAACTACATCAGCGTTTCCACAGGCGACAATTTTATTGAACATAGTCAGGATGTCATCATCCTCTTCTAATCTTGCAGGATTGGATGTGGGTCCTACAAGGATAAAATGATCCTAAACGATTGATTCAAATAAATTTTGCATAAATCGTCACTGCGATCAGAGATGCAGGCTCACCCGGTAGCCATAAACTCTCTCCACTGCGTCGCCCGCGTCAAGAACTTGTTTTTCGGCGGCAGGATTGTAGGTAAGGGAAATATCCACGGCACCAGAGGACAGAAGTGCGAGACTATCTGTGGTATCTCCTAGATACCATGCAACCTGACGACCGTAAATAGCCTACAGTCAATTCTCTCCTGGAATATGTGTATAGGACGCACCTCGAAAGGCGGCACTCCTTTTGAAACCATGTATTGTATGAATTCGTCAGCCCAAGCACGTATAAACCCTGTTTGTCCTGCACCTCCATTAGCAATACGCAAACGCACGCCTTGAATTTTCGCAATTTCATAGCCTCCGTCATAGATAGCGCGTGGTTTTGTAGAGCTTGTAGAGCCAGATGCTGGAGGGGTTACAGAGGGGCTTTGGGTGAGAGTCGCCGCGCTATCATCTCGACACAAAGAATCTTGGTCGCCTTGGTCGTCAACGATCACAGCATCATCTGCATGATAAATTTTCACCGTGCGTGATAGCAGATGGGCATGCGATCTATGAATAAAATGGGTGAATGCACTGAGGGATAGCATCGCGACCAGGAAATACAATGAATCCCCAATGCATCCTTTACAACAAAGGAAACCAGACTATATCGTAAAATTTTAAGGCCTCATGGTCCACCAGTGGTATAAGGAAGGCCAGTGGTCTTTCAGATCTTTTTTTTTTCAGGGGTCGATTTCAAATTTGAAGTTTAGACGTAAGAAAGACCGGCCCGGCTCAGAGACTGTCCGTAGATATAGCAAACACCAAAGAGTTTAGGGAGCCTTGTAGGACCGAAAGGCTCAGAGGCCTATATCAGGGCTTACACGAGGACTGCTTCTGGGCCCTCATCTCAACGGTTTCCTATACTTTAGGATCACCTGAGTCACCTGTACTATCCTTAGTTTATACCCTCGATCGATAATCCAGAGTCCTGACATGTGCTGAGCAACGAGGCGGGGGGTTTGAGAGATGGAATAGCACCCTTGGCGAAGAACCCGAAGCCATCCACGCAGAATGTTTGGTCCTCAGTCGCACTTCAGAATGGTGGATAAATAGGATTAGAACATAGAATGCCTCGCTCACTTTGAGGTGGTCAAACGGGAGAGAGGAAGTTGATGAAATTGCAATGGTTATCTGCAGGGTTTTCATCACGCTTCAAGCTCGTAGTAACTTTCGGAGGGACAAAGCAACTCTGATCATTTCCTTGCCTAATTGTCAGAGCTATCACAATAATTCCAATGCCGCGGCCATTTGTTAGGGTAGATGAATAATGCAGATGGCCTTTGACAAGTGTCCCTACATGTTTTTGGAATTCCTCTTGACATATTTCCGATCATGGCCTGATCTGACGCTTTTTGACACGCCATAATCTCACTTGACTCGAGTAATCGTCCTCGAGGACAGGCTCCATCCGATGCTCGACACTATGAATAGAAACGATAACACCTGTGGAATCCTTCGAAGAATTCATACCACATTTAATATGTTCCTTCCCGTCCAAGGCTTCGAATTGCCAGAGAATTTCATCAATTCTCATCAGATGGAGGAGAGTCAGATGTCAAGGGACTGTCAAAGATAAAGATGTACACTTATCACTGGTCTTCGCATGAGGATTCACCACATCGTCTGAGTCATTGTCTTTTTTTTTTGTTTTGGAAAATGCGTAGCCCCGAAATTACAGTCAAGGTCCAACCCTACATGGAGTAATCAGCGAAGTAGGGTGGAAGGAATCCTGCCAAGAACTTTATCAGCCGTTAAAATGTTTCCAAGGTAAACGGAAACAATAACCATTCCTGAATGAAACCCACAAGTACAGGACAATGAAAACTTGAAGATGGATAAGGCTCATTTGCCATTTGCCTGCCAGGGAGCCGAAACATTAGACGTTTGATCCCGCGCCACCAATCATGCATGAGGCATGATGCACCAACTAATTGAAGTAGTCGGGAAGAGATGTGGGTATCGTCTGACATGTCTAATGGCATGAAGAAACATGGATAAGATTAGACCATACTTCCTGACCGTCTTCCTTAAAAATGTCCAGGCCACATTTAAACTTATTTATTTCTCCTAGCGTACTCGACAGGCGAAGGAGGGTCTTATCACGTAATAGTCTTATCGCCCTTTTGATTCTTCTTTCTTTTCTTCTTCTGAGATGAACCAAATCCTTGGCCTGTAGAATCATTCGGTTCAGGCATGGTAATGTCTCGTATACGTTTCTGAGGAACGGTACTTGCAAGGTTGGAGGTAGATTCAACGGGTTGGGAGGTCTCCTCAGCTGCGCCGTGAGCAACGTGTGTAGGCGATTCGTAGTAAGGAACCACAAGCCTGGGTTCTGAAAGGACCGCACGATATGTTTTGCGTGTTTCTATGGTAGATAACTCAATTCAATAAGAATGAACTATGTCTTGCAAATCAAAGGGCTTACGGGCGCGTACAATGAGGGACTTTGGCACCTTTGTGGATGCTTCATGAGCAGAATCCTGAGCGAGTCCCAAGATAGCGATACTGGCGAATTTGATTGTTAGAAATGTTGGGATACCTGAGAAATGGAAACAGACAGATTGGCAACATCCCTAGGTGGCCGAAGATCTGCCTCTGCCACCGCGCCTCCGCTAATTATGAGGCCTTTTCCTTTGGTAACCCGAACGAGTTCTCTAGTAGCTGCCCACCAATTCCGTTTGGCACTTGGACCGCTCTCCGCCACGTTTGCTTCGACAAGTGTTGCGTCACTCTCGCCTCCTAAGGCTCCAACGTAGTTGATCTCGAAAACTGCACCGTTCTTTATGGCCGTTCGGATAAGAGTATGCTTGAGGTGATACGGCAGTCTAGGAAGTGTTAACGGGAGCGCGATGATATGGGCGGTTAATTGCGATGGTAGACTATGAGTCAGACAAGCAGAAGAGAATGTGGCATGTGTCGTTGGAATCAAAGCTATCAAGTCGTATCCATTGAAAAGAGGAACATTGGCATTGATCTACTCGACAGGATTGAGGACATGTCAGCTACAGATGAATATTAACAACTGACCAATCCAAAGCCTTTCTCACTATCTTTGTCAAGGATTATATTGAGCCTCTTTAGATACAATATACCAGGTCGCGGTCGTAGTTGGTTGAGAAGGCCATCGAGAAAGTTGAAATGACTTTTCGAGTCAACTGCCTTCAATACCGTCTGCGAAAAGGCGACCACAGAATATCCTACTTGAGATTGTTCAGCAAATTGTTAAAGAAACAAAATTTTGACTGACAATGGACTAAAATATCAATTCGTGCTTCGATGACACTTATTTGAGGAATACTAAAAGTTGATTGTCCTTCTGATTGTTGTGGTTGTTTTCCTTTCTTTGAAGTGTTCTGGGGGGAGAACCTAGGCACCGGCACATTGAGGTCAAAAAACATCTCTTTTTATGGAAGAGAATTAGCTCTGTGTGGGCGGTTGTTGTTAGTTACTGATTATAGCAACGATGTGAGCCGCGGCCCGCCATCCTTTGAAACTGAGATCAAATTTTAGAAGGCCGGTTTCCGCAGCCACATCATTGCAGTAACATTACTAACACTGACCCATCCTTCAGCCACCACCCATCATTCGCCCACTTGGAATATCTCACTCATCTCCTATCTGTTTGACTCAAAATTTTAACTAGTTAGTCCAGTATATACTATTAACCCATTCCAAGTGCTTTTCCCTCTTGAAATTTACTCAATGTTGAGGAAAAAAAAAACTGTGTTTGTCACACTTGCAGACTAGGCTGTGTCAGACATTGAATTGAGATTATTGTGCTCAAGTCATGTCAGGTCGTGTCTCCTCTCAATTTGGGTGCTCTCTTCTCCTGATACCCAGAAATGTTGCGGGTGTCACTAGCTTGCACTCGCGTTCGGTGCTGGGCAGAGACAGTAACAAAGAGCTAAGTTCTATTCGAGTGAAGGGCACTTCCAAAGATTGTGAGCAAAGCGTAGTGGATTGAACCGTATAGGTACTAAGGTCAAAACTGGAGAACTACAACTAAGTACAGGCTCTTTATATAGGTAACTACGAGGCAGTGTCTAGGGTCAAGGGTTTTAGTAAT
>Ga0193742_1001971_pt1 | contig 11945 bp, 15 predicted proteins | sample L2c1metaG_FD_165511 | JGI IMG/M metagenome (GOLD analysis project Ga0193742, IMG submission 165511) | Soil microbial communities from a riparian zone of the East river system, Colorado, United States - L2c1 | ecosystem: Environmental > Terrestrial > Soil > Riparian zone | place: USA: East River... | reverse complement strand
CCAGGCGTACGTGATCGCCCACGAGATCGGCCACCACGTGCAGAACCTGCTGGGGATCAGCGACGAGGTGCGCCAGGAGGAGCAGTCCGCGGGCTCGCAGGCGGAGGCCAACGAGTGGTCGGTGAAGCTGGAGCTGCAGGCCGACTGCCTGGCGGGCGTGTGGGCCCACTCCGTGTACGCCCGGGGCGATCTGGAGGCCGGCGACATCGAGGAGGGCCTGGCGGCCGCCCAGGGCGTCGGCGACGACCGCATCCAGGCCCAGGCCGGCATGTCCGTCAACCCCGAGACCTGGACCCACGGCTCCTCCACCCAACGCCAACGCTGGTTCGACGCCGGCTTCCAGTCCGGCCGCAGCGAAGACTGCGACACGTTCAGCAGCTAGCGCTCGGCCCGCCGCAACGCGGCCCGGATCCAGGGCATCTTGCCGGTGCTGTAGGCATCGACGTCGGTGGTGGTCCCGGCGAGTGCCTGCTTCATGGCCGCGTAGGCATCGCACTCGTCGGGGTGCGTCCGCAGCCAGTCGCGGAACCGCAGCGCCTCGCGCCAGACCGGGCCGGTCAGCGGCCGGACGTTGACGTTGACCGGTCGCCCCGGGTCGGCGTCGACCAGCACCTCCTCGGGGTGCTCGTCGCCGTTCCGGTCCTCGCCGAACCACTCTCCGGCGACGTGGACGAACCCGGCCTCCGGCGCTCGCCGGGCCACTCGGCGCCCCATGTCGAGGTCCGCCACGACGACCTGGATGTCGACGAGGTCCTTGGCCGGCAGGCCGGGCACCGACGTCGACCCGATGTGGTCGATCCGGACCACCGGGTCGCCGACGACGGCCACGAGGCGGGCGATCAGCCGCGCCGCCTGGGCCGGCCAGGTCGGGTCGGGCGGGGACAGCACTGCCTGGCGCCGGCGAGGCGCCCGCCGACCGGCGCGCAGGTTCGCCGCGAACGGTGCCAGCCGCCGCGCCCACAGCTCGTCGACGTCGCCCGGCTCGATGCGGACGTCGACCCTGGCCGGATCGACGTGTCCGACGCCCACCAGCAGGTGCGCGAACGATGGTGCCGCCAGCTCGCGGACGGCCGCCTCGTCGCCGGCGAGGGACTGCAGGCGGCCCGCCACGATCGCTCGTAGCGGGCCGTCCGGGCCGACGACGCCGACGTGGAGCGTCAGCGGGACTTGAGGGCTTCGACCAGCTTGGGGAGGACCTTGTGGACGTCGCCCACGATGCCGAGGTCGGCCACCGAGAAGATGGGGGCCTCGGGGTCCTTGTTGATCGCGATGATGTTCTTCGAGCCCTTCATGCCGACCAGGTGCTGCGTGGCACCCGAGATGCCGGCGGCGATGTAGACGGTGGGCTTCACCACCTTGCCGGTCTGGCCGACCTGGTAGCTGTAGGGCACCCAGCCGGCGTCGACGATGGCCCGGGAGGCGCCCGGCGCGGCCTTCAGCAGGCTCGCCAGCTCCTCGATGATGGCGTACTTGTCGGCCTCGCCCAGGCCCCGGCCGCCCGACACCACGATGTCGGCCTCGTCGAGCTTCGGGCCCGACGACTCCTCGACGTGGCGGTTGGTGACCTTGGCGGAACCGGGCTCGGGCACGTCGATGGTCTCGACGGCCGCGGCCCCGCCGCCCGACGCCTCGGCGGTGAACGACTTGGGCCGGAACAGGGCGATGTGCGGCCCGTCGACCGTGAACCGCGAGCGCACCAGCTTGGTGCCACCGAAGATCGGCTCGGTGACCACGAGGGCGTCGCCGTCGAGCGCCACGTCGACGTTGTTGGTGAGCACCGGCTTGTCGAGCGCCACCGACAGGCGGCCGGCGACGTCGCGGCCGTCGTAGGTGGTGCCGAACATGATCAGGTCGGGGGCGTTGCCGCCCGAGACCTGCGCGGCGATGGCCGAGGCGACCGGCACGCCCGACAGGCTGCCGCCCAGGTCGCCGGTGGCGTACACCTTGGTGGCGCCGTGGGCGCCCAGGTCGGCGGCGATGGCGTCGGCGTCAGCGCCGCCGTACACGGCCTCGACGGTGCCGCCCAGCTCACGGGCCTTGGCGAGCATCTCGAGGGTGATGGGTGCGACCTTGCCGTCGGCGGCCTCGGCGAAGACCCAGATGCGGTTGAGAGTCATGGTTCTTCTGCTCCTGGGTCTCAGATGACCTTGAGGTCCTCGAGGAAGGACACGACACGCTGGTAGGCCTCGCCGTCGTCCTCGACCAGCTCACCGGCCTCACGGGCGGGGGCGTCGTCGACGGCGACGATCTCCTGGCCGGCGCCGGCGGCACCGACGGAGGACGGGTCGATGCCGAGGTCGGCGAGCGTCGGCTGGTCGACCGGCTTCGACTTCGCCGCCATGATCCCCTTGAACGAGGGGTAGCGGGGCTCGACCACGCCGGCGGTCACGGAGACCAGCGCCGGCAGCGGCGCCTCGACCTCGTCGTAACCCAGCTCGGTCTGCCGCTGGACCTTGACGGTGCCGTCCACGATCTCGACGTTCTTGGCGAAGGTGATCGACGGCAGGCCCAACAGCGCCGCGACCTGCTCGGGCACGGTGCCGGTGTAGCCGTCGCTCGACTCGGTGGCGGCGATCACCAGCTCGGGCTCGGCCCGCTTGATGGCCGCGGCCAGCACCTTGGCGGTGTCCAGCGCGCCGGCCCCCGAGAGGGCGTCGTCCGACACCAGGATCGCCTTGGCAGCACCCATGGCCAGAGCGGTGCGCAGACCCGAGGTCTCCCCACCGGGGGCCATGGAGACGAGGGTGACCTCGCCGCCGCCTGCCGCGTCCACCAACTGGAGGGCCATCTCGACGCCGTAGCTGTCGGACTCGTCGAGGATGAGCTTGCCGCTCCGGTCGAGGGTGTTGTCGGCCTCGAGCTTCCCGGGCTCCGCAGGGTCCGGGATCTGCTTCACGCACACGACCACGTTCATGGCGGTCATGGTGTCCGGTGATTCTCGACGTGTCCAAATCCAGCTCGCGAGGCACCCTCGCCGTAAGTGACCAGCGGGTAACTACTTGCCCCCTTACGCCGTCATCCGCCCATCCGGCGAGGCAGTACCCGTACCAACCACCCCGCCGCCGCCCGAAGCGGTCTCGGCTCCGCCGAGGCCGGTTAACTTCCGGACTCAGTGAAGATCCTGTTCCTGGTCAACTCGTCGGCGTCGTCGGTCACTCCCCGCAGCCGGGTCGTGATCCGCAAGGCCCTCTCGGCCGACCACGACGTGACCCTGGCCGAGACCAAGCGCCGCGGCCACGCCACCCGGCTGGCCCAGGGCGCCGCGGCCGCCGGATCGGAGGTGGTCGTCGTCCTCGGCGGCGACGGCACCCTCAACGAGGCCGCCAACGGGTTGGCCGGATCCGACTGCGCGCTGGCGGCGCTGCCCGGTGGGTCGACCAACGTGTTCGCCCGCACCGTCGGCCTGCCCAACGACCCGATCGAGGCGACCGGACAGCTCCTCGATGCTCTGGCCCGCCGGTCGATCCGCCGCATCGGGCTCGGGTCGGTCAACGGCCGCTACTTCCTGTTCCACACCGGCGTGGGGTTCGACGCCGCCGTGGTCGAGCAGGTGGAGAAGCGGGCCGAGCTGAAGCGCTACGCCGGCCACCCGCTGTTCGTCTACGCGGCGTTCGCCACCTGGCTGCGCCACTACGACCGCAGCCGCCCCCGCTTCGCCGTCGAGCACCCCACCGGCGAGACCATCGACGACGCCTACTTCACCATCGTGATGAACACGAGCCCCTACACGTACCTGGGCAACATCCCGCTCGACCTGGCACCCGAGCTGACCCTCGACGACGGCCTGGCCGCCGTCACCCTCCGCACGATGCGCTTCGCCCGCACCCTGCGCATCATCGGCTCCGCCCTCGGCAACGGGAAGCTCCTGCGCCGCAGCCGCTGGGTCGACTACCGCGTCGACGTGCCCGGCCTCACCATCCGCGGCTACGGCCCGGTCCCCTACCAGGTCGACGGCGACTACCTCGGCGAGTCCGAGAACTTCACCTTCCGCCACACCCCCAACGCCCTCGCCCTCGTCCTGCCGACTGATCTGTATCACGATTCGTGATACGATCGAGTCATGGTTCAGGCGATCTCGGTGCGGTTGGACGACGAATCCGAGCGTGCGCTCGAAAGGCTCGAGGCCACCGGGCTCTCGCGTTCCGAAGCGATCCGTCGGGCCCTGATCACGGCCGCTGATCGTCTGCGCCGCCGAGACGAGTTGACCGCCGAGGTGGCTGCTCTCGAAGCAGACGAGGCCGACCGTGACGAGATGCTGACGGTGGCTTCGCTGATGGAGTCGCTGCGTGCTCCGGGGTGACGTCTACCGACTCCAGGTTCCCCGACGCATCGGCCATGAACAGCAGGGCGATCGCTACGGCGTGGTGGTCCAGGCCGATGCCTTCCTCCCACGCTCGGTCGTGATCGTGGCGCCCACATCCCGTAGCGCCAGGACAGCGTCATTCCGGCCCGAGATCGAGGTCGCCGGCGATACCACCCGCGTGCTCGTCGAGCAGGTGGGTGCCGTTGATGCCAGCCGCCTCGGCGAGCTCGCCGGGCACCTGGCGCCCGAGGAGATGTGGGGCATCGACGACGCGCTCGCCACCGTGCTCGACCTGAGGTGAGCCGGCGGGGAACGGCAGGGCCTAACCGATGGGGAGGAGGCCGCCGAAGAGGAGGAACGTGTCGCTGGTGGGGCCCGAGGGGGCGAGGAGGGTGACGGTGACGTCGGTGATGCCGTCGAGGGTGTCGGGGGCGAAGGTCTGGAGCTCCTGAGCGGCGAGCACGCCGAAGGCCCGGGCGTCGCCGGGCGTCTCCTCGTCGCCCACGTCGAACTCGAGCCGCAGCTCGTCGTCGTCGACCGTCATCCGGGTGTCGTGGATGCCGGGGTACTCGCCCCGCAGCCGGCTGGCCAGCACCGCGGTGACGGTGTCGGGGTCGGACGTCTCGGTGGTCGCAGCGGCTGCCGTCGTCGTGGTGGTCGCGGTCGACTCGGGGCCCGACGAACGGGGCTCGTCGTCACCGCACGCCGCCAACAGGAGCAGACCCACGACCACGCATAGCGCTCGACGACTCACACACCGTTGTCTAGCCGCGCTCCAGCACCTCGAGGGCCAGAGCGGGCTCGTCGGTGATGATCCCGTCGACGCCGACGTCGGCCAGCCAGCGGATGCGGTCGGGGTCGTTGCTCGTCCAGCAGTTGACCCGGATGCCGGCGTCGTGGGCCCGAGCCACCAGGTCCGAGGTGACGGCAGTGTGGTGCGGGTGGAGGGCGCCGTAGCCGCCGGCCAACGCCTGGGCCACGGTGTCGGCCGCGTCGTCCACGTTCCACAGCAGCCAGCCCACGGCGACCTCGGGCGCGGCGCCGTCGAGCGCCTTGCGGGCCCGGTCGATCGTCGGCTGGTGGAAGCACGACACCACGTACGCCGCCCGCTCCACCGACGGTCGGGTCGCCAGCAACCCCGCCACCGCGTCGGCGATGCCCAGCGACTCGTCGAAGTCGCTGTCGTAGAGCCAGTTCTTGATCTCGACGTTCACCAGATCGAATCCGGCGCAGGCGTCGAGAACTGCGCCCAGATCGTCCACGGCGCCCGCGATCTCGGGCCATGATGTGTCCAGCAGGACGCGGCCGTCGGGCAGGACGGGGTCGTGCCACACGGCCAGATGGCCGTCGCCGACACGGCGGACGTCCAGCTCGACACCCTGCGCACCGACCTGGTGCGCAGCCGCGAACGACGGCACCCGGTTCTCCGCCGCAAGCCCTGGAGCGCCCTTGTGCCCGATTACCAGCGTCATGAACTTCTCGTTTCGATGTGGAAAAAAGTGCTTGCGAAAGTACCCATCCGACCGTTACTCTGACCCGGTCGCAGCCACACGCACTTAACGCAACAGCGGTGGCATGTGAAACTCGTCACAACCGGTGACCCGATCCGCCGTGGAGGTCCCGTGGCCCTGACGCAGAGCCGCACGCTATCCCTAACAATCGAGCGAGACGACTGGCGTGAGCACGCCGCGTGTCGCGACACAGACCCAGACCTCTTCTTCCCGGTGGGCACCACTGGCCCGGCGATCGAGCAGATCGACAACGCCAAAGCCGTCTGCCGGGAGTGTGAGGTACAGAAGACCTGCCTCGAGTACGCGCTGGTGACCAACCAGGACAGCGGCATCTGGGGCGGGACGTCCGAGGAAGAGCGCAGGGCGATCCGTCGCCAGCGTGTCGCCCGCCAGCGTCGCGCCAGCGCCTGACCTGCGGACCCGAAGCAATCAGCCACGAGTAAGAGCAATCAGCCACACGTAGTACCCGCAGTACTCAACCGCGCAGGGTCCGGGGCCCGTCACCCAGTCCCGACCTGCGGCGGTTGGATCGGCAGCGTGAGCGCCACCACGGTGCCCGGCCGGTCACCTGATCCGTCGCCGTTGGCGATGCTGATCTCCCCGCCCAGCTCGGTCTGCACCAGCGTGCGCACGATCGACAGGCCGAGCCCCGTGCTGGTCTCCAGGACGAACCCCTCGGGTAGCCCGGCGCCGTCGTCGACGACCAGCACCCGCACCTCCTTGTCCTCGTCGCGGGTGATCGTGACCCGCACGTGCGCCCCGGCGTCACCCAGCTCGAGGTCCTCCGGGTAGGCGTGGTCGACGGCGTTCTGGAACAGCTCGTTGAGCACCACCGCCAGCGGCGTGGCGATGCCGGCGGGCATCAGGCCCCCGTCGCCCTCCACCGTCACCGTGATCGGCCGCTCGGGCGTGGCCATGGCGTCCTGCACCATCGCCACCAGGGGCCGCACGATCTCGAGGAACGGCACGTCGTCGCCCACCTCCCGCGAGAGGATCTCGTGCACCAGGGCGATCGAGCGGATGCGGCGCACCGACTCCTCGATCGCCGCCTTCGCCTCCTTCGACTCCAGCCGCCGGCCCTGCAACCGCAACAGCGACGAGATCGTCTGCAGGTTGTTCTTCACCCGGTGGTGGATCTCGCGGATCGTGGCGTCCTTGGAGAGCAGCAGCAGGTCGCGGTGCCGCAGCTCGGAGATGTCGCGGAGCAGGACGACCGCTCCGGTGACGTCACGGTTGTCGACGATGGGGATGCAGCGCATCAGCACCGTGACCTCAGTACCCCGGGGGATCTCCTCGGTCACCGGGACGCCGATCTGGAAGGCCGTGTGCACCACGTTCTCCTCCAGGCCCACCTCGGAGAAGCGCAGGCCCTCGGCGTTGCCGTGGATGCCCAGGCGGTGGAGGGTCGACACGGCGTTGGGCGAGGCGTACTCCACCCGGCCGCTGTCGTCGAGCACGATCACACCGTCGCCGACCCGGGGCGCCTCCTTGGACTCGGAGTTCTCGGCGTCGAACGGGAAGTCGCCGGCGGCGATCATGCGGGCGAAGCGGTTGAAGACGTCGTGGTAGATGCGCTCCAGCTCGCCGGGCTGGCGGCCGATCGACGGCGCCGACTCCCGGGTCAGCACGGCGACGACCTCGCCCCGGTAGCGCACCGGGATGCACAGCATCCGCACCCGCTCCTTCAGCGGGGGGACGGTGATCTCGCCCTCGATGATCTCGCCCAGCTTGTAGGCCCTGGCGACCAGCGGCCGGTCGCTCTCCTCCAGCACGGTGCCGACCCAGTCGGCCCGGTACACGGTCTGCGCCGTGGTGGGTCGCACCTGGCCGAGCACCACGAAGCGGTTGCCGCCGTCCTCGCGGGGCTGGCCCACGACGGCGAACATCAGCAGGTCGGCGAAGCAGAAGTCGGCCAGCAGGCCCCAGCTCGCCAGCAGGCGCTGCAGGTGGGCCACCGCGGCCGGGTCGATCCGGGTGAAGAAGCGCGCCAGCTCGGCCAGGCTCGCCATCACGAGCGCGCTTTCGCTCGGGAACCCAGGGGACGCAGGGGAGCCGACATGACGGGCTTCATCGTTCCCGCCAGAGGTGCTCGCCCAACTCCAAGAGCCCTGCCAGATCCGTCACGTCGTGGTCAGCGTAGGGCACGGTGGCCACGACGTCGGCCCGTTTCGCCAGCTCCGCCCGCTGCTCCGCCTCCCGCTTGGCGACCAGCTGGAAGTTGAGAAAGCTCTCGCCCACCTCGTCGAGCACCCGTGCGACCTGGGACGACGCGCCGACCTCCGGCGGCAGCGCTTCGGCCAGCTTGTCGGCCTGGCTGCCGAGCCGCTGGGCGACGCCGGTGGTGCCCCGGGCGCGGAACCAGTCGGGCAGCACCTTGTTGAGCACGATGGCACCGAGGTGGAGGCGACGGGCGCTGAGCGCGTCGACGAAGAACTCGGCCTCGCGCACCGGCGCCGGCTCCAGCGTCGACACCACCACGAACGTGGTGCGCTTGTCGGCCAGCGTGCGGGTGACCGCCCGGGAGCGCTCGACGAAGCCGTCGTACATCGTCTGGAACAGCAGGAAGAACTCGGCGATGTCCTCCAGGAACTTCGAGCCGAGGATGCGGTCCGCCACGGTGTAGAAGGGGCGCGACGCCAGCGTCGCCAGACGGCTCCGGGCCGGCACGGTCAGCCAGCGCAGCAGGCGGCTCGAGAAGAAGTCGGCCATCCGCTCGGGGGCCTCCAGGAAGTCGATGGCGTTCCTGGTGGGCGGGGTGTCGACGATGATCAGGTCGTAGCGGCCCGAGCTGTGGATCTCGTAGAGGCGCTCCATGGCGACGTAGTCGTGGCTGTGCACGAAGCGGCCCGTGATGTTGACGTAGAGGGGGTTGGCGAGGATGGCGTCGCGGGTCTCGGTGTCGGGGGCGTGGGTGCGCACCAGGTCGTCCCACGACTGCTTCGTGTCGAGCATCGCCGCCCACAGCTCGCCCCTCGCCTCGACCCCGGCCGCGGCGAACAGCTCGGGCGGCACCCGCGTCTCGACGTTGCCGAACTCGTGGAGCCCGAGGGCGTTCGCCAGGCGCTTGGCGGGATCGACGGTGATCACCAGCACCTTGCCGCCCAGGTAGGCGCTGGCCATCGTGGCGAGCGACGCCGCCGTGGTGGTCTTGCCGACCCCACCGGAGCCGCAGCAGATCACGATCTCCTTGGCCGCCAGCAGCTCGTCGAGGGTCCCGGCCATCAGTACCCCAGCTCCGCGCCGAGGGCCGTGGCGATCTGGCGGGTGGCCCGCACGCCGTCGCTGCGCTTGAACAGCTCGGGGATGTAGAGCAGCTCGGGGCCGTCGCCGATCCCCTGGCGGAGCGCGTTGAGGTGCCCGGCCCGGGTGCGGCGCAGGCGCACGGCCAGGTCGGCGCCGTCGAGCATGGGCTGCACGTCGCCGCCGGCCGCGTCGGCGAGCACGTCGGCCACCTCGGGCTGCTGGAGGCGGCGGAACACCTCCTCCTCACCGCGACCGAACAGCTCGGGCAGCACCCGGTTGACCACCACGGCGGCCAGGTCCACGTTCGTCTGCTCCCGCAGGCGGTCGGCCAGCTCGATCGTCTCGTTGACCGGCATCTCCTCGGGCGTCGCCACCACCACGACGCCGGTCTGCTGCGGGTCGCCGAGGATCTCCAGCATCCAGTCGGTCTGGTCGCGCACGGTGCCCACGTTCACCAGCTGCCGCATGGCCTCGGGCGCGCCCAGCTGGCCGACGATGTGGCCCGTGGCCGGCGCGTCGACCACCACCAGGTCCCACGCCCCAGAGCGGACCTCCCAGCACAGCTTGCCGACCACCAGGATCTCCTTGACCCCGGGGGCGGCGTTGGCGACGAAGTCGAACGTGCGGGCCAGCGGGCCCAGCCGGGCCACCAGCGGGAGCCGCAGCTGGAGGCGCAGGTACTCCCGCAGTGATTCCTCCGTGCTCATCGCCATCGCCCACAGGCCCGGGCTCACCTCCCGCTCGGCGAACTCGAGCGGGGACACCTCGAAGGCCTGGGCGACGCTGCCCTTGGCGTCGCTCTCGCAGAGCAGCACGCGCCGCCCGTTCTGCGCCGCCAGCAGGGCCAGGCCGGCCGCGACCGTCGTCTTGCCGACGCCGCCCTTCCCGGTGACGAACAGCAGGTTGCGGTCGAGGAGCTCGACGGCCACGATGCCTGCCGCGCCGCGCGCCGACGACCGGCGGCGCTACCCGCCGAACCCGATGCGGCGCCCGGCCTCCGGCGACCCGATCTCCACGTAGGACAGCTTGGCGGCGGGGATGCCCACCTGGCGGCCCCGGCGGTCGGTCAGCCACAGCGTGCCGCCGGTCTCGACGGCCTTGTCCACGTGCTTGCGGACGGCGTCCGGGTCGGTGTCGTCGGCCAGCAGGATCTCGAGCTCTTTCGGCGACTGGGTCACCCCGATGCGGACGTCCACGGTTCCTCCTGGCTAGCGGGTGAGGGCTCGGCCATCGTAGGGGTTGCGCCGTCGGCATCCGGCACCCAGCGGGGGTGATGATCGCGGGCCCAGGCCGCCGAGATCCGCCCCCGCAGCATCGACCCGAGCGCCGGGGGCTTGGAGAACGCCACCAGGATGTGGCCGGTGACCACCAGCCAGGTGGCGATGGCCGTCCAGTCGTGGACGAACGTGGCGCCGGTGCGCCACTCCAGCGGGAAGGGGTCGAACCACCGCATGATCGACCCCGTGGCCATCATCACGGGGATCATCCCGGCGATGAAGGCGGCGTTGGCCTTCTGGCCGGCGTTGAACTTGCCCACCTGGTCGCCGGCGACGCGGCCCCGGGAGCGGAGCCAGCGCCAGTCGCCGGGGGTCCAGCGGTTGAGGCGGCGCAGGTCGGCCCGCACCTTGTCCCGCCAGCGCCCGGCGTAGGCGGCGACCAGCGGCACCGGCATCGCCAGGCCGCTGTACACGTGGACGGTCTTCAGGAGCTCCCGCCGGTCGAAGAGGGCGGTCAGCGGGCCGACGTAGAGGATGAGGCCGGTGATCGCCGCGGTGAGGACGAGGACCGCCGTGGCCCAGTGCAGCCACCGCTCCGCCCGGGTGAACCGCTCGACCGTCGGGGTCACCTGGGTCGCCGGGGTCGCCGGAGTCACGTGGTTCGCCGGGGTCACGTGGGCGCGTCGCCCTCGCGGCCGTTCGAGCTCCCCACCCAGGCGTCGACGTCGTAGCCGCGCACCTCCCAGTAGCCAGGGTTCATCTCGTCGACCACCTCGATGCGGTCGAGCCACTTGAGCGACTTGTAGCCGTACATCGGGGCGACGTAGAGCCGCACCGGGCCGCCGTGGATCTGCTCGACCGGACCGTCGAGCATCTCGTAGGCGGCCATCACGTCGTCACGGCGGGCCTGGTCGAGCGTGAGGCTCTCGGTGTAGGCACCGTCGAACGAGTAGATGCGCAGGTGGGTGGCGTTCGACTGGACGCCGGCCTCCTCGAGCAGGTCGCGCAGCAGCACGCCCGTCCACGGCACCTCGGGCACCCGCCAGCCGGTGACGCACTGGAAGTCCTTCACCAGCTTGGTGGGCGGGCGGTCCTTCAGGTCGGCCAGCGACAGCTTCAGCGGCGTGTCGACCAGGCCGTCGACGGTGAGCCGGTACTCCGCGTCGCTGCGGACGGGGTCGAAGCTGACCACGGAGTAGATGCGGAAGCGGCCGGCGCTGGGCACGAAGCTGGTGAGGCCGGTGGGGTCGTTCTCGGTGACGGGCCGGAAGAAGCGCTCCAGGGCGGCGTTCACCCGGTCGCCGACGAGGATGCCGGCGGCGCCGAGGCCCACCATCCCCAACACGATGCGCCGCCCGACGGGAGCGCCCCGGCCTTCGTCCTTGTCGCCCCTCGGCGGTGCCGGGCGTTCGGGCGCCGGACCCCGGTCGGCCTCCAGCGGATGCTCCACAGGTCCGAGCGTATGGTCCACTCCTTCTCTACGGACAGACCACGCCGATCGGATGTCGCTATTTCGTGAGGGAACGCAGGCGGTCGAGGCGGTCGTCCCAGCGGCGGCCGGTGGCGGAGGCCCAGGCGGCGAGGTCGCGGAGGGGCTCGGGTTGGGCGGTGAAGCGGGTCTCGCGGCCGGCGCGGTCGGAGGCGACGAGGCCGGCGCCGCGCAGCAGCAGG
>Ga0193742_1001970_pt1 | contig 11947 bp, 5 predicted proteins | sample L2c1metaG_FD_165511 | JGI IMG/M metagenome (GOLD analysis project Ga0193742, IMG submission 165511) | Soil microbial communities from a riparian zone of the East river system, Colorado, United States - L2c1 | ecosystem: Environmental > Terrestrial > Soil > Riparian zone | place: USA: East River... | reverse complement strand
CCGCGCATCGCGTTGCTGACGGTCGCGCTGGGGCTCACCGCTGCGGCCCACCTTCTGGCTGCCATGATTGGATTCATCGCCTCGGCCATCTTCATGATGTACCTGGCGGAGCGCCGTCGCAGCTACGTGATGCAGGTTCTCATTTATTCAGCCCTCGGCGCCCTCGCCGTGCTGCTCGCGTCTTACTCCTTCCGGCTGCCCGCCTTCAGCTACGTCTTTACCGGTGGGAGCGCACGGTTCTGGTTCTCGCTCGACGCTGCGCGAGCCTTCTTTGCCGAACCCGCGAACGCTGCACTCTCGACGGCCCTCGCCGTCGCGGCGGTTCTCTATCTCGGGGTCCGCCGCTGTCGCTACTTTGGGAACACGGCTGCCTTGCTCATGGCGGTCGTGCTCTTTCCCCTCGTCACCACCCAGACCGTCGCGCGTCCGTGGTTCTGGGCCCTTCCCTTCGTCTTCACCTTCCTCGGCGGCGTCTTCGCCGACATCCTCGAGACGCGCTATCGCAGATTCTTTCTCGCGCTCGCCAGCCTCATCCTCCTCACCCACGCAACCTTGTGCCTCGCGACCCTCTCGTCCATCGCGCACCAGTTGTAGCTTCGCCGCAAGCTCGCCACATCCATCTCGTCATTCTGAGCGAAGCGAAGAATCCCTGTATTTTTTGCAGCGCTGCCGCTCGGGCGCCCTGCGCGGACAGCGGTCACTTCGTGACCTGTATACCGGCTTCGCCGTGGGCCTCCCGTTGGTCGGCGCAAAGATTCTTGATCGCGACCGAAGGGAGCGCCAACCGAAGGAGTACACAAGTCACGAAGTAACCGCCCCGCGCGCAGCGGGCCCGCGCGGCAGCGCACCCTCTCTATCGATACAGAAGCCTCAATCCGTACCCGCATGCTGCATAATGAGAGCCGGCACCCATTCCAGGCAGCAGGGGCCCCAGCTCGTCCAGGACGGTACCTCTTTGATCAAAATCTCCTTGCGCTCCGTAGCAACGGTGTGTGCCTTTGCGCTTCTGCTGTCTCTCTCCGGATGCCGCCGCCAGCGCAAAACCACCTCGGCCCCCAACACGACCGACTACTCCAAGGATCTCGAAACCCTCACCGCATCCAGCAACCTCAGCTTTCTTCGCTGGCCGAACATCTCCGACTATCAGTCCGCGGTGAAGACCTTCTACGACGACCGTAACTATGAGATCGCCTGGACCCGCGACAGCATGCCCACCCCCGCCGCCCGAGGCTTCATCCAGGCCTTCCACAGCGCCGGAGCCAAGGGCCTCGATCCTGACGACTACGATAGCTTCCGCTGGGCCGCGCGCATCGCCGACCTCGCCCCCCAGAAAGAAGACGCCATCGCCCAGTTCGACGTCGCCATGACGGTCTCGGTGATGCGCTTCATCTCGGATCTCCGCATCGGACGCGTCAACCCGCAGCACTTCAACTTCGGCGTCGACGTTGCGAATAAAAGATACGACCTCGCAGGATTCGTCTCCGACCACGCCGTCGATGTCACCGACGTCCCCAAACTCCTCACGACCGTCGAGCCCGACTCCGATCTCTACCGCCGCGCCGAACAGGCACTGGCCCACTATGTCGATCTCGTAAAACAGCAGCAACAGGCGTCCGCCGATCCTCTGCCCGACGTCACGGCACCCGTCACGCCCGGGCACGCTTATCCGGGAGCAGCACAGCTCTTCGACCGCCTCAAACTAGAAGGAGACCTCGACGAGACCGGAGCCTCCGAAGCCCCGCAGATCACCTTCACCGCAACTCTCTCCAAGGGTGTGAAGACCTTCCAGCATCGCCACGGCCTCACCGAGGACGGCAGGCTGACCTCGCAGACCATCGCCGCTCTCAACATCCCTCTCGCTCAGCGAGTCACCCAGCTGCAGGATGCTCTCGAGCGTTGGCGCTGGCTTCCCGAACCCTACCTCAATCCCCGCCTGATGGTGAATCTTCCCGAGTTCGTGCTGCGCGGCTACAGCCCCGATCACACCCTCGACTTCACCATGAAGGTTGTCGTCGGCAAGGTCGTCGGCGAACACCAGACTCCAGTCCTGGCGCGCATGGTGCGTTACCTCGTCTTCCGGCCCTACTGGAACGTCCCCACCGACATCGCGCGCAACGAACTGGCTCCCCATATCGGGACCAATCACGGTTATCTCGAGACCAGGAACTTCGAGGTCATCAACGGCAAGGGGCAAGTCGTTCCCGGGTACACCGCAAAGCAGGTCGCGCAGGGCGGAGTCATCGTACGCGAGAAGCCCGGCCCGAAGAACTCACTCGGCCTCATCAAGTTCATGTTCCCCAACCAATACGACATCTACCTCCACTCCACGCCCGCAACGGAGCTCTTCAATCGCACCCGGCGCGACTTCAGCCATGGCTGCGTACGCGTGCAGCATCCCGACGAACTCGCCGAGTGGCTGCTTGAGGACCAGCAGGATAAAGATGGCCAGGACTGGACCCTCGACAAGGTCCGCGAGGCACTGAACACCGGGCCTGACAATCATCAGGTCAACCTCAAGACACCCGTGCCGATCGTGATCTTCTACGTCACCGCCGAGGTGGAAGACGACGGTGACGTCCACTTCTTCGATGACATCTACGGCTACGACGCCGAGATGCAGAAGGTCCTCTCCAAAGGTCCGCCGTATCCCATCAAGCCCTACCCCGCAGCCCCCAAACCCAAACCTGGCGACACCGTCTGACCCGTCACAGAGAGTTTTCTGCAGCACCGAATGTGAGATAACCATCTTGCTTAAGGGCACAACTTCAGTCGTGCCGAAGGAAATCCATCCTGCGAAGCCGGGTGCCGGGTGCCTCATTCATGCGGCCTCATCGCATGAGTGGGACATTCGAGCAAAGCTCGAACCGTCCTGTTAAGGGCACGGCTTCAGCCGTGCCACATCCATCGCACAAGAGAAGCGGCTTCAGCCGCTGAGGTCCGTGCCGGGTGCTCCACCCTTCGCATCCTCTCCGAAAGCTCCAACCTCCATTCCCACCCTGTATCCTCCTGAGCGAAGTCGAAGGATCTGCGGTCAAACTGCCGGGTGCCCCATTCATGCAGCCTCATCGCATGAGTGGGACATTCGAGCAAAGCTCGAACCGCATCTCGTCTCCATTCCACCTGAGCGGGAAGGCGAAGTCACAAAATCTGCGATTCAACCGCCCACCCTAGCTGCTATACACTTTCCACACCATGAAATCCGCCGACTCCTTCGATCCCCGCATCGACGCCTACATCAACAGGTCCGCCGCCTTCGCGCAGCCCATCCTCACGCACCTGCGCGAGCTGGTCCACAAGGGCGTGCCCGAGATCGAAGAGAGCATCAAGTGGAGTATGCCCTTCTTCACCTATCGCGGCCAGATGTTCGGCAACATCGCCGCCTTCAAAGCGCACTGCAGCTTCGGCCTCTTCGGCAAGGACATGAAGGCCGTCCTCGAGAAGGATGGCAGAGCAGGCGAAGGAGCCATGGGCTCACTCGGCAAAATTACGAACGCAAAAGATCTTCCCTCCAACAAAATCCTCCTCGGCTACATTAAGCAAGCCGCAGCCTTCATCGACGGCGGAAGCAAGACCATGACGCGCCCGAAGAAAGCGGCAAAGCCCGCCCCGGAAATCCCCGCCGAACTCATCGCCGCCCTCAAGAAGAACAAAGCCGCAGCCAAAGTCTTCGCCGACTTCAGCCCCTCCTGCCAGCGCGAATACGTCGAATGGATCACCGAATCCAAACGAGCCGAGACCAAAGAAAAGCGCATCGCCCAGGCCATCGAGTGGATCGCCGAGGGCAAACAACGTAACTGGAAGTACCAGAACTGCTGAAGATCTGTAATGGGATAAAAGTCAGCAAGCTCTTCCACGGTGCACGAGCAGCCGTCGAGCAGAACATTGAAATCCTCGTCCTCATCTTCAATCTGCCTTCGCTCTTCCGAAGCTATCGATCCATACCTTCGTCCAATGGAATCGCTCTCCTCGTTCTGGTTTGATGGTGAAGATTGAATTGGGTTACGATGCTCCCTTATTGCGCAACGGGCCATCTCTTCTACTCTCTCCAAGGAGTCATGCCATGCCGCAACCTGAAGGCACTTCCTCGCCCCTCCCTCTAAAGCTCGAGATCGTGGTCATCCCCGTCTCCGATGTCGACCGGGCGAAGGACTTCTACACCAGACTCGGCTGGCGGCTCGACGCCGACTTCGCCGCCGGCGACGACTTCCGCGTCATTCAGTTCACCCCACCCGGCTCCGGATGTTCCATCATCTTCGGCAAAAATGTCACCCCGGCAGCACCCGGTTCCACCCAGGGCCTCTACCTCATCGTCTCCGACCTAGAAGCCGCGCGCGCCGAACTCAGCAAACGCGGCACCCAGGTCAGCGAAGCCTTCCACGGAGAGAGCGATGTCTACACCGGCTCCGACGAACCCTACCTCTTTGGCCGGCACCGTGTCAGCGGCCCGGATCCCAGCCACGGCAGCTACCGCTCCTTCGCCTCGTTCCACGATCCCGACGGCAACGGCTGGCTCCTCCAGGAGATCACAACACGGCTGCCAGGCCGCATCGATTCTGCAACGACGACCTTCGCGTCGGCGAGCGATCTGGCGAGTGCGCTTCGGCGTGCAGGAAAAGCCCACGGTGAGCACGAGAAACGCAACGGCGGCCAGTACGACGAGAACTGGCCAGACTGGTACGCCGAGTACATGGTCAGCGAGCAGTCAGGTGCAGAGCCCCCGAAGTAAACAACCTCTTTCTGGAAACAGAACCCGGGCGTAAGCTGAGTACCGCCGGGTACCGCGTACCGAGTTCGGGTGCGGGCACCGGGTGCCGCATACATGCGGTTTCATCGCCTCAGCCACTCGAGCGGGTGCCCCACATCTCGCCTCTGAGATGTGGGTTCATTCGAGCGAAGCTCGAACCGTCCCGTTAGGGGCACGGCTTCAGCCGTGCCACATCCATCGCGCAAGAGAAGCGGATTCAGCCGCTGAGGTCACGGCGTCACCCGGCCTAAGCAGGGTGCCCGATTCATGCGGTCTCATCGCCTCGGACCTTCGAGCAAAGCTCGAACCGCCCCTCCCACCTGTGTCATCCGGAGCGAAGTCGAAGGATCTGCGTTTGCAATTCCCGATGCGTCAACAATCCTGTCAAGCCCCGTGGCGAGTACAAGTAGGTGCGGGTGCCCCACATCTCGCCTTAGAGATGTGGAGCATTCGAGCGAAGCTCGAACCGTCCCGTTAAGGGCACGGCTTCAGCCGTGCCACATCCATCGCGCAAGAGAAGCGACTTCAGCCGCTGAGGTCACGGCGTCACCCGGCCCTAAGCAGGGTGCCCCATTCATGCGGTCTCATCGCCTCAGACCTTCGAGCAAAGCTCAAACCGCCCCTCCCACCTGAGTCATCCTGAGCGAAGTCGAAGGATCTGCAGTGCAATCCCCGATGCGCCAACAATCATTGTCAAGCCCCACCGCGAAGCGTCTATCTCCCAAGTACTACAAAAAAAGCCACTTAGATCCAGAAATAAACCGTAAAAAAACGCCGATTCACTACTCCCGCCTCGCTAAAATAGTCTTAGCTCAGGAAAACAAAAAGCATGGCCCGGGAAATTCAACCCGGGCCATAAACATTTTAGAATCAAGACTATAGAAATAAGTCCTGATAAATTATCAATTTACCCGCGAAGTCCAGGACTAAGTCAAGCATAATCAAGAATTTGCCTACTTTTTGCCGGGGGAGGGGTACCCATGCAGCTGCGGCCCTACCGAGTTCGAGAAGTTGTAGTTCCCACGCCGGTCCCCATCGATCGTCCAGAACATCGCCCCGATCATCTCGGGATACCCACCCGGCTTCCGCAGCTTATACGTCGTACCCGCCGGAGCCTTCCCGGTGAGGATGTACTCCATCGCCTGGTCGACCTCTGACACCTCCACATCCCCGACCAGGAAGCCGACTGCAATCTGCTTCGCCGGAAGCGGCGGAAAGAAGTGCTTGGGATCTCCGCCAACGTTGAAACCATGCAGCAGCAGCTCCGTCATCGCCGCGTGATAGTCCACATGGCCCGCCTGATAGATCTCGCCGTCCAGTCCCTGCAGCGGCGGCGTGTTGTAGTCCTGCACATCGATAAACGTGAGGATGTCCCGGATCGCATACGTAATCGCAAGGTACGATCCAAACTGACCGCCGTAGCTCGGATAGCCGCCCGGAATCTGTGTCCCCTCCGGCACCAGGCTGATCATGAACTTCGGCCCGAAGTGATCGTGAAGCTGACGCAGAGCATGGATCAGATTCACGATCGAAGGCGTCGTCGGATGTTTGAAATCCGTATCGCCCGGATCGACCGACAGCGACGGGCTCTCGAAGTCGATGTCGATGCCGTCGAATCCGTACTCCTCGACGATCTTCGTCACCGACGAGACATACGTAGGAACCCGCGCAGGATCCGCCAGCGTGAAGTGCTGCCCACCGCCGCCCAGCGAGATCATCACCTTCTTGCCCTTACTCTTCAGATAAGCAACATCGGCCTTGAACGTCGCGTCATCCATCCCCGTCGGAGGATGAAACTGCATCGTTCCCTCGGGAGCATTCTTGTCCGGAGTCGCAAACGCAACCAGCACGTAATCCCACTGCGGCGAGACATCACGCAGCGAAAACGTGAAGCTGGCGCTTCGATAACCGGACCAGTATCCGATCAGCCGATGACCGTTATCCGTCGACGGCGGCACGATCGCCTCTGCGGTGGGCGCCGAAACAGGTCCACCTCCCGGCCCGCGATCCGGACACGGCTGCGCACCTTCCGTCAGCAGCTTCGCATCAGGAAATGTGAACGCGCTCCCCAGACCGTTCGAGCTTCCGATATACCAGGGCAGCAGGGCAACGTTCTGCACGTGGAAGGACGCTCCGGCAGATTGCACGGCGAATGGCTTCGAAGCAGGAAAGTTGTTCTTAAGATTCGTATCCGTCGGTTGCAGCATGAAGTACCGCGTGGCAATCTCCGCTCCGCCACAACGCCCCTGATCGCCTCCATGCGCAGATGCAGGCCGCATCCAGCTCACTTTGTTTCCCGGCCCCGCTACATTCCGTTCCCCCTTGAAGAGAGGATCATGCAGAGGATCGTTGACGAACTCGGCCAGCTGCTGCGTCAGCGGCTGCACATCCTTGTCCTCAACAATCGCGGGCGCGTTGCGCAGATAACTCGCAAGCACAAACGAATTTCCCGTCGCCTGATCCACGCCATGCGTTCCCCAGGAACAGCACACCGTCGCATCGCCCTCTGCGTAGAACGTCGTGTTGTGGGTCAGCGCGATCACCAGCTTGCCGTCCTGCTTCGAGACCTGCTTGAAGATCTCCTTCTGCAGAAACTCGAGATCGACCACCCCAACCGAGGTGCCGCTCTTCTTAGAAGTCAGCACATATCCGTAACCCACCGGAACCGTCACCGTCACCGGCTTCACCTCAGGCCTGCCCAGCAGCGTGTGCCAGCTCTTCGCATTCGGAAACGTGGAACGAAGCATCGCGTCCGCATACTGCGTCGTTCCCGCTTCGCCAAACGAGAACTTCGAGAAGACCGGCGAACGCATCAATCCCGGAACATCGGTACGGGCATCCATGCGAAACGCCTTGCCGCCCGTCTTCTTCGCCTCGAAGTCGAGCGAAACAGGAACCAGCACCGTGGGAATCGTCGTCGTGGTTCCCTGATCCGGCGACTGCCCCGCCAGCGTGTACGACTTCTCAATTACCGCGTGCGTGAACGTGGGAACGGTTCCCTGTGCGGCAGAGAAATGTCCCGTCAGGGCAAGAAGAGACAACAGGCAGACAAACTTCTTTCGCATATTCAGCTTCACCTATCTTCAGAAAGTGCAACCAGCTTGCAGGATTCATGCGATCTCCTGCAACAGGCATATGGCCTAGGGACAAGAGAGCGCTGCCGCGGCGGACGCCCTGCCGTCACTTCGTGACTTGTATTGGGGCTTCGCCGTGGACCTCCCGTTGGTCGGCGGCAAGATATATGCAAGCGACCAACGGGAGCCACACCCCGAAGGGAGTACACACGTCACGAAGTGACCGCCCCGCGCGTAGCGGGTCCGGCCGGCAGGCCACGCGGATTAGAAGACATCGATCCCCTCTGGCCCCAATTAGATCCCCGGTGCGCGACCCAGTCTGCGCGCGAACTCCAGAAAAACCAGTGCCGCAGGCGAGTAACCACCGGGGTCTGCCTGCGTGAACTCGCCCGTCATCGGGTCCATCTGCTGGCGGAACTCGATGTTCCTCATGATCGCCTCGCACCACTTCCGCATCATCTGCTTCAGCTCCGCCCCCTTGCCATAGTGGTCCATCCAGCGCGGCGCACGGAGCGCCGTCAGGGCCTGCGAGGCTCCACCCCAGCTATTGCGCGGAATCGGCCGCACAAACGCGGGATCGTCCATCGCGATCGACGTCAACGGATAAGGCGCCCAGAAGGCCTTCGGATTATGCATCTGCTTCGTCCACACCGCATCGAAGACAGCGCGGTCGCGAGCCTCGGACACCTTCAAGACATGTTCGCCCAGCACGCGGCTGATCACGTCCGAACGCACCCGGACGAACCTGTTCTCCGCATCAAGGTCATAGAAAGCAGCGTCCTTTTCATCGTAGAGCTTCGACAGGATCAGGAGGCGCAGCTCCTCTGCCTCCGACTCCCACCGTGCAGCCTCGTTCGGTTTGCCCAAAGCCTTTGCCATCGCAGCCAGAGCCACGCGGCCACCGTAGACCGTGGCCGAAAGATCGGGACACAGCCTTGGCACCCCAACTCCTGCCGGAAACCTCTTCGCGTCCGCGTCGGGGCAGCGATTCGGAACGCCATTCCATCGCGGGCTGTTGTCATGCCCCGTATCGTAGGTGCAGAAGCCCTCCACCAGCCCGGTGCCGCGCGTATTGCGATAGCGGCGCAGCCAGGCGTCCCAGCGGCTGCACGCCTTGTACGCCGTCACCAGCAACTCATCATCGTCGATAAGTTCGGTAAGCTCCCACGCCGTCGCTGCGATCGGAACCACCATCTGGATCTGCCCATACCCTGCCTCGGTCAGCTTGACGGAGGCAGGCAGCTGTCCATCCTCACGCTGCAAGGCAAAAAACACCATGTGATTGTTCTTCGCCACGGCAAGCGGCAACGTCGCCGGATCGCCGCCCTTGACGTACTTCGAAAGGGTTCCGTAGACCAGACCCTCCTGAGGTCCGCACTCCAGCCACACTCCGGGATACACCGCTCCCTCAAACAGCACCGGCCTGTCATACCCCGGCACCATGCGGACGTTGCCCGCAAGGCACGCGAGGGCAGCATCCCAGGCCTTATGCCATCGGGGGTCCTCAGCAGAAGCGGAGCCTGCCTGCGCTGCTCGCGACCAGGGATCCGTCAACTCGACCCCGGCGGCCACAGCGGCAAACTTCAGCAGGCTTCTTCTCGTTACCAAGGGTGCTTGAAAAGGAGCCTGTCTCATAACTTCTCCATAGTACGTCTCCTTCAGAGGCGGTAGACTGTCTTCCGCATGCATGTTGGACTGCGCCCCCACTTCTTCGACGAGCACGGAGTTACCGCCAGCGCTGCCACACTGATCGAGCTTGATCCGCCTGCCTTCCGGCGGCGCCTCATGGCCTGGTATCGCGTGCATGCCCGCGAGCTTCCCTGGCGCGGCATCACCGATCCCTATCGCACCTGGGTCTCCGAGGTCATGCTGCAGCAGACCCGTGTCGCCGCCGTCATCGAGCACTATCACGCCTTCCTGCGACGCTTTCCCACCATCCTCTCTCTTGCCCTGGCCAACGAAGAAGATGTGCTCGCCGCATGGTCCGGCCTTGGCTATTATCGCCGCGCTCGTATGCTTCACAGGGCCGCAAAGTTCATTACCCAGGAACGCGGGGGCGCTCTGCCTCACACCTCTGCGGAGCTCCGCACCCTCCCCGGAATCGGCGAGTACACCTGCGCCGCAATCGCCAGCATCGCCTTCGGCGAGAGCATCGCGGTGATCGACGGCAATGTCGAGCGGGTTCTGCTTCGCCTTGTAGGCAAGCCCAAGGATGGGACCGCCGCCGGCCGCTCCTTCGTGCAGCAGAAGGCTGCGATGCTCGTTCCGCGACGGCGACTCGAGAAGCAATCGAATGCGGCCGGCGATCACAATCAGGCCATGATGGAGCTCGGAGCCACCATCTGCCTCCCACGGGCTCCTTTGTGTCTTAACTGCCCCGTCTTTTCCATGTGCAAAACACAAGGCGAGCACGTCACCCTTCCCAGCGCGGCACAGCGAAGCCGCCCGGTCGCTCATCTGCTGTCGTTGCGCAAGCGCGGTACTATCACTGAAGTTCTGCTCGAGCGGCGCGCAGATGACATCAGCCTGATGGCCGGCATGTACGAGCTCCCTCCGCTTCCTCTCGATGCGGTCACAGGCCGCGAGCCCCTGATCCGGCTGCGACATTCCATCACCAACACCAACTACTACGTGCAGGTCTTCACTCCGCGTGGAAGCAAAGATCGCGCTCTGCGACGCGCCGTCCCCACCTCCAGCAACGATCTTCACTGGACTCGTACAAGCCGTCTCCCCTCGCTTCCGTTGACGGGACTCACCCGCAAAACCCTCCAGCGTCTCGACGTCATGGAGGTTAACCCCTTGCAGTTTCCCGAACCCGAAGCCACTCCTGCAGCGAAAAAGCGTTCCTCCCGGCCGCGAGCCGCTAAACTGAAATCATTGCACCAAGCAGGAGCTCGCAAGTGAGAACACTCCGTATCGCCATCCTCCCTCTTCTCGCGCTCTCCACCGCCGCCCTCGCGCAGACCGTTCCGGCCGCCTTCAAATCCGCACAGGCAGCCGTCGATCCCGAGAAGATTCGCGCACACGTAAAGTTTCTCTCCGACGATCTGCTCGAAGGCCGCGGCCCCGGAACCCGTGGAGGCGAAATCGCCGCTCAGTACATCGCCACGCAGTTCGCCCTCTACGGCCTCAAGCCCGGCGGCGACAACGGCACCTACCTGCAGCAGGTCGACTTCGTCGGAACCAAAGCCATCGCCGATAAGACCCACTTCTCGCTCGTCCCCGACAAGCCCAAGGGCGGCGGCATGTCCATCATGCTCCACTCCTACGACCTCAACTATGGTGACGACTACACCGTCAGCAATCGCACCCTCACGCCCTCGGTCGACGTCAACGCCCCCATCGTCTTCGTCGGCTACGGCATCGTCGCACCCGAGTTCGGCTGGGACGACTACGCCAGCGTCGACGTCAAAGGCAAGGTCGTCCTCTGCATCGTCGGCGATCCGCCGTCCGATGACCCGAAGTTCTTCGCAGGCAAGGCCCTCACCTACTACGGCCGTTGGACCTACAAGTTCGAAGAGGCCGCTCGCCACGGAGCCATCGGCGCGCTCATCATCCACCGCACCGACCTCGCCAGTTACGGCTGGGACGTCGTCAAGAACTCCAACACCAGCGAGAAGACCTACCTCCGCGACAACAAGGATCCACAGCTCGCCGCCGCCAGCTGGATTCAGCTTGAGGTCGCACGCACGCTCTTCAAGGCCGCCAACCTGGACGTCGAGACCGAGATGACCGCCGCAGGCAAGCGCGGCTTCAAAGCCGTCCAGCTTCCCGTCAGCCTCGAAGCGCACATCGAGAGCACCGTGCGCAGCTTCCAATCGCCCAACGTCGTCGCCATCCTTCCTGGCGCAAACGTCGCAGAACACAAGCCAGACCAGGCCGTGATCTACACCGCGCACTACGACCATCTCGGCTTCGTCCCCGGCAAGGCTGGCGACAACATCTACAACGGAGCCGCCGACAACGCCACCGGCTGCGGCATGCTGCTCGAGATGGCGCGCGCCTGGTCCACCCTCGGCGTCAAGCCTCCGCACTCCATCCTCTTCGCCTCCGTCGCGGCCGAAGAGCAGGGCCTGCTCGGCTCCGAATATCTAGGCCAGCATTCCCCGGTGCCACCCGCGCAGATCGC
>Ga0193742_1001968_pt1 | contig 11950 bp, 11 predicted proteins | sample L2c1metaG_FD_165511 | JGI IMG/M metagenome (GOLD analysis project Ga0193742, IMG submission 165511) | Soil microbial communities from a riparian zone of the East river system, Colorado, United States - L2c1 | ecosystem: Environmental > Terrestrial > Soil > Riparian zone | place: USA: East River... | reverse complement strand
ACATGCCCGAGGCAAGCCGGGCACCCAGTGTCGCAACATTTGCCTGCAGGTCGGCCTTGACTGGCACAGCCATCTCCGCAGCGCCGGTTGGTGTCGGTGCGCGAACGTCTGCAACAAGGTCGATCAGCGTCCAGTCGGTCTCGTGACCAACGGCGGAAATGATGGGAATTTGCGATGCGGCGACGGCGCGCACAACGGCTTCATCGTTGAAACCCCATAGGTCTTCGAGGCTGCCGCCACCACGCGCCACGATCAACACATCGGGTCGAGGCAGCGCGCCACCTCGTACTAACCCATTGAAACCATTGATCGCATTGGCGACTTCAGTGCCGGATGTCTCGCCCTGCACCCGTACCGGCCAGACCAGAACATGCAGCGGGAAACGGTCCGTGATACGGTGGATGATGTCCCGGATAACAGCGCCGGTTGGTGATGTCACGACGCCGATAATGCGCGGCATGAAGGGCAATCGTCGCTTGGCTGCGGGATCGAACAGTCCCTCGGCACCAAGCTTGCGCTTGCGTTCCTCGAGCAGCGCCATCAGCGCGCCGGCTCCCGCCGGTTCCATCTGCTCGATGACGATCTGATACTTGGACGAGCCCGGATAGGTGGTCAGTTTGCCGGTGGCGATGACCTCCATGCCTTCCTCCGGCTGGAAGCGCAGGCGGCTCATCGAGCCGCGCCAGATTACCGCTTCGATACGTGCCTTGTCGTCCTTCAGGGAGAAATAGGCATGACCGGAAGAATGCGGCCCGCGATAGCCGGAAATTTCACCGCGAACCCTGACATGCCCGAAAGTGTCCTCAACCGTGCGCTTCAACGCCCCGGAAATCTCGGAGACTGTATATTCGGCAACATTCGATGCAGATTCGGGCTTTTCGCTCATGCGCTATTCCTAGTCGCGCCCTGTTCAAGGTACAAGTCTCGGCAATCCCCGATTGCAACATTGCCAGCCCATGAAATTTCGCCTATCCGCAATGCTGGGAAAAAGGGGAACGCAAATGCCAGCTGATATTGCCGTTGACTCCAAACGATTGAAACTACGCCATTATTTGCTGATTGCCGGGTTGATGATCGGGGCGGCCGCAGCGATACTTCTGCTGATGGGACGTAACCCAATCTGCACTTGCGGTAACGTGAAATTGTGGGTAGGCGAGACGAATTCGTCGGATAATTCACAGCATATCGCCGATTGGTACACGCTTTCGCATATTATCCATGGCTTCCTGTTCTACGGTATTTTCTGGATTGTCGCCCGTAAATTGCCGATCGGTCAGCGTCTGCTGATGGCTGTCGTCGTCGAGGCGGCATGGGAGATCTTCGAAAACACCGACATGGTCATCAATCGCTACCGCGAGGCGACCATCGCGCTTGGCTATGTTGGCGACAGTGTTTTGAATTCCGTCAGCGACATATTGTTCATGGTGCTTGGCTTCTTCTTCGCAGCCAGAGCCCCGCTCTGGCTGACGATCGTACTGGCGATCTTCTTCGAATTGTTGGCTGGCTGGGTCATCCGCGACAACCTCACCCTCAATATCGTCATGCTGCTCTATCCGCTGGACGTGATCAAAGCCTGGCAAGGCGGAATGTAATCACCAGCCAGGAACGAGCTCCGCTGCACGAACTTGCCGAAGACGCTGATTTGCCATGATCGGCGCAGACGCTTGGCTCAAACTGACGGGAGAGGGCATCGACAGATTGTCGAGGCTTTCAACAATATGCTGTGCCAGAGCGTCGACAATAGCTGATGGTTTCGTATGACCGCGCATGATGCCGATGCCGAATTCGGGCAAACGGCCAAAACCATCGGCTTCCGTCAGAACACGCATTCCTGGGCGCAAAGCGCATTCGGGCAGGATCGAGACGGCAAGGCCCGCCAGAACTGCGGCTGCGAGAACCGTCGCCGACCAGCTGGTGAAAAGAATGCGGTAGTCATGATGCATATTATCGAGAACATCGACTGCTGCCGCGCGCCAGATACAGGTCGGACGGCCCACTGCCAGCGGAAGTACTTGTTCTTCATGAACATTATGATGCGCTGACGTGACCCATAGCAGCTGTTCACTACGCACAACTTCCGAGCGCCGCTGTTCGTCACACTGCGTTACGAGTGCAATATCGAGCTGGCCCTTGCGGATCATTTCATCGAGATTGACAGTGGGCTCACATACAACGGAGAGTTCGACGCGAGGATTGGAACGGGAAAACCGCGCCATGATTTCGGGCAGGAACCGGTCCGCATAGTCGTCTGGCGTGCCGATGCGGATATGTCCCTGCAACTGCGTATCATCAAAAGCTGCAATAGTTTCGTTGTTGAGCTGTAGCATTCGCCGCGCATAGGCCAGCAGGCGCTCGCCATCTTCCGTCAGTCGGTTGGTGCGGCCATCCCGTTCGAAAAGTGACTTCGAAACACGCTCTTCCAGACGGCGCATCTGCATGGAAACGGCGGATTGGGTCTTGTTTACCTTGTCGGCAGCTCTTGTAAAACTACCAAGATCGGCGATAGCCGTGAATGTCTGCAATTGGTCGAGATCAAGCGGTGCGTTCATGGCATTGTTCCCTGAATGGTTGATCCATCATTATTATTGAACGTTTACATTAAAAACATTCGTTTGAATAATCAATTATTATGGATCATTCTGCAGATGTTCAGGAAGCGTCAGTGTCAAGTGACTCAGTCATCAGGCACGGGGCGTGGTGCGCGGAAAATGGTTTTCGCGCGGTTTAACTTTCTTGATCGCCCTTCAAAAGGAGTAACGGCGATGACGACGACAACGAGAATGATTGAAGTAACTGGTTTCACCCGCTCGATCGCAGCTTTTGCGTCGCAGGCTGCCACCTTGGTCAAACAAGTGATCGTCGCACGTCGTAATCGTAAAACGATCATGAGCCTCGGCGAGTGGAATGACGAAATGCTGCATGATATCGGCGTCACCCGTGCCGATCTTCATTCCGCAATTGGCACCTCGCTTCTCGACGATCCGAGCGAAAGACTGGGCGCATTGGCCGATGTACGGTCGCGTGTTCGCGCTGCCCGCTCGATCATATGAGGCTGACGATTTGACTGTTTAGCAGGCGCCCATTCACGCCGGAATCCCCTCCCGGCGCCTCGCCTGCCTCCTGCCCGGCCCACATTGCTCATGCAAGTGGCCGGGCTTTTTCTTGCTAGCGGTAACGATCCATACCCCGTTTATATTGGTCGAAGATGGATTCCAGACCTTTCTGGTATTGGTCGTTGGCTTGTTTGCCGGTATCGAACATCTGGCCGAGTATGTCTTTCAGCGGGTTATCCGACGGGGCGGTAGGCGCCGTTCTTTGCTGGGCCTGCGGCTGCTGCGGCTGAGACGATTCCGGTGCCGGACGTTGTTGAGCACCACCACCACCGAATATTTCTCCAAAGATCTGGCCGAGAGGATTGTCGCCAAACGGATTTTGCCCCTGAGCCGTCTCTTGGGGTGCATCGTCCTGAGGTATGCCGCGGGGCGTCGGGGCCTGCGGCGCTGCGGGCCCACCAGCGCCCTTCATCATTTCCTCGAATATCTTCCCAAGGGGATTATCACCGAAGGGGTTTTGCCCCTGCGCGGTGTCTTGCGGTGCTGGGTCTTGAGGGACCCTGCCACGCGGGGCCGGAGCTTGCTGTGCCGCTCCACCGGCGCCCTTCATCATCTCCTCGAAAATCTTGCCCAGCGGGTTGTTACCCAAGGGGTTGCCTTGGCCTTGCGGTTGTGGCTGCCCTGCCGCACCACCGCCGAGCATGCTTTCCAGTATCTGTCCCCACGGATTGGCACCTGCTCCAGGTGCGCTTTGTTGAGGGGCGGGCGATTGACCGCCGCCTTGGCGCATCATTTGCTCGATGAGGTCGCCGATGACATTACCGCCGCCAAGGCCCGCCGCGGCAAACTGGCCGGTCGACTTGTTGTACAGTCCGCCCATCATCATCGAGGCAATGACCGGCAGCATCTGTTTCAACGTGTCTGCACCGACCCCCGACACCGCCGCAGCATGATCGGCAACGGCCCGCGACAGATCTTTTGATCCGAAAAGCTGGTCGAGAACATTCTTGCCGTTGGCAACGCCCGACGGGTTGAAAGCTGCTTGCGGATTATCGAAATAATTGACCTGCCGACCCGATGAGAGCGCCTGAACGAAGCCACCAAAGCCCATGGGATCGGCGGCATTTCTCTGCAGGCCTTGGGAAAATGCGGGCATCAACGCCTCGAGGGCGGCGACCGTTTGCTGCTGGGAGAGATTGAACTGGTTGGAAAGGGCGTCGACCGCTTGACCACCCTGGGCCTTCACAAACATATCTACGAGATTCATGGCGCCGATCCTCCTCCGGGCTGATGCGCGAAGGAAGATTAGCGCCGTAGTCGCACGGACTTCAATGCTTTTCTATCGTCAGAAATATTTCGCCAGATTGTTGCGAATGCGCTGCAACGGATCGACTGCCGGATCACCCGCTTCAAATTTCCGGTCAGTGATCTTCTCATAGGCCTGAATGTAGACCTGTGTCGTCGCGTCGATCACGTCTTCCGGTATCTCCGGAATGTCGTCCTTGTATGGATCGCAACGTTCTACGACCCAGTTGCGCACGAAATCCTTGTCGAAACTGACCGGTCGCTCTCCGGGCGTATAACTGTCGGCAAACCAGTAGCGGCTCGAATCCGGCGTATGGATTTCATCAGCCAGTACAATGTTGCCCTCGTCATCGGTACCAAACTCGTATTTGGTATCGGCAAGGATCAATCCACGACTTGCTGCGATCTGCTGGCCCCGCGCGAAAAGCTTCAGCGCGTAGCCTGTAATTGCTTCCCACTGCTCCTGGGTGAGAAGTTTCTGGCTCAGAATATCCTTGGCGGTCAGCGGCTCATCGTGCCCGCCATCGAAAGCCTTTGAGGTCGGCGTGATGATCGGCGCCGGCAGCTTTTCATTATCCTGCATGCCATCGGGCAGGGAGAAGCCGTACATTTCGCGCTTGCCTGCCTTGTAAAGCGTCAGGATCGACGTTCCGGTCGTTCCGGCAAGATAGCCTCGCACGACAATCTCTACTGGCAGGATGGTCAGCTTGCGGCAAACCAGCACATTTGGATCGGGATACTCGATGACGTGATTGGGGCAGATATCCTGCGTCTGTTCAAACTGGAAACGCGCCGTTTGCGTCAGCACCTGACCCTTCAGCGGTATTGACGCAAGAATGCGGTCAAACGCACTGATGCGGTCCGTAGCAATGATGATACGTCTTCCATCCGGCAGATCGTAGTTCTCCCGGACCTTGCCTTTGTAATAATTCGGCAGTTCGGGAATATAGGCTTCGGACAGCGCTTTATGTTTCGGCATGGTTAGGAAATCCGCGTGAAATGATGTGTTCTCCGCATAACACATATGACGGACAACGGGAGTCATAATTGTCGGACTTGCAGGCCCTTTACCGTCCGCCGGTAACGTCGAGAATGGCCCCGGTCACATAGGACGAAGCATCACTCAAGAGCCACACGATGGATTCGCCGACTTCATCGGCAGTTCCGGCGCGGCCGAGCGGTGCTGTAACGCCAAGACGCTGCGCCCGGTCGGGTTGGCCGCCACTGGCATGGATGTCCGTCTCGATCAGTCCTGGCCGGACGGCGTTCACACGAATACCTTCCGCTCCGACCTCTTTGGACAGGCCGATCGTCAACGTATCCATGGCGCCTTTCGATCCGGCATAGTCGACATATTCGCCTGGTCCGCCGAGCCGTGCTGCCGCCGAGGACAGAAGAACGATCGAACCGCCATTGCCGCCCCGCGAGCAGGCGAGATGGCGTACGCCTTCGCGTGCGCAAAGATAGGCGCCAAGCACGTTCACGTCGAAGATGCGGCGCATACGTTCGATGTCCATATCCATCAGTCGTGAGCCAGGCGCAACGATACCCGCATTCACCACGACGCCGTCGAGTTGGCCCAGTTCCGCGGCCTGTTCAAATACGGATATGACATCTGCTTCGATAGCAACATCGCCTTGAATGGCTTTTGCCTTGCCGCCTGCCGAGATGATGGCTTTCACAACCTCATCTGCGGCTGCTCTGTTGCCGACGTAATTGACACCGACCGACCAGCCGCGCTGACCGGCAAGAATCGCTGCGGAGCGGCCGATGCCACGGCTCGCTCCGGTAATCAGGATTGTCTTGCTCAAGAAGTGATTCTCCACCTAATTCAATAAGCGTACTCTACGAAAGCCGGTTCGACTGAACCACCCCAAATCGTGTTGTATTGGGAGAGCATCTCTTCCGCGGATGTCGTTCCGCGTGCGATCACTTCCTCGATGGCCGCCAGATAGACAGTCTCGTCGAACCCTTCGCTATTGAGCATGGCCCTGTTTCGCAGCCCCATCCGCGAGATTTCGAGCACATCCTTGGCAATTTCTAGGACCGAACGGTTGCGCAATGTCGCGTGTAGTCCCTTTACAGGAACCTCATCACGCAAGTATCGGATTTCGGGATAGCTCCAGTGACGAGTGAGCGCTTCAGCGGCGTTCAGAGCTTCGGAGTCGTAAAGCAGACCTACCCAGAATGCCGATAGGGCGCAGATGCGCCGCAATGGCCCAACATCCGCTCCGCGCATCTCGATGTAGCGCTTCAGGCGCACCTCGGGGAACGTGGTCGTGAGATGATTGGCCCAATCGCCAATTGTCGGCACGTCTCCCGGAACGGTATCCTTGAGTGCACCATTCATGAACTGTCGGAAGGTCACGTGGGTGCAGTCTATGTAGTGCCGGTCGCGGATGATGAAATACATCGGCACATCGAGCGCCCACTCGACATAGTCGGCGAAGCCGTAATCATCGCTGAAAATGAACGGTAAAATACCTGTGCGACAGTTGTCGGTTTCCCGCCAGATATCCGAACGCCACGACAAAAAACCGTTCGGCTTGCCTTCAGTGAAGGGGGACATGGCAAAGAGCGCGGTCGCGATCGGCTGTAGCTTCACGCCAACCTGCATTTTGCGACGCATGTCGGTCTCTGACGAAAAGTCCAGGTTCACCTGTACGGTACACGTGCGGTACATCATGTTCAGGCCATCTTTGCCGACCCTCGGCATATAATTCGTCATGATTTTGGCGCGTGACTTCGGCATGCGCGGCGTCTCGGCATAGCTCCATTTGGGGCTTCCGCCGACGCCCAGGAAACGGATACCCATAGGTTCGGCCACTTCACGAACTTGCGTCATATGTGCGCGGGTCTCGCTACAGGTTTCATGGAGCGATGCCACCGGAGCACCGGAGAGTTCGAATTGGCCACCGGGCTCAAGCGATATGGCGATAGGGCCCGTTGGTTTTCCGCTGTCGGCCAGGTCCGCAGATATGCCATTGGCTTTTTCGGGTTCGACAAGCCCGATGATGTAGCCCTCGTCCATAATAGGATCCCAGCCGAGCCTTGCCTTCATACCCTCCAAAATTGCGCGGATACCTGCAGGGCCGTCATAGGGAACTGGGCTATTGCCCTCCATATAGAATGGAATTTTCTCGTGTTCCGTTCCGATTCGCCAAGCAGAACGTGGCTTCGCGCCTTGGGCGATGTACTCTGCAAGTTCTTCAATTCTGGTAATAGGGGTATCGTTTACTGTATCGCGTGACATGACAATGCTCCCCGATTTGATAGGTCGCTTTGCGTTACAGTTGTTCCTGGAATTTTTGCAATAAATACCGCCTCCGCGCATCAATTGCTCGGATTACTCCAAGACATGCTGAAAAGACGACCCATTTTATTCCATAATACAAGTAAAAAGTATTACACAATACGTATTTACAGTAAAGAACAATTATATATAGAAAGACCACCAACGAATTAGGTTTCGGTAAATATCAAGATATTGAAATGTAACGATTATATAGCCCTATTCGCGCTACGAATTTATCATCACCACTTGGGTGTGGAGATAGCGGTCCCACGCTGTTATTTATGAGAACATTCTACCATTGCCATCAGTAAGCATATTCAAGGAATGCTGGCTCGACCGAACTGCCCCACGCCGTATTGTATTGCGACAGCATCTGTTCCGCCGAAGTCGTGCCCCGAGCAACAACTTCCTCCAGCGATGAGAGATAATGTGTCTCGTCGAAGCCTTCACTGTTGAGCTTTGCCCGGTTCTTCAAGCCCAGGCGCGAAATCGCCAACACGTCACGCGATATTTCGTGGACCATGCGGTTGCGCAGGGTTGCCTGAAGGCCTTTTGCCGGAACCTCGTCGCGCAATGTTTGCACCTCCGGGTAAGTCCAGTCGCGAGTCAGTGCTTCAGCGGCATCCAGTGCTTCGGCGTCATAGAGCAGGCCGACCCAGAATGCGGGAAGCGCGCAAATGCGCCGCCACGGTCCGCCGTCAGCCCCGCGCATTTCAAGGAAGCGCTTCAGCCGCACTTCCGGAAACAGTGTCGAGAGATGATTTGTCCAGTCGCCCATATTCGGCGTGCCTTCCGGGATGGAATCCTTCAACGCGCCATGCATGAATTGCCTGAACGTGACATGGGTGCAATCGTGATAACGGCCATGACGCATGACAAAATACATTGGCACGTCGAGCGCCCATTCGACATAATCGGCAAAGCCAAAATTCTCATTGAAGACGAACGGCAGAACGCCCGAGCGATTGTTGTCCGTATCGCGCCATATGTTTGAACGCCATGACAATAGTCCGTTCGGCTTTCCTTCAGTGAAGGGCGACATGGCGAAGAGGGCCGTCGCGATCGATTGCAGTTTCACCGAAACCTGCATCTTGCGCCGCATATCCGTTTCGGACGAGAAGTCGAGATTCACCTGGATCGTGCAGGTGCGATACATCATGTTCAGTCCGTCCTTGCCGACTTTCGGCATATAGTTGGACATGATGTTGTAGCGCGATTTCGGCATGCGCGGCGTTTCGGCGAGCGTCCATTTCGGGCTGCCGCCAAGACCAAGAAAACGGATACCGAGCGGCTCCGCGATTTCGCGCACCTGCGCCAGATGCGCATTGGATTCGCGGCAGGTCTGATGAATAGTGAGAAGTGGTGCACCGGAAAGCTCGAACTGTCCACCCGGCTCAAGCGAGATCGCGCCCTGACCGGTAGGCTCGACAAGGCCGATGATATTGCCTTCGTCGATGATCGGCTCCCAGCCGAGCTTCGACTTCATGCCTTCGAGGATAGCGCGGATTCCACGCGGCCCATCATAGGGAACCGGGCTGTTGTCTTCCATATAAAAGGGGAACTTCTCATGCTCGGTGCCAATCCGCCAGTCGGAGTCCGGTCTCGAGCCTTGCGCAAGATAAGCGGCCAATTCTTCGGTACCGGAGATCGGTGTTTCGTCTGTCGTGTCGCGCGCCATGGATGGTGCTTTCCGAGATGATGAGATTGTCGCGCGTGATTGACCGTTTTCGCGGATGAGCGCAAGCAAATTTCGCTTATGGTCTCATCAAGAGTATTTGTACCTCACCAATCGCCGATCGTCGCCTGAATCAAGGCGAGGGCGGCAACCGCTGCCGTATCAGCCCGCAGGATGCGCTGTCCAAGAGGAATCGCAGTGACAAACGGCAGTTTGCGCAAGGTTTCGCGTTCCTGGTCGGAAAAGCCGCCTTCGGGCCCGATGAGCACGCCAAGCGGACCGCGAGGCAGCGATTGCAGTAGCGACAGGGGATTGTGTGTGTCATGTCCCTCATCGCAGAAAATGAGGCGGCGCCGATGGTCCCAGACCTCGATCAGCTTTTCGAGCTTTACAGGTTCGCGCGTCTGTGGGATCGCCAGCACGCCGCATTGCTCTGCCGCTTCGATCGCATTTGCCTCGATGCGCTCGGTCCCGATGCGGGAAACTTGAGTATGCTGGGTGACGACCGGCTGCAGGACGCCTGCGCCCATCTCTACGGCCTTCTGGACCAGATAGTCTAGTCGGCCCTGTTTCAACGGTGCGAAACAGTAGATCAAGTCCGGCACGACGGGCTGTTCACGGGTTTGTTCCAAAGGCTCCAGAAACAGCTTTTTCTTGCTTTCAATTCGCAGCGCCGCTCGCCATTCGCCATCACGCCCGTTGAAAACGAGAATTTCCTCACCACCCTTCATCCGCAGCACATTGACTAGATAATTCACGGCTTCGGGACCGGCTTCCGCGCGCGTCCTGGCAACGAGATCAGCGGTAACGTAGAGTCTCTGCATTTTGTAGTTGGGGCGCATCGTATGTCCGGAGGAGAAGCGGGTCAGGAAAGCGGGGGGAGGCGACGTTTGACCGGTGAGGACTTGACGATAGACGTGTTTGTCTCCGCCCTTTCCGACAATCGGTCGAGAATCATGTCGAGCTGTTCCATTGTCCGGAATTGTAGTTTACCGATGAAGCAGTCGTCACCGGTGACCTTATCGCACTCGGTGATTTCCGGTGTCTCCTGTATCAGCTTTTCTACGATGTGCAGCATGCCTGGCAAAGGCCTGACGCGGACGATCGCCGTGAGGCTGTAGCCGAGAGTGACAGGATCGATGTCGACGGTAAAAGAGCGTATTACCTTTTTCTCTTCAAGGCGGCGCAACCGCTCGGAAACGCTGGGCGAAGACAGGCCTACCTGGTTGCTAAGTTCCTTCAGCGATATACGCGCATCACCAACGAGAATCTCGATTATCGTTCGGTCAAGATCATCAAGCATGGCGTCCTCCTAAGGCTGTTCTTTTGATTCGCCTCCAATAGAAAGGTAAAGCGCAGATTTTGCCTTCCGCGACATATATCAAATTCCCCGCTTGCCGCATACCCTTAGCCGATCAACAAAAGGTGTATCGACATGGAAAAAGATGTGTTGAGGGGCAGTGTCGAAATGACTGCCGCCATGCTCATTTCAGGGACGATCGGCTGGTTTGTATTAATGTCAGGCCAACCGGTTCTGTCGGTCGTGTTCTGGCGCTGCGGCATTGGTGCCGTGACGCTACTCGCAATCTGTGCGGCGCTCGGTCTATTGCGACGTGATGCGATTTCGCTGAAACTCTTCGGGCTCGCCGTTATTGGCGGTATCGCAATCGTGTTAAACTGGGTTTTGCTTTTTGCCGCTTATTCGCGAGCGTCCATCGCCATCGCAACCACTGTCTATAATGTCCAGCCGTTTATGCTGGTTGGTTTGGGTGCATTGATTTTCAAGGAAAAACTAACCGGGACCAAGCTCTTCTGGCTGGTTTTCGCCTTCGCTGGGATGCTGCTGATCGTGCAGGCCAAGCCAGGCGGTGCCTATAATGGCTCGGATTATATGGCGGGCATTGCCCTGTCGCTCGGTGCAGCCTTTCTATATGCGATCGCGTCCATTGTCGCGAAGCGCCTGAAAGGCACGCCGCCGCATCTCATCGCGCTTATTCAGGTCTGTGTCGGCATTGTCATGCTTGCGCCGCTTGCCGATTTTACCTCGTTACCGCAAAGCACGGGAGAATGGAGCAGTCTCATAACGATCGGTGTGGTCCATACGGGCCTCATGTATATCTTGCTCTATAGCGCCATTCAGAAGTTGCCGACCCACATTACGGGCTCGCTCTCCTTCATCTATCCGATAGCTGCGATTCTGGTGGATTACATTGCCTTTGGACATGCGTTGCAGCCGAGCCAGCTGATCGGATCCGCCGTCATTCTGATCGCCGCCGCGGGCACGAGCCTCGGCTGGACATTCCGCAGATCAGTTCCTGCGAGTGTCAAGGCTTGATGGTTAAGCGAATGAGCGGGTCATAGCCCGCTCTCAGCGCCCGGACGGTCGAAGGCGGTGTGAGAAGTCTAGCATCACCGGTAGGCGGATCAGATGGTGTGTACCCCTGCCACGACCAAAGATACGTCACCCCTTCTTTTACAGCATAGGCATCCTCGCCACTGGCAATCATCGCCCCGTTTGGTAGATCTTTTATTTGACCATCGATGGGATGCTGCCGTTTACCGCCCTTTGCGTCTAGCCGCTCCCTGTGCAGGACTGCATCCATGGCTGGAGCAGTCTGGATA
>Ga0193742_1001967_pt1 | contig 11970 bp, 7 predicted proteins | sample L2c1metaG_FD_165511 | JGI IMG/M metagenome (GOLD analysis project Ga0193742, IMG submission 165511) | Soil microbial communities from a riparian zone of the East river system, Colorado, United States - L2c1 | ecosystem: Environmental > Terrestrial > Soil > Riparian zone | place: USA: East River... | reverse complement strand
CCGACACCACCTGGATTCCCACTCCCGCGCTGGAACTCACCGCGGGCGTGCGTGTCCTGATCGAGCAGCGCCAGTCGGGCTTCCTGGCGCGTGTGCCGCGCCCCGTGCTGAACCCGACCGCCACCTCGCTGATCCCCGGCCAGGTCGATACCGGCGGTCAGACCATCAAGAACGAGGAAAGCTACGCCGCCGTGCTGCCGCGCTTCAACATGCTGTACCGGTTGTCGGACGATGTGAACGTGTTTGCGACGGTGTCGAAGGGACGCCGTTCGCCGGTGGTGCAGCTGGACGCGCAGCGCGTCGGCGGCGTCCCCGTGCCGCGCCGCAATCTCGTCGCCGAGGAAGTCGTATGGAATTACGAGGCTGGACTGAAGGGATCGGTCGGCCCGGTGTCCGGCACGCTCGGCATCTATTACCAGAAGTATGACGGTTTCCAGGTCAGCATCGTCGGCACCGACGGCATCACGCGGACGCAGAGCGCGGGTACGGCGAGTAACCTGGGCGTCGAGGCCGAACTGAACGTGCGGCCGACACGCTGGCTGAACGTCTTCGGCAATGTCGGCTACATCAATGGCGGAATCGACGACAAGCCGGAGATTGCGGCGAATTTTCGCGGGGCGCGCTTCCGCCTCCAGCCCGAATGGCAGGCGGCCGCCGGCTTCACCATCGATGCGCCACTGGGCAACGGTATGCGCTTCTTCGCCACACCCAGCGTGACCTATCGCAGCCGCATCTTCTTCGAAGTGCCCAACAATATCGCGATCTCGCAGGGGCCGGTGACGCTGGTCAATGCGCGTGCAGGCGTCGGCTTCGCCGGTGATCGGTTCGAGCTGGCCGGTTTCATCCGCAATGCGCTGGATGAGGATTATCTGCTCGATGCGGGCAACACCGGGGGCGGGTTCGGCATTCCGACCTTCATCCCGGCCGAACCGCGCATGTACGGCGCCCAGCTGACCGCGCGGTTCTAAGCCTAGACCTCGTCCAGGTACCGCCGCATCCCCGCCGTCGCCGTTTCGGTCAGGCGGACAAGGGTGCGGCGGCGATCCTGGGGATCGGCGTAGCGTTCCACCAGCCCGCGTGCTTCGAGCATGACGATCCAGCGCTGTGCGGCGTTGGCCGATGCGCAGGCGCCTGCCGCGGCTTCCGACATGGTGATCGCACGGCCGGATTCGCCAGCGATGAACAGGTCCAGCAAGGCGTCCCACGCTGGTTCGCCGAACAGGTCTTCGCTGTCGGGGAACAGCTCCGCCCGTCGGCGGCGGGCCTGATAGATGTGGCGGGCGAGCGCCTCGGCACTGGTCACCGTGGTGTCGGCCATCAGCGACGGGCGCAGGTCGGCCAGGCTACGGCGGAACGTGTCGATCGACTTGGCCAGTTCGTCGATGGCGAAGCCGTGGCGCGACCCCTCCAGATCGGGCTTGCGCGATGCGGTCATGGCAGCAGCCCGCGCTGGCGCATGCTGGTCAATCGTCCGTCTGCGACGATCAGGTGATCGTGCACCGCGATGTCCAGGAAGCGGGCGAGCATCACGATCTGGTGGGTGATGTTGATGTCCGCGCGGCTCGGCTCGGGCTGGCCGCCGGGGTGATTGTGGACGATGATCATCGCGCTGGCGCGCAGTTCCAGCGCGCGGACGATGATCTCGCGCGGATAGATTCGCGCCTGGCAGACGGTGCCCTGCGCGATGACATCGTCGCGGATAAGGTGGTTGCCGCGATCGAGAAACAGCACGCGCATCTGCTCCAGCGGCAGATCGGTCATCGTCGCGATCAGATAGTCGCTCAGCAGCCGGTCGCTGGATGCGATCGGTATGGCGGCGGCGCGCGTGCGCAGCGCATGGCCGATGGCGTCACGTGTCGCGGCAAGCAGCGGCACCGCACGAAGCCCGTCCTTGCCCATCACCCGCGCCAGCGCCTCGGCCGGCATCGCCAGCGTCGCGCCGAGCGAGCCGAATTCGTCGATCAGCGCATCGGCCAGGGCGGGCGCGCGTCGGCCGGTGACGGGGGCGATGAGCTGCTCCAGGATCTGTCGGCACCGAGCACCGCCATCCGCCGCCGGTGCCGCCATGTGCCGGCTACCAGCAACGCCATCATGGGATAGCTCCAGAATGCCAGCATCGCTGCGTAGGCCCACGGGATCACCATCGGGTTGACCATCTTGGCCAGATGCGCCGCCACTGCGACCGCCTGTAAACCAGTCATCCATATCGGCCAGAATCTCTCGGCGCGCAGCGCGACCGCAAGCAGTGCGGCGAGCAGGGCGCAATCCACGATAAAAATGCCCAGCTCCACCCCGTGGAAGCGAACCGGGAACTGCGATTGAAGCAACATCGAGGCAGCGAAGGCGATCAGCATCAGGCCGCCGACTATCCGCTCCGGTGCACCTCCCCTGACCAGTGCGTAAATGCTGGCGGTCAGTTGGAGAAAGATGAAGAGATACAATCTGAGCATCGCTTGACCGGACCACGGTGGGGCGGGTCCGGTCAAGGATCCTCGTCGTTGGCGTTAGCCAACCACGCGAAGTTGAGCCGAACCTTTCAGTTCGGCGATCTCTGGGCATTCCGACGTATCGCCGTAGCCAACCGTGAGCACACCCACGTCACCGCCGACCTCGATCAGCGCCTTGTGCGCGCGGATCATTGCGCGGCGGGCTTCGATCATCTGGGTCTGTGCGGCGGAAACCTGGGCGATGGCGGTGTGGCCGGTCGCGGCGCCGGCGCCGGTGTCGGTCCGCGCCTTGATCATCGCCGCGATCAGCTGCGCCGAATGCGCGATGGCCTCGTCGATCTTGTCTTCGGTCGGCAGCAACTGGGCGCGGATCGCTTCCGCAGCGGCAATCTTCTGGTACATCATGATCGTTCCCCACCACGCATGCGGTGGGCAGCGCGGTTGCCAAAGATTAAGTCAGTTAAGGGCCTGCTTCGCGGCTGTGGCGATACTGCCCAGCGCCTCGATTCCGGAGAGGAATACCCCCGCCGAAAGGGCTGTTGCCACCGCCACCGCGACAGTCCAGCCCAGCCTTTGCATGATCGTCAGGTCATTGCGCGTCCCTCTTCGGACGGGAAGCGGCGGTATGAAGCTGGTGGGTTGCGAAGCTGCGAACGCCAGATAGGGCGCCTGCATCTCCTGAACCGTCGCGGCTTCCCGCCACCGATCCCCGGTGTCCGACAACGGGGGTGGGGCAGGGCCGGCATCGTCGGCAATGTACGGCGCTTGATATATCAACGATTGATATGTGTCGCTTTCCTGCGCAGCGAACGCGCGCGCGGCTTCCACGCGGGAAGTGACGCCCAATATCTCGATCGCCTGGCGCAGCCGCTGATCGACGGTATGCGGCGAAATCGCCAATTCGCGCGCGATATCCTTGGATGTCAGCCGTTCATGGACCAGCCGCAGGCACGCGCGCTGGCCTGCCGTCAGGCGCGCGATTCGCTCGGCTGATACCGGCGGTATGGACTTGCTGGCCATCGGTCATCCTTCAGCGTCACGGTAGGCACGCTCGACTTGCGACAGTCGTTACAGAGACTCGGGCAGAATGGATGCTTTTTTTCGCGGGTCAAGCCGCGCGTAGGACGAATCGTGCGCCACCGTTTTCATCCTGGGCGTGATCGGCAACCCAGATATCGAATTCGCCGGGTTCGGCGATCCATCCATTCTCGCCCCAGAACATCAGATCCTGCCGGGTGAGGGTGAAGCGGATCGTCTCGCTCTTGCCCGGCGCAAGCGTGACCGGAGCGATCCCCTTCAACTCGCGTACGGGCCGCGTGCGGCTGGCGACGCGGTCGCGGATGTAGAGCTGCGCGACGTGCCGCCCGGCGCGCTTGCCGGTGTTCGTCACGCGCGCGGTGATCTCGATCTTGCCGTTCCACGCCATGCCGGCCGGCACCTTCAGTTGATCGACCGCGAAGCTGGTGTAGCTCAGGCCGTGGCCGAAGGCGTAGCGCGCCTCGTTCTTCGTGCTGCGATAGCGCGCCTTGTATTCCTGCCCGCCGGTGGCCGGCGCGGGCCGCCCGGTGGTGCGGTGGTTGTAGAAATAGGGCTGCTGCCCGCTCTCGTTGGGAAAGCTCACCGCCAGCCGCGCCGATGGATTGATCTTGCCGAACACCACGTCTGCAACGGCGTTGCCCATCTCCGATCCCAGGAACCATGTGGCGAGGATCGCCGGCGCATCGGCGATCGCGCCCGACAGCGCCAGCGCGCGGCCATGGCGTAGCAGAACGACAACGGGCTTGCCCGTCGCGGCGATCGCATCGGCCAGTTCGCGCTGCGCAGCGGGCACGCGAATGTCGGTGACCGATTGCGCCTCGCCCGACATGTCGGACGATTCGCCGATCGCGAGCAGCACGACATCGGCGGCCTGCGCGGCGGCAACCGCGGCGGCGATGCCGCCCGCGATCGGCTTTTCGATGTCCGATCCGCGCACGACGCTGAGCGATGCGCCCGATCCTATCGCGGCGCGCACGCCTGCCTCGATCGAGACATTCTTCGTCGCGTCGCCGTAGAACGACCACGCGCCCAGCACATCCTGATCGGCGCACGGCCCGATCAGTGCATAGCGGCCCGTGTCGGGCGACAGCGGCAGCAGGTCGCCCGCATTCTTGAGCAGCACGATCGACCGCGCGCCCGCGTCGCGCGACAGCTTGGTCATCGCGGGCGTCTGCAGCCGGGTCTTCTCCACCCGCGCGTCGAGCGACCGGTAGGGATTATCGAACAGCCCCAGCGCTTCCTTGACGTGCAGTACGCGGCGCACCGATTCGTCGATCACCGCGATAGGTACCGCGCCCGACGCGACCAGAGCGGGCAGGTGCGCCATATACAACCCCGACTGCATCGAAATATCGACCCCGGCGAGTATCGCCAGCCGCGCGGCATCGGCATCGTCGGCGGCATAGCCGTGCGCGACTAGCTCCTGATCGGACGTGTAATCGCTGACCACCAGCCCGGTGAAGCGCCACTGTTCGCGCAGCAGCCCCGTCACCAGCCCGCGATTGCCGCTGGCAGGAACGCCGTTGACGTCGTTGAACGCGGACATCGTCGTCAGCGCGCCTTCGTCGAACGCATCGGCGAAGGGCGGGAGATGGATCTCGCGCAGCGTCGCCTCGGACATCTCGACGAAATTATAGTCCATCCCGCCGGACACCGCGCCATAGCCGACGAAATGCTTGGGGCAGGCGAGCATCGCGTGGGCGCGCTTCAGATCCTCGCCCTGGAAACCGCGCACCCGCGCGCGGGCGAGTTCGCCGCCCAGCCACGGATCTTCGCCCGCGCCCTCTGCCACCCGGCTCCAGCGCTGATCACGCGCGACATCCACCATCGGCGCGAAGGTCCAGTGCAACCCCACCGCGGTCGCCTCCACCGCCGCCGCGCGCGCGGTCGCTTCGGCCAGATCGGTGTCGAAACTGCACGATTCGGCGAGCGGAATGGGAAATACGGTCTTGAGGCCATGGATCACGTCGGCGGCGAAGAACAGCGGGATGCCCAGCCGCGATTCCTCCAGCGCCGCCTTCTGCGCGCGCCGCGCGCCCGCCACGCCGATGCCGTTGAACAACGTGCCGACCCGGCCGGCGCGAATCTCCACCAGAGTCGCTTCGGCGTTCTGGTTGCCGACCACCGGATTGATGTTCGGCGCGAAGGGCCGCAGCGTATCGGCGAAGCACGACAGCTGCCCGGCCTTCTCCTCAATCGTCATCCGCTCGATCAGCGCCTCGACGCGCGGGCTGGCGGCAAACGCGGTGCGGGGCACGGCAGCGAGGCCGGCAACCGCGCTCGCGCCCGCCAGCACCTGGCGGCGGTCGATAGTGGCGGTCATTCTGGCCCCTCCGGCAGTGGTCGCTGTAACCGGTTACAAGTCAACCAGATGGAGCGAAAAATCAACCCGCGGCATGTGGCAAGCCGGGTGCTGTAAACTTTAACCCCTCCCTTGAAAGGGAGGGGAGTCGCAAGGCTCGTCTTCTCTTCGCCTATGAAAAAGGCCGCCGCCCGGTTTACCGGACGGCGACCCATTTCCTCGCCCGACCTTAGAAGGTCAGTTGTTCAGGTAATCGCCAGCGGCCTCGTCCGAACCGTCGCCGGAGACTTCGACCTTCTCCAGCGCATCGGCCGTGACGCGTGCGTCGGTCGGATCCTGCGCCAGTTCGGCCGCACGCTCCTCGGCGGCGCTGTCGGGTGCGATCAGCGTTGCCTGGATCTTGCGCTGCTGCGCGCGGAGTGCGGCGTCGCGGCTGGTGGCCGCGATGCGCATCCGGTTCAGCCCCGCACCGGTGCCGGCAGGGATCAGGCGACCGACGATGACGTTCTCCTTCAAGCCCGTCAGCGTGTCCTTCTTGCCCTGCACCGAAGCCTCGGTGAGGACGCGGGTGGTCTCCTGGAACGATGCCGCCGAGATGAAGCTGCGGGTCTGCAGCGACGCCTTGGTGATGCCCAGCAGAACCGGCTTGCCCTGTGCGGGAGCCTGCTTCTTGTCGAGCTTGGCGTTGTGTTCGTCCATCTCGTCGCGATCGACCTGTTCGCCGGCCAGCAGCGTGGTGTCGCCGCCGTCGGTGATCTCGACCTTCTGCAGCATCTGGCGAACGATCACCTCGATGTGCTTGTCGTTGATCTTCACGCCCTGGAGTCGATAGACTTCCTGGATTTCCGACACGAGATATTCCGCCAGCGGCTCGATGCCGAGCACCTCCAGAATATCATGCGGATCGGGTGAACCGCCGATCAGGTTGTCGCCGCGCTTGACGTAATCGCCTTCCTGCACGTCGATGACCTTGGACTTGGGCACCAGATACTCGACGACCTCGCCGCCATCCTCGGGCTGGATGCCGATCTTGCGCTTCGCCTTGTAATCCTTGCCGAACACGACCCGGCCGGAGACCTTGGCGATGATCGCATTCTCCTTCGGCTTGCGCGCTTCGAACAGCTCGGCCACCCGCGGCAGACCGCCGGTGATGTCGCGGGTCTTGGCGGCTTCGCGGCTGACACGGGCAAGCACGTCGCCCGCATGCACCGTCTGGCCATCCTCGACCGACAGCGTCGCACCCGAGGCGAGCATGTAGCGGCCCGCTTCGCCAGACGTCTCGTCCATCAGCGTCAGACGCGGACGGAGATCCTCCTTGGTGCGCGTCGCGGCACGGTATTCCGTGACGACACGCTGGGCGATGCCCGTCGCTTCGTCGGTCTGCTCGGTCAGCGTCTTGCCGTCGATTAGGTCGACATATTTCACGACACCCGGGTTTTCCGTGATCACCGGCATGGTGAACGGATCCCATTCGGCCATCCGGTCGCCCTTGCTGACGATATGCCCATCGTCGAACATGACGTACGCGCCGTAGGGAATACGGTGCACCGCACGTTCGCGGCCGTCCATGTCGACGATCGCCAGCTCGGCCGAACGGCTGAGCGTTACGCGGCGGCCGCGCTGATCCATGATCACGCGGACGTCGCGGAACTCGACCTTGCCGTCCGAAGACGCTTCCAGGTTGGACTGCTCGTTCAGCTGTGCAGCACCACCGATGTGGAAGGTCCGCATCGTCAGCTGGGTGCCCGGCTCACCGATCGACTGGGCCGCGATCACGCCGACCGCCTCACCGATGTTGACCGGTGTACCGCGGGCGAGATCGCGCCCGTAGCACTTGCCGCACACGCCGATCTTGGTCTCGCACACCAGCGGCGAACGAATCTTCACCGCCTGCGTGCCGACCGCCTCGATCTGCACGATCATCGCCTCGTCCAGCAAAGTGCCAGACGGGATGATCACCGTGTTGTCCTTGGTGTCGACGATGTCCTCTGCCGTGGTGCGGCCAAGGATACGCTCACCGAGCGATGCGATGGTCGAACCGCCCTGGATGATCGCGCGCATTTCCAGCGCACGTTCGGTGCCGCAATCGGGCTCGACGATGACGCAATCCTGTGACACGTCGACCAGACGACGGGTGAGATAGCCCGAGTTCGCCGTCTTCAACGCCGTATCCGCGAGGCCCTTGCGCGCGCCGTGGGTGGAGTTGAAATACTCAAGGACGGTCAGGCCTTCCTTGAAGTTCGAGATGATCGGCGTCTCGATGATCTCGCCCGAAGGCTTGGCCATCAGCCCGCGCATACCCGCCAGCTGCTTGATCTGCGCCTGCGAACCACGCGCACCGGAATGCGCCATCATGTAGATCGAGTTGATCGGCGCTTCGCGGCCGTTGGGCAGCTTCTTCACCGAGCGGATCTCGTCCATCATGGCGTTCGCCACCTGGTCGCCGCAACGGCTCCAGGCGTCGATCACCTTGTTGTACTTTTCCTGCTGGGTGATCAGGCCGTCCTGATACTGCTGCTCGTAATCCTTCACCTGGTCGCGTGCTTCGTCGACCAGACCGACCTTGGCGTCCGGGATGATCATGTCGTCCTTGCCGAACGAAATGCCCGCCTTGAACGCATGCTTGAAGCCCAATGCCATGATGGCGTCGGCGAACAGCACGGTCTCCTTCTGGCCGGTGTGGCGGTAAACCTCGTCGATCACGTCGCCGACATCCTTCTTGGTCAGCAGCCGGTTGACCGTCTCGAACGGCACCTTGTGCGACTTCGGCAGCGTCTCGCCCAGCAGCATGCGGCCCGGCGTGGTTTCGTACCGCTTGAAGTAGGACTTGCCCTCCTCATCGGTCTGCGGAACGCGGCTGATGATTTTCGAATGCAGCGTCACCGCACCCGCGTCGATCGCCTGATGGACTTCGGCCATGTCGGAAATCAGCATGCCCTCGCCGGGCTCGCCTTCCTTCATCATCGACAGATAATAGAGGCCGAGCACCATGTCCTGCGACGGCACGATGATCGGCTTGCCGTTCGCGGGCGACAGGATGTTGTTGGTCGACATCATCAGGACGCGCGCTTCCAGCTGCGCTTCAAGCGACAGCGGGACGTGCACGGCCATCTGATCGCCGTCGAAGTCGGCGTTGAAGGCCGAGCAGACCAGCGGGTGAAGCTGGATCGCCTTGCCTTCAATGAGGACCGGCTCGAACGCCTGGATGCCCAGACGGTGAAGCGTCGGTGCGCGGTTGAGGAGGACCGGATGCTCGCGGATCACCTCGTCCAGGATGTCCCAGACTTCCTTGCGCTCCTTCTCGACCCACTTCTTCGCCTGCTTGAGGGTCATGGAGAGACCCTTGGCGTCGAGGCGCGCGTAGATGAACGGCTTGAACAGCTCGAGCGCCATCTTCTTGGGCAGGCCGCACTGGTGCAGCTTCAGTTCCGGCCCGGTCACGATGACCGAGCGGCCCGAATAATCCACGCGCTTGCCGAGCAGATTCTGGCGGAAGCGGCCCTGCTTGCCCTTGAGCATGTCGCTCAAGGACTTGAGCGGACGCTTGTTGGCACCCGTGATCGTGCGACCACGGCGACCGTTATCGAACAGCGCGTCGACGGCTTCCTGCAGCATGCGCTTCTCGTTGCGGACGATGATGTCGGGCGCGCGCAGCTCCATCAGGCGCTTCAAACGGTTGTTGCGGTTGATCACGCGGCGATACAGATCGTTCAGATCCGAGGTTGCGAAGCGGCCGCCATCGAGCGGCACCAGCGGGCGCAGCTCGGGCGGGATGACCGGAATGACCTCGAGGATCATCCACTCGGGGCGGTTGCCCGAATCGATGAAGCTCTCGACGACCTTCAGCCGCTTGATGATCTTCTTGGGCTTCAGTTCGGACTTGGTGGTGGCCAGTTCCTCGAGCAGCGCGACCTTCTCGCCCTCCAGATCGAGATCCTCGAGCATCTTGCGCACGGCTTCGGCGCCGATGCCGGCGGTGAAGGCATCCTCGCCATACTCATCCTGCGCCTCGAGCAGTTCGTCCTCGTTCAAGAGCTGATACTTCTCCAGCGCGGTCAGGCCGGGCTCGGTGACGATGTAGCTCTCGAAATACAGCACGCGCTCAAGCTGCTTCAGCTGCATGTCGAGCAGCAAGCCGATGCGCGACGGCAGCGACTTCAGGAACCAGATGTGCGCGACCGGGGCGGCGAGCTCGATATGGCCCATCCGTTCACGGCGGACCTTGGAGACAGTAACCTCCACGCCGCACTTCTCGCAGACGATGCCCTTGTACTTCATCCGCTTGTACTTGCCGCACAGGCACTCGTAATCCTTGATCGGACCGAAGATGCGCGCGCAGAACAGCCCGTCACGCTCGGGCTTGTACGTGCGGTAGTTGATGGTCTCGGGCTTCTTGATCTCGCCGAACGACCACGAACGGATGCGCTCGGGGGAGGCGATGCCGATCTGGATCTGGTCGAAGGTCTCCGGCTTGGCGGCGACCGGGTTGGCGAAGTTGGTCAGTTCATTCATGTCTTTTTCCCTCAGGAGGGTAAATCTTTCATCGGGCGGGTGAGCGCTGCCTTCGAAGGGCAGCGCTCAATCCGTCATTCCGCGGGGATCATCGCGACACCGTCCTCGTCCAGCTCATGGCTGGTGAGTTCGATGTTCAGGCCCAGCGAGCGCATTTCCTTGACGAGCACGTTGAAGCTCTCCGGAATGCCGGCCTCGAAGGTGTCGTCGCCCTTGACGATCGCCTCATAGACCTTGGTGCGGCCGACCACGTCGTCGGACTTCACCGTCAGCATTTCCTGCAAGGTGTAGGCGGCGCCGTAGGCCTGGAGCGCCCAGACCTCCATCTCGCCGAACCGCTGCCCGCCGAACTGTGCCTTGCCGCCCAGCGGCTGCTGGGTGACGAGGCTGTACGGCCCGATCGAACGCGCGTGGATCTTGTCGTCCACAAGGTGATGCAGCTTGAGCATGTAGATATACCCAACCGTCACCTTGCGATCGAACTGGTCGCCGGTGCGTCCGTCGAACAGGTCCGATTGGCCCGACGTATCGAGGCCCGCCAGCGCCAGCATCGCCGAGACATCGGCCTCACGCGCACCATCGAACACCGGCGTCGCCATCGGCACGCCGCCGCGCAGGTTATGCGCCAGGTCGAGTATCTCGTCGCCCGAACGGGCTTCGATCTCGGCATGGTATTGCTCGCCATACACCGTCTTGAGGCGATCCTTGACCGCGTCGGGCATCGCGCCCGGCTTGGGATCGGGATTGGCCTCGCGCCAGTTGTCCAGCGCCTCGGCGATCTGCCCGCCTAGGCCGCGCGCGGCCCAGCCGAGATGCGTCTCGAAGATCTGCCCGACGTTCATCCGCGAAGGCACGCCCAGCGGATTGAGCACCAGATCGACCGGCGTCCCATCGGCCAGGAACGGCATGTCCTCGGCCGGCAGGATGCGCGAAATCACACCCTTGTTGCCGTGGCGTCCGGCCATCTTGTCGCCCGGCTGCAGCTTGCGCTTCACCGCGACGAACACCTTGACCATCTTGAGCACGCCCGGCGGCAGCTCGTCACCGCGCTCCAATTTCTCGCGACGGTCCTGGAACTTGTCGGTGATCAGCTTGGCGGCTTCGTCGAACTGCGCCTTGACCGCTTCCAGATCGCTCTGGCGCGCATCGTCGGCCACGCCGAACTTCCACCATTCGTGGCGCTCGACCGATTCCAGCAGGGCGTCGTCGATGACGCTGCCCTTCTTGATGCCCTTGGGCGCCGTATTGGCGGTCTGGCCGATCAGCATTTCCTTCAGCCGCGACCAGGTGGCGCGATTGAGGATGCCGCGTTCGTCGTCCGAGTCCTTCTTCAGGCGCTCGATCTCCTCGCGCTCGATCGCCATCGCGCGCTCGTCCTTGTCGATGCCGTGGCGATTGAAGACGCGAACATCCACAATCGTACCGGCAACGCCCGGCGGCAGGCGCAGCGAGGTATCGCGCACGTCCGACGCCTTTTCACCGAAGATGGCGCGGAGGAGCTTCTCCTCCGGCGTCATCGGCGATTCACCCTTGGGAGTGATCTTGCCGACCAGGATATCGCCCGGCTCCACTTCGGCGCCGATATAGACGATGCCCGCCTCGTCGAGGTTGCGCAGCGCTTCCTCGCCGACGTTCGGGATATCGCGGGTGATGTCCTCCGGCCCCAGCTTG
>Ga0193742_1001966_pt1 | contig 11973 bp, 10 predicted proteins | sample L2c1metaG_FD_165511 | JGI IMG/M metagenome (GOLD analysis project Ga0193742, IMG submission 165511) | Soil microbial communities from a riparian zone of the East river system, Colorado, United States - L2c1 | ecosystem: Environmental > Terrestrial > Soil > Riparian zone | place: USA: East River... | reverse complement strand
GAGTCGTTTGTGGTCGTTTTGTTGTTCTCGAGTCGTCTGTGGTCGGTCTCCGACGACGAACGACTCGACTGTGGATCGGCGGCTACAGACGACTCGGGACGATCATGGGGGCTTCGGCCAGGGGTCGAGCGCCGCCAGCGCACGGAGGCGTTCGGCGGCGCGGGCGAGTGCGAGCGGTGGCACCTTGAAGATCAGGAAGCGGAGCAACGGGTAGGGGTCGTCGCCGCTGGGCGTGAGGGTGCACTCGACCGCCAGCAGGTCGCCGTCGGGGTTGCCGCCCTGCTGGACCTCCACGACGAAGCGCAGCTCCGCGGCCCGGTCGCCGCCGAGCATCGCGTCGCCTCCGGGGTCCAGCCGTTCCAGCTGGTCGGCGAGCTCGACGAAGTCCTCGTCGGTGAAGATCGTCTCGAGCACCCCGGCGAACGGGCGGGCGACGACCGAGATGCGACACTCGAACCACCGGTCGAACCAGCTCGGCCGCGGCGTTGCCTCGATCCGCAACCCCTCCAGTTCGAGCACCACCGGATCCCACGGCACCTGCCCAGGTTGCCGCGTTCAGACGGTGAGGACGACGCGCCCTCGCGCCTGTCCGGACTCGGGGTAGCGGATGGCGTCGGGGCGTCGCTCAGCCGGTAGCTCCGGTCGCCTTCCCCGCCGACGAGGACGAGTGTCCCCGGGCGTCAGCGCGCGCCGGAGCCGGGAGACCGTGCTGTTGCCGCCGATGTCGAGGATGAGGTCGTAGTGGTCGGACGAGTCAGCGAAGTCGTCGCGCGCAGCCCGAAACCGATGACGCGCATCAGGTGCGGCACGCCGGTCATGAGGTTGCGACTGCGGGTTGACACGCCGGCCTCGTCGTCGCAGCATGGCGGGGCGGCGAGACGTGCGCCGAACCTCCGTCGGTCCTCCCCAGCAGGACCGTTCGTTGGAGGCAAAGGGGATACCCGTCCTCACGTCGGTGTCGGTCATCCGCCTTCACGGGGCTGCTGGGGAGTCGCCGTCGGGGGCGTGGAGGACCGATGACAGCGAACCGCAGACGCAAGCGCCGGGTGCGAGTCCGGGCCGCGAAGACGGGCGAGTCGTACACCGCTGCGCTTCGGCACCTCCGTGATGCCGAGGAGGCACACATGTCCGCATACCAGCTTCGAGCTGCCGGCGTCACCGACGTCGGCAACGTCCGTCCGACCAACCAGGATCGGCTGCTCGCCGAGGGCGACCTGGTCGCCGTCGCCGACGGGATGGGCGGTCACCGGGGCGGCGAGGTCGCCAGCCGGCTGGCCGTCGAGACCCTGGGGGAGGCGTTCGCCGACGACCCCACGACCGCCGGCCTGGCCGAGGCCGTCCGCCGGGCCAACACCGCGGTGTGGGAGGCCGCCGCCGCCGACCCCGCGCTGGCCGGCATGGGCACCACCATCGCCGCCGTGGCCCGGGTGCGGGACGAGGGGCGGGAGCGGCTGGCGGTCGTCAACGTCGGCGACTCACGGGCCTACCTGTTCCACGACGCTCACTTGACCCGGCTGACGTCGGACCACAGCCTGGTGGCCGAGCTGGTGCGCTCCGGGGAGCTGACCGAGGAGGACGCCCGGGAGCACCCGCAGCGCAACATCCTCACTCGGGCTGTCGGCGTCGGGCCCGAGGTGGAGCCGGCGGTAGCGGTCGCCGAGCCGGCGCCGGGCGACCGGCTGCTGCTGTGCAGCGACGGCCTCTTCAACGAGCTGGCCGACGACGAGATCACGTCGGTCCTGGCGTCCGTCCCCGACCCCGCGCTCGCCGCCGACGAGCTGGTCCGCCTCGCCAAGGACCACGGCGGCGCCGACAACATCACCGTCGTCGTCCTCGACGTGGGGTAACGGCGCCACCCGTCAGCCGGGCGGCCGGGCGAGGAGGACGGCGCAGCCCGTGACCGCGGCCGCCGCGAGGACCGGGTCGCCCCCGGCCGTCAGGACCCCGGGGACGTCGGCCCGGTCGAGCCCCCGGGACAGGGCCGGCGCCGCCCGACCCGGGTGGAGGGTCAGTGCCGCCGTGGCCGCCACCGGATCACCGCCTTCGAGCAGCTCCCAACCGTCGTCGCCCCGCCGCAGGGTCCACCGGCCGACGTCGGGGATCACGAAGGCCAACGTGTCGCCGGCCGAGGCGCCCAGGTCGTGCAGGTGGGCGGCCAGGCCGAGGAGCACCACCCGGGCCGCGGTCACGAGGTGCTCACCGCCGAGGTCCGGCGCCCCGACCGCCCGCCGCACCTGCTGCTGGTGGAGCCAGCGCTCGGCGTACTCCCGGGCGATCGCCTGCCAGAACGGCGACGGGCCGGTCGAGCCGAAGAACCGCACCTGCTCGCCCGGCGCCAACGGGTCGACGGCGGCGTAGTACTCGGCCGTCAGGTCCCCCGACAGCTCCAGCAGCGACAGCACCAGGCGGGTGCTCAGGAACCCCGCCGCGGTCACCCACCGCTCGTTGAAGCCGTCGAGCAAGGCCTTGAAGTCGAGCCCGGGATGGTCGGCGGCGTAGAGGAGCAGGCCGTTGGTGGCCTCGTCCCGCTGCCGCGACAGCAGCGACAGGTCGTCGCCCAGCACATGCAGGGCGATTCCCTTCACCGACCACGCCGGGCACTCGGTCGGCGCCTCCCAGGCGGCGGGCTCGAGGCCGCTCAGCAGGTCGAGCAGGGCGTGGCGTTCCCCCGGCAGCAGCGCCACCACGTCGAGCGGGGCCACCGGCTGCAAGGCGTCCATCCGTGGACCATAGACGTGCGAAGCTGAGGGGGTGCCGGAGCTCGACTGGGGGTCGTTGACGACCCGGGTCGAGCCGGAGCCGTCGCTGGTGCTGATCACCGGGGCGCTGGCGCTCGTGGCCGTGGCGGTCGACCGGGTGTGGCGCTGGTCGAGGAGCGTGGTGACGATCGTCCACGAGGCCGGCCACGCCGTCGCCGCCAAGCTGACCGGCCGGCGCCTGACCGGCATCCGGCTGCACTCCGACACGTCCGGCCTGACGGTCTCGGTGGGCCGGGCGTACGGCCCCGGGATGGTGTTCACGATGGCGGCCGGCTACGTCAGCCCGTCGCTGGTGGGCCTGGTCGGGGTGCTCCTGCTGGCCTACGACCAGGTGACGATCATGCTGTGGGGCGCGGCCGCGGTGCTGCTCAGCATGCTCAGCCTGATCCGCAACCTCTACGGCGCCCTCCTGCTGGTCGCGGTCGGCGCGGTGGTCGGGGCGATCTCGCTCTACGCCGAGCCCGACGTCCAGGCGGCGTTCGGCTACGGCGTCACCTGGTTCATGCTGCTGGGAGCGGTGCGACCGGTCGGCGAGCTGCGGCGCACCCGTCGCAACGGCACCGTCGGCCTCGCCACCGACGCCGACCAGCTGGCCCGCCTCACCCGCGTCCCCGGCACGATCTGGGTCGGCCTCTTCGGCGCCACCACCGTCGGCGCCCTGGTGGCCGGCGGCTGGCTCCTCCTCACCTGACCGCCGGCGGTCAGCCGAGGGCGTACGGGTTGGGGACGGTGTCGAGGATCACGTTCTGGGTGAAGCCGGCGGGTGCGACGCACCGCGCGTCGAGGGTGCCGTCGTCGTGCAGGGCCAGCTCCACCACCCCGCACACCTTCTCGCCCAGCACCGTCTGGATGCGATCGGGGATGGTGGCCCAGGTGGTGGGCGCCCACACGTGCAGCACCCCGTCGTGGGCGTGCTGCGAGTGCTGGTGGACGTGGCCCGACACCACCACCCCGAGCGACGACCCCCCGTCGGCCACCATCCCGAGCAGCCGGTCGCGGGCCGCAGGCGGGACGTAGCGCCCGGGATCCGCGTCGGGCCGGTCCGGCGGGGGCGCCAGGGGCTTGTGCAGCACCAGCGCGAACTGCCGCCCGTCGTCCGCCCCTGGCAGCACGTCGGCGAACCACTCCCACTGGTCGGCCTCGGCGTCGAGCCCGGTGTCGAACAGCAGGCTGTTCAGCCCGACGACCCGCCAGCCGGGCAGGTCGAGCATCCACTGGTCGGGCCCGAGGGCGTTCCGGAAGCGCTCCAGGGCCTCTGGCGTGACCAGCGGGTCGTCCGGTGCCGCCTTCGGGAACGGGTTGTCGCCGATGTCGTGGTTGCCGGGGACCACCCGCAGCCGGGTGTCGAGCCGCCCGAGGGCCGCCTGGGCGACGGCGAGGTCGTCGCCGGACGAGCCGGGCCCGTCGGCGCAGATGTCGCCGGCGTGGATCACGAGGTCGTGACCCTCGGCGTCGACGTGCGCCACCACCGCGTCCCAGTTGGCCGACGCCTCCGGCGTACGGGCCGACAGGTGGGAGTCGGACACCACGAGGACCCGCGTCGAAGTCACCCTTCAAGCTACGCGAGATCCAGGCGGACGCGACTGGGGATCCGCAGGTTCGGTCGGGCCTCGTAGGTGACCTCGGGGTCGACCAGCTCGGGGGCGCAGCGCTCCACGACCGCGTCGACGACCCCGGACGCCAGCGTGGTCGCCGCCGAGGAGCCGGGGCAGCGACGGGGCTCGGCGCCGAAGCCGAACGGCTCGCGGCAGTCGGGGTCGTGGTTGGCGGCGGCCAGCAGCACCACCACCGTGGCGTCGGTGGGGATCGTGACGTACGGCAGCTCGATCGGCCTGGCGGCCACCCGGGTCGTGAGCTGGACGGGCGGGTCGAACCGGCTCGTCGCCTCGACCAGGCCGTCGCGCACCGCCGGCCGGTGGCGGCTGCGGGCGAGGATGCTGTTGCCGATCAGCCCCGCCGTGGCGTCGACGGCCTGGAGCAGCAGGGCGGCGGTCGGCGTGAGGGCGGGGTCGGCGCCCAGGGCCGCCGCCAGCACGGCGATCGGCACGTCCCGGGCGACCAGCCCCATCAGCTCGACGGTGGGGCCGGGGGCGGCGGTGAGCCGCTCGGCCGTGGCGGCGTAGGCCGCGGCCTGCAGCTGCGACGGCGCCAGCTCGGCGAGCCGGGCGATGGCGAGGGAGCGCCGCCGGTCGTGGTCGTCGGCGGGCGGCACGAAGCCCACGACGGCCGACGGGGAGGCCAGCACCGCCTCCACGTCGGCCGACCGGGCGACGACCCAGCGGCCGTCGTCGTGCGCGTGGGCGCCGCGGGCCCGCAGCGCCGCGTACGTGGGGTACGGATCGGGCCGGGAGGCGAGCTCGTCGAGCATGGTGCCGAACGTACCCAGGGAATGTTTCGGCACGGGGCGCGGCCCGCCCGAGGCCGGGGCCGACGTATGTCGGTCGCAAGACGGTGGAAGACGCGGAGCATGCTTACGCTCATCGCCTTCGTGATCGTCGGTGCCGTGGCGGGCTACCTGGCCCGCCTCCTGGTGCCGGGCCCCGACCCGATGTCGGTCCTCGGGACCATCGTCCTCGGCGTCATCGGCTCGTTCGTCGGTGGTTTCCTCGGCTACGTCCTGTTCGACAAGGACTTCGGCGACGGCGCCCTGCAGGCCTCGGGCATCGTCGGCTCGATCGCCGGCGCGGTGGTGGCGCTGCTGCTCTACAACGCCGTCGGCAGCGGCCGCGCCCGCCGCATCTGAGGGCACGGGACACCCCAGGGCCTGACGCCCATCTGTACGTTAACAATTCCGCAACATATGGGACGGGCGTGGCCTGTTACGGTCTGCCCGTCCCATAGCTGCGACCGCCCGTAAGGCGCAGCCGGATCGGCCCGTGGGACCGGATGCTGGGGAGCATTGACCACCTCGTGGACGAGAGCGCGTACAGGTTGGCAGCGGGGGCCGCCCGATGATCGCCACGGTGAACGACGCGCGCACCGCCGCTGCTGCCACGGATGACGTAGCTCCGGCGCGGGTGCGGCGGCTCCGACGGCCCAGCACGCCCCTGATGCTGCGGGTCGGCATGGCCCTCGCCTGCCTGCCGGTCGTCTTCTTCGCCGCCGCCGTGCAACTCGGCGTGGACCGCAACGACTCGACGGTCCGCACCGTCGCCCGCGACGCCACCCAGGGCATCACCGTCGCCCAGGCGCTCAAGCTGAACCTGGCCGAGCTCGACCAGATCGTGGTGCGCGACCTGCTCGACCCCGTCACCCTCGGCCCCAGCGGCTTCCCCGGCAACTACGACGACAAGCGCGGCGAGCTCCACGACAACCTCGTGCTGGCGGCGCAGGAGTCGTCGACGGGTGCCGCCTACCGCCAGCCGCTGGCCAACATCGACTACGCCCTGGCGCACTACCACACGCTGGTGAAGGACGCCTTCGCCGCCCACGACCAGGGCGACGACATCCGGGCCGCCGAGCTGTACGGCCTCGCCGGCGAAGTGATGGAGGGCACGCTGCTGTCGCAGGCCGATTTCGTCGACAAGGCCAACACCTACGTCCTCAACGACACCTACGACCGGCAGAAGGCCCGTGCCGCGTCGACCCAGCAGCTGATCGTGGTGTCGCTGGTGGTGCTGCTGGCGTTCCTAGTGCTGACCCAGCTGCTCATGGCCCGCCGGTTCCGGCGGCTCCTCAACCTGCCGCTGCTGGTCGCGACGGCCGTGACGGTCGCGACAGGGCTGTTCGCGCTCGCCCGGCTCGACACCTCGGCGTCGGACCTCACGACGGCCCGCGAGCAGGCGTTCGACTCGGTCCACGTGCTGGCCCGGGCCCGGGCGACGGTGGTGTCGGCCCGGCAGGCGCAGGGCCAGCTGCTGCTCGACCCCGCCGGCGCCTCGGCCGCCCAGGTCGCCTTCGAGGCCCAGGCCAACCAGCTGTTCCGGGTGCAGGACACCACGAGTTTGTCGGGGGTCGCGACGGTGGCCCGCGACGGCGAGGTACCCGAGGGCGCGGGCGGTTTCCTGGCCAAGGTCGTGTTCGCCGATGCCGGCGGGGCGGGCGAGAGCAGCGCCCGCCACACGGTGGTGGCGTTCGGCGAGTTCCTCTCGTCCGATGCCGAGCTGCGCCAGTTGGTCGACGACGGCGACACCGCGGCGGCTGCGGCCCTCTACCGGTCCGGCGTCGCCTTCAACGAGCTGACGCAGGCCATCGACGGGGTGCAGGCGCTCGACCAGGCCACGTTCGACGACCACGCCGACGACGCCATCAGCGCCACCGCGGACCTCGACCGCATCGCGGCGGTCGCCGCGGTGGCGGTGCTGCTGCTCGTCGCCCTGGGCCTCTACCAGCGTCTGCGGGAGTACGGCCGATGAGGAACCTGTCGACCCGGGCTCGGGCGCTGATCGCCGGCGTCGCCGCGGTGGTCGTCGTCGCGGCGGCCGTCGTGTGGTGGGTCGGCGGCGCCGACGACAGCGAGGCCGCGGCCGCCTGCCCCCCGAGCGACATCCCCACCCACGACGAGAGCACGCTCATCGTCGAGGGCGACGCCTGGTCCGGCTACGCCCCCTTCCGCGACCCGGCCCTGCTCGACGGCACCGGCTACCAGCTGGTCTACGTCGAGCAGGTGTGCCAGGACGTGCGCGCCGCCGACCTCACCGCCGGGCGCGCCGACATCGCCGTCACCAGCCTGGACCAGTACCTGCTGGAGGCCCCCGAGGGCACGGTCGTCGGGGTCATCGACCAGAGCGTCGGTGCCGACGCCCTCGCCCTCGGCACCGCCAACCACCCCGAGCTCGACCACGTCGACGACATGCCCGCCCTGGTGGAGCAGTTCGAGCGCGACGGCCGCCGCCCGGTGCTGGCCTACACCGGGAACTCGCCGTCGGAGATGCTGCTCAACGAGCTGGCCAACACCACCGAGAACCTGCGGCTCGCGGACTTCGAGCTGGTGTCGGTCGACCAGTCGGTCACCGCCTACGAGATGCTCGAGGCCGACGAGGCCCAGCTGGCCGTCATCTGGGAGCCGGAGACGAGCACTGCCCGCGGCGCCGGCAACACCATCGCCCTGAGCAGCGCGGACGTGCCCAACTCGATCGTCGACGTCATCGTCGCCAGCGACCGCCTCATCGAGCGCGACCCCGGCGCGGTGCAGGCCGTGGTCGACTCCTTCTACTCGACGATGGACCGCTACCTGGCCGACCCGGCGGCGCTGCGCCAGTTCTACGCCACCGACGGCGGCCTCGAGCCCGAGGCGGCCGGGGCGCTGATCGCCGGCATCAAGCTCTACGGCAGCCAGGACGCCGACGTGTTCATGAACGAAGAGGTGTTCCCCCTGGACAAGGCGCAGGTGGAGCAGAGCGTCGACTCCATCGGGTCGGTGCTGGCGCTGGTCCACCCGGACGTCCCGCTCGGCCAGGCCAACGTCGACGGCAGCTACGTCTACGAGTTCGGGGGAGCAGGACCATGAGCCCCGCGGCGCACGCCCTCGACCGTCGGCTGCTGGAGCTCCGCTCGGAGCACGAGGCGTTGACGACCCGGCTCCACGACCTGGAGGCCGACGCCACCTACGCCCGGCTCCTCGGCGGCGAGGGCATGTCGGGGGCCACGTCCGACCGGCTGCGACCGGTCCACGACCGGGTCGCCGGCCTGCTGCCCGGGCTCGAGCACGTGGGTCTGGTGGTCGACCAGGTGAGCGCCGGCCGCGGCGGGGGCATGCTCACCGACGACGTCGCCACCGCCCTGTTCGCCCAGCTCAACAGCCCCCACATCGTCCTCCCCGCGGCGCCCGGGGGGCTCACCGCCCACGGCCTGCTGGCGGTGGTGGGCGAGGCGCTCGTCGAGCTGCAGGCGGCCGTGGCCGAGGTGGGCGAGGTGTGGGCGCGGTTCCCGGGCCGGTTCGACGAGGTCCGGGCCGAGGCCGACCGGCTCGCCAGCACGGCGCCCGAGCTCCGCACCGTCGCCGCGGCCGGCGCGGCGCTCGACAGCCTCGGCGACCGGGCCGGCGCCGACCCGCTGGGCGCCGCCGACGACCTGACGACGGTCGAGTCGGCCCTGTCCACCGCGGCGGGCGCCGTGGAGGAGATGGGCCGCCTGCGCGACGTCGTGCAGGGCGCGGGGCGGACGCTGGCCGAGCTGGACGAGCTGATGGGCGAGGGGAGCGAAGCGCTGGTCCGCAGCCGGGTCGAGCTGCGCGAGCCCCAGGGCCTGCTCGACCCCGTCGACCCCGACGTGCTCTCGGGCGAACGGGGCCTACGCCCCTGGCTGGCCCGCCTGCAGGCGCTGGTGGCCGGGGGCGAGTTCGGGTTGGCGGCCAAGGGCCTGGAGAGCTGGACCGCGCTGGCCGACAAGTCGCTGGCGGCGGCGACGGCGATCGCCGAGGCCAACACCCGACCGCTGCAGCGCCGCCGTGAGCTGCGGGAGCTGCTGCGAGCGGCCCGGGTGAAGGCCGGGGCGTCGGGCCGGGCCGAGGACCCGCTGATGAGCCAGCTGGCCCGCCGGGCCGACGAGGCGCTGGCCGCGCCGTGCTGCCTCGTCACGGCCGAGTCGGAGGTCGGGGCCTACCTGGTGGAGCTGCGCCACACCCCGACCCCGGCCCAGGCGCAGCGGCTGGAGGAAGGTACCGAGGAGCGGACGGAGATGTCGGCGTGAACTGCACCTACCCCGGCTGTGGTGGCCGCGTCGACGCCGGCTACTGCGACACCTGCGGCCGCCGCGAGCGGGCTCCCGCTCGGGTCCTCGAACCGGCGGCCACGGCCACGGCTGCGTCGCCCACACCACCACCGCCATCGCCTCCGTCGGCGCCACCGCCGCCGGGCCCGACCGCGCCACCTCCACCGCCACCCCCGCCTCCCCCCGCGCCGTCCTCCGACAGCTTCCCGTCGGGTGCCGTGTCGAGCGACCGGTTCGGCCGCCGCCGGGGCACCGACTCGGGGCCCATCTCCGGGCCGACGTCCGGCCCCACGTCGGGCCAGTTCCGGGCGGTCGGCCTGGGCCCGCCGCCCGACGGCAGCCCCTGCGGTGCCCCCGGCTGCAACGGCACCCTCGACGCCGGCTACTGCGACACCTGCGGCCGCGCCGCCATCGCCGGCCGGCGGCCGTCGTCGCCCGCCCCGGTCGGCGCCGGCACGGGCTCGTCCCGCCTGCCACTCCTGCGCCCCGCGTCGGTGCGGATGCGCCGGGGCTCCGCCCACGCCCGGGCCCGGATGGGCGGCGACTCGTCGCCGACCGGCACCGGCACCGGCTCCCGCCGCACGGGCGGCACCCGGCTGGGCCTGGGCCTGGTCGACGTCCCCGCGGTACCGACGGGCGACCCGGCCGAGGCGACCATGGCCGCCGCCGAGGTGCCCGAGGACAAGCGCTACTGCTCGGTCTGCAGCCAGCCGGTCGGCCGCACCCGCAACCAGCGCCCCGGTCGCACCGAGGGGTTCTGCCCGACCTGCCGCACGCAGTTCTCGTTCACCCCGAAGCTCCAGGGGGGCGACCTGGTCGCCGGGCAGTACGAGGTGCTGGGCGTGCTGGCCCACGGCGGCCTGGGCTGGGTCTACCTCGCCCGGGACCAGGCCGTGTCGAACCGCTGGGTGGTGCTGAAGGGCCTGCTCGACGCGGCCAGCGACGCCGCGGCGGTGGCCGCGGTGGCCGAGCGCCAGTTCCTGGCCGCCCTCGACCACCCCAACATCGTCCGCATCTACAACTTCGTCACGCACGAGAACGCCGGCTACATCGTGATGGAGTACGTCGGCGGCAAGAGCATCAAGACGATCCTCAAGGAGCGCCGCGACGCCAACAGCGGCCAGATCGACCCGTTGCCGGTCGACCAGGCGATCGCCTACGCCCTGGCCACGCTGCCGGCCATCGGCTACTTCCACTCCAACGGCCTCGTCTACTGCGACATGAAGCCCGACAACGTGCTGCTGTTCGGCGACACGCTGAAGATGATCGACCTGGGCGGTGTCCGGCGCATCGACGACGAGGAGTCGGCGATCTACGGCACCATCGGCTACCAGGCGCCCGAGGTGGCCGACACCGGTCCGACCGTGGCGTCGGACCTCTACACCGTGGGCCGGCTGCTGGCGGTGCTGGCGATGGACTTCCGGGGCTACCAGAGCACCTACATCGACTGCCTGCCGGCGCCGGAGGAGCAGCCGCTGCTCGCCGAGCACGAGTCGCTCCACCGCTTCCTGCTCAAGGCCACCGCTCTCGACCCGACCGACCGCTTCGACTCGGCCGACGAGATGGGCGAGCAGCTCCTCGGCATCCTGCGGGAGCACTCGGCGACCCGAGGGACGGCCCAGCCGGCGGTGAGCCGGGCGTTCGGCCCCGACGGGCTGGTCGGCGCCGACATCGACGACGAGGTGCTGCCCGACTGGCGCCTGCTGCCGCAGCCCAAGGTCGACGCCGACGACCCGGGCGCCGGCTTCCTCCTCGGCATCGCCGACGGCGACCCGGCCGCGGTGGTGGCGACGCTGACCGCGGTGATGGCGGCCGACAGCGTGCCCCCCTCCCAGGAGGTGCTGCTGCGGCTGGCCCGGGCGCAGCTCGACAGCGGCGATCCCACGGGGGCGCGGGCGACCCTCGACCGCCTGGACGGGAGCGCGGCCCTGTCCGTGTCCGTGCTGGGCGGCGACTGGCGGGTGTGGTGGCACCGCGGGCTGTGCGCCCTCGACGCCGGGGCCGCGGCCGAGGCCATCGGCTGGCTCGACCCCGTCTACACCGAGCTGCCCGGCGAGGTGGCCGCCAAGCTGGGTCTGGCCCTGGCCCACGAGCTGGTCGGCGACCTCGCCCGCAGCGCCGACCTCTACGACGTCGCCAGCCGCACCGACCCGTCGTACGTGTCGGGGGCGTTCGGGCTGGCCCGGGTGCGCCTGGCCGCCGGCGGGCGCGAGGCCGCGGTCGACTCCCTGGCGCGGGTGCCACCGGCGTCGAGCGTCCACGTGCCGGCGCTGATCGCGGCGCTGCGGGCGCTGGCGACCACCGAGGGCGTCCCGGGCGGCGTGCCGACGCCCCAGCAGCTGGAACAGGCGTCGCTGATCCTGGCCCAGCTGCGCCTCGACCCCCGGCGTCACGCCGAGATGGCCTGCGAGCTGTTCGAGGCCGGCCTGTCGACGCTGGGTGCCGGCGGCAACGGGGCGTCCCCAGGGTCGCGGACGGCCACGATCCTGGGCCGGCCGCTGACGGAGACCGCCCTGCGCGAGGGCCTGGAGCAGACCTACCGCCAGCGGGCCCGCCACGCCGC
>Ga0193742_1001965_pt1 | contig 11973 bp, 13 predicted proteins | sample L2c1metaG_FD_165511 | JGI IMG/M metagenome (GOLD analysis project Ga0193742, IMG submission 165511) | Soil microbial communities from a riparian zone of the East river system, Colorado, United States - L2c1 | ecosystem: Environmental > Terrestrial > Soil > Riparian zone | place: USA: East River... | reverse complement strand
GGTACAAGACTTGTATTCCTAATATCGTACCTAATGGCTGTGAGGGGTATGGAGTATGTATGGGTTCTAGCCGGTCTGAGTCTAGGAATGGATTTGGGAATATTCCCGTAACATCCAATTATCTGGATGATTCTTGCGAGTATGGTGAAAACCATCAACTTGAAGGAAAACCTTTTATCAATACTCCACAGTGCATAAAAATATTAAGAAATATCTGGGCTATTGGGACTGTGAGATTTTTGTGAGATAGACAACAGTAAAAAAAAAAGAAAAGGTTCAGATATCAGTCATATATAATAATAATAATTATAATAAGAACATCATTATTTTCGCATATTGAAAGAGAAAATTTTATTGGCTTCTCGACGAATAGATGGAATGGCTATCGGGAGACTCAATTCTATATATGTTACATTTGATTTGTGAGTAGAAAATGCAGTGCTCGATCTAGCCCAAAGCTGCCAAAAGATTTTTGGTGTATTCTTTGTGATCAATACCATCCACATTCGTTGAATGAGAAACGCTCTCCAACTTTGCGCTATCCGAAATTGTCTTCATGGCGGTATGACGCATAATAGCCAACGAGTCGCTCCCAAATTGGACCCTCAAAGGCAACTCTTTCCTCTTCTCGGCGAGGGTTATGAACGCTTTGGCTGCCCTTTCCGGATGTCCAATGAATGGATGAACGCTGAGAACGGAACGGTGCTGCCTTGTTGGAGAATGTTCGGTATCATACGCTGGGTGGGGAGGTATAATTGTCAAATGTTCACCACGCCATTTGGTGTCGAAGCCTCCAGGTTCGATGATAGTGGCTTGAATATTCCACTCTGGAGACATTTCCTTTCTGAGCGATTCTGTAAATCCTTCCAACGCTAGGAGGTAGAAAAGAATTTCAAATTAGAAAGTCAAAAAAATAAATAAATATCAAGTCTGTAAAAAGCATACCAAACTTGGCGGCACAATAATAGGAGACTGTGGGCATTGAGGAATATCCTCCAATACTGCTGACGTTGAAAATATGACCGCCTGCGCCTGGAGGATTTACCTCGCGGAAAATTCGAACCGCCTAGGAGACGTGGATGTAAAACGCAAGTTCAGTATTGTCTCTCTGTGCGCCGCTTACCTCTTTAGAAATATAAACTGGTCCCCAAAACATGACTTCGAATTGCTCCCGTGCAGCTTCGAGAGGAAGAATCTCCACTTCTCCAACAACACCCTGATTAGAATGAGATTAAATAACAGTATTCATCCATATCATTTTAAATAACATAAAACTTACGTATCCAGCATTATTAACGACAATATCGAGGCGGCCGAATCTTTCGATCGCTTTGGCGAAGACGGCTTTCACCTCCTCGATTTTCGAGACATCCAGACCAACGACTAGAGCACGCTTGATAGTCTCTACGTCGTATATCCCATTAAGTTCTGCCTGGAGAGCCTCGGGTTTACGTGAAGTAGCGATAACGGAATGGCCTTCCGTTAGAAGCTCGTGCAGCAGAGCGTTTCCAAGCCCAGAAGAGGTACCGGTGACTGATAGAATCAGCGCGATAAACTTGTTGTAGGAAAAATAACCAGAATGACTTACTGAGCCACACATATTTCTGTGACATGGTAGTACTATAGTAGATGGTATCGGATTACTGGGGGACTTTCCAGCTATTTAAGCGATCAAGGTCATATATCTTTCTTCCAGCGCCCGCCCGTACCGACCGGATTCGGGGTGTTAGATAATAGAAGAGCTTTTTGACATGTGGAGATGGTGGGATGAAGCTTCGATGAAGGCGTTGAAACGGACATTATGGTCAAAAAAGACTAGTCTGGATTTGATGTTTTGATTCTGGGTTCTATTACCTCGACTCAGAATACAGAAATGAAGGTGACGACTGGCCCAGTGCCGTCGGCGCTGCGGCTACTTGAATCATAGCTTAGTAAAATAAAATAAAAACTTGAGAAAGTGACTCACTTCCCACTTTCCTCATTGCACTATGCCCAAAGAGATGATTCCAGTGAATTTCCCTATGGCAACAAGAGTAATATTATTAGAGTGTTCCCAGAATCGGTGCCCATCGCAGTAATTATATCGTCGAAAACCCACAAGACGCGGCCGTTGAGCGTTTGTAAATTTGTCACTGTAAGGTATACTTACAGTCGGCCGGAACTAGGTTTAGACACAGGGAAATTGCGTCCATATTGCATACTGCATACTGCATGGGTGGGAGACTCGGAGCCGAAGATGCATTATCAAATTGGTATGTTAAGGATGTTCGGTGGCTTGGGCGCATCATTTCTGCATCAGCGCTCAATCTTGATAATTGAGAGATATAGGACACCATCTAGCTTCGACTATCAAACCACAAATACCACGAAATGTGAGGTTGGGCTGGGGCTGAGCGTTAGTTCAGATTGGAACACAGAGTACCCAGTAGGAGCCGTGAGTTGATTGGCCGTACGCGGCAAGGTTCGAGGTATATCTTGATTAAATTATCTCGCACCACACTGCACCCAACCGACAGACCGCCATTTCTGGAGCCAGTCTGGTCAATCACTAATGCCATACTTAAATCACAATGAACAAGCAGATTCATCTATCTCATGGTCGAATGTATCTAAGTAACACAGCACTAATCATCAGCAATAATAAAAATAACAAGCGAATGAAGCAAGGGGACAACGATAATCATCATTACTCAGATTTGCATATTATTTTCCATAGCCTTGTAACGACTTTCGAGGTCAGCATTAAATTTCTCCTAGAATTATTGAAGACAACATATATATCTAAGTAAAAAAAAAAATATGACTATGTTGATTTCAAACCCACGTACCACAGCACCTGTGCCTACAAATCTGCCAAAACGGGTGATCCTTTCTTCTGGTCCAATATTCAGGAATTCTTGCAGTGAAACCTGACAAAGAACAATAGAGGCTGAAAATCTGTTGAACCCATTCACAGAAGCCAAGTTTGCCTCTTCATCCTAAAAAAGTTATCCATCAGATGGATAGGTCTCGTTAATCGGAATCGGATTACTGACTTCTAAGAAATCTCCGTCCAACCAATTCCTATCACCCCAAATGACGCCTCCAGTGTCATCTTGAGCCTCCACAAAATCGCCATACAATCTTGCAAAAAGTGCAGCTTCATCCACCGAATCTGCAAACGCGTAAAACATCTTTGTCTCTTGACATTTCGTCCCACAGGCCGCAGAAATGTTCAGGTCTCGTCTGAACTTTTTGATCGCTTTTAGTATAGGAGGAGTATAGGCGTTCAACCCCGAATTCAAAGTCGAAGCATATTGGCCTCCTTCATTGATCCTAGCATAGGATTGTGAATACGCCTCAAAAACTACCAGTATCTGACGAAACTTCCAGGACTGCTCCGCCACTCTCTCAACATATTTGTCACATTGCGATGCCAGAGTGAAGAGAGATAGAAAGATGATGGCAGAATGAAGATCGATAATAAGATCAACGCCATCCAACGATCGTCTTTCGACAAGTTCGATTAGACATTCTGGAGATCGAAAAGAGCGGACGAGAGCGTGTTTTTGAATGATATCGAGAGAAGCCATGTATTTATGAATCGATTGAGGCATGATGATGTTCTCTGGAAGACGGATGGTGCTAGAGTCGTAAATATCAGCGGGGGCTCCTTTCGGTTCATGATCTTGATCAGCAGGCAGTAGAATGGGTGCAGATACTGACAGCTGAGTTTCTTTCTTCGAAGAGATCGTCTTCGCTCGGAGCTGAGCAAAAGCTTGGACGCCTAGATGAAGGGCCATCTCAGGCTTCGTAGACAGCTCCAGTGAAGAGCGAGATTCAAGCGTTTTTGAGGCGAGAGAATCAGAGACATCGTTTAGAGTATTCGTCGAAAAGTCTTGTTGCTTTCCGTTGGAAGAACGGTTGCAAACCTGAGAAGGAAGCCTAGACACAGGAAGAGATTCAAAAGAAAGTGGCTTGAAGCTCCCTTTTTCTGCCAGTTCAGGATCGTCATTCTCTGGCTCCTGCAGATATTCAGTATTTGGGTGAGATTTGTAGTCATGATGATAGTCGGAGCTTGAATTAATAAATTGAGAGAAAGAAGAGGATAATGGAGGCCAAATTTCTTTATATTCTTGGTCCTCGCAATGTCGAAAAGCATTAGAGTCAGAATCAGGTCCAGTAACATCATAGTAGTAAGCATCTGCGTCCAGAACCATTTCCGTAGAAGCAGCAAGTAGAAGAGGTGTTTCTCGTACGCATGGAAGCATATTGGAGTCACCTTCATCAGTATTATCGTCAGTAACAATGTCAAGCCTTGGTCGTTTAGCAAGTGTCGGAATAGCATCATCGAAGTCATATGAACCCTCTTCTCGTACTCGTCCCACGCTGTGGACATCATCGTCATCAGCGACGACAGAGCCGTCAGAGTCGGAAACCTTTATGTCGTTAGTACGCCCCTCGAGTTTGGCAAGTCTACGACGTTCACTCCTGTTGAGTAACATTTTAAAATCATCATCCGGATCAAGTGGTCGATAATCGCTGCTTTCTTCACCCAGAAAGCGAAGGTCTTCCGCAGCATTCGGAGGAGAGTCAGTAAAACGCAACATCATTTCGGCTTTCGCCAAGCCCGCTTCCGACGCTGCGCCCATATGGATGCTGGAACCATTCTCCAGACCAGGCTCGTCAAAGAGATCAGTAACACCGACAATCTCAGTGATTGTCGGTAGCTTTTTGTCGACCGTGAAGGCCCTACAAAGAATGGTCAGATCTAAAAGATACTTCTTGTCGGAAAAGAAGAAAAAAAAGAAAAAGGCTAACACCCAAGATAATGCGAGATTGAGTGATTGTCTTCCTTTCGCCTTCTTTAAGAACTGATGCGAACGGCGTTCTCCACGATCCAAATCCGGAGGAATAAGAAATTCTGGAAACTTGGTTGGAAAGCTGATTTCTTTACGAGCATAAACGTTGGGCTCGGGTAGATCTGGGACTATTCAAGACGTTAACTATCAACTTGGCGGTAACGGAGCTGGGAGCTAAGCCTCTGACCTTCCATCAAGAAATTCTGTTTCTCATCGATGACCTCGTCCATAATAAAATTTCGGGGGTTTTTGCCTTTGTACAAGTTCTCTATCTCGACGTCGAGACTGTCATTGACGTCATATGAGGATACTTTGTCCTTATCAGGACAATCCAGAGCGGAAGGGGGTTGTCCGAAGAGAGAAGATGGTTCCGGAGAGGAATGTTGTTCAACGGCAGGTTCTTGGTCGATTTGCATTGTGGTCTGCTCCAGGAATGGTTGAAGGAATGTCCCCAATCTAAGTAAACGGTTGAGCGTGGAAACTCTTTTCATCCAAAGTGATACGAACGTTTTTCCTGCCAATATATGCGGCTTGATCCCGCCATTTCCTCCAATCTTTCGCGAGCGCGGAAATAGAGGAACCTCTGTTATAAGCATGAGGTAAACCACAAAGCAAAGAGAAGGGAAAAGAGACCCACCCATTTGAGCGTTGAACAGTTCTTCAATGAGCGCGGGTTCTGTGTTAGGTGTCGAATGAAGGAGAAGCTCATCGATTTGGTCATCGTTGTCGTCGTGGGCTGAGGATGAAGTCGAAGGAGGCGAAGACCTTATCGTTTCTGAAGCAGATCAGGATGGTATCGTGATACTTAGTATAGGGTGGATCTCACCCCATCCATCAACGATCATCAAATTCTGCATAGAAAGGTCATCGGCCGAATGTTCTACCGCCACTTGGGAAATCTTTGAAGGGAGGTCGACGAACCCTTGTAATCCAGCTGAGGATGGAGCAGTTAGCGCCATTCCAGATCTCGGCATCTGTGCCTTTGAGAATATAGGAACGAAGGGAATCCCGGGGTGTTTATACTCATGAGCTGGAGAATCGTTACAGAGAAAATTGTCAAGGGAGTTGTTTTTGTATCCACTCTGATGACGCAGCATGTTAGAGGTTGATTTTAGTAGTGACTGTACGGCTGGTAGGTCTTCAGGATCAATTTCTAATGCCAGCTTTCTAGAAAAGAAGAAAAAAAAAGGATTTTAGCGTATATATGCAATAAACTTTGAGACTAGTCGTACAGAACATTGTCAACGGACAATGGCGGATCTTCGATTTCTTCTACTTGAATAAGTTCAATCTTCTGAGCTTTGAGAAGGTCGCGATAATCGTTAGGAGAATGTGTTTGTTTCTTTGAGCCTAGTTTTGGTGTGCTCTGCCGTGACTTTCGAGAAAGGGCAACAAACATCGGTTCATATGTAGGGAGGTTTCTCCCGTCTGAAATGTAAATAGACGAGTTCGATGTTCGCGATGTTCTCCAATTGACAGATAAGGCTTACAGGCATCGTCCCAGATAACCCTCTCTGTTTTCGGAACTCCAAGTGTCGAAGCCATAAATTGTTTCAGGTACAAACGTGCTTCCGTGGTCGTCGTTTCGGATACTTCATCGTATGGCGCCAGAGAAGATAAACCATGCATCTGAGAAAACAGATCGTATGGGTCGGGTTCGATGACCAGTGAGTTTGGATCAGTAAGTGGGACGGGTTTCAACCCTTCGATAAACTTTCAAGACAGAAAAGTCAATAAAAAAAGATATTTGATATCAAGTATGTAGAATCTATACCTCAGCAACAAGGTTTTCTGTAAATTCAACATAATTAGTTGTATAATGGGTCCTGGAGTAGTCGTGAAGAAGACGATGGATATGAAGACGAAGTTCTTCCGAGTCATTGTCGTCGTTCACTATGTCCATCATGATTTTTTGGTTAGTGTTTGTTACATTGGCAAGTTGTTCAGCCGAGCTTTGTGTTTGCGTGTATTTGGTCACTATGTAACCGTAAAATTTGCGGTTGTTCCTCTCAACCATTTCTTCTTCCTACTAGTAAAATACATGAACGGACGCAAATTCTCTTCAAATATTTTTCGAGCTTCATGACCGCACCATATCCAAGATACCATCACTTTGAATGAGCAACCAAACGCCCCCCATGGACATTGTCAAGGCCTCAGCACACCTTACCACATGCTTGAGGCCTGTTACGTTCATGGAAGAGAAACAAGCTTCGGATTTGTTTTCGCTACTTTATCTCGTTTTGAGGTTGGGTAGAATCACGGGAACCCAAGTCTTTTCAAGTTCCTTTCAAAGAGTTGAGCATCGCAGCTTCCTTCGCGGCGTTCGTAGTTTTGGAACATACATATTATTTTTATTGTGGAAATGAGTATACAAAAACTTTCAAAGTGTACGAGGCGTGGCCAATTTCCAGTATCAATTATATTGAATAGATATCGACAAACAAACATTCATATGAAACGAGCAGCGTCCACAGCCTGGGGGGGGCATACGATACACAATACTAGGTAGTAAGGCTTTGACTACGTGTCGAGACAACACCACCTAGAAACCTCCAAGGCAGCCTTCCAACTCGAATTCACGGGAAGTACTAGTAGTCCGTTGAGTCCCGACCTTAGTTTGAGAACCTCCCTCGGCTCGATTATGGGTATATTCTCTACTCTTCCGTCTCCTCTTTCCATCAGCATCCACCGAACTCTTTTTCTTATCCTGATGGTTATCGTGAGGAGATCCAGATATAGAGATTGACGAGGAAGGGGACATAAAAAGGGGTACAGCCTTCGATGGCGAAGGGTATCCATATCCATCATGAACGCCAGCGATATTATGATTGGCGGTGAGGCTTGGAGATGGAGGGGCAGTCGAAGTGTTGTACACGTTTCGTGATGAGAAATTTACAGATGGGTGGGGTATAGATGGCGAACAAGTGGACGATAATGATGATGTTGGTACATATGGAGATGGCGACGAACAGAATACACCTAGATCCGACGACTCGGATGAGCAGTCGAAGACGAGGGGTGTGATAACATGCTGGGCATGACTTGATTGTTGATCGTATTCGTATTCGTACAAGGTTCCCGACCGTTGTTTCATGAACAGTCCCACAGATCCACATTCGGTAACATTTCCAACGGTAACACTCGCACTGAAAATGGCCGGAGAAGCCGTCTCCAAGGAATCACCTTCGACTCGGGCAGCATCAACTTGAAACCCGGCATGAGGATGAAAGTATCCGAGTCCTCCTTTGTTGCTATTCCGCCCAATGACCTTCCTGTCACCACGTTCAGGAAGGGCACAAGTATTGGGAGAAACCACAATGGGAGCACGGTCGTAAATGAACGACGAGTGAGTAATCTCCGTCGACGTGAGCGATGGGGTAGGGGGGAAATGGACGTGTGGTGAGTCTAATATCCTCGGACAAGACGAAAATGGGAGAGGATTAGACGCTGACTCCGACGAGGCAAAAGAGAGATCGGCTGATGGTAGGCCTTTCAAGATAGGTCGAGGTGGCATTATCGATCGATGGATAAATGGGAACGAAGCTTTGCCAGGATCTTTTTACTAAGAGGCTGAGTGAATTCAAGAACGCCTCTCTAGAACGCCTACGAGAGGCCTCGCAGCTTGCAGACCTGCCCCTACAAGCCAAAGAGGCGTTGTTGCGTCGTTGTAAGGTCCCAAGGAATGCCAATTGAAACAGCGCATACTACAACCGACCGAATGGGGGTGCCTGACCAGACTCCAAAACAAACCACTAATATTAAAAATCAAACCGCATGGAAAGGGAACAGAGCCGAACTCAATGCTTGTGCCTCCGTAGTGGTCCGTAGTGGTGCTCATGCAGTATAGGCCAGGGCAGACCACACGTGGAGTCACCTGAAACGACCGTGAGCCTCAAGTCCAGCCTCATGTATCATTCCGCAGGAACAAGGCGAATCGTTGGGACCCTATGATGGCCTCGTGTCAAGGTTTCGATTATCTAGCTGTCGCAGGCTTTCACCGATGAGATAGGTTGGATTACGTGCCTCCAGCCACACGCCACCCGATTGAAAAGGAGGCCGCAATACCTTAGTACGATTCTGGAGGCCGAAATTAAACAAATGGGCAACGTGCAACACTTGAGTTCAGAGGTATAGATTGCTGTTACATACTTGTTGTATAGGAAGTGAAAAGCGTGAATGCGAAGACAATACAACTAAATCAAAAAAATTGTGGCCCAGGGTAGTCCATCGGGCGTTATCGCGTCATCAATTAAACGCTGCATAAACCCTGTCAACGAAGTCATTGTACAACGGAAACTCTCTTTATTTTTTGAACAATTATGTATGCCAAACTATCAAAGTGAGACTACGTTACGACAACAGGAATATCCACCATTAATCATATTCTCCACGATCGAAATTTTCAAATCCCACACTCCAAAGCAACCCTGGGGGAGTATGTAATGGAGCCCATCTCGATTGCAGCAGCAAAAGATGGAAAAGCAGCGAAAGGATCGTTGGGAGACGGCGCAGTGAAATCTTTGCGAACGATGCTACTGAAGCTCGACTTTTGGCCGGGACTCATGAGCGAGTCACGAATCCTACCGAGAGCTGCACCTGGCTTGGGCATCCCAGGAGACCAGAGAGCACCGTCAGCGCCGCCATACATGACTTGAATATGCGTATCCCTGTCCATCTTTCCTTCATACTCGACCGCTGACACGGGCCACTCCAGAGCTGTTACCATCACTTCGTCATCAGTTTTTTCAGCTTCCTCCAGCGAGAGGGATTGCCAGAAGTCTTGACTGAGTCGAGATTCCAAGTCGAGAGGAGCTGGTTTCTTGCCTCTGTTGATGGAAGAAACCGCAGGGCTGAAGACAGAACGGCCAAGGGAGGAGGGCGTAGGAGCGACTGGAATTACAGTGGAGGGAGCAAGAGTGAGTCCCTTTTTGTTTCTCTTGGGGAGATCCAAGGACGAAGAACGAGTACGACGTGAAAGGTTGTCGTCAATCTTGCGGTCCTTGGGCCACTGGCCACTCGTTTGAGCCTGTCCATCAGGAGTGAGAGGAGCCGAAGGATAAGGAGACCGTGGGTACGAGGCCAACGACTTGGCAAGAGGCTTGCTCGGACGCGTCACCGTCTGGTTGCTGTCAAAGCTTGCAAAGCGAAGAGGAGCCTGCTTGTCGGCTGGCTGCGCCTTTGGGGAGCGGGGATCTTCAAAGTCCGTGATAGCAGGCGAACTTTGAGCCTTAGAAATTGATCGGAAGGGCTTCGGCGGTGCAGATAATTTAAACCCCTCCAGGGTCATGTAAGTGCGCTCTAAGGGTGATGCTGAGATCGGAGCGCGGTCGTAACTTGCTGCAGAGTGGGCAGCGAAGGTGGACACCAAAGAAGGCGAAGGGAGGAATTGAACATGTGGAGATTTAAGATGGGGCGAAACCTGAGCCTGAACTGAAAAAGAGGCGTAAACTGGCGAGAGCGGTAGGCCGGCTGGGCGCTTGAGAATAGACCTGGTAGAACCGGTTGTCTTGAACATCACACGAACTGGAGACGTCATGCCATTTCTGATGATAGATTGAGTAGCCATATGTTGTAAAAAATTAATTGAGGGGTTTCGAATTTTGTTGTTGTTTGTTGGAGCAATGTCTTGGCCAGCAAGGCAGAGCGGGTTATCTATGGACGGTATTATTAGTAGCTTGTCGTGCAGTATGTATATGAGGAGAGATGCACTATTTCGAGGTTGACGCACTACAAGTGAGTGGGGAAGAAAGGCAGGAGGCTTGATAGTGATTATATATCATCGACAAAATTCCCAGGGTCAGACCTGTGTTTGGACCGTACAGCACCGCACAAACTAAACCAGCTCAAGGCATCAATAATGTTCATATCATAATCACTTGCTAAAACAAGTAGCCGGTTTATAGAGTGAGCTAACCCGCTGCCTTGGCACTGCATGAATTAGTTTTCCACCGTCATCGGTTGCAACTTGCGACACCGCACCTCATTGGAAAATCAACCTACCATCCATAACAACCCCTCCATAAATCCTTGAATTTGATGACTCCACCGGGGATTGGCATCTCCGAGTCACAATTTGAATGTTGCTCTTGTGACTCCTATGTATAGTAATTCCTCTAAATTCGGTTAGTTGATTTTTGAGCAAGGTCAGATATATGATTTGGTTTTATTGTGCATTCAACTGTTGTCCAGAATTTCTGTTTACAGTACTGTACTGACCTTCCTTGGGACAACATTTTATACTGTGGAATCTTGTGGTCTGTTAGGTCAAAAAAACTATCTAGATTAAATTAAGACATCTCAAAGTACCTATTGACAAAACATCAAAATAAACAATGGTGTGTGTTGAAATGACCAAAGCAAGGATGGCAATATAATTGAGGTTTTGGGCAGTGAACATATGGGGGATTTCATTTGTAAATATGAGTAATTTATACATAGTAAGGAAGCAAAGAAGTAAAGGAAGTAAAGCTTTTGGGGAAGAAGCAATAAGAAATTTGGGGATCAATATTGTTAGGGGACGCTCCGCTTTGTCCGATGTTTCCTCCGATATTTCTCCGTCACCTCTGTACATTCCTCCTCATCATCGCTAGCCCAAGATGGAGTGCATTCAGGGCTCTGATACCAGAGTCTGATGGTCATGTGACATAGCATTCCTATCACCTTTTCACCATTCTCCATCTTTTTTCATCATTTATTATCTTTCATCATTTTATTATTTCAACTCCAATTTTTGGTATATAGACATGCATCCCACCTTAGCAGGGTTTTATCCTTTGCTTTTAGGATCCCCTGCTAGGTGCAATTCCTGTCGTATTTTATGTTTATATATATGTTTAGGATCCCCTGCTAGATCTCAACTAAGTCGCAGCCGCAGTTGCCCTAACAAGAACCGATCGAACCAGGAGATCATATCTTTGAAATTGGCCTTGTTCCAGCACCAGCGGAGATCCAAGCCACTTCCAGTGTTTCTCAGCGCTTAGCTGAAGCTTTCAAACATAACTCTGAAGCTTCTGCCCCCTTTGGACGGTCTGTTCTGGAGTATCTGAAGGAGTTTGACAGTGTCTTTTCCAAGGAGTCTTTTGATGCCCTACCAGAGTCCAAGAAATGGGATCATGCAGTCAAGCTGATT